>Ga0315280_10011017_pt1 | contig 11200 bp, 8 predicted proteins | sample YL17G06_40_MG_FD_203697 | JGI IMG/M metagenome (GOLD analysis project Ga0315280, IMG submission 203697) | Sediment microbial communities from Yellowstone Lake, YNP, Wyoming, USA - YL17G06_40 | ecosystem: Environmental > Aquatic > Freshwater > Lake > Sediment | place: USA: Wyoming | collected... | reverse complement strand
CTACTGCACGATTGCCTCGCCCCTCGAGGGACGCACGGGCAGCCTCATGGTGCATGAGGGCAATGTCGTCAAGGCCAACGACATTGCCCTGGTGGTGATCAACCAGATTAATCCTATCTACGTGAGCTTTGCCGTCCCCGAGCAGCATCTGGCGGCCATCAAGGCTCGCATGGCGTCGCACACACTCGGTGTCACCGCGGTCATCCCGGGTGAAGAGCAGCAACCAATGCACGGTGACCTCACCTTCGTTGACAATACCGTGGACAATGCCACCGGCACCATCCGCCTGAAAGGCACCTTTGCCAACTCCGGCAGGCGCCTCTGGCCGGGGCAGTTCGTGAATGTTATTCTCACTTTGGGAGAGCAACCTAACAGCATCGTCATTCCGTCTCAGGCCGTGCAGACGGGACAGGCGGGAACCTATGTTTTTGTCGTCAAGCCTGATCGGACTGTAGAAATGCGCCCGGTCGGCGTGGACCGCTCGCTGGATGGCGAGACGGTCGTTAGCAGAGGCTTGCGCGCCGGTGAAACGGTAGTCACCGACGGGCAACTGCGCCTTGTGCCGGGCGCCCGGATCGAAGTCAAAAAGCCGCCCGCAGGCGCCGCGGGAGCTCTCTCATGAACATCGCGGGCCTCTTCATTCGCCGCCCCATCGCGACCACCCTGGTGATGCTCGCCATCCTGCTCTTTGGGATCATCGGTTATCGTGCCCTGCCCGTCAGCGACCTCCCCAACGTCGACTACCCCACGGTCATGGTGTGGGCCAGCCTCCCCGGCGCCAGTCCCGATACGATGGCCTCCGCCGTGGCCATGCCCCTGGAACGCCAGTTCTCTACCATCGCCGGCCTAGACAACATGAGCTCGACGAACGCCCAGGGGCTGACGCAGATCACCCTCCAGTTCAGCTTGGAGCGGGACATCGACGCCGCGGCGCAAGACGTACAGTCCATGATTTCCCGGGCGGCCTATCAGCTCCCGCCCGATATGCCCACCCCGCCTTCTTACATGAAGGTGAACCCCGCGGATTTTCCCATCTTGTTCCTCGCCCTGAGTTCCCCGACCCTGTCGCTGTCCACGGTCGACGAATATGCGGAAACGCTCGTGGCCCAGCGGATTTCCATGGTCAGCGGGGTTGCTCAAGTGCAGGTGTACGGGTCCCAGAAGTACGCGGTGCGGGTGCAAGTTGACCCGCATGCGCTGGCCACCCGCGGCATCGGCATCGATGAGGTCGCCAGCGCCATCGCCAAAGGGAACGTGAATCTTCCCACCGGAACCCTCTGGGGAAGGCATCAGGCCTACACGGTGCAAGCTTACGGGCAACTGATGGAAGCCTCGGCGTATCGGCCGCTAATCGTGGCCTACCGCAACGGCTCCCCGGTGCGCTTGCAGGAACTGGGCCAAGTCCTCGACAGCGTTGAGAACGACAAGACCGCCAGTTGGTACAAAAACGAGATGCGCGCCATCTTCCTGGCGGTCCAGCGTCAACCGGGCACGAATACGGTGGAGGTGGTGGATTCCATCCGGCGCTTGCTGCCGACGTTCCGCGAACAGATGCCGGCGTCGGTGAACCTCAATGTTCTTTACGACCGATCGGAATCAATTCGCGCCTCCGTCCGGGATGTCAAATTCACTCTCTACCTGGCCCTCTGCCTGGTCATCCTGGTTATCTTTCTTTTCCTGCGGAACCTTTCCGCCACCACCATCCCCAGCATGGCGCTGCCCATGTCCATCGTCGGCACGTTCGCGCTCATGTACCTGCTCGGATATAGCCTCGACAACCTGTCGATGATGGCCCTGACACTCTGCGTAGGTTTCGTCGTGGACGACGCCATCGTCATGCTCGAAAACATCGTGCGCCACCTGGAAGCTGGGGAAAGGGTGATGGAGGCGGCCCTTAACGGGGCGCGCGAAATCGGCTTCACCATTGTCTCGATGACGCTTTCCCTCGCCGCGGTCTTCCTGCCGGTGCTCTTCATGGCAGGCCTCCTCGGGCGACTACTGCGCGAATTCGCCGTGACCATCACCGTAGCTATTCTCTTCTCCGGCTTTGTTTCCCTGACCCTTACCCCCATGCTCTGCAGCCGCTTTTTACGGCCCCCCGGAGAAACGAAACACGGGCCCATATACACGGCCTCCGAACGTATCTTCACCTGGATGCTGCGCACCTACGATTGGAGTCTGCGGGGGGTGTTGCGCTACCGTTTCGCAACTTTTGTCTTCTCGCTGCTGATTCTGGCCGCCTCGATTCACTTCTTTATCGTTATCCCCAAGGGATTCCTCCCTAGCGAAGATACCGGACGGCTCTCCTGCAGCACGGAAGCTCAGGAAGGTATTAGCTTTGAGGCTATGGCCGAGCACCAGCGGCAACTGGCGCAGATCATAGCCGAGGATCCCAACATTGACGATTTCATGTCCAGTGTGGGAGCGGGCGGTCCGACCACAACCGGCAACGCTGGCCGGATGTTCATTCGCTTGAAGCCGCGCTCCGAACGTCGCTTGAATGCCGATGAGATCGTTGAAGAACTGCGCCCCAAGCTCAGCGCCGTGCCCGGCATCCGCGCTTACCTTCAGAATAGCCCGCCTATCCGGATTGGCGGCATGATGACGAAGAGCCTCTATCAGTTCACGCTCCAGAGTCCGGATACCAACGAGCTCTACCAGTGGGCGCCGCGCCTGGAAGCCCGGCTGCGAGAACTCCCCGGCCTCCAGGACGTCAGCAGTGAGCTCCAGCTTAAGAATCCTCAGGTCAACGTCGCGATCGATCGCGACCGCGCCTCGGCGCTGGGTGTCACGGCCCAGCAGGTCGAGGAGGGGCTCTTCACGGCCTATGGGTCGCGGCTGGTGTCAACAATCTACGCACCCAACAATGAATACGATGTTGTTATGGAAGTCCTACCGCAGTACCAGCGGGACCCCAACGCCCTGTCTATGCTCTACATCCGGTCGTCTCAAGGCGCGTTGGTTCCGCTCAGCGCGGTGACCCGGCTGACCTCCGGCGTAGGGCCGCTCACGGTGAATCACCTCGGCCAACTTCCGGCCGTCACCCTCTCCTTCAATCTCCAGCCGGGCGTGGCGCTGGGTCAGGCCGTCGACCAAGTCAAAGAAACTTCCCGGAATCTGCTTCCCCCCACCATCAGCATGAGCTTCCAGGGGGCGGCCCAGGTGTTCGAGTCGTCCCTGCGTGGTCTGGGAATCCTCCTCATCATGGCCATCCTGGTCATCTATATCGTCCTCGGAATCCTCTACGAAAGCTTCATTCACCCGCTGACCATTCTCTCCGGCCTGCCGTCTGCGGGTCTGGGGGCCCTGATAACCCTCATGCTTTTCCACTCTGACCTCAACCTCTACGCCTTCGTTGGCATTATCATGCTCATAGGTATTGTCAAGAAGAACGCCATCATGATGATTGATTTCGCCATCAGCGCGGAGCGGCGCAGGGGCACGGGCCCGGCGGAGGCCATTTATCAAGGCTGCCTTATCCGCTTCCGGCCCATCATGATGACGACGATGGCCGCTCTCATGGGGACGCTCCCCATTGCCATCGGCTTCGGCGCGGGTTCCGAAGCGCGGCGCCCTCTCGGCCTGGCCGTGGTCGGAGGCCTGGTGGTTTCACAACTCATCACCCTTTACATCACTCCCGTGTATTACATTTACCTCGATTCCTTCCAGCATTGGCTCGGTCGGCTCTTCGGGCGTCGCCGCCAAGAACAGCGCCTGCCGGCAGCCGAAGCGCCGGAACCGGCGGAGCCTGTCTCTGAAACTCTCGTCGAACGTTAGGTGAAGCCGGACTCGGCTAGGGTTAGGCCTTCGCGCGCGACAAGGCTGCCCGCAACACCCAAGGATTTCTATCGAGGGAAATCGGAGCTCCGGTGGGCGGCCACGAGGGCTTGCCCGAGGCTAAGACCGCCGTCGCCGCAGGGAACTTCGGCATGAGTGAAAACCTGAAACTTGTCAGCCTCCAGCCGCTGCTGGAGATGCGCGAGCAGATAGGTATTCTGGAAAGTGCCGCCACTCAGGCAAACACGGTTCAGTGAAGATTGATCCCGAAGCAACTCCGCCATCCGCACAAAAACCTCGACTAGCCCATTGTGAAACTTCTGGCTGATCGCGGGCACCGGCAAGCCTGCGCGCAGATCTTCTAACAACGCATCGAACATCGGGCGTGTCATGATCAGCCAGCCGTCGCCTTCGGCCTTGATCTCGAATGGATAGAAACCACTCTCTTCAGCATCACCCATTGCAATTTCTAGTTCGATGGCCGCCTGCGCCTCGTAGGTGACCCGCTGTCGGATCCCGAGCAGCGCCGCTACGGCATCGAACAATCGCCCGCAACTCGAGGTGAGCGGTGAGTTCACGCCCTGTTCACACATGCGGAGCAAGGTAGTTGTCCGGGAACGGTCGAGCTGCTTGATGAAGGGAATGTCCAAATCCCAGAACTCGCGCTCGTAATGCTTGCCCAGATAGCTCACCGCCATCCGCCACGGTTCCAGGATAGCCGCCGCGCCACCCGGCATGGGCACGTAGGCAAAATGAGCGGCGCGCGTGAAATCCCGGTAATCGGCAACGAGCACTTCCCCGCCCCAAATGCGGCCGTCGGTGCCGTAGCCCGTACCATCCAGGGCAAACCCAATCACCCTTCCCTCGAGATGATTCTCCGCCATGCAACTTGCGATGTGCGCATGATGGTGCTGCACGCCAACCCGCTTCACGCCTTTCTGGCCCAGCGCCCAGCGGGTGGCGAAGTAATCAGGATGCAGGTCGTAAGCGATGGTCTCCGGCTCAATCTCGAGAATCCGCTCGAGGTGTGCGACGACCTCCCCGAAGAACTTGTAACTTTCGACGTTTTCCAGGTCCCCGATGTGCTGGCTCAGGAAGGCTTCGCGCCCGCGGGTAAGACAAATCGTGTTCTTCAATTCCCCGCCCACCGCCAGAATGGCGGGGACTTCCTGCCGCAAGAACACCGGCACCGGCACAAACCCGCGCGAACGCCGCCACTGCCGCGCGCGTCCGCCAGCCACCTGCACCACCGAGTCATCGCTACGCAGCAGAATGTCCCGATTGTGAACCAAGAACCAGTCAGCCAAGTCCTGCAAACGCGCCACGGCTTCCTGGTTGTCGATGGCGATGGGTTCCTCGCTGATATTGCCGCTGGTCATCACCAGCGCCGGCAGGCCGCAGTCGGCGAACAGCACGTAGTGGAGTGGGGTGTAAGGCAGAAACACGCCCAGGTGGCGTTGCTGCGGCGCGACCGCCTCGGCAATTATGTTGGGTTCGAGTTTAGGCAACAGCACAATCGGCCGTCGCGGACTCAGGAGCAATTCGCGCGCAATCCCATCAACCCGGCAGCAGCCCTGCACGGATTCCAGGGACGCGGCCATAATGGCAAAGGGCTTGCCCACGCGCCGCTTGCGCTCCCGGAGCCGTTCGACCGCCGGCCCATTGGTGGCGTCCGCCGCCAGGTGGAAGCCCCCGAGACCTTTGACGGCGACAACTGCTCCCGCTCGCAGATGTGCGGCAGCTTCCCCAATCGGATTGGAGACCTCCAGGCGCTGCCCCGCACGGTCCCACAACTCGGTCCGGGGGCCGCAATCCCAGCAAGCATTGGGCTGCGCGTGGAATCGACGATTCAACGGGTCGTCGTACTCGCGCTGGCAGGCAGGGCACATGCGGAACAACGCCATCGACGTTCGCGGGCGGTCGTACGGAATGTCACGCACGATGGTGTAGCGTGGCCCGCAATTGGTGCAGTTGATGAATGGGTATCGGTAACGCCGATCGTGGGGATCGAAAAGCTCGCGCCGGCAGTCGGCGCAGATCGCAATGTCAGGAGAAATGAGCGCCCGATGCTTTTCGCCGACGCGACTGGGGAGGATTCGAAAACCGGCTTCGTGATTCGCGGGCAACTCGCGTAGGGCCACCCCCGTGACCCGTGCCAGCGGTGGCAGTTCGCGCGGCAGGCGCACCACGAAGTCATCGACCCGCTCCGCCAGCCCCTCAACTTCAATAGCGACACCCGCGGCCGTGTTCGTGATGAATCCGTCCAGTTGGAGTTCGGTAGCCAGGCGATAAACATACGGGCGGAACCCGACGCCTTGAACGATGCCGAAGACATCGATGCCCTTACGGACTTTCGTCATGCGGATTGGCTCGTTCGTTCCCTCACCGCGCTTGCCGCCGCGCGCTGTTCCTTCAGCCATTCCAGCCAGGCGGCCAAACCTTCGCCGGTCGTGCAGGAGACCTCAACGATGCGCAAGTCGGGATGGATGCGCCGCGCGTTGGCCCGCGCTTGCACAATGTCGAAAGGCACGTGTGGCAACAGATCCGTCTTGTTCAATACCATCAGCGCGGCCTTGGCGAAAATTCCCGGATACTTCAGCGGCTTGTCCTCGCCTTCCGCCACGCTGAGCAGCACCACCTTCGCCGCTTCGCCCAGATCGTAGCTGGTAGGACAGACCAGGTTGCCCACATTCTCGATGAACAAGATATCGAGATCACCCAGCCGCCACGCGCCAAGGGCCCGCTCCACCATGCGCGCATCGAGATGGCAAGCGCCCCCCGTGGTGATCTGCTGCACCGGGAAACCGAAACGCGCCAGCCGCCGCGCGTCGTTGTCCGTCTGAATGTCCCCGGTCAGGACCGCCACGCGCTCGGCGCGGGGAAAGGCCTCGAGCGTCTTCTCCAGCAGCGCGGTCTTCCCTGCCCCCGGCGAGCTGATGAGATTTAAACAGAAGATTCCGTGTTCATGGAACCCCGCCCGCAACTCCGCCGCGATGCGGTCATTCTCGCTCAGGACCTTTTTGGCCACCGAAACTCGTTCCATGCTTTGCCGACCTCACTCGGCGCGATCCGGCCCAGGAGCTTTCCCCTCTGCCTTCACGGTCATCTCTTCAATCTCGAGATAGGCGATCTCGAGTTCATCGCCGCCGATGCACTCCGTTCGCGCTGCGCCGCAGGCGGGACACGCCAACTCATACTCCCGGGCGGCAAACTCGTTTCTGCATTGCGGACACCGCTGCCGGCGCGGGCAATGCTCAATCTCCAGTTGCAAGGACTTGAATTCACTCTCGCGCACCAGTATTTCGAAACCAAACTGGAGGGCATCCGGGTCCAGGCCCGCCAGTTCGCCCACGCGGAGTCCTACCTTGCAGATCCGCATTCCGGGACGGCGGTCCGCTTCCGCCCGCACCGCTTCGAGCACCGATTGGGCAATGCTCAGTTCGTGCATAGAGAAACAGGCTCCAGGTGTCAGGTGCCAGGTGTCAGACTGAGACCTGAAACCCGGCACCTGGTACCTAACACCTAGCAAATCCGCGGTAACTGGTCGCCGGAGAGCATATCCACAATGCGCATAGTGCCCAGCGCCGTCCGCAAGCTGACCATTCCCGCAGGGGCCGCGGTGACCGTGCCAATCACCTGCGCTTGCCGGCCCAGCGGGTGCGCGCGCATGGCTGCCAGGATTTGTTCTGCCGCTCTTGCTTCGACGATGGCCACCAGCTTGCCCTCGTTGGCCACGTAAAACGGGTCAAATCCCAGCAATTCGCACGCTCCCTTCACCGCTTCGCGCACCGGGACCTTCTCTTCCTCGAGGAGCATCCCCACTTGGGATTGTGCCGCGATTTCGTTCAGGGCGCTGGAAAGACCCCCGCGCGTGGGATCGCGCATACACCGAATTGAATCGCGGCCAGGGGTTGCCGCGAGCATCGCGGCCACCAGCCCATGCAACGGCGCCGAATCGCTTCTGACCTGGCTTTCGAACTCGAGCCCTTCGCGCTGGGCAATAATAGCGATACCATGCTCGCCAATCGACCCACTCAACAAGAGGCGGTCACCCGGCTGCGCCCGGTCCGCGGAGAGATTCAGGTCCGCAGGCACCAGTCCGATCCCCGACGTGTTAATGAACAATCCGTCGCCGCTGCCTTTCTCCACCACCTTGGTGTCTCCGGTCACTACTTCAATGCCGGCATCGGCCGCCGCGCGATGCAACGATGCGACCACTTTTTCGAGCGTCTCTATCGGCAGGCCTTCTTCAATAATGAACGCGGCGCTCAGGCACAACGGCGTCGCCCCCCCCACCGCCAGATCATTCACCGTCCCGTGCACCGCCAGGGAACCGATATCGCCACCCGGGAAGAACAACGGCTTGACCACAAACGAATCGGTGGTGAAAGCGAGGCGCACACCCTGCACGTCAAGGATCGCTTGGTCGTTCAATTTAGCCAGAATCGCATTGTCAAACGCAGGCAGGAACACCCGGCGCAGCAGTTCAGCGCCCAGACTGCCGCCGCTGCCATGGCCCAGCAGGATTTTGTCCTTGGCCGGAAGCGGAACGGGGCAGACGAATTGCGCCATGCGATTCGGCTTGTCGTCCAGCGGATGACTCCTCAGTTGCCGGCGCCAGCATGCCGGCGATAGCGATAATAGGCCGCGCACGCCCCCTCGGCCGAGACCATGGGCGCGCCGAGCGGCCTCTCCGGAGTGCAGGCTTTACCGAACGCAGCACACTCCATCGGTTTCTTCAAGCCTTGCAGCACCTGGGCGCTGATGCACTCCGGCGGCTCTTGCACGGTCGTGTCCTGCAACTCGAAAACCTTTTCGGCATCATACGCCGCATACTCCGCCCGCAGCCGCAGACCGCTCTGCGGGATGAGGCCGATGCCGCGCCACTTGCGGTCACATACCTCGAAGACTTCCTCCATGAGCTTTTGCGCCGGCAAGTTGCCGCCGCGCGTCACCGAGCGCGTATATTGGTTCTCGACCTCCGCGCGTCCCTGCTCGAGTTGCGCCACCAGCATGGAGATGGCTTCCAGTAAATCGACCGGCTCGAAACCGCCGACCACAATGGGCACGCGAAAATGCTGGCTCAACGATTCGTACTCCCTGTAACCCATCACCGTGCAGACGTGCCCCGGCGCAATAAACCCTTGCACGCGGTTCCGCCCCGAGCTCAACAGCATCCGGATGGCCGGCGGCACGAGCACGTGCGAGACGAGCATCGAGAAGTTCTTCAGGCCCTGTCGCCTCGCCTGCCAGACAGCCGTGGCATTGGCCGGCGCCGTGGTCTCGAAGCCGATCCCCAGGAAGACGATCTGCCGCTCCGGAAGCGCGCGTGCCGCTTTCAGCGCTTCCATCGGCGAGTACGCCACGCGCACATCGCCGCCGCCGGCCTTCACGTGCAGCAGGTCCGTGTGCGAGCCGGGCACGCGCAGCATATCCCCGTAGGAAACCAGGGTTACGTTCGGCTGCTCGGCCAGATAGATGGCTTTGTCAATAATCTCCAGGGGCGTAACGCAGACCGGGCAACCGGGCCCATGCACAAGCTCAATCTGGGAAGGAATCAACTCGTCGATGCCGTAGCGCATCAGGGTGTGGGTCTGGCCGCCACAGATTTCCATCAGCACCCAGGGGCGCGTCACCTTGCGGGCCAATTCCGCCACCAAGCCGCGCGCCAAGCGTGCATCGCGGTACTCATCCACGTATTTCATCGGTCACATTCCGCCGGAAGGGTCCGGGGCCGCCGGCGCCGCGGCGGGAGTTTGGTTCGCGGCCTGCTCCAGCTCGGCCAGCAATTGATAGGTGCGTTCCGCCTCCTCCGCATCCAGGCGACTGAGCGCGAACCCGGCGTGCACGATCACGTAGTCACCCGGAACGGCCTCCGGAACCAGGTCCAAGCATACTTCGCAGACGATGCCGCCGAACTCGACGCGACCCAGGCGACTTCCTTCACGTTCTTCAGCCGCCAACAATTTCCCCGGAACGGCCAGACACATGGTAACTCCCCTTGAGCTCATTCGGCGCAGAGAGCTTACTCCCGCGGCCCCACAACCCCAGAATGTATTTTATGCTACGGAAGGTGCAGCATCAAGTGAGGAGCCGTCGCGCTGCGGCTGGCTCGCAAGCCTCTGCACCAGGCTAACGACCTTGGGAATGGCTTCTTGCACGGCGGGGCTTATCGCGCCTCCGACCGTGAGGCAATCGGCAGGCTCGACAGCAACGATGATCACTTCCTGGGGAACATCCAACTGCAGCTTTCTTCCCAGCTTGAGCGTCTCAAAAAGGCCGATGTAGTGGGGCGAGTCCCCGGAGACGGGCTGCACATCTTCTTCGCGAAGCAAGTACACGGTTCCCGGCGGGCGCACGCCGGTCTCGATCGTGTCGACAACCAGAAGCCGCGATGTCCCGAGCACATCCTCCATCAAGTCAAAGCCCATCGCTGAAGTAAACGTGACCTCTGTCGTACTCGGCAACACTTGACGCAGCCGCTCCGCGACCAGAGCCCCCAGGGCGTCATCCGCCAGCAGCTCGTTGCCCAGACACAGCACCCGGGTTGCGGAATGTCCTCTACTCACGATGAATCTTCCCGTTCGCATCCCGCCGAATCATGGCCAAGGTATTGCCGCGCCGGTCACGCAAGCGGAGGACCAGCGGCATGCTGCCGGGCAGCGAGTGCGTGGCGCAGGCATGGCAGGGATCGTAAGCCCGGAAGGTCATCTCGACCATATTCAACGTGCCTTCCGTGACCTCCTTGCCAGAGATCAGCCCCTTCGCGGCCTTTTCGACGCCCATGGCCATACGCGCCGCATTGTTCTGGGTGGCAACCACCAGGTTTGCCTTCGTGATGACTCCCCGCTCATCCGTCTGGTAATGATGGAAGAGCGTGCCGCGCGGCGCTTCCACGACGCCGACGCCCTCGCGCGGCGTGGCCGTGGGCAGCGTGCGCACTTGGGGATTGGTGAGGTCGGGATCGTTGGCCAGCTCCTTCATCCGCTCGGCGGCATAGAGGAGTTCGATCACCCGCGCCCAATGGTTGGCCAGCGTGTGGTGCACGGGCTTGCTCAGCGTTGCGTAGAAGTTCTCGTAAGCCTGCTGCGCCAGCGGCGTAGCCATGCCGTCCGCGGCATTGAGGCGCGCCAGCGGGGCCACGCAGTAAATGCCGCTTTCGGCGCCGTCCATGAAGCCTTTCCAACCCACCGGCTTGAGGTAGCAGAACTTGACGTAGCTCCACGGCTCGACGTGTTCCGCTACGTAATCGAGATATTGTGCAGGTTGGAACTTCGCCCACTCGTTGCCCTCGGGTGACACGACGCGAATCTGTCCGTCGTAAAAATTGACGCGATTCTTCTCGTCCACCAGCCCCATGTAATAAGTGCGATGGGTGAAGGGGTCGGAAGTGATGAGGTTCACATAGTCGGTATTCTTCAGC
>Ga0315280_10011016_pt1 | contig 11200 bp, 11 predicted proteins | sample YL17G06_40_MG_FD_203697 | JGI IMG/M metagenome (GOLD analysis project Ga0315280, IMG submission 203697) | Sediment microbial communities from Yellowstone Lake, YNP, Wyoming, USA - YL17G06_40 | ecosystem: Environmental > Aquatic > Freshwater > Lake > Sediment | place: USA: Wyoming | collected... | reverse complement strand
CTTCTTCAGCCTCTTCTCCTCTGCGTAACCCTTTTTCTCTCTCGCCTTCGGGATCAAGCAGTACCTCAACATGTTGATGATGTTGGACTTGCCGGCGATGTTTGCCCCGTAGATCAAGAGCGGCTTGCCCTCAGGGAAGCTGAGGGATCCGTTCAATCCGAGAACGTTGTTGAAGTTGGCCAGCACCAGCCTCATCAGTCTTTCACCTTCCTTATGACGCTCTTCATGTCGTCCTCAAACGTCTCCGGTTTCTCGACGCCTTGAAAGTGCGAGATCACCCCTCCGAGTAGGTTCTCCAGCCTCGTCACCGTTCTCGGTGGCAGCCTCTCAAGCAGTCCGCTCTCCCGTATGTCGAACAGGATCTTCTTGAGCGTCCCAACTTCCAACTCGAGCCGCACTTCCTCCGCGAGTTCGGTTCTGATCTTCTCTAGTTCCTTTTCCGTCTCCTCGAACACTCTATCAGGACTAAGTGGTATTGAGGAGATCACTCTTCCAGAAGTGGTCATTATTTTTCCTATTGTATTATTCCTTAACTCCTCTATGCTTAACTCCGGGTAATCTTTGAACACCTCGGCCACGAACGTTGTTACGAAGCCTGCCGAACCGTGCATTTCTGGCAGGATTATTAAGGAACCCGCGTCCTTTCTTTCTCTAATTCCGTCCAGCATCTGCCTAAGCCTATCGAGTGCGTCTTTTAACGACAAAGCTGTCGCGTCCACCGAGACCTCTACTATATTTCGTGAAGGTGCAAAGGGACAGAACTGCGTTGCCCCACTTTCCGTATCTAGCGTGGCATAGCCGAACGGAGAACCTCTCGTCTCAGATCTTGGTTTTGTGTCGGGAGCCTCCCAGACGAATCTTTCAGTCCAATACTTGCCTAAGATTACGCGCGAAGGCAGAAGAGACGGAAGCGTTATGACGTTCTTTAGACCATAGGCAGACGAATTCCATACATGCATATGGCCGTTAACGATCCAGTCAAAGACTTCCCCCGCCCCTTCTATCACTTCTTTCGGTAGACAGTTAGGAAATGGTTCGAAGCTCTCGTGGCACAGCAGGATTTTCTCTCCTGTAGTCTTAACAGCTGAGGAGGCCGTTCGTTGAACAATTTGAGAGACAACGTTCGGCTCGTAAAGCTCACCCGCGAAATGTGTATCCATAAAGTAGATCGAGACATCACCAAGGTTAACCCGGTCGTTCTTTACATAGTGGAAACCTTCAACAGTCTGGTTCAGGCCTCTAAGAACCTCTTCTTTCTCGTGGTTGCCCCGGATAGCGTAACAAGGCATGCCAGCTTCCCTCAGAATATCCCGCACTCTTATCATCAGTCCTTCACCCTCGTAGTGTCGAAGATAAGCGGCTGCTGTCTTCTTGTAGTCAAACATGTCTCCCCCGATTAGGAGAGCATCGGGAGCGTTTTCCTCTTTTATTTTCTGGAGAACGGTTTTGAAATCATACAGAGGATCATAATTCTTCACAAAGCTTTGGAAAAGGTGAGCATCAGATACTATGGCGAGCCTCATGGAACTCCCCTATTATTGTATCATCATTTGACCTCTTAAGCTATGCTGACGGTTTATAAATAAACGGTGGGAAGATGGAGGTGAAGGTGGAGCAGTGAAGAGAAGAGGTTCTCGGGCTACCAAGAGACGTCGAGGTATAGTTTTTTACCCTCCTTTTCCTTCTTTTTCGCAAGTTCCACGAAGTCGCTGAATGCCTTGACCTCCGGGCTATCAACAAACCTGAGTCAGGTCAACGTTCAAACTCTCATTTCAGCAAAGACAATGTAGATGAGGTTTGTACCCGTGCTAACCTATTTTACGGCTGTTCAGGCAAAAAATCTTTTATTATCTCCTCCAGCTCGTTTAGATAACAGAATCCTTTGATTGGAAATCCTACAGTGCGTATCACGGCAGGAATGGGAGGTTTTGTTTTGTCTTTTTCATCTGTTGCCGAAAAAAGTAGAAGAGCGGGGATATTTTTCATTCGCGCGTGCTCAATTTCTGCATATTGTCCAGCCTCAGTAGAGACATCAAATATTGCATGACCACAATTAGAAAGGATTTTCATGCAATCGTCATGGGTTCTTTCATCCTCGATTGTGAAATCCAAACTCATGTAAGGTATGTATTTGGGTCGAACCTGAAGGAGTACTCTCCTCAACTCTCGAAGATATGCCGCAATTTTAAATGGGCCTCCTATGAATACCGAAGTCTTTTTGTCAGGCAGCTGTCCAACATCTCTTAATTTTTCCAGAGTTGGTCTTGTCTCGATTAAAGGGATTTTAGCTTTTTCCAATATTGCTTTGATGTACTGTGCAGCAAAAGCTATCGAATCTATTGTAACCCATTTCTGTGGATCTTTCTTTAATTCTCTTGCGTGTAGTTTAATTGGCTTAAGATTCTCATCGCTGATCCCAAAGTCACTCAGAGTTCTTCGCGCAGGGGCATCGTCTGCTTCATCTTCTTTAGATAAGGAAACATTAAAGATGTCTTCAACATAAGCTTGGAATATATGTCTTAATGCGTCCTCCCCTCGGTTTTGTAGCAGTTGAGAAAGTCCTAAGTTATAATATGTTGCTCCTTTGTGAAATGAGGCGTGTTTCTCTTTTTCCTTTTGCGTAATTATTTCCAATTCTCTCATGTACAGAGATTCTGCACGTTTGTAATTCCGATTTCGAAGTTCGAGGGTAGCAACTGCTCTTAAACCGTTAACAGTATGTGCAATATCTTGAGGAATTTCACGGTTTGGATTCTGTTGGATCATAAGTGGATCACAGAACTGTTGTGGTGCCTTCAGATTTATGCTTGTTGAAACATGGGATTCTTGAACACTCGCCTTCATAGCGAAAATGACTAAATAGCGTTCGCATAGTCGATTTTTATGGATTTTAGGCGCTAGGCCACCTTAGCCCCCCTCAGAACGCTTTGAGTATATCGCACTTTCCATTAGTATAGAATTTTTTATTAAAAGCCACGAGGAAATAGAGTCCTTTAGCTTCCTACGATCTGTTTGCATTTATCAATTATTTTATCCCCTGTCTCGATAAACTCTTTCCAAGTGACGCCACCATCGAGATAGAACTCTTTTACAGAAAGTTTGGTCAAGCTTGTCGATATCTCAACCAACATAACCTTCATGTTTTTTGGCAGTGACGTTTCGTTAGAAGCGATGATTTTTTGTAATACACGAGCAGTAGATCCAAGCCTAATTTTAAAGTTAGTGAGACTCGCTGCGACCTGCATTTCTTGTGTTTCTTTAAACGTTCCCCAATCCAGAATGAGGGCATTAAGCTCGGCCTCAATTTGTTTTTTTGCCTTTTCCCTCTCTGATTTTATCTTTTCACCACGTTCTCGCCATCTTCTATATTCGTAACCACCCGCCGCAGATATAATTCCCACCACAATGTAAACAATTACTGAAAACCAATCCAATTTAAACCACTCACCACGCCTTATTATCTAATCTAAGCTAATAAACAGACTTTACAAATTAATCACTTATGATTAAAAAATCAATAATACCTCCCTGCTTCACGAACCTTTTTTAAAGCCATCTGATATTTTGGTAGCAATTCATCTGGAGCCATTCCTTCAACAGGAGCTTGTTTTAATTGTTTGTTGAATACGAAGGAACTGTATAATGCCAAATAAGATCTACGTCCATGTAGTTTTTATATTCAGAGAAAGGTTGAGTTTGATTCTTATTCTGTTGTGTGAAAAAATCGTAAAAACAGTAGTCCACTTCGTTGAGAGACCTTTCCCTGAAGACCACTTCATTTTTCCATCTAACAATATGGTTAAAGATTATTACCTATTAAGGAAATAATGAAGTATGGTTGAATAGGGGAAATTGCTTGAGCCCTTTAGAAATGTTGTTCATAAAATACAGTTTTGGTCACTTTATAGGTGAACTTTTAAGGCAAATAGGAATAACTGGCCTTTTGCTCATTGCGACGGGATTATTGGGAACATATGCATATTTTGTTGCTAAACCAATGAAAGGGCAATTTTCATCAATGGAACAACAATCAGGGATCTTCTCCTTTATTCAGCAATTAGTATGGATCTTCACGATGATTCCAATATTACTTTTTATTTGGATTGAGCCTAATTATTTTGGCACTTTCTTGTTGGCATATATTCCATTAATCAGTGTATCTCTTTTCGCAGTCCTTTTCTTCCCCAAAATTAACTACAAATCTTTAATAAAATTTAAACAGAAGGGTTTTCTCAAAGCCATTCCAACAAAAGAAATGGCTTCGGTTTCGTTTTTATGGATTTCCATAATGGTAGTTACTTATCTACTCGCAGTCTATAATCCAATACAGCCTCTGATAGGTTGGATAATGCTCTCATACACATTAATTTATATGTCTTTTCAGGCAGCATTTGTTCATGGGCTGCTTTTACAATTTCAGCAAGCGTTATACGCGGACATCACTATTGTTGATGATAAGTCCATAAAGGGTTTCATTATTGGTAAAGGAGAAGATCATCTCGTTGTATTGAAAGAAAATAAGGAGGAGTTGATAATTATGTCTTCTCAAGTAAAGGATATTCGACCTGCAGAAATTCCTAAAAAACAATGAAAACAATTCTAATAATTTACAACTATCCTAACTCAATCCTCACCCTCAGTATCCAGCAGTTCCGGCAGGTGCCTAATACTTATAGAAAGCCTCCACCGTAGTATACATAAGAGGCTTTATGAGGGGAACCTTACAATGAGGACCGGTTTGGGGAGCCAGGATGCAGACGAGGTTCCTTTAGCGGAACGCATGAAACAAGACTCGCCCGGGAAGCAGGAGATTGACATTCGATTGGTGTGCTAAGAGTGAGTCCTTTTTCAATTAAAATAATAACCCTTAAACTTTCTAGCGTATAACACATTATCGTGTGAGTGTCGAATGACCAAGGCAGATTGGAAGAGTGTTGCCTTGGGGCTAATCCTTACGCCTATTTTCCTGTTCTTGGGCGAGTTGCTCTGGAGCGATTGGTTTGGTGTTGCCCTTCTCGTTGTGGCTTATGTAATTATCAAAGATTTTTACAAAAAATTGGACGGTAAAAGCTTCTGGTGGGCTGAATTCATATTTGTGACGGGCTTTGAAATAATGATGTTTTTATGGGCAATTCAGGTAAGCCTTTGGTATGCCATGCACATAGCGTATGCGGTGGGGGTAGCCGGCGGCCCCATAATCGCCAGTATTATTGCCACTTGGTACTTCGCTTATCGGAAGAAGAAGGTTGAGTGAAATGAAGCGTCAGAGTTCTTAAGAGAACTTGTTATGCATATAAAAGATGATTTAATTCTCGAATTACTTGTGTTCGCCCAGGACTTTGAGGCTCTCGGACTAATAGGAAACACTGATGTATAATTTTTTGCCTTCCTTCTCCTTCTTTTCCGCAAGCTCTACGAAGTCGCTGAATGCCCTGATCTCCGGGCTGTCTATAGTAGCGTTTTCATGGTAAAGTTTTGCCTGCCTTTCCATCGCCACCTTAAGGACCTTCGGCAGGATATCCCTCAGCTTCCTAGCCCTTACAGGGATAAGTTCATATTCGCTCTCAATATGGGTGCCCACGAACATCCTCTTCTTCTCTACAGTAACGTTTTCATCGACACCCTCGTCTATTAGAACCGACGTTGCGTATGGCTCGCCGTGGTATGCCTCATGGAGGTGGCTGACAGCTCTTACCTTAATCCAGTCCTCAAAGGTCATCCCTTCCCATATCAACAAGACATCTACGCCCATTTTGCACCCTCCATTTTCAATCACCATCTGACTTCACTAACTCCGGGCGTTCCGAACCACTATCTAACCTGAGCCGACTGCGCATATCTTCCCTCACTCTTCCTCACAATATATGAAATACCTATAACTCCAATCACTATTTGTGCACCCCTGTCAAGTTGTACTAGTAAGACTGATGGATATCCAAAGGATATCTTTTAGATAGCATTAAATCTTAAATAAGCCATGTTATTACGGGGAGAGGTTTGGTAAAACTCACTGTAAAGGCTATCAAAGTAGGTAATTCAATCAGAGTCGCAATACCCGCAGAGATTTTAAAGTCTGCCCACGTTAGTGAGGGGGACACGCTTCTAATGGATTATGATGGAAAGTCCGACCGTATTGTTATTGAAAAAGAAAATGGAGCACGTTGATTTTGCCAGTTAATATCACCTCGTCAAATTATACCAGGATTTCAAGTGAAAAGAAAATTCTCACAGAGTATATTGATGGCAAAAAAGGAGAAATCGATTGGACAGGCAAGGATGAAGACACCCAATATTTCACACATGGTTTTCATCCATATCCTGCAAGAATGCCTCCTCACATCTCTCGCCATCTTTTGAGACTCTATTCTCGATCTAAAGACGACAAAATTCTAGATCCTTATTGCGGGTCGGGTGGAGTTTTAGTGGAAAGCATGTTATATGATCGCGCCGCCGTTGGTGTTGATTTGAACCCATTGGCCGTGTTGATAGCAAAGGTCAAAACAACCGTTCTAGATCCTAAGACTTTGTCTCAGGTAAGAAATGACCTCATCTCAAAAATACAAAAGAGATTGAATTCTAATAATATCCTGATACCCCCCCATATACCGAACCTCAATTTTTGGTTCAAACCTGAGGCAGTAATTGGACTGACAGCAATTAAGGAAGAATTAGACGATTTGAAAGCTGACAAAGACATCTATGAGTTCTTCCAAGTGTGCTTCTCGCTTGCAGTCCGGAAATCGAGTAACATAAAGAATGGAGAGTTCAAACTATACGGTAAACAAGGCAAAGAAAAGGAAGCATTCCAGCCAAGGCCATTCGAGACTTTTTCCAAGATAACCCGAGATAATATCAATAAAATGCAGGACTTCTCCAAGGAGATGGAAAAACACCCCGAAGGAAAAGCAGTTGTTTTGAAGGGAGACACGCGGAATATACTCGGTATCGATCCAGACGCTATTGCAGAAGGCACTTTTAAGATGGTCATAACCTCGCCCCCTTATGGAGACTCGCATACAACAGTTGCTTATGGTCAGTTCAGTAAATTCTCCTCACTATGGTTAGGGTTACCTGAAGATGATGTTCTAATGGTCGATAGAAGAGGGCTTGGAGGAGAAATAGTAAAGAAAGAAAAGGATTTGGAATCTCCGAAGCTCAGTGAAATACTCTCTCTGATTTCGAAAACTGATGAAAGAAGAGCAAAAGAAGTGTACTCTTTCTATTATGATGCAGACATTTGTCTAGAGCAAATAACTAGGAGCTTGATCAGGGAACAGAGTTATTGTTGCTATGTGATAGCAAACCGAACAGTTCGAAGAGTTTCTATACCTACGGATGAAATATTTGTCGAGATGGGTCGTAAGTATAATCTTAAACACCTGACCACGCTCCACCGGGACATCCCGAACAAGCATATTCCGCTCGTCAACGCTCCTGAAAATATCCCGGGGTTAAAAGGAACTACTATGACCAAAGAGAGCATAGTGATCTGGAAATACTAAACCTTTCAAGAAAAAATTTATTCTTTTAAGCCAACACGCTTTTATGTTTTTATCATTAAATAATGATGTATGAGCACTTTCACTTATCAGGAACTTATAACTAAACTTAAAGAGATAAAAGCAAGAGGATTTGTTAAAACCCATCGAGCAGGACCTACCGGTATAGGGAAAACCCTTGAAGATCTTCTAGGGATTCAAGAGAATAATTTTTCAGGTCCTGATGCCCAAGAAATGGAATTGAAGTCAGCGAGGAAAAATAGTACCAGCATGTTAACATTAATGACAAAGACGCCCATGCCCAAGGACTCAACTGCCAATTTATTGAAGCGATACGGTTATCCTTCTGCTTCAGGAAAATTACATCTTCATTTCACCCTGAGTTCTACAAACTTTACTGGTCCCAAAGGGAAAAAAGAACTCAAAATCATGGTGGATGAAGGAGTAAAGATAGTCACGATCCAAGGGGAAGTCATAGGTTTTTGGAGGCCTGATATTCTGAAGGATGCCTTCATGAAAAAATATCCGAAGGGAGGTCTCCTGTATGTTAAAGCTGATAGTAAAGGTCGAGGAGCTGATGAAGAATTTCATTATAATGAAGCTTACATTCTAAGGGGCTTCAATTACCCACAATTTATGGAGCTGATTAAAACCGATGCCATTAAAGTGGATTTGCGCTTAGGTTTGTATAAAAGTGGTCGAACCCACGACCATGGCACAGGTTTCAGAATACCCTTAGATAAATTCGAACTTGCATTTGCAGAAAGAACAGAAGTCTTGAGCGGCTAATCGCATTCAAGCTAAAGAACTATTTAATACCCCTCTCGAGTTTAGAAAGGGGGAATTAAGGTAGTCCCCCCAAGGTCGAGATCCCCATATTCAAGACCAGTTCTGATTAAAAAAGGAGGGAAGACCCTTTTTGGGAGGGTCCTATTCATCGTCGGAATAGTAGTGACAGTATCCCGCCTAACACCATAAAGACACCAACGCGTCGTATGAGAAACGCCAATGGGACCAAAAAAGTTTGAGGCTCTGGCCCGGTGGAAATGAAGCTAAAAGACGGAAAAAGCAGGTCAAGTTGTTTTGGTGTTTGGACAAGTATGTTTGTAGGTATCAGTAGAGACACTGCCATCAGTAATATTCCGGCTACAATTAGGCATATTGACGCTTTCGTCATATTTTATCGGGGGGCAGTCCCCCAATAATAAAAGAAAAAGTGGGGGGAGGGTCTCAGATGCCCAGTTTGACAGTCTTTGCGAAGAGAACAATGCTATGCCCACCATGTCTTGCATTAGTGTAATTATTATCGTCGCGACCTGTGAGTTGCCGGTAGTTCACTGCATTAATGAAGTGATCACTGAGTTTAAAGGGTGATTTTTCTTGTATACCTCTTATTCCACGCGCAGATTGGAACCGTTGCGGTGGTAACTTTAGTGGCGTTGGCGATGGTGCACGCCATGACCTACATGAGGAACCTCAACTTCCTCTGATAGACCTCATAACAACATAGATCTAGCTAAGCGTGAGATCAACGACCCGCCTAACTCTCAAAGATCTCAGCACCAGCAGCCTTTTCAAAACCTTCTGCAACTCTCTCTTTTCTTTCGTCCAAGAATTGCATGAAAGCATTCTTCGCGTCTCTCCTCCATATTGCACTCCTATTTTCATACGGAATCAAGTGACTTTTCATAGCTTTAGAGAAATTGACTCGGTCTCGGTATTTCTGAAGATACTCGCTTGGTAACTGATTCCGAATACTGACATTCTCCTGCAGAGGAAGATAGCAAATGTTGATTATGCTGTTGTATTTTTGAGCCTTTACCCCCACCTTTGCTAAGCAGTCTTTGGGAAAGATATGATGTTTGTGCTTCTTGTCCAATATCACAGCAGGATCTTCAAGGCTAATCCTTTCTCCATTCTCTAGGTAGAGAGGCGCATTGTTCGCAAGAAGACAGAAATATGCCCTTACTATTGTGGAGTTCTTGGAATAATCAGATCTAACAAGTTCATCCATTTCTATCTTCTCAAAACGTGAAACAAGCCGTCTTCGATCCTCCGCAAGCTCTTTCATCTTCTGAATGTCTTCTATAATGTGCTTTCTGTATGACCGCCCAGTGTACCTGCTAGTCAATGCAGATACCCAGAACCATTTCCTTATTTCATCCATTTGGAAAGTACTAGGGTTTTGATTTTTATTGTGGTAGAAGAACACAGAAAGTATTGGAATCATTGTTTTCGAAGGGAGTAGATTTGAGTTTATTATTGTAAAGTTTCTGGACAGATGGCTAATCCCCTTGCCAATAGCCTTATTAATTTTCTTCCACTGATCATCAAAATCGCTCACTCTTGAGTTGAGTTCTCTCATACGATTCTCTTTAGCACTCTCGGAGACGTCAGTCAAACCTGAACAAAACGCTATGGCGTCAGTTATTGTCGAGTTTTCGATAAGACTGAAACCTGAAGGCAACCCTTCTTTGAAATCAGCGATTTTGTCTCTCAGTTTTATGTCACACGCACGCGCTAGAACCTTATCCGCGGCTCTTAATGGCGTTCCCTTCGAATTTAGTCTTATGAAAGCTTCTTTGACGTACTCTTCTTTTGTTTTCTTGATGAAGTAGAATGGCAGCCTTAAATCATCGAAAGACCGTTTTACTTGTTTTAGCATCCTCTTTTTGTGCTCAGGGATTCTTTTGGATCGAGAGTAATCCCCCTCAAGAATTCTAGGAAGACTGAAATAATCCCTCTCATCAGGTTCTTCACGCAAATAGGTGAACTTAGACTCTCTTATTCTAAAGCAGATTTTGCTAAAATCGATTATCTGCCCACGTTCGTTCTGCACTTTTGGAACGGGATTGTAGAACTTGTAAATGACGCCTATGCGTTGCTGTCCATCTAACAAGTACCAGCAAGACTTGTTATTCTCAGGGTCGAACGGTGGAAGTATTCCGTGAAGCTTTCTCAATTCCTTACTGCTTTGAGTCTGCCACACAAGTATCATACCTATCGGAAATTGCCTGTAAATGCTATCTGCGAGATCCGTTGCCTTTCTAGCATTCCAAACAAAGTCTCTTTGAAGATCCGGTATGGCGAAGCTTCTCTTTTTGAAACAATCTTTCAGTTCTTTCATTGAAACTATTTCATACTTCTGTGGATTGGCCATCGCTTTCATCCACCTGAATTGGGATTTCCCTTGAGACAAATGGTCAATGTAGATATATTGTAGGCTCTGTTTATATACAATAACATCGTTGCGCCGATCGACCAGGCCTCGCAAATACCTGTGTTCCCGTCCGCCCAGCATGAAGATGCCATCCCGGGGGAGTACGTGAGAACCCCATCGTCGAACCGTATCCCCATCCTTCCCTGCAGGACTTACCCGATGTGCCCCCTCTCGCACCAGTGCTCTGGCATATCCTTAGAGTATTCGACCAGCCTTCGCATCAAGCAGTTCCGGGTGGCGGGCGCGCAGGTTGAGGAGGTAGGACTAAATCTATACTTTAAGCTTCGGTAAAAAATTAATGAGATTGAACAATGATCTTATGACACTTGCTTTTTTGTCGTTGCTTTTTCCTTGGGCTTTGGGACAAAATTCAGTGAGGCCCTATCCTCAGCGCATACAGATTATGAAGCAAGGCGTTGGTGAATAGGGCGAAGCCCTGCCTGTCGTATCTCCTCTGCAGGATCACCCTTCCGAACCTCCT
>Ga0315280_10011014_pt1 | contig 11201 bp, 10 predicted proteins | sample YL17G06_40_MG_FD_203697 | JGI IMG/M metagenome (GOLD analysis project Ga0315280, IMG submission 203697) | Sediment microbial communities from Yellowstone Lake, YNP, Wyoming, USA - YL17G06_40 | ecosystem: Environmental > Aquatic > Freshwater > Lake > Sediment | place: USA: Wyoming | collected... | reverse complement strand
GGGGGGGGGCCCCCCTGGGGGGGGCGGGGGGCGGGGGCGGGGCGGCGCGGGCGGGGGCCGCCCCCGGGCGCCGCCGCCTCGCGGTCCTCGAGCTCGTGCAAGAAGTGTTGGCCGAGGCACGATTGTCGGTCGGCGGCAGCCTCGCCGACGTCGTGGCCGGGCGCGCCACCGAGATCTTCACCGCCGTCACGCAGGGCCGTTACGACGACGTACGGGTCGACGCCGAGACGCTCGAGTTCCAGGTGCACAGGCCGGGCGGTAGCGGCGAGAGCTGGGTCAGGGCGTCGTCGCCGCCTCTCTCCACAGGCACACTCGACCAGCTCTATCTGGCGGCGCGGGTGGCGCTCGCCGAGGCCATCGTTCATGATCGCCGACCGTTCTGGATCCTCGACGACCCGCTGGCCCACGCCGACCCTTGGCGCTGTCGGCAAGCGCTGGCCGTGCTCAAGCAGATCGCCCGCGATCGCCAGGTCATCCTGTTCACTTGTCACGACTACGGCGACGAGTCCGCCGACCAGGTGATCGAGCTCGGCGAGCTTGTCTCGGCAGGCCCGCAGCCATGACCGCCATCGCCTGGCCGAGCCCGCGCCGCCGGCCCTCGTCAGCGCCGCCGGCCTTCGGTACGACCGCCGGCCCTCGTCAGCGCCGCCGGTTTTCGTCACGACCGCCGGCGGCAGACAATCGCCCTGCTTTGCCGGCCATGAGCACGGAGAGGTGATGATCACATGAGCACACCGAGCGATATGGGCGCGCCGAGCGACCGGCCCACCGTCGTCTGCGTCGTCGGCAGCCCGCGCCCCGCCGGCAACACCTCCTACCTCGTCGACGTCGCCATCGACGAGTTCACGCGACGCGGAGCACGTTGCGAGAAGATCCTCCTCTCCGAGTACCGGATCATGCCCTGCGAAGGGCACGACGATTGCGCCGACTTTGCCGCGTGCCCGATCGACGACGACACGTCGCTCGTCCTCGACAAAGTCTACTCGGCCGACGCGGTGTTGCTGGCCAGCCCCGTGTACTACGAAGACGTCAGCGGCCAGATGAAGGTGTTCATCGATCGCAACTGCCACAACTACTCACACGAGGTCTGGCTGAAGGCCCGGACGGTGGGCCTGCTCGCCGTGGCCGAGAGCACGGGCCTCGACGAGACCATCGACACGCTGCGGCGCTACGTGTCGTTCTCGTCGAACGGAACCTTGCGACCCTTCGTCGTCACGGGCAAGGCCGCGAAGATGGGCGACATCGCCGGCGACGCCGACACCATCGCCGCCGTCAAGAAGATGGTCGCCGCCATGATGGCCACAGTGCTTGCGCGCGACGCCGCCGACGATGCCGCGGCGGCTCGAGCGAGCCAGGGTTAGGTCGCTCGGCTGCGCCGATCGAAACGCAGTACGCCCGTCTCAGTCACCAGCACGTCGACGCGCAGGTCGTGGCGCTCCCGCGGCACGTCGTCCACGATCTGCAGCTCGAAAGCCACGGCCACGCGAGGCACGTCGCGGCGCAAGCGCGGCAGGTACGTGTCGTAGAAGCCGCCCCCGTAGCCGACTCGGTGGCCCGAGCGGTCGAAGGCGCAGCCGGGCACCACGACGAGGTCGATCTCGTCGGCGCTCACCTGCCCGAGCCCGAGGTCGCCGCGCGGTTCGTCGATGCCGTACGCGCCCGGTGCCAGGTCTGTCGCCAGGTCGGTTACCCGAAAGGCGTCCATCCGACGCGGCGCGATCACCTTGGGCACCGCCACACGCTTACCCTCGGCAAGGCACCAGTCGATGATCGGCCTGGTCAGCACCTCGCCGCCGAACGACACGAAGCACATCACGGTGTTCGCTGCCAGCACCTCGGGTAACGCGACGAAACGCTCGCGAATGCTGGCGCTCAACCGCTCCTGCTGCTCGGTCGACAACCGGTCGCGGCGTTCGAGCACGCGGCGGCGCACCAGCTTCTTGTGGTGACGTCGGTCGTCGCGGGCGCCTTCTTCCGTCGGCATACCAGGCAACGCTTCCCCTCGTTCTTGGGCGCGTACTCGTTTCGGCGGCACCTTACCTGGACTATAGTATAGAGGTCCTTCGGGCAGGGGCCGAAGGCAACGAGCCGATGGAGACCTTCGCGAGACCCCTCGCGCGGGCGCCCCTCTCAGGGGAGGGGGAAGGGGGCCTTGGCGGCTTCACGTCTACAGGAAGAGCTGTCACTGGCAGGGTTGTTCTCTCGGACCCTGCGCAACTTGCTGGGCCTGACGCGCCCTGAAGAACCTCGCCCCCGCCCGACGCCGGCGCAGGTGCTCGAGGCATCTGCCGACGACCTGACGGTCTCGCCGGCGCTGTTCCGGCTCACGCTGCTCTCTCTGCTGCCCGAGGTCTTGGGCGACAGTGCGGGCCCGGTCCTCTATCTGGCCGCCAAGCAGTTCAGCCGCGATCTGGGCCTGCGCTCGATCCAGTCGCTGAAAGACTGGTTCCGCGACATGCACCTGGGCGAGATCGAGGTCGAGCTTGACGAGGAGAAGCTGCTGGTGAAGGTGTCGCACTGCCTGACCAGCTATCGGTTGCCGCCTGTGGGCGCGGCGCTGTGCGACTTCGAGCGCGGGCTCATCGACGGCGTCCTCGAGCGGATCACCGGCCGCGAGGTCCTCACCAAAGAGACACTCTGTTGGGGCTTGGGCGACACCGTCTGTCAGTTCGAGGGCTACGTGACCGACGGCGGCGGGTACGTGTACGCCGAGAACGGCTTCCACCCCGAGGCCCAGCGTCGCTTGCTGGCCACGCTGGCCGATCAGTCCGAGGTGGCGCTCGAGAACCTTCGCCTCGTCCGCGACAAGCGGGCGCAGGAGGTGCGCGATCCGCTCACCGGCCTGTACAACTTCCGCAACCTGCGCGAGCACGCCGCCCTCGAGTTGGCGCGCGCCGAGCGCTACGGCCGTCATGTGACCTTTGTCATGCTCGACATCGACGGCTTCGCAGCCGTCAACACCGCTCTCGGGCATGGCGCCGCCGACACCGTGCTGCGCGACTGGGCGCACGACCTCGATGTACAGCTGCGCACGGGCGATCTCGTGTGCCGCTATGGGTCCGACGAGTTCCTGCTCTGTCTTCCCGAGACGGCCGAGCGCCAAGCCGATGTCGCGCTCGAGCGTATCCTGCGCGCCATGGGTGGTCACACCATCGAGGCCGACGGCCGACGGTTCGCGCTGACCGCGTCGGCGGGCGTGGCCAGTTACCCCGAAGACGGCGCCACGGTCGAGGAGCTGGTCGGCAAGGCGACGACGTCGATGTACGTGGCCAAGAGTGAAGGCCCCGGCGGGGTGGTCTTCTACTCGCCTCCTACGCCTCTCTGAGCTGCATAGGTTCCGATGCGAGCTCGGTCCGGCAGTGCTCTGCCGAGCTTGGTCGCGCCGGCGAGCGCATGGCGCGGTCGGGTTCAGGCCGCGCCTTTATCGAGCCGGCGTCGCTCCCACTCCGTGAGCAGGGGCGTTCGCACCTCGGTCTCGTACACGGCCTGGCAGTCGCTGCACCGCAGGGCACCGGGCACCGCTGAGAGCCGCTCCTCCAGGATCAGCGTCCCGCACTCCACGCAGATGCCGTGGACCTGACCTCCGGAGCCCGGTCGGACCTGGTTGTCTTGCACACCCCGATCCTTTCGTCGCCCTCTTCAGGTATTGTGCCCGGGTCGGGGCGGCGCGAAAACACGACGATGGATCAGACCGCGGCCACCCCGCTGCGGCGAGCTGTCCGCCGGCGGGCAACGTGCCCTCCGCCGCGACGGCGGCCTGCCGAGTCGCGGCCGCGTGACCGGTTTGCTGGGTCGCGGCCGCATGATACCGTGTAACCGGCATGCCGCCCCGCATCGACATCCTCGCGGTCGGCTCCCTGGCCGGTGACCTGAGACCCGTGTTCGACCGCTACCGGCGTCTGCTGACCACGGCCGTCCGCCTCGAGGTGCGGCAGGTGCGTGAGGTCGCGGTCGGTGGCCGAAGCGAGTCGGAGGTGCTGCGCGAAGAGGGCAGGCGGCTGCTGGCCGCCTGGCCGAAAAACGGTACGACGGTCGTGCTCGACGAGGGCGGGCGCTCGTGGGACTCGCCGGCATTCGCGAGCGCCGTGCAGGACTGGCTCGCTCGTGGGATGGTGACCTTCGTGATCGGCGGCTCGCTGGGGCTGGCCGACGAGATCAAGGCGCGAGCGCACGAGCGACTCTCGCTGTCGGCGTTCACGCTGCCGCACCAGCTGGCGCGGGAGAGCGACGAGGCGAAGCATGCCGAGTCGCCGCAGGGCCGCCGCCTCTGGCGAACGACGAGAGACAAGAGGTCATGACGGGTGCTGAGGCGGCAAGAGACGAGAGACGATGACAGGTACTGAGGCGGCAAGAGACGACGTCTACGATCTCGCGGGCCTGGCCCGCTCGCTGGAGCGCGTCGTCGAGGCGCTCCGCGACGAGGGCGGGCTCGACGGTGCCCCGGCGGGGCCGGCAGAGCCGGCCCCGCCGGCCCCCGCCCACTCGTCGTCGAGCTCACCATTCCCGCCCGCCCCGAGTTCGGCGATATCACGACGAACGCCGCCCTCGCCCTGCGAGGCAAGCGGGGGCCGCAGCCGCGCGACCTGGCCGACGAGATCGGCCGGCGCTGGCTGGCCGGCGGAGGTGGGGCCGTGTGCGAGCGCTACGAGGTCGCCGGGCCGGGGTTCCTCAACATCTTCCTCAGCGCCGACTGGTACCGCGGCGCGCTCCAGAAGATGCTCGACGCCGGCGACCGTTACGGCAGCGGCGTGATCCCCGACGAGCTGCGCCAGAAGATCAACGTCGAGTTCGTGAGCGTGAACCCGACCGGGCCGCTGCACGTCGGTCACGCTCGCTATGCCTCGTACGGCGACGCCGTCTGCCGCATCTTGACCTTCGCTGGGCACGAGGTCACGCGCGAGTTCTACGTCAACGACTACGGCACGCAGATGACGCGCTTTGCCCAGTCGCTGGCGGCGCGCTACGGGCAGGTGCTCGGCGTTGCCGTCGATCTCCCCGCGGAGGGGTACCAGGGCGACTACCTGGTGCCGCTGGCGCGGGAGCTGGTGGCCGAGGTCGGCGACCGCTACCGGGCCGCCGTCCAGGCCGCCGCGCCGCACGCCGAAGACATGCCTGCCGAGGTCGTCGACGAGTTACGCAGCTGGGGTCGCGACCGCATCCTGGCGCAGTTCCGCGCCACTCTCGACCGTCTGCGCGTGCCGTTCGACGTGTGGACCAGCGAGGCCGGTCTCTACGAGGGTGGCGAGCGCTACCGCGGGTTCGAGGGTGAGGTCGGCAAGGCGCTCCGGGAGATGGATGGGGACGGCCTGCTCTACGAGCACGAGGGCGCGGTCTGGCTGCGTACGACGACCTACGGCGACGACAAGGACCGGGTGCTCGTGCGCCAGACGGGCGAGCCGACCTACTTCCTCTCCGACATCGCCTATCACCGCGACAAGCTCGACCGGGGTTTCGAGCACCTGATCGACATCTGGGGAGCCGACCATCACGGCTACGTGCCGCGCATGAAAGCCGCTTTCACCGCGCTGCCGCCGCACGACCCCGACACCCTCGAGCTCATCATCGGGCAGCTCGTCAACCTGATGGAGAGCGGCGAGGCCAAGCGCATGAGCAAGCGTAAGGGCGACATCGTGACCGTCGACGACCTTCTCGACGCGATCGGTGTCGATGCGGCGCGCTTCTTCCTCGTCGGGCGCAGCCACGACTCGACGCTCGAGCTCGACATCGACCTGGCGGTCGAGCAGTCGAGCAAGAACCCGGTGTACTACGTGCAGTACGCTCATGCGCGCATCTGCAGCATCCTGAAGAACCTGAACGCGCGCTCGGCGGCTTCGGCGGGCGCCGAAGGTGCGGCGCCGTCCACGCCCAGACTCTCGCCGATCGATCTGGGCGAGCACGAGCGCGCGCTGGTGCGCGCGCTCGCCCGATTCCCCCTCGTGGTCGGGGAGACCGTCGAGCGGCGCGCTCCGCACCGTATCAACGCCTTTCTCGGTGAGCTTGCGGCCGAGTTCCACGTCTTCTACCGCAACTGCCGTGTGCTCGTCGACGACGCCGACACGGCCGCCCATCGCCTTGCGCTCTGCATGGCGACGCGGCAGACGCTGGCGACGGGGCTGAGACTCCTGGGCATCTCGGCGCCGGACAGCATGTGAGTCGCCCCGTGCCGCATGACGCGGGCGGCCTGGGGGCCGTGCACTTTAGGCCGCGAAATGCTCCTCGGCGTAGCGCTTGAGTTCGTTCGTCTGCTCGGGCGTGAGCGCCTTGCGCAGGCCCAGAAGGTACGACACCGCGACGTTGGGCTGCCCGCGGAGCAGGCGCTGCACGACGCTGTCGAGGATCGTCTGGGCGACCTCGTCGCCGGGGATCGCCGGCGTGTAGACGTAGGCGATGTTCGCCCTGTCTTGTGCCAGCAGGCTCTTCTTGACGAGGTTGTTCATCACGGTCATCACGGTCGTGTAGGCGATCGGCCGCCGCTCACGCAAGGTCTCGTAGACGTCGCGCACGGTGGCGCGCTCCTTCTCCCAGACGATGGCCAAGATGTCGGCCTCGAGCGAGCCTATCCCCGTGAAGGGCGTCCCCTTCGTGCTACGCAGCCACTTGGGCTTCGCCTGTTGCATGATGACATCACCTTTTCTGTGGTGTGGTCGGCCGCTTCGGCGGTCGTCAGCGTGGTACGTATTATCCTTCTAACACACAACGGACTATAGCCTGATCGGCGCATGTTCAAACATGACCTGAGCCTTGCAGTACACCTTCTTTTCCCTGCAAAACGCGCTACGTGTCACGATGGTCCAGCCATGCCTGCGACGATCTTAACAATCGTCGCGCGCCGCTCGTCAAGGAAGCCGGGCAAGGGCACGCGGGCGAGCTCCCCGGCGCAGGCGCGGGAACCCTGCGCGCAGGCGCGCGAGCTCTGATACACTACGCCGGCGCAATCACCAGGAGGCTCATATGGCTGCCGACACGGAGTTGCTCCACGAGCTCTCGACCGCTCCCGGGCCGAGCGGCCACGAGGAGCCCGTCCAAGAAGTGGTCCGCGAGCGCCTGAAAGGCGTCGCGGAGATCCAGACCGACGTGCTCGGCGACCTGACGGCCGTCGTCAACGGCGCCGGGACGCCGCGGATGGTGGTCGAGGGCCACGCCGACCAGATCGGCCTCGTTGTGACGCACGTCGACGACGCGGGCTTCGTCTACTTCGACAAGATCGGTGGCGTCGACGCCGCCCTTTGCCAAGGCAGGGAGTTCGTCATCCATAACGCCAAGGGGCCGGTAGCGGCGGTCGGCGGCAAGCGGCCGACCCATTTGGTGCCCAAGGAGGAGCGCAACAAGGTCCCCGAGATTCGCGACCAGTGGATCGACATCGGCGCCGGCTCGCGGGACGAAGCGCTCGCGCGCATCGCCATCGGCGACCCCATCACCTTCACACCGAGCTTCCTCGAGCTCTCACCCGACGTCTTCGCCGGACAGGCGCTCGACAACCGCGTGGCGATCTACGTCATGGTGCGCGCGCTGGAGCTGTACGCGAAGCATCCCGGCAAGACGGCTCTCGTCGGCCTCTCGGCCGTCGGGGAAGAGACGACCTTCCTCGGCGCCCGTGCCCAGGCGCTCGCCCTCGACGCCGACGTGTGCGTCGTCGTCGACGGCGACTTCGCCTCCGACCAGCCCGAGATCGACGCCAAGAAAGCAGGCGGGCTGGTCGAGATGGGCAAAGGACCGGTCATCGCCCGCGGCCAGTGCTCCAACAAGAAGCTGTTCACGCTCGTCTGCGAGGTCGCCGAGGCAGAGGGGATCGCTTACCAGGTGAAGGCCTACCCGGGGCAGACCCAGACCGACACCGACGAGCTGCAGGGCACGACGAAGGTGGCCAACCTGAACATCGGCATCCCGATGCGCTACATGCACTCGCCCTTCGAGGTGTGTCGCGGCGGCGACCTCGAAGCGGCCGTGCGCCTGGTGGCCGCGCTGGCGAGGCATGTCGGCGACGTGTTCGCGCCGCGTTACTTCGTCACGATGCGGGGTTGAGCGCCATGAAGGTCTTCATCAGTATCGACCTCGAGGGCATCAGCGGCATCTCCTCCGAGCCGCAGACCGAACCCGGCACGGCCGAGTACCGGCGCGACACCGAGCTCATGCGGGGCGACCTCGACGCGGCGCTCGACGGCTGCTGGGCCGCCGGCGCCGGCGAGGTGGTCGTCTGCGACGCGCACGACCTGGGCGGCAATCTCACCTTCCGCGAGCTGCCGCCGGCGGCGTCGCTGGTGAGCGGCTCGCCGTCGCCGCTCAGCATGATGCAGGGCATCGACGAGACCTTCGACGTGGCCATGTTCGTGGGTTACCACGCCATGGCCGGCACGACGGGCGCCGTCATCGACCACACCTACACCGGCTCGGTGTTCAAGGTGCGCATCGACGACGCTCTCGAGGTCGGCGAGGTCGGCATCAACGCCGGCGTCGCCGGAGCCTTCGGCGTGCCTGTCGTGTTCGTCTCGGGCGACGACAAGCTCGCCGCCGAGGCGGTCGAACTGATCCCCGGCATCGAGACGGCGGTCGTGAAGGAGGGGCAGTCTCGCACGTGCGCGCGCCTGCTGTCGCCCGAGACGGCCCACCAGCGTATCCGCGAAGGCGTCGAGCGCGCCTTGCGCAAGGATCCTAGGCCGAAACCGCTCGACTTCAGTGGCAGCCCCCTGCGCCTGACGTTCCAGGCGACCAGGTACTGCGACCAGGCCGTCCTCTGCCCCGGCGTCCGCCGGGTCGACGCGCGCGCCGTCGAGATCACGGGGAAGACCTACGTCGACGTGTTCCGCACCTTCCTGGCCTGCCTCGATCTGGCGTCGCCGGCGCACGCAGGGTAGAGCCGGCCGAGCCTTGTCAGTTCGGGCGCGGGGTGAGTACACTAAGCGCCTGCGGGCGGATGTAGTGTAGCTGGTAACACGTCAGCTTCCCAAGCTGAAGATCGCGGGTTCGAGTCCCGTCATCCGCTCCAGGTTTCCCCCGCCGGCTCTTCCGGGGGGCTCCTCTGCTACAGTCCGAACGCGCCCAGCTGCAGGCGCTTGACGATAGCCGCGCCGATGGCGCTGAGGATCACGAGTGGCAGGCTGGCCTCGCCACCGCCTGAGTGTTGCTGCTGTGGACGTGGGGCGCCGAGCGGCTGCCCTGAGACCGGCGTGCCCGGCACACCACTCACCACGGATCCGACCACCGTCCCGTCGGCCGTCGTCTGCACGCCGTCGGCACCCGCCTTCTTGTCTTTCGTCATCGCCGCTAGGCTGGGGTCGAGGCCGATGGGATCGGGCAATCCCGTGTCGGCGGCGACGGCGCCGGCAATCCTGCCGGCGCGCCAAGCCTCGAGGTAGGGGAAGGGGTCGACCGCGCCGCCGCCGCCGGGGTGGATCTCGAAATGCAGGTGGGGCGGAGTGGTCGCGGCGTTGCCCGTGTTGCCCACGTACCCGATGAGCTGACCGGCCTGCACACGCTGACCGAGCGTCAGTCTCTGCGCATAGGCCGAGAGGTGCGCGTAGTAGAAGAAGTCGCCGCGGTCGTTCGTGAGGTCGAGGGCGATGCCGCCGAGCCCACCCGTGCTCATCTTGCTGATGACGCCGTCCTGGACCGCCACCACCGGCGTTCCCCAGGCGGCGAAGATGTCGTTGCCCTGGTGCAGGTGACCGACACGCTGCGCGTGCCAGTCGTCGGAGTACCAGTACCGGCCGAAGACGGGGAACACGGCGTCGGGGAACTGCAGCGCCGTGGCGCCGGGCTGGGGCGGCGGCATGGTGGCGTAGCTCGAGCCCATGCCGCCGCCCGCCTGCCCCCCGCCGGTGGGCGCCGCCGTTGAAGGCGTGGGCGACGGTCTTGCGGTGTAGGTCCCCGACGGCGTGGGCGTCGCACGCGGCGTGCCGGTGGGCGTCGCCGTGGGCGTGGGACGAGGGGTCGGATGAGGCGCGCCGCTGCGAACGGGCTTAGGCGTGCCGGTCGTGGAGGGCTCCGCAGCAGGGGCGCCACCCAGTGCGACGAGCGTGTCTTGGTCGGCGCGCGCCGCAGCCTGGCCGACCACGATGACGGCGCCGGCGGGCAGCTCGCCGAGCGCCTGCGTGAGCGTGAGGCGAAGGCCCACGGTCTGGGCGCTCGACGAGCTGCCTGAACCGTCGACGACTTGCGGCAGAACGGCCAATGTGCCGACGCCGGGGATCGCCAGCTGATGTGTGCCGGCGGCCACCGGCACGCCGTTCACCTTCAGGCCGGTCACGGCGCTCTCGTCGGCGCTCGCCGTGACGCGGGCCGCGTCGGCAGTCGCCTGGGCGACCACGTGGACCTGGTCGGCCGTCACGGTGCCGCCGAGGAGGCTGACGCCCGAGAGCGTAGCCTCGGCCTGGGAGACGAGAGCGTGGCCCTGAAGGAAGGAGGAAACCGACGCGAAGCCGCCGCTGAAGGCGGCCGCGCCACTGGAGGCGCCGGTCGCCGAAGCTGTGTTGTCGTGGTCGGCGGGCAGCGCTGCGACAAGACCGTCGGTCGTGCCCGAGACCGAGGTCAGAAAGGCGTCGGCGCCGGCGCCCGGCGACGACGCGACGCTCGAAACCCATCCGCAGGCCAACAACGCGATGGCGGCGATGGCCGTTCCGAGTACGATTTGTCGTGTTCTCCGCATGGGCTCCTGCGTCCGCTTGCCCGACGAGTATAGCATCGCGGGATGCCTCTCCCGCCCTGGCGGCGCCTTCCCTCGCCTGCGCGGTATGGGACTGTCGTTCGCAGAGACGCGTCGCTTCCGTTCGCGGTTCGTCGCCTCTGCGAACATCGCCGTCGCCCGGGGGACCGTGACTCGCCGGCTCGTTGCCCGGTCGGCACTGTGCGGTCGACGTTGCCCGGTCGACGTTGCCCGGTCGACGCCGCTCGGCGCGACCGCCCGGCGCGACCGCCCGGCGCGCTGCGGTAGGGTCGCCAGGGTCGGTCGCCGCGGGGGTCTTGTCAGGGTCGGCGAAGGTTGACCGAAACGACGGCATTAGGCTATCCTAAGTCTGTCTCAAGTGAAGGAGCACGCGACGTGACCCAGCAGAGCGCCACCAAGCGCAGCCAGAGCATCGAGGAGTATCTCGAGGCCATCTACAAGCTCAAGCGAAGTGGCGAGGCCGGCGCCAAGCGGCTGGCCGACGAGCTGCACGTGTCGCCACCCTCGGTCTCGCAGATGCTGGCGCGCTTGCTCGACGCGG
>Ga0315280_10011012_pt1 | contig 11201 bp, 7 predicted proteins | sample YL17G06_40_MG_FD_203697 | JGI IMG/M metagenome (GOLD analysis project Ga0315280, IMG submission 203697) | Sediment microbial communities from Yellowstone Lake, YNP, Wyoming, USA - YL17G06_40 | ecosystem: Environmental > Aquatic > Freshwater > Lake > Sediment | place: USA: Wyoming | collected... | reverse complement strand
ATCGTCATGGATCAAAGTCATGTTGTGCAGCAACTCAACAGACGCCGCAGCTGCGACAGCGTCTTGCCTCCTGCCCCCAACGCACTCGCATGCCAAGAATGTGAATGCGGGTCTGAAGCGTTTTCCACCACGGTCGAGTAGATCCCAAACTGAGGAATAGAATTCTTTTGGCTCGCCAGTTCGCGGCAAATGCCGTTCCAGTTCAGACTCGACTACTCCCTTGTACTGGTCGAGGATCTGTAAAGCGGATTTCATAATCTAGCAGATACCAGCGGTTATTCTTCAAGTATGCTCAAGAGGCTGTAAGTGAACTTGTTCGGGACAATTGCGATATGCTGTTTCAGGTTTACTGTATTTTAGGTCTGGAGAGAGCGTAGAGCGGCATTCCATGATGCTGTGGAGTGATTATATATGACGTATGGCATGTTCTGCCGCACTAACGGATGCCTTGAATCAGATCGTGGAAATGTGCGATGAATGCTGATAGCTAGCTTCATAATCACCTTCAGAGAGGCGCTTGAAGCTGCTCTTATTTTCGGGATTGTTGCCGCATACGTTGGCAAGGTCGGTCGCCCGGAAGCAAGACGTTACCTCTACCTTGGAGCCGCCAGTGCCATTGCGCTCAGCGTCATCTTCGCATGGATCCTCCAAGCACTGTACGGAGGCCTCGCTGGGGCCTATGAAAGTCTCTTCGAAGGCCTGACTGCTATGGTCGCTGCTGGATTTCTAACCTACATGATACTGTGGATGACCAAGAACTCAAGGAAATACAAGGGAGACTTGGAACGCAGACTCAACATTGCCTTGACGAGTGGACAGCTGATTGGTGTGGCCGCGATTGCTTTCATAGCAGTATTCAGAGAAGGAATTGAAACAGTTCTTTTCTTGACTGCCATATTTTTCGTAGATCCGGCTGGGACCTCGGTTGGTATGCTACTAGGATTGGCAGCTGTAGCTATAGTGGCCGTAGCCATAATGAAGACCTCTCACAGGCTTGACCTTCATAGCTTCTTCAAATATACGAGCGTGATTCTGCTCGTCTTTGCTGCTGGACTTGTTGCTTTCGCTACCCATGAACTGGCAGAAACGGCTGAGAAACTAGGTTTGAGCTTGGGAATTCTAGGACAACAGGCTTTCAACGTTAGCATGGCACCAAACAACATACTTCAAGAAGATGGTTCGCTCGGATCATTATTGTCTGCTTTGTTTGGATATACGCTCAGTCCAGAGTGGATCAGGTTGGCAGTCTACTTTGGTTACTGGTTCGTGATAGGAGGATACCTTCTGCTCGCCTATCGAGACGTTTCCAGCCGAGTAGTTCGACCCGCTTAGATTTCTGACTTCGTCTTGTATTTGGTGGTAAGAACTCGCTTTATCTCTTCCGAGATTCGCTCGCCGATTCCTGAGACTGACATCAATTCCTCCTTCGATGCTGAGAAAACATCCTCGACCGTTTGAAAATGACTTAGAAGCTTTTTCGCTCGTGTGTTGTCGATGTTCGGTAGACTGGAAACGATGAACTCCTGTTGGTGCTCGATGGTAGAGGGTTTTGGAGCTGTCATGATCCGGGGGAGGCGTTTTTCTTGAATCTGTTCACGGCGCGCCACAGCGAACATAAGCTGTGCTGTCTCCGACGGTTCGCGCGTCCACACAACCGGAATTCCGTAGTCAACAAGTATGCTTGCATATGCGCCCATCATCGCTTCAGGTCTAACTCGCCCAGAACCTTTCAGACTTTCACCTTCGACAACAATAATCGGCTTCATACACGACTCTTTCAGCTTAGCGGCCTGCTCGAACAAGCGCCCATCGATTATTGAAGATGCAAAGTCATCTACGTTCTTTCTTTCCACAACGACTCTGTCCGAGAGGACGAAGTCACCTACTTCTAAGGTCTCGGATTTGACGAGAACTCCCAGTTTTGAGAGTTCTCGGCTTACAAGCGCTCCGAGTTCCCTCGTGTCAGCTATCACAACTATCTGTTCCACCATTTTCGCTTCCTTCAGGTTTGATGAGATGAATTTCTCAATGCTGGCTTGACCTCGGGCATGATCCTTTTGGGTTTTCATGAATTGTTGAATGGCGACCGCCATCTGGCGTTCTTTTCGTTGCGATATCCAGTAGTAGGCTTCGTCGCGAGTTCCTTTGGCGATTAGAATAATCGCTTCTCCGGGTCCTTTTCTTCCAGTCCTTCCTCGACGCTGTATATAACGGATCGCGCTTGGGACAGTGTCATAGAACATGACGACATCACACTCTACGATGTCAAGCCCTTCCTCCCCGATCTGCGTTGCAACGAGCACGTTGAATGTCCCTGACCTAAAGTCGTCGAGTATCATCGTCTGCTTCTTCTGCGTGAGACCCTTATCCTTCTCGCGCGACGCTTGTCCTACCAGCCGCACAGCTGAGACTCCGTCCACTTTATTCAGTAGCTCAACCAACCTCGCGGCAGTAGTACGATAATTCGTAAAGACCATAATTCGGCGAGCGCCTTTGCCCAGAGCCGCTCGTATGCTCTTGATGAGTTCTGTCACCTTTGGATGATCAACTTCTCTAGCCACAATCTCATTCACGGTTGAACTGACTCTCGCGATTCTCGGATCGTCCAGAATCATCTTCAGACCGGGTGAGCTCCGTTTCTTGCCCTTTTCTTGCAGGCCTTCAAGATGCATCTTGAGTGCTAGAAATCCTTGCGTTTCCAGAAACTCGATTGCTCTGACCGCGTGAATCGAAGCGTACACGTGTGCTAGATAGGGTTTGACTTCTCGTTTTCCGCGTGAAGCGTCTTCCAGTATTCGTTGTCTGGCGGCGAGAACATCGCGTAATCGCACTCGATCCATCGCTGCGCTTTCGAGATATCCCTGATCACGAATGGTGCGTAGTTTCTCGCGGAGGAAATCCTCCAGGTCAAGTTTCACATCGTGAAATATTCGGGGGAGATCTATCATGAGCCATTTCACTTCTATCCCGCCCACATAGGGTCTCACGTCGTCGCTGCTGATGGTGCGCGCTTCCACCCACTCGAGATGAAGGTTCTTACAGATTTCGCGCACGTCTGCTTCGCTGGAACTTGGAGAGGCAGTCAAACCCAAGATGAGGCCTTGATCTACAGTCGCATATCGGTCTGCGATGAACACGTACGGGTAGTCTCCCACCGCCCTGTGGGCTTCGTCGAAAATCATCAAGGAAATTGTGTCAAGAGAGATCTTGCCAGTGAGGAGATCGTTCAAGAAGACTTGAGGTGTGGAGAATATCATGCGTTTGTTCCAGAGTTCAACTCGCTTCTGTGGCCCAATTTCTCCTGTCAACCAGACGATGAAGCCTGCGTCAAGGTTGATGATCTTCTGGAAGCTTCGGAAGTGTTGCAGTACCAAAGGTTTGGTGGGAGCAAGCATGATAATGCTCTTGCTTGGTATCTTCCTTAGACGTTCGGCTGCCACGTAGGCCGCTATCACAGTCTTTCCTAAGCCTGTTGGGAGGCAAATCAACGTGTTTGAACGTAGAGCGCTTCGGGCTATCGTTTCTTGATATGATCTATGCTCAATCGAGTCCAACCTGAGCATCGGGTTGGAACTCAGGTCGGCTTGCATCGATTGAACACCCTGCAGAATCACGACTAGTATGGAAACGCGTTTCGCGGGTATAAGTCACGAGGTCTCCACCAATTTCATACCATTCCACTCGACCAGAAGCCTTCCGAACTGCGCGCTACCTATGGCTTCTCACATCGGGCCACATTGACCAGTATCTTACGCTCCACTTGCGGCGCTCGCTGTGGAGTATGCAAATTGATCAGAAGATCAATATTACCAAGGAGGAGAATCATCGCTCAGAAGAAAGATGAGGGGTTCTAACTCTGCTTAGCACCGCAACTCCCGCAGAAGCCAGCGCCGGCAGGTAACTTCGCTCCACAACTAGTGCAGAACTTAGTTTCAGGCGCGGCTACCGGAGGAGGTGAAGGCGCCGGAGCTCCGCAGTTGGGACAGAATTTCTGATGTGGCTGCAACATCGTGCCACATGATGCACAGGCAATTCCTACTGCTATTGATGGCACAGCCTGGGTTCGCAGTTCTGCCGGGGCACCTTCATTGTAGAGCAGACCTAGCGATCTGGAGATGAAGACGGTCAGGATCGGAGATATCACGACTGAAATGATCCAGCCCACATATGGAATTGCTCCAGCTATGCCGCCTACTATCACGGCGATTATGACGATCACGATTGCCCATCCAATATACCTGACCCATCCAATGCCTCGAATAATGCCTAATATCTCGCCAAATGCGAAGGCTTTCCCGAACTTTCCTGTCTTTATCATGTGAGCTATCCCGACGCTCAATATCAGCAGAAGGAAAAACGCAAGAAGTATTCCGACCAGCACTAGCGCTATTGCAATGCCGCCAAATACCATGGCGCCTGGGCTACTTGTCAGAGGATTGGGTCCAATGGTTTCTCCCTGTAGGTAGGAGCTTACAACAAATGCCGGAATGAACGACGCAATACCTGCCACGATCAGAATGACGGGGATTATCATGTAGATTAAAGAAGCGAAGAAAATCTTGGCGCCATCGACGAACATGTCCCCGTACCTCTCAAGTTTCGGAGGCACATTGGAACCGGGAGATTCTCTCACAACTCTTGCTGCGTAGCCGATGACGATCCAGTTGACGATGGGTATGATGTCAAGTACAATCAGGACTATGAGCCTACCAACGTCGCTAAGCATTTTCTTGGCATAATCGAAGCTGCTGCTTAAGTTCTCACTAAGGTTCAATCAGAAACCTCTCGAAGTTTTCGCCAGTTTACCACCTCCAGCAATATAAAACCTCGGACTGAATATCCGCGTGCAACTGGTCGGTAAGAAGCAACCACTAGTCTGATGAACATCTGTGATCCTGAGGTTCAAGCCTGAACTCCCGATTGGCAGAAAGTGCTCAATGAATATGGGACAGGCCTCAAATTGGACCGAGTCAGGTCAAATCGGCTAGGAGCAATTTTGATGAAGACAATGCTTATTCTTGCTTTGCACCGCATGCGCCACAGAACTTTGCGTCTGGTTGGACTGCTGCCCCACAGCTGACACAGTACCTGGCTCCCGGCACTGAAGGATGCGCGGTTGGAGAAACTTTCTTGAAGAAGACTGTCAGATCCGGTGTCAGTTCAGGACGTGCATCTGTGAGGAACGTTAGGTAGGCAGAGACATGCGTATACGCAGCTACGTATCTTCTCGTTGAACGGTAGAGTCGAGCGCCTCTTCGACCGAATATTAGAATATGCCAGAATTGAAGAAACTCAACAATCGAAATGTAGATGGCCCAGAAGTAGTACAGAATCCCTATCACAATGCTGTACAGCCACCTGATAATCAGCTCTAGACGAGACGCTTTTTCGACATAGGGTGCCATTTCAAACGTTTCAGATGCTTCCATTATCATTTCACCGATTCCAATAGCGCGTTTCGCTTGTTTACCTCACCAGGTCATATAAAACCTAAGACTGACTGCCCAGTGCAGTTCGCGACTAGCCTGAGCTCTGGCCCCTCAGTCTTCGCAGTTTCTCTATGGCAGATAGCCAGCTTGACAACGCATTTCCATAAGCGACGAGCTTCTCAGGATCTGTTTCGTTCTTCAAGACCAAGCTGACTTCTTGAATTTTGGCCATTAAAGTCTGCTCCGAGCTTTCAAGGATCGTGTCCGCCTTTAGGCGAATTTCATCTTCTGATGTTTGTATTATCACGACTGGTTTGTTGCATTTCGCGCAGAATGTTTCCTTTCCCTTTCTGAAGAGTGGAGTACCGCATTCGGGGCATGTCTCTGATAGCATGGTTGCTCCTGACTTCAGGAGCTCAGCCATTCCCTTGACATCGAATCCCACAACCCTCAACCATGCAAGATTGTGAGACAGCGCTTTTACGCTTGTTGGCTTCAAGTCAAGGCGGAAAACGCTGTGAAAGCAAGAAAGGGTTTAGATATTGCTCATGAATGATTTTGACTGAAAGGTTCACTCTCATGCGGAGAGGCCAAGCATGTCGACCAAAGCCAAACGCAAAGAAGAATATGAAGGCCGAATCAAGCAGGCTTTGGTCATACTTAACGAGGTATCCAACGACACAACGACGCCTCGTAACATACGCAGGGCAGCCAAGACTGCTCTGGACACGCTTCAAGTGTCTGACTTGAGCTTAGGCGTAAGAGCAGCGAATGCGATCTCAATTCTGGACGACATCAGTCAGGATCCTAACATGCCGCCTTATACTCGCACCAAGATCTGGAACATCGTCAGTCTCATTGAGGCAATCAAAGATTAGATCCGGGTTTTGCACCGGTGCCTCCCTATCGCAAGATACCAAGAACATCGTGGGAATGCGGTTTCAGATTGGAAACTGTTCTCTGCATCATGTGCTGTTCAAAGCGCAACCTTAAATGGAGTCTGCCGAAAACTGACGGACCGTTTGGGTCGTGGGTAAGTTGAGGAGCAGAATCTTCGCGATAGTCGTGTTTGCATGCCTGCTCGTAGCCGGACTGTCATCACGGCAAGCAATCACCCCCGTTAGTGGCATCGGAGTGGCAAATATTGCCGTTACCAGTGTCTACTGGGGTTCGAATCCGGTGGTTCCATCGACAGCGCATCCTGGAGACGCGAACGTTCAGCTTTCAATCGTTCTGTCTAATGTGGGAGACGATGTGGCGCGCGGAGTCAATGCAACGCTATTTCTAGGCCCGCCGCTCACCTACAACTACTACCTGAATGGGACTCAATACTCTACCACAGCTATCTCAAAGTTTGCAGGAGACATTGATGCGGGTAGAAGCTTCACATTGGGCTATACTGTCAATGTCGATTCCAGCGCAAAGGAAGGAATCTACCGTTACAACCTTCTAATATCATACAGGTCCGCAAGGGAACTGCAACAAGTCAACAGTAATGTTATGATTGATGTCCCGCTCTGGAAGGGCGAGCTGCATATTCAGGGTATTATCACCGTCCCGACGAAGATCTATCCTGGCAGCAAACAGGTACTGCTCAAGGTCGGGATTGTGAATTCCGGAATGGGTGCAGCCAAAGACCTTCAGATTCAGTTGGCATTGAAACCCCCATTCGCAGCATCATCGAGCAGCTCCGACAGAATCTATGTAGGAAACATCCCCGCAGGCCAAGGATCAGAGGCCGATTTCATCGTAGACGTGGCGAACGACGCACAATTCGGACAGTACTCTATCATACTGGGCGAACAGACAGGAGACAAGATCGTCCCCATAGGAGAGCTTTCATTGTACATCAACGAGAAGGTCAAGTTTGATATCGTTAATGTTACGCCAACCACGGTATCCGTTGGGGACTCTGGCAGAGTGATAAGGGTCGAGTTGAAGAACAGCGGATCTGTTAAGGCAGATTCTGTTAGGATTCAATTGAGGGTGGGCAACTTCTTCACAGGTACACTGACCGACTTCCTTGGAACTATGTTGACAGGAGAAACGAAAGTCGCCTTCTTCACGGTCGATATTGATTCCAAAGCCCAGCCTAGACAGTATAATCTTGACCTGAGACTCGACTGGACGCAGCAAGACAGCGCGCTAGATGATACGCAGACTCTGACACTGTTGGTGACTTCACCTGCTCCGCCAGTGACGTTGATCGCCATTGGGGTAATAGTTATTGTTGGTGTGGGTGGGTATTTCTTCATCAGAAGACGACGACAGAGAGCAACCCAAACCCCATCAAAGTGAAAAGCACTGCTCGAACAAGTATCCATCTGACTCGGAGCAGAGACATGCTTGGCTCAACGATGGGCCACTATCATACTAATGTTAGCCCTAGCAGTGAGCCTTGCTTCTCCGGTCTACGCGCACACAACCTTAGGCAACCTGAATGGTACGGTGCCGTATTACAGATCCTACGACCATGAATTGAATCCCACCAACACATTGGGCGGCCACGTGCCCGGTCCGCTTGGCTACGTCTGGCCCGGCAGCGGTTTGAGCATGTATTCAGGAATCGCTGCTAACCCGCCAGGATACCAATCGCCATTCACAACCTTTGAAGATCCAACCCAGGTGGCTGGAAACGCGTATGCGCCCGAAGGAGCCGTTCTGGCCTCAACTATCGACCATGACAGCGTTGGCGACTTGATCTTCGCCATAAACTTCTCTCAACCGCAAGCATTTGCGCCGCATGAAGATTTTGTCTACAGGAACATTGCGATCTACGTTCCTGCGCCCGTTTTTGACAAAACCGGTGCACTCGTGCAAGACGGATTTGAGCCAGCAGGCGGCATAGACTGGGACAGCGGAGAGAACACAAACATCGTGACCACAATCACAGACAACTATGGAAATATCTTCGTTACAAGAGCTGACCGGAACGACCCTTTTGAGCCGGGCTCATGGATTCTGTACATAACTGCCCCGAACAACATAACTTTCACAGCTGCAAGAAACTGGTCCGAGTGGTACTACATCCGCATCAATCAGATGAGAGCCCCTCAAGTTGCCGGCACATACTTCTTCAAGATATTTCTCGACAGCCACTACCCGGTTCGTAGACAGGGTCCTCTTCCAAGCCTGATCAGTAGCACCATGCCTATGGAGAATTGGCCCGTGCTACTTGTGAAGGGAGAGGTTGACCCTGCAATAATCTGGGGAACAGTTCGGTATGGTGATACAAACAGCACTCTCTACGGTCTTCCATTGAATCTGCCCGGCAGGGTTAGAGCGGTAGGAATCGCAACCGACCCGTTGACCGGACTTTCCAGCGGTCGACCCGTAGAGGCGAGAGGATACTTCAACGCTACGTCCCAAGGTCACTTCGAGGTTGAAGGGGTGGCATCGGGGATTTATGATGTGTATGCTTCGGCGGCGGGCTTTCTTGAACGGAAAGTTGCGGGGGACGTCAGGGTATTTCGCGGACAATCCCTACGGCTGGATGCCTATCTGAAGGTTGGGCCTCAGGTGAAGGGCGAGGTCTTTTCGAAGGAGAGGTTTGGCCCTGCTCCTTGGGCTGGGCAACTCCCAATAACGGTAGTGATCTATGATAGCAACACGTACGACATGGGCAGCATCGTCACCTATTCTCCTACTAACCTGACAGATGCTCCATACTCGTCTTACGTTGTTGGAAACACACTATTTACTGGTGACAGGTTGATGGCTCCGAATACGCCGAGGTTGGTAGGTTTTCCTTGGGAAGGTCCGATGGGATACTACGCTTACACACCCGGGCCGAACTTCAAAGACCAATTCGGAGTCTTCAATGGAGTTGGACCGGCACAATCTTGGTGGGTGGATCCACTAGGTTCATTGGACCCCGTTACTTTCCTCGGGTCCACAAACGATGAATTCACTTTTCAGTTCGGATCAAGATCGGTGTACGGCGTACCCACTAAGTTGTCTGGCATGGTTCCCGAGGTCTTCGCAGCTTGGACCGATAGCCTCAGTCCAAGCGTATACTATGTTCGAGTTTTCGTAAATGGGTATCTTCAGAGCTCAACTGAAGGGACGCGGCTCATCGACTGTCCCTTTCGGATCTCGGTAAACGTATCGTCGCAAGATGTCTTTCTTCCAATCGATCTGGAAAGGTCGGGAAGCTTGAACGTGACAGTGCATTTCCATGATATTCCAGGAGGACTTCAAGGTGGGCCAATCGGCGGTCCCGATCCCCAGCGTTTTCTGATCGCTGAGGCGTTCTCGCGCGACGGAACACTGGCCGCATTCAACTTCACTCAGGTTTCTTCAGCAGTCAGCCAATCTTCAATCGTTTTGAATGGTCTGGGCATGGCGGGACCGATGACTCCCCCAGATCCGCGCGCTTTCATGAAATATTCGCTCGCGAGATATCGAGGCATATATGATTACGGGCTTCCAACCGACACCTATACGGTCCGTCTTTTCATGCGCGGTTATATCCAAGCGCTTCCACCGGCCACAAGCTTCGAGGACCTAGATCAGCCGCTCACAGCAACCATCTCAATAGGGTCCGGTGCCGCAATGTTAAGTACTCATATGTATCGTGGCGGCGGGATCAATGCCACTGTCTTCTCAGTGGACTCGGAAACACCGCCTATTCAGAGAACGTGGACCTGGAGCCGTGCATCTGCGAGCATACTCGTCTACGACATTGCATCACAAGCCTTCATTGACGTGATCTACTTCTGGAATGCCAGTGCGAACCAGTGGGCGATACCGAAACAGAACTCGCAATTCACTAGCCTACCTTGGCCTGGTTGGCGTTCGTCCTTCGGCCCTGGAGCTAGCTTCCTTGTAACGAACGGATCCACGCTGGTGGACAGATCTGGACCTGATCTCCCGAACTTCCCCTCACTGGAGCCGTCCCAAGACCGAGCCACAGCAGTATTTCTACAAGAGAACTTTCACTCCGGATTCCTTTACAGTTCAAGCTCGTATAGGACATCTTCATTCCGGTCGAATTTGGCCATCTATCCAGGAGTATACGCAGTGAATGTTTGGACCTACGGCTACGTGCAAGACAATGTGGCAACCCTAGGTGATTTGGGTAATTTGCAACTTTCGATTCCATGGTTGAGTTCGTTAGCCGATTCAAGCATTCAAGTGATCACTGGGGTGAACTTGACTATTAGAATCATCTTCAAGACTGAAGGTATCTTCCATAGAATCCCGTACAATTCATCAATACGAATCCGAGTTTTCGACGAAGGAGATGATTTAATCGCCGCGACCACAGTCTTCTCCGACGCTGGAACTCTAGTTCCAAGTTCGAACGCGGGCTTCTTCGCCGACGGAAAGAAACTGCAATCACAACCAATACCTGCGGGAACGGTGACGCTCGAGTACGTAGCGCTGGCCGGCCTCTTTGGTTATGTTGAACCTAGCAGTGGAAGTGCGAGTGTTCGTAGCGCAACCCTGTTCTCTCCAGACCATGGAATATGGGGGCTCTCCACCCATCCAGGTTCGTATTCAGGTGAATGGACGGTAATGGTTGACGTGGTAAACTGGTATCTGCCAGACAGCTTCTATCCAGCAGCGCCTGCGCTTCTGCAGGGTGAGTCTCCGTTCTTCTATCCCTACAACCATCTCGGCCCGTATCAACAGTTAGGTTACACGAAGATATCTAACGTCGTTCAGGGCGGCGAAGCTTCGGTCGAGTTCGAGATGGACCTGAGAGGCTACGTTCAAGGAGTGGTACTGGGACTGGATTGGGATGATGCCACAAGGACAATGAGCTGG
>Ga0315280_10011011_pt1 | contig 11201 bp, 5 predicted proteins | sample YL17G06_40_MG_FD_203697 | JGI IMG/M metagenome (GOLD analysis project Ga0315280, IMG submission 203697) | Sediment microbial communities from Yellowstone Lake, YNP, Wyoming, USA - YL17G06_40 | ecosystem: Environmental > Aquatic > Freshwater > Lake > Sediment | place: USA: Wyoming | collected... | reverse complement strand
CAGCCGTTATTTCTGAGGCTGAGGAGAGAATAATCAGGCAGGTTAAGAGCTCTCGAGCGACGAGCCAGGAAAAGGAGTTTACAGAATTATGCAGGCGGATTGCAGGAGAGGAGGAAATCGTCAATGAGATCTTCCTGATTAGCAAGAACGGAGAAATCATCTTCCCACTCGCCAAGCCGCTTTTCTCTCTTTCAAAAGAAGCGCAAGAAGCCAAAGTAACTCGCATTCCTATCGAGACAAACCTTCTCTTTCAAGAAGCAGAGGCTTCTGAATTCAAGACAAAAAACTATCCTCAGGCAATAGAATCCTATCAAAGGCTGATGAGTACCGCGCCTGATCATGGCTCTCGAGCTTTGCTCTTGAATTGCCTGGGGCGGTGTTATGAGAAGTCCGGAGAGGATCCTAAAGCTCTCGAAGTTTTCCAAAAGATTTCAAACGAATATTCAGACGAGCTCAGTCTGGAGGGGATCCCCATCAGATTGATAGCCCAGTACCAGATAGGAAACTTGAACTGGAAGATGGATAGAAAGATAGACGGGATTGAAGCCTTTCTTGGCCTTTACAGCAGCCTATTGGAATCCCGATGGCCGCTAAGCCGGCCGCAGTTTTATTTCTACCGGAATAAGGTTAACGCCGTGATTGAAACGTCATTAGCGGACATGAGCGGGACGAAAGAGCCGGATGTAATCCTTGAAAAATGGGAGGAGCTTAAGAGGCTTGAGGAGAAGAAGTTAGCGAGGATGAATGTTCTAGAAAATATAATGACGGCATTCGTTCCTTTGATTGAAACAAGAAAATCTCCATCTTCTCGTCCTGCCGGTTTTTATCATCTTTCCGAGACAATAGGAGAGGAAACGTATCTTGTCTCCTATGCTCTTGTCGATGAGAATTTAGTTTTTGGCCTGAGGCTGGATTCCAGTATCCTCGCAGGAAAACTTCTCCCGCCGATTTTTTCCAAGCTTCCGTTAAGAAAGGATTGGCACGTCCGGATAGAAGATGAACGCGGAAAAACGGTCGCCGGTGAAGACTTAACGCTTCTCCAGAGCCCGCTTCCTCAATTAACCCTGTCGAGAAGGTTTGAAGACGATTTCCCTCCCTGGAAGACCAGTATCTATCAAACCGACCCGGGGTCAGTGAAAAGACAATTCAATCTGAGGCGGAATATCTATATCCTGTCGGCTCTGGCCGCGATTGCCGCCTTATTCTTTGGAGGATTTCTCGCCATAAGGAGCACAGCCAGAGAACTTGAGTTAGCGAAGCTAAAATCAGATTTTGTTTCCACGGTTTCGCATGAATTCAGGACGCCCCTGACTTCAATCCGGTATTTGGCAGAAATGCTCCAGAGAGGACGGGTCAAGGGGGAGGATAAAAAGCAGAAGTACTATGAAACGATAACCGCCGAAAGCGAACGTTTGAGCAGACTTATCGAAAACATCCTCGATTTCTCGAAGATCGAGGCCGGCATGAAAGAGTACAGATTCGAGGACGTGGATTTGGCCGAATGGGCGGGAGATATTGCCGTTCGATTCCAGGAACAGGTGGCTCCCCAGGGGTTCGTTATCAACAGTGAAATATCAGAGCCGACGCCAAAAGTAGCAGTTGATAGAGAAGCGCTATCCAGGGCTCTCTTTAATCTGCTGGATAATGCCGCCAAATATTCGGGTGCCAGCAGAAATATATATTTTCGCGCCTGGGCTGAGAGGGAGAACGTATTTTTGGAAGTGAGGGACGAAGGGATTGGAATCAGCAAAGAAGACCAGAAGAAAGTTTTTGAGAAGTTTTATAGGTCTCACAATGTCTATGATAGCAATATCAAGGGAAGCGGCTTAGGTCTAACTGTCGTCGACCATATCGTGAAAGCGCACGGAGGTGAAATTCTCGTAGAAAGTGAAGTCGGCAAAGGAACAAAGGTGACGATAAAAATTCCTGCGAAGCGAGAGGCTTCTTAGAAGAGGATGAAATGGATAAGATTTTAATAATCGAAGACGACAAGGCCATCCTCATGGCCTTAAAGGACGACCTCGAGTTCGAGGGATACGAGGTCTCTGCGGCCTATGACGGCAAAGAAGGCCTGAGGCTGGCAATGAGCCAGGAATTTCAATTGATAGTCCTCGATATCCTTCTTCCTGAGCTGAATGGGTTCGAGGTTTGCAAGAAACTCAGGGAGGCGAAGATAAATACACCGATCCTGATGCTCACCGCGGCGAGGACCGACGAGATGGATAAAGTGCTGGGGTTCGAGCTGGGGGCTGATGACTACGTCACAAAACCCGTGGGCTCAAGGGAACTGGCAGCGAGAGTGAAGGCCATCCTGAGAAGGGCAAGACAGGAGGATGAACCCGGAGAGATTTATGAATTCGGGGATATCTCTGTTAATTTCAAGAGCCACGAAGTTCTCAAAGCCGGAAAGGAAGTGAGCGTGACAGCGTTGGAGTTCAAACTGCTCAAGTTCTTCATCGCGCATAAAGGCGAAGTGGTGACGAGAAATGCCCTGCTCGACGAAGCCTGGGGGGATGCCATTGTCTCTCCCCGGACGATTGACCCCCATATCGTCCACCTGAGAAAGAAAATAGAAAACAATCCCTCTCAGCCTGAATACATCATCAGTGTCAGGGGAGTTGGGTACAAATTTAATGCTTAGAATGGCGCCAATCAAAACTCATCTGAATCGCAACGCAAGCTTAACCCATCCTGGCAATTATTTGCTTATTATATCCCTGTGAAAAATTTATACAGGGAGGTTTGATCATGCATCGATCAAAAATTTTTCTTTGGCTCTTGGGTCTGGTATTGACTGCATTTTTCCTTGTTCCAATGCAAGAAGCTCTCTCCCAGGAGTCTGCCGATGAACTCTATGAAGCTGCTGTGTTTAAGAAGGAAGCAGAGGGAGACCTCGAAGGCGCTATCCAAATCTTTCTCCAAGTGATTGCCAAGTTCCCCGAGAACAGAAAAGTCGCGGCTAAAGCCCAGCTTCAAATCGGGATTTGCTATGAAAAATTGGGGATGCAGGAAGCCCAAAAAGCTTTCCAGAGTGTCGTTGATAAATATCCTGAACAAACACAGGAAGTGGCCTTGGCCAAGGAACGGCTGGCCAAGATCGCCAAAGCTCTGGATGAGGAAACACACAAGCCAAGCTTTCGAAAAATCCGAATCCCGGCCAACCCGGGCAACGGAGTTCTTTCACCGGATGGAAAGCTGCTCGCATTTAGTTCTCAGGGCAGCGTTTGGGCCGTCCCGATTTCTGGCAAAGTCCAGCCCGACCTTGCGGGGGAACCTGTCAGGCTGACCGAGCCGCTGGGATCCTTGAATCTGGGCAATTCCATGGTGGCATGGTCCGCCGATGGTCAATGGATCGCGTTCAACACCTATGACGGCAAGAAGGTCGAAATATATGTGGTTTCCGCTTCGGGAGGCGCACCGAAGAAGATTCCCGTCAATGCGAATCGTAGAGGGAGCTCAGCCTACAATTACCGCGTGAGCCTTTCCCCGGACGGAAGAACACTCGCCTTTTGTTCAACGGATCTTACGTCATCCGAGATGAACCCGGAAAAAGTCGAACCGGTTTCATTACATCAATTATATGCAATTTCCGCAGACGGCGGAGAAGCGAAACGGTTGACAGACACAGGAGCCACAGAACCCGCCTTCTCTCCCGATGGGAAACGAATCGCTTTTATCCGGCCGATTTTTTTAGAAAATGGGAAGGTAAAAAAAGACCTTTGGGTTATGAATTCTGACGGCACCAAATCAATTCAAATGACCGAGTTTCCTGGAAACGCGAGAGGACCTGTGTGGTCTCCGGACGGCAAGATGATTGCCTTTCATTATGAGCCCAACAACAATAGCAGTTTTAGCGATGAGATCCGGATCGTTCCTGCGCCCGCAGATCGAAAGCCCGTGGAGGCTCCAACAAAAATAAAGCTGCCTCTGGAAAGCTATAGCATGATCGCCGGATGGACGATCGACCAGAAAATTGGAGTCCTCTTGGCGAGTCCTCAACATCAAGCGGTCTATACAGTCCCCGCGGGCGGCGGGAAGGCAACCCAGGTCAGCCCTGAAACGGCAACCCGGTTTACAGGGAGTGAGGATTTCGAAGGCTACCCATGCCACCCGCGGTGGTCTCCTGATGGACAGACGATATATTTCAGATGGGGAAAGGGTCATATCGTCGCAGTTCCGTCTCCAGGAGGCAAACTTTTTCCCGTTCATTCCAGCAAGGACACTCGACTTATAGAAGTGTTACCGGGCGGCGGAAATGATGTGTCTCCAGATGGAAAAAAGATTGTTTTTTCGGCTTATAAAGAGGGAGTCCGCCCGCTCGAGGTGAACATCTGGACGATCCCTGCAGAAGGAGATAAGCCAAAGCAGATCACCAAAAGCCCCGCCCAGGATAGATATCCGTGTTGGTCCCCGGATGGAAAGAGGATTGCATTCATACGCACTACAGAAAAATCGAAAGATGAGTACGTCATGAATATTTATATCGTCCCGGCGGAAGGAGGCGAAGTCCGTCAGCTCACAACAGAAGCAGACAGGGTTAATTACGCATCAATTAAATGGGCACCCGATGGAGATCAGATAGCCTATTTTTCACTCGACAAGACAATAAATGTTAAACCTTTACAGGGTGGAGAGCCAAGGGTCGTAGTCAACGTGGAAAATGTCCACGGTCACTGCGAACTCTCCTGGTCGCCGGATGGGAAGGAACTTGCGTACACATCTAAGGGGCGTATCATGGTTGTGTCTTTAGGGGGAGGAGAACCGAGGGAAATTAAGACAGGAATTCTCAATGAAGAAGTTCAGAATTTTCATATCGACTGGTCACCGGATGGGAAAAAATTCGCCTTCACGGCAGGCTTCGGCGGCGACGAAGAACTCTGGCTGATGGAAAACTTCCTTCCTGAGGACAAGAAGAAATAATTCGAACACGATATTTTGTCCTGATATCAGTCGCTTTCTTTTCTTTCATGCGCCTCACGTCTGCAACCTCTTATGGCCTCGTGCGTTAAAGTTAGTATGGGCAAGATGAATGTCTAGAGACATGATGGGACCATCGGACGAGGAATTGATGCTGAATTACCGCGAAGGAGACGAGGTCGCTTTTGAGATGCTTTATCGCAAATATGAGAAGCCGGTTTTGGATTTCATCTACCGCATGGTCATGAGCGCGGACGAGGCTGAGAACTTGTGCCAGGAGACTTTTTTCAGAGTGGTGCGCGCCCGGAAGAATTATCAGGTGAGGGCAACGTTCAGAACATGGCTTTTTCAGATAGCTCTGAATTTGTGCCGGGACAGGCGGAGGAAAATGAGGCACCGTTCGCATCTGTCTTTTAATGCCCCGGCGCCGGCTCAAAATGATAGTGACGCTGAGCTTCAGGACCTTCTCGCTGATCCTTCGTCTGACCTTATCAAGCATATCGAAACAGCTGAACTGGGAGCTCTGGTCCAGAGAGCCGTTGCGGCCCTGCCGGAGGATGAGCATCTCGTCGTCGTTCTGAAGGAATATCAGGGGCTGGAATTCTCGGAGATTGCCGAAATCATGGACTGTCCTGTCGGCACCCTGAAGTCGCTCAATCACAGGGCGCATGAAAAGCTCAGGAAAACCCTGGCCAAATACTTGGGAGATTGAAAAATGAATTGTGAAGAGACCCGGAGGGAATTGGCGGATTTTGTGAGCGGTGAGGCCGATGCCGCGATGATTAACGAGATTAAGAATCACCTAAAGGCATGCCCGGACTGCTCTCGCGAGTTGCGACAGACGAAGCGTCTTTCTGAAGTCCTTCGATCCTGGAAAGGAATAGAGCCGTCGCCGCTGATGTACGACAAACTGAAAACGCGGATGAGCGCTTCTGGTTTTTCCTGGAGAAAAATATTCAGCCTCTCAACCCTCAGGAAAGCGGCGTTCAAGTTCGTGGAAGTCGCGGCAATCGTTGCTGTTACCCTGCTCGTCAGCCACCAACTTCAAAAGCCCGCGCCAAAAGCGCGTGCCGCAGCCGCTTTGGCTCCGATCAACTTCTATCTGATGGAGCATCAGGAAGCCGTCGCGCAGACGGCGTCCGCGGAGCTTTCCGAGCAGCCCACGGCCCGAATCCCTGCTGACAGGGGCGATTTCCTTTATTACGAATTCATCGACGAATACCCGAGTCCGGCACGTCCGGGCGTGATCCTCAGGGGAAGGCCATCTCAAAAGGACGTCAAGCCGCCCGAAACTCCCCCGGGCTCAAAAGAACAGATCATCACCCTTGAACAGGCCCGGAAGGCTGTTGGTTTCCCCTTTGTGGCGCCGCAGCGGCTGCACCCCGGATACATTCTCGACAGCGTGAGGAAAATCAAGGATCGCAATTGTCTCCACCTGCTTTACACGAACGGCATTGACACCCTGTCGTTATTCGAACAGCCGGCGAACGGGGAACAAGCTCTCGGAGCAAAGGATTTCAGGGAGTACGCCGTTTTCCGCAGCGTTGAGCCCGTTCCCGGACAAGCGAATGGCCAAAGCCGGGTGACCATCCTTGCCTGGATCAATAATGGTGTCTCTCTGGTGCTGATCGGCAAGGGGGATCTGTCCCAGTTGATGGATGCCGGTCAATCAGTTAGCAGTGCGGAAACCATGAATAACGAATGGCCCGAGTAATTATTGGGGATCGGAGACATGACCGAGCTCAGAATTGCAGATAGAAAACGTAATGCGTTGGCAAGCCGGTCATTGCCAAACACCCGTAGGGACTTTGGCAATCTCATGCAAAGTTGTGGTGATCGCCACGCTTCGCTCGCGATGACATCTGTCTATCAACAGTTTCAGGATTTGAGCGCATGACTGGCGCACTTTTCATAACAAGGAGGGCAACAATGAAAAAATTGAATTACCTAACGTTGGCCATGGTTACCGTGCTGGCGGTTGTCTGGGGGGTGGCGCCCGCCGTTGCCGGACACCTCAATGACCTGCAGGCGAACCTCGCTTCCGATTCCAGCAAGCTCGCCGAACAGCATTTTGAAAAGGCGATCAAGCTGCTGAAGCAGGAAAATTTCCAGGACGCCATTGCTCAATACAAAGAGGTGATCAAGCTGTCTCCGCAAAGCCAAATCGCCCAGGACGCCCAATACTGGATCGGACAATCATATTTCCGGATGGGAAATTATGACGAGGCCTTGTTGATATTTGGCAGGCTCCTTAAAGAAAACCCGGGAAGCGCCATCGTTCCCGTCACCCGGCTGATGATGAGTCGGGTTCAGCAGGAAAAGGAGAACGCTAAACAGAGAGCAAAAAGAGATGAGGCGTCGGAAAAAAAGGTCATCGTCGATCCGAAAACAGGCGCAGAATTCAGAAAAATCAGGGTCTTCACGGGCAAGAGCGATGTGATTGAATACGTTCCGTCCGGCGTCTTTCTGTCGCCTAATGGTAAGTTCTTGCTCAATAATAGGATTGTGATTCCACTGGAGGGCGGGGAGCCTTTCGACCTTGTGGACAAGCCTGCGCTCCGCGGCATATGGTCGCCCGATGGAAAAAAGGTCGCTTTTTACCTGGAGGATGCCATTTGGGTCATTCCTGTCTCGCCGGAAACGGCCCGCCCCACCGGCCCCGCGAAAAAACTCCTCGACGGCAGATACAGGTTTCAAAACCCTGTCTGCTGGTCCCCCGATTCCGAAAGAATTGCGTTTATGAGAAACGATGAAAAGAATCTGGCAGACATTTGGGTGCTTTCCATCAACAACGGGACCTTGACCCAGATCACAGACGATGATACTCCAGAGCATGGTCCAACTTGGTCGCCTGACGGTAAAACCATCACTTATGTGAAAGGTTCTGAGACCTGGGCTGTGGCCGCCGATGGTGGAAAACCGAGGAAGCTCATTGACAGCGGTGGATTGGGCTTTTGGTCTCCCGATGGCCAATACTTAGCATTAATGACCAAAATGTATAAGCCCAATCTCTTCCGCCTGGCTGATAAACGCATGTTTGCCATTGATCCGCCGCAAGGCGTCGGGCAATTTATTTCCTGGTCTCCTGATTGTAAAAATCTCCTTTTCTATCGATCTTCCTATGATTACTCGATTACTCTCAGAGTCGTGTCCTCAAAGGGTGGCCCGACTTTCCAGCTGGGAAGAGACCTGAAGCTTTGGCCGTATATTCATTACTGGTCTCCCGATAGTCAGTGGGTCATCACAGCCGGACAGGATTCCCCGCCCTGGATGATTCCTCTTGCCGGCGGCGAGGCTGTCCCCATTAAGATGGATGAATTGGTTGAAAGTCAATTTAATATGGGATCTTTATCACCCGACTGTAAAAGAGCCCTATTTTCCCTAGACCGGGATGACGGCAAGGAGGATCTTTTTGTGGCTCCGTTTTCTCTTGAAGAAGCTCGGAGGACAGGACCGGCAGTCGAAATTTTAAAAGGTTGGGATCGGGACCGTGGTTTGAGGGATTATTCGTGGTCCTCCGACAGTCAAAGGCTCGCCCTGATCCATCAGGGAAATATCTGGGTCACATCGGTCGACAAAGCAAAGTTGGTTCAGATAACAAACACCTCAGAGTTAGAAAAGCTCCCCGTATGGTCACCTAACGGTGAAATGATTGCTTTTCTGGCTGAAGTAGAACAGGGAAGATACGTTCTTAGAGTAGTCCCCGCTTCCGGCGGCGAACCGAGAACAATTCTGGATCCTTGCGGGTTATGGGACTATGCCTGGTCTCCCGATGGGAAAAAACTTGTCGCTGAGTCAAATGGTGTAATATCAGTGATTACCTTTCCGGAAGGCAAGCTCCGGCAGATCCTCGACTTCGATCGCGAAGGCTTGTTCAGAGCCTGGGGATTCTGCTGGCTTCCGGATGGGAAACGCTTTGCCTTCATCAGTCAAAAAGGAAGTGAGGCGCCGACGCGGATTTATGTGGTTCCTGCGGAAGGTGGCAAAATCACCGAACTGGCCGCGGATGACGACGACTGGAAAGATTGGCTCTATCCTTCCCCTGACGGAAAATGGATCTCCTATGACTCCGAGGGATGGATCAAGGCACGTCCGGAAGGATCCATCTGGGAAGTGAATGTGGAGGATCTGCTCAAAAGCGGCAAGTTGAAATGAAAGCGCGCTCAGCCAACTAACGGGAAATTTTTACATTTCTTTGACAATTTCTGAATGCAATCTGTTAAAATTTAAATGAAATCACCCGAATCTAACCTTAATATCAGGATTAGCAATGAAGGTTTTTGCGCAGGGGATCCTGGCCAAAAGGAAAATCGTCCTTATTTTTCTTCTGGCCATCCTCCTTCCCTCCCTCATTGTCGGCTATTTGAGCTTGGGCGCCTTTTCCAAAAGACGGGAAGCCGTTAAAAGGCTTCTCGAGTCAAACCTCTGGATTTCAGGCGAATCAGCCCTTCGGTCTGTCGAAGGCGCTCTTCTCGAGTACGAAAAAGAAGCACTGAGGCCGGAAAATTTCACCCTTTTAACTGAGCTAAAAGGCCTTGATCAATTCCAGTTTAACGCCCCCGTTTTTCCGACAACTCTCTCCGGCACGCCTTTTTTGCTCGACGACGAATATCAAATCATTTTCCCAAAAACTGGCAGTGAACAGCTGTCTATGTCTTCATCTGAGGAGATCGCGCCGGAAACCGATTTTTCAAAGGAATTCAAAAGAGCGGAATTCTATGAATTCTCACAAAAAAACTTCTCCAGGGCGGCTCAGTCTTACCGGAAATGTGCTTTGAATGCCCCCTCAAGTCAGCAGAAGGCTCTGGCCATGGAGGCTCTGGGACGCTGTCTTTTATCCGGAGGAAATCACGAAGAGGCTTATAGGGTATACAATGAACTTTCCACCAAGTTCGGACAGATTCAAGATAAGGCGGGGCATCATTACGGCATATCGGCAGCCCTTCAAATCTACGAAATTGAAAAACACCGGAAAAGAGAAGAGAGCGGCCTGCACACGTTGCTCAACCTTTATAAGGATATCAAGGACGGGAACTGGCTTATCAGCCTCCCCGCTTATGACTTTTTCGTCTCCGAAATCGAATCCACTCTCGACACAAAATTCGAGGAAGGTCAGTTCCCTGAGATCCAAAAATCTTATCAAGCCCAAAAGAATCTTCAGTCTCCTTATCTCCAGGCATTGGTTTTTGCGGAATTCCTAAAGAAAGATGTCGTGCCAAGGATCAAGGAGAAATTGAGCGTTTCCTCAATCCGCGGCAGCCTACAAGCAGAGCGTCTGCTGGCCAATCAGAGCGAAGGTTTTTGTCTCGTATCCTACTCTCTCCTGCCGGACTTTCAAGAACGCCGCACTTTCTATGGCGGCTTTTGCTGGAACCTCGAATCGCTAAAAAAAGGAGTGCTTCCAGGAATTCTGGGGGAGATATCGAAAAACACAGGGCTCCGTCTCGAAAATATCGGCGAGAACAGTAGAGAGACTTTGCCCAAAACAGAGGAATCGACATCAAAGGACTCGTTGGTCCTTTCTTACCGCCAGTTTCCACTTCCCTGGAAGCTCCTTGTGACTCAGCCCGCCTTGAATGACCTCGAGCGGACGGCGCGTAGGGAGAACTTCTTTTACGGAGCGCTTCTGACTTTTATCGTGGTTCTGATGCTTTTGGGTGCGTTCCTGCTGGCACGCGACATCTCCCGCGAGTCGGAAACCACCCGCCTCAAGACCGAATTCGTCAATAACATCTCCCACGAATTGAAGACACCTCTGACGCTCATCCGCCTCTATGGCGAAACGCTCCAGCGCAAAGAGAATCTCACAGAGGCGGAGAGGAAAGAAAGCTATGAAATTATTACCAAGGAAAGCGAGCGCCTGTCCCATCTGATCAACAACGTGCTTGATTTTTCCAGGATCGATATGGGGAGAAAGGAATTTAATTTCACCAGAGGCTCTTTGTCCCAGGTCGTTCAGGAGACCCTCGATTCTTACCGTTATCACCTGGGCAAAAAGGGGTTTGTGGTTAAGGAAGAAATCGCCCCGGACCTGCCGGAGATGAATTTTGACGGGGAGGCCGTCGCCAGCGTTTTGGTCAACCTGTTAAGCAACGTCATGAAATTTTCTCCCAATGAGAAAGAGGTCACTGTAAGATTGTTCAGGAGGAACGGGCAAGCCGTGCTCCAGGTAGCGGATAAAGGTGTCGGGATTTCTCCCCAGGATAGATCAAGAATCTTCAAGAGGTTTTACAGGGCGAAAAACGATGTTGTCTCAGAAACAAGGGGAAGCGGCCTCGGATTGA
>Ga0315280_10011007_pt1 | contig 11205 bp, 14 predicted proteins | sample YL17G06_40_MG_FD_203697 | JGI IMG/M metagenome (GOLD analysis project Ga0315280, IMG submission 203697) | Sediment microbial communities from Yellowstone Lake, YNP, Wyoming, USA - YL17G06_40 | ecosystem: Environmental > Aquatic > Freshwater > Lake > Sediment | place: USA: Wyoming | collected... | reverse complement strand
ATCTTGTCGGCCTCCTCGGTGTTTGGCGCCAGCAGGGAGGTGTCCCCGAAGATGTTTGAGAAGGAGACCATCGTCTCGGACATGATGTTGGAGAGCTCGCTCAAGGCGGTGCTGGACGCAGGCAGGAAGTCGGCAAGCGTCCCCTTCACGTTCTTCAAGATCTGATTGACTGGAGACAGAGCCGCGGCGATGTCGCCGAAGTCCTTCGCCACCTCGATCTTCGCGTAGGCCTTCTCGAGGGCGTACTTTCCGAACTGGGTCTTGCCCTCAACCTTCCTCAGCTCGGCAAGTTCGTTTGCCAGGGACGTTGCCCTTGCCGTATCGTGATCCTCGTAGGCCTTGACTAGCTGCTGATAGAGGTTCTTGTCCTTCGTCTCAAGCCTGTCGGATACCCTGTCCAGCGACTGGATCTCCTGAGAGAGCTTCCTCTTCGCAAGCTCGAGCCGCTGCCTCAGGGGCTCCGGTGGGAGCACCTGCTCCCTTATCTTGTCTGGAACTGACCGCTTCTCTTCCGGCTGCCATTTTTTGGTGAGGTCTTCTGGCATCAGGCATCCACAGATACTAGCTCCGTCTCATAGCAATATTAACATATTGATCACGAGCGGTGCCCAGAGCGACCCGAGAGGAGAGAGTGGGGTTAGCTAAGCTTTTCTCCCGCCTTCTTTAGCTCCCTCTCGATGAACGGCATGTAATTGCGGCTGCAGCACCGCCCGTAGGGATTCGTGAACTTGCAGAAGCCGCCTCCGCCGATGTGGGTGACCTCCATAACTTCGTCGAGCGTCTTTGCGCCGTTGTTGATTGCCTTTATTACATCCTCCTCGGTGACCTGCTTACAATAACACAGGGGTCTGGGCGAGGTCTTCTCCTTGAAGGTGACCGTCGTCCTTATGTCCTCTTTTCTGAGGATTTGGCCGCCCTCTCGGGAGAAGTAGATGACTCCGCAGTCGGGGTTCTCGCAGATGAAGTATCTCTCGTCCTTTATCGGCCATTTCCTTTCCCTTGCGTGGCATATGACGGTTATCGTCTCTACGGCTAGACCCTTCTTGCTACAACAAGGACATTTCGACATGATCATAAATCAAATTCGTGCCCTATATAAAAATTTGGAACCGAATTCCAACCGTCGAATCTTCTGAGATGAGCGGACAGACCGCCCCTGTCAGGAAGGGGCATCCTTTTATCAAGAATTCGCTGATAATACTAAACTTGCTGGTGTCGGGAGTGGATCCAAAGACTGTGATTGAGGGCGTGAGGAGCGCGCTGGGGGAGGACCCCTGGACGGCGCTAGGAGAGATGAGCAAAGGGGAAGGCCCGAGGGACCCCTTCAAGATCCTCATAGGCACTATCCTGTCGCACAGGACGAGGGACGAGAGGACCGCGGAGGCGACGGAGAGGCTCTTCAAAAGGTTCCGGAGTGCCGAGGAGCTGGCGGAGGCCCGGGCGGACGAGGTGATGGAGCTGATAAGGGGCGTCGGCTTTTACCACGTCAAGAGCCGGCGGATAATAGAGGTCGCGAGGATCATAAAGGAGCAGTACGGTGGGAGGATCCCCGACACCCTTGAGGAGCTGCTGAAGCTGCCGTCGGTTGGGAGAAAAACCGCCAACTGCGTGCTGGTCTACGGATTCAAGAAGGATGCCATACCCGTGGACACCCACGTCCACAGGATAGCCAACAGGCTGGGCATAGTTCACACAAAGGAGCCTGAGGAAACGGAGGCAGGATTGAGGAACTTCTTCCCAAAGGAGGATTGGATAGAGGTAAACGACCTCTTCGTAAGGTTCGGGAAGACCGTCTGCAGACCCGTGGGACCGAGGTGTCCGATCTGCCCGCTGCGAGAGGGGTGCGAGTACTATAAAAAGGTTGTAAAAATTAAGAGAAAATAACAAAAAGGGACGTCATTACTCTTTAACTTCGATGGCCTGTTTCGCGCACTGAGCTACACATGCCATACAGAGTATGCAGTCCTGCTCCCTTACGACTACCGCCTTGTCATTCTTCAGCTCGAAGACGCTAGTAGGACAGATAGATACGCAGACGGCGTCACCATCACACTTCTCGAGATCAACTTTAACTGTTACCATTTTGATTACCTAACTCAAAAGGTTCGTATGGCTTTTTAATAAAGTTTTCCAAGGCTTAAGCGGTGGTTTTGCTTTATTTTATTTGGTTTAAACTGATATAATGCCGCAACGACATCTGGACGCATGTGACCTCCTCCCACAGCCTGAAGGCTGGGGCTTCCACTTTTTCTGTCGGTTGCCTCCTCACAGCCTCCGCTCGGAGGGCGTTTCGTGGAATTTGCGGTTCCTGCTTCACCGACCAGACTCGATCCCTGCTCCGAAGAGTAGGTTACGGAGGTCTTGATCTCCACGGGCGTATATTCGGGGTGGCCCCTCCCTACTTGATCAGGAGTGCGTTGGCAGTGGATAAAAGATTTACGGCGCTCATCACCGCCCTGAAGGATGGGGACTCACCGCCGATCAAGTTAAATTTCACGAAACAGCCATGCTCATTCATTTCTACGAGGGCGACTTTTTTGTGCTAATCCCTCAAGCACCTTGAGATCCTCCTCCTTGAGCTCCATGTTATGGAGCTTGATGAGGGCATACCTCTTTCTTGTCTCGAGCAGCCCTTTCCCTAGCGCCCAGTATACCGCCCTGCCGGCAACGATGGAGAAGGAGAGCTCGCCCCGCTTTACCAGGGCGCCGACATCGATGGCAAGCTGATCGAGATTCTCCTTGTATCCTAGCCTCCTAAGTTTCTCTAGAAGGACGTCCATGGGAATCGCGGATGCCTCATCCTGGGGGAGCGCCCTCACAATTAGGTTGAACCGGTGACCACTCCTCCTTATGAACTCTTCAGACGGTTTGGCCATAAGTATCAGTTTATACTACGGCAATCTGTGTAAAAAATGATTCGTGGATCCTGATGGGATCCGTATTTGGCTCAGTACTCGTCGCAGAGTCTCTGGAAGAAGCTCTGTTCATGCCCGCAGGAGGGGCATTTCAGTGGCGCTTCCTTGCCCGTGAAGACGTAGCCACATTTTCTGCAGACCCAGGTGACCTCTTTGTCCCTCTTGAAGTACTTGCCCTTCGCCACCAGTTCCAGCAGTTTCTTATAGCGCGCCTCGTGGTGAGCCTCTACCGAGCCGATTGCCTTTAGCCGTGAGGCCACTTCGTCGAGGCCCTCTTTCTCGGCTACCTTCGCGAACTCGGGGTACATCTCGGTGGTCTCGTAGTGCTCGCCGGCTATCGCCGCCTTGAGGTTGTCCACGGTCTTGCCCAAGGTCAGGGGGGCAGCCGCCTCCACATTCAGCTCCTCGTCCTTGCCCTTCAGTTTCTGGATCAGCTTGAACTCGGTCTCTGCGTGCTCCAGCTCGTTTCCCGCCGTCTCCTCGAAGATGGCAGCAACGGCCTCGTAGCCTTCCTTCTTGGCAACGCTCGCGTACACCGTGTAGCGGTTTCTTGCCTGGCTCTCGCCTATGAAGGCTTTTATAAGATTCTCTAGGGTTTTCATAGCACTCAATATTGTTAGGGAGAGAGATAAAGGTTATAGTGGGCACTGCTGCCGGGCAGGCCTCTGCGGGGGAACGGCTCACTGAACCCTTTTGCCGGCGTTCGGACCTGACTTCACATCGTAGATCTCTTCCGCCTTTACCAGGACCAATGCCTTCGCAGGGAGGTTGGGGTTTGTCGCCTTGACCTCAGCCTTGATCTTCTCGTACAATGGTCCCGAACTCTCGATCTTTGCCTTCCCCTTGATCTGATAGCCCTCCTTGGTGACGAGCTTGCCCTCCTTCTCCTCCATGTCCCAGAAGGAGACGGTGAGCTGGGGGTTCTCCTCGAGGTTCTTTCTGGTCTTCAGGAAGAAGTTGTCGACGAGAATGATGGTCTCATCGTCCAAGAAGCGAACGCTGCCTATGGGGACGGCGTTGGGCACACCCTTCTTTGAAGCGGTTCCGACGACGATTCTCCGGCCTTTCAGCGCCCCGTTTAGAGCGGCTTTAACATTATCCGGGATCTTCATCAGGATTCACCTGAGTATCGTTATTGAACTGATTTAATTTAACCTTTGTTAAAATGTTCATGCCGAAATGGGGCGATTCTCTTCACTATTCTCAAGGCGAGAAGGGTAACCCACCTCGAGGGGTTCTCCTTTTGCCCAAAGTCAAAGTCAGCCCAGACCTCACGTTTCAATTTATTCAACTCTTTCTTTTCACCATCATTTATCACACATAGCTCACTGTTGCCTAGCGTATGTTTTCTAACGTGCGCGTGCATCAAAACGTCTCAGACTAAGCATCTTGTCGCAACAGGGTTGCAGTATGATCGCCCCAGTGCGCATCAAAGATCGCTCGTTATCGCGCGCCAAAACTTACAGTCCGCTATTCATACTAAGTCTATAATGCAGACTTAGTTGGTGATGAAAATGCCGGCTTACAGCAAGTATGACGTCGCTTTCTTTATTGATGATAGAGGAAGTGCGAGGTGGTCCCATCTCCTTAAAGAATTTGTTGACAATGAGTCGGAACGGCACATATCTAGGCAGAAACTTTCTGATTACTTGAAAGAGCTTTGCGAAGAAGGACTTGTTAGGAAAACTATCGATAAGAAAGCTTTGGCACTGCGAATGTTCTGGAGAGTCTATCCGATTTATGTAGTACCAGAAAGCAGAAAGAAACGGCTCAAAGAAATCAGAGATAAGCAGGAAATATACGAGTTTGTCGATTCTGCGAGTGCCGACAAGATAAAGAAACTCCATGAAGAGATCAAGCACCTAGAAGAAACCGAAGAAGACGACTCCTAGCCCGTGCTTAGCCCAAGCGCGCTACTAGACATAGTGGTGCGGGGAGTGGGATTCGAACCCACGAAGGCCTTCGCCACGAGGTCCTAAGCCTCGCGCCTTTGACCTGACTTGGCGATCCCCGCATGATCCAAACAATTCAATGTTGCCAGTTCTATTAACCTTTCTCAAAGTTACGGTCGATCTGCCATCGGAGGCGGTCTAATCGATAGAGATATTATTTCTCAGAATCATAGAACAAAGGGATCAACTTGGCTCAGGACATCAAGAAGAAAGTGGCCAACTGGCTTAAAGAGGAGGGGTTCCCCCTCAAGGAGGTACCCGACCCTGATGCTGGCTTCAACTTCAGCGTCAAGGTGGGGGGATTTGCCATTGATGTAGTTCAGAATCTGCGGCGCGACGCGATATTAGTCAGGTCCACGCTGGTATTCAACAAGAAACAGACGACTCAGCTAAAGGGCATGGAGGAGAAGAGGAGGCAAGAATTCCTCTGGGATCCCCGGATGAGGCTGCTCAACAACAACGAGGTAGGGACCTTTACCATCAAACCCAACTTGGAGAGGATGGAGGTCTTGGTGCAATCGAGGGGGATCTTCCATGATGCTCTCACGAAGGACAGGTTCATCCATGCGATCATAGTCGTCCATAAGGCTATCACTATGGTAATCTGGATGGTGAAGTGGTATTCCGGGGAGGGCAAACCAACCCAGACTTCATTATACATCTATTGAACGCCCAGCAGCCTCCTTTTTGAGCTGCCAAAGTTGGAAAAGTTAAAAAAGGCATAATAGTTCAATAGACCCACATGCTCCGGTCGTATAGTCCGGTCAAGTATACTGGCCTTTCGAGCCTAGGCGAAGAGAGCCAGTGACCCGGGTTCGAATCCCGGCCGGAGCACCACCCATGGATCGGCAGGACTTATTGGGAGCCGTCCTCCGGCTCGCAGTGTATCGTTGCCTGCTCAATCCTCGGATCGGCCGCCTTGATCTTCTCCTCCATCTTAGTCGCTATCTCATGGGCCCTGTCGAGGTTCATGCCACCGTCGATCGCGCAGTGAAGGGTGATGCTGTACCTCCCGTCGTGGGCTAGTATCTGGATCTCGTGGCACGACCTGACCTCTGGGAACTGCTGGGATATCTCGACGATCTGCTTCCTCAGCCTGTTCAGATCGTCCGACCGCAAGTCGGCGAACCTCGGTGCCGCGGAGACTGGCTCGAGGTGGCTTATTATGGAGGAGACGTCCCTGAGCGAGGTCTTGATCTGCCCCTCCAGTCGATCTGCGATCTCGTGGGCGGACTTCACGGAGATGCCGGACTCGAGCTCCAAGTGGTAGGATACGTAGAGGCTGCTCCCGACGGTCTTCACTATTATCTCGTGTATCTCTCGTATCTGGGGGATCTGCGAGGCTATGGTCCTGATAGTGGCTATCGGCTCCTCGGGCGAGTGCGGCTCGGTGTGTATCAGGACATCTGAGTTGGGGAAGACCCTCACCACCTGCTCCTCTATCCGAGAGGCTATCGAGTGCGCTTGGTTGAGCGGTACGCCGCCGTCCATCTCCACGTGGGCGTCCACGAAGAGCTTCGCGCCAGCGCGCCTGACCCTCAGGTGGTGGCAGCCTGCAACGCCCTCGACGCCGAGGATCTGCCTCCTGAGCTTGTCGACGACGCCCCGAGGCGCGGCGTCTGTGAGGGTGGAGGCAGAGGTCCTCACGACGCCCGTGCTCGAGTAGAGTGTGAACGCTATGATCGCCAGCGCGGCGACCGAGTCGGCGTACCACATGCCGAACCAGTAGAGCCCGAGCCCGATGATCACGACGAACGCTATGAGGAGGTCGTTCAGGAAGAGGAGGGCGTTCGCTTCGACGGCCTCGCTCTTCTGCACCTTGGAGGAGCGCTTAAGGTTCAGGTAGGCGAATGAGTCGACGGTGATCGAGACGAAGTTCGTCCCGAGGGCCACCCAGAATAGCTCGATGGCGCCGCTACCTGAGAGGAGCCGCACGACAGCGTCGTACGCAATCCAGGCGCAGATGGCTAGGAGGAGGAGCACCTCGCCTATCGCCGCGGCGGACTCGATCTTCTCGTGCCCGTACATGTGCCTCTCGTCGGGCGGCTTGTTACCCTCCCTGACGGCGAAGAACGCAACGAGCGCCGCCACGAAGTCGATGAGTGTGCTGGACGCGCTCGAGAGGAGACCGAGACTCCCGGACGCCAGCCCGCCGCTGAGCTCCACTACGGTGAGGATGGCTCCTGCTAGGATCCCCTTCTTGGTGGCAGACTCGTGCGCGTTGGAGGTCTGGGTGGACATGGTGGAACGTGTATCAGACTTGAAAAGACGCTCTTAAGGATTTTTGGACCGCACCGGCGGTCGCGATGTGCTTCGCCGCCGTTACTCGACGAACTTCTTGAGGGCGGCGACCACCTCGCGGAAGTCGCCAAACTCCCGGAAGGATATCCCCTCCCTGCTGCAGTACCCGGAGAGTGGCGATCCCCTGATCGCGAACGCGATGTCCGCGAGCTTCACGGCTGTGTGGTCGGATATGCCGTCGCCTATGTACGCCACGGTCCTGCCCTGCCCCTTGTGGTGCCTGACGAGGTCGTCCTTGAAGCTGACGGAGGCCTTGTCGAGGAGCTTCGGGAAGGAGAAATTTATCCCGTTTTTGGTGCATCTCGCCCTACCTGCATAGACCTCCAGACCGTTTCAGCCTTTCGACCCCAGAAAGTGCTTTATTATGAAGCCCAGACCGCCGCTGACCACGACCAAAGATATTGTATTGGAGGCGCAGTGCACGACCAGATCGCCGAAGCCGGGCCTGAAGGACACAGACTTATCCAGCCCGCGGATTATGAGCGACCGGTCGGCCCTGACCGTGGAGAGCTGCCTCCGCACGCACTCCTCGAGTGTGATCTCGCCCCTTGCGAGCTGATCGTCGAAGACCCTCCAGTCTCCTTCGGCGAACTTGGATAAGATGAGATCGGACATCTCGATGTCCACAATGGTGCCATCAAAATCGCTCAAGACGACAAGGTCCATCTGCGCTTATCTCAACGTTACTCAATCTGCCTATTTCACGATCTCTGCAGAGTCTAAGCTCAGCCCGCGCCACTTCACCTTGTAGCCGAAGTAGTTCAAGAGCGGGTAGGGATCCTTGATGCCCTCGGCCTCAAGCTTTGGCATCAGTGCGGAGAGAAGTCGCTCCCCGGCGATCACCTTCTCAAGCGCACCCAGCCTCTCCCTCTTTATCAGGTAGTCACCTATGAGGATGAAGCCCTCCACGGGCCTCTCCGCGATCCTCCTCTTTATCGCCTCCTTCGAAACCCCCGAGGCCAGAGCCAGCTCGTCGAGCCCGACGCACTCCCCCTCCACCTTTATCTCCATCTTGGCAGCCTGCTCGATCTCTGAGGTCAGGTGAGCCCTCTCGGCGGACTCCAATACCTCCAGAACCGGCTTGAGGGGAACCTCCCTCTCGAAGAGGATCACCTTCCCGGGAACCTTCTTGGAGATCCCCAGACTGGCATCAACGGCGATTATCATCTCGACGTCTCTTACCGCCTGGAGCTTGTTCAGCTTCTTCTCGAGGTAGTCTGGGGTCCAGAAGCCGACCACCTCCATGAATATTCGCCTCTCTCCGAGGACGAAGGCGAAGTCTGGGATCATGACTGTGGCCCCTGTGGGGATCGGCTCGGGCTCCCTCAGGAGCTTCCATCTGGTGCCGAGGGAGTTGAACCTCTTCGCGAAGTTCTCCTCCAAGGAGCTGTCGTATACCTCCCTCGGTTCCATGGGGCGCTCCGGCAGGAGGACGCCCTCAGACGATGTCAGCTCGAAGGTCAGGAGCCTCCTGTCGCCCCTCCACCTCGAGACGATCTGCGCCCTCACCCACCACTCGCCCCTCACCATGATCTCGGGGAGGAGCTTTGCGAGGTTGGTCCCGTATCTCTCGGTGAGCTTGATTATTGAGATGGGGCCCTCCACCGAGACGGTGTAGCCTCCCTGGTCCCTGTTGAGGGAGTACATCAGCCCCAGCCTCTTTATGCCCCGGAAGATCCGCTTCCAGTTCTCCCGGACCCTGAATTCCAGCACCGTGGACCTGAAGAGCAGGGTCTGCGTCAGGGAGAGGTTGTACGCCGCCAGTAGCTCCTCGGCTACGACAGGCTCGAACCCCCTCATCACCTGCTCATCCTCCAGGTCGCTCCACAGGTACTTCTCAACTTCCTCCGGGCGGATCTTGAGCTCCTCGGAGATCTCGCCGATTATTCGACCCTTCTCTCCTTCGGATAAGACGAACCCTTGAGACCTGGAGAAGGCGGCCTTCCTCAGCTGGTAGGGGTCGATGGGGCTGTCCACCGCGAACGTAGAGCGTCTGTCCAGCAACGCGGCAAGGCCCCTGATGAGCCGAAAGTTGAAGGGGCCGTACTCGAGGTCCTTCAGCTCGGAGTAGATCTGGTGGCGCTTCTTCCCTGTTCCCCTCCTGTATATCTCGATGAGGGACTCCGCCAGCCCGAGGAGCTCAGGCGCGGGTCGGACGTAGACGGGCCTTATCTGTCCCCTGAAGGTCTTGGCGACGAGCAGCTCGGCTGGGAGCACTAGAGGGCACCCCTCCTCCTGTAGCTGACCCTCGTCTCCGCCGTGGATCTCGATATTATCTCGATGAGCCTTGCCTCCTTCCCCTCCACCTTCCGGAGGAGGCGCCCAAGGCGCTGGACGAACTCCCTCTTGGAGCCGGTGCCGCTGAGGATTATCCCGAGGGAGGCGTCGGGGACATCGATCCCCTCGTCCAGGACCTTCGAGGTGACGAGGACTTTATAGCGGCCCTCCCTGAAGGCGTCAAGGACCTCGGCGCGCTCCTCCTTCGGGGTCTTGTGGGTGATGGCTGGGATTAGGAACTCCTTGCTCAAACGGTAGACGAGCCGGTTGTGCTGGGTGAAGATGAGGGTCTTCTCGCCCAAGGTGTCGGAGACGACCTTCCTGAGGGCGTCGATCTTCGAGGACGAGTTGAGGGCTATCTCCATGGCCCTGTTGCGGGCGAGCAGAGCCTCCCTCGCCTCCGGGTCCCTGCCGCTCCTCATTATGAGGCGCTGGAAGTCCTCCGGGGATCTTAACGTTATCCCCCTCCTCGCTAGGTACTCCCTGAAGGTGGATATGTTCCTCTGGTACTCCTCTTCCTCCTCGGGCGTGAGGTCCACGTAGACCTTCTCTATCTTGAAGGGGGCGAGGTGGTCACCAGCCATCTCCGCGACCCTCTTCTCGTAGACCTTTCCACCCACCAGACGGGGGAGCTCCCTGTCGAGACCGTCCTCCCGCTCGTAGGTCGCGGTCAGTCCCAGCCGGAAGGGGGAGGCGAAGAGCTCGGCTATCTGCGAGTAGCCCGGCGAGGGCAGGTGGTGCACCTCGTCGAATATGATTAAAGGAAAGCGGTTCCCTAGCTCCTCGGCGCGAAGGTAGGCAGATTCGTAGGTCGCCACGGTCAGGGGGGCTATCTTGTTCTCGCCGCCGCCATACTCCCCCACCTCGATTGAGAATGAGGACGCGAGCCTTCTCCGCCACTGCTCCATGAGATCGATGGTGGGAACCACTATCAGGGCGGGCTGGTTCACCTCCTCGATGGCCAGCATGCCGATGTGGGTCTTCCCAGATCCGGTGGGCAGGACCACGACCCCTCTCCTTCCCGCCTGTTCCCACGCGTCGAGCGCCTCGAGCTGGTAACCCCTCGGGATCAGGTTTGCCCTGAGGAGCGGGCATGGCGGCGGATCCATGACCTCGTCCTTGAACCGGATCGAACTAACCTTGAGGTAGTCTAGAGCCTCGAGGTAGTAGAGGCCCATGGTCGTGTATGACGCGAGGGATCGATCCCAGACAGAGTGCGGGAGGTGCACATCCCCGCTGAGTATGGTCCCCCTGTGGTACCGGAGCATGAGCATCTAGTAAAAGCACCACTGATATAGAACGCCATAGAACCTTTAAGTTTTGGGCTTGCGGGCGAACCTTGACGGAACGAGGATGACCACGGCAGCCATGAACGTCAGGATTGGCGCCAAAAAGAACGCATTCTGGTATACGCCTGTGAACTGGACGACAATGCCCAGTATGATGGGTCCGCTCAGATTCCCGATATCGTAACCCATCAGATACACGCTGGCGAGGAACCCCCTGTTGCCAGGCGGGGATTTCCCCAAGGCGAGCGTCTGCGAGCCGGGAAGATAGAGCCCGACGCCCAGCCCGAAGATCGCCGACGCTATGTAGAGAAGCGGCGGAACCTGCACCATGTATACGATAAAGAAGGAGAGGGATATTATAAACAGACCCATGTATGCCATCGTCGCGGGGTATCTGTCTGAGGCTCTTCCGGCCAACACCCTCAGCGCGAGGCTGGAGAGGGCCTGGATGCTCACGAAGAGGCCTATCTC
>Ga0315280_10011006_pt1 | contig 11207 bp, 9 predicted proteins | sample YL17G06_40_MG_FD_203697 | JGI IMG/M metagenome (GOLD analysis project Ga0315280, IMG submission 203697) | Sediment microbial communities from Yellowstone Lake, YNP, Wyoming, USA - YL17G06_40 | ecosystem: Environmental > Aquatic > Freshwater > Lake > Sediment | place: USA: Wyoming | collected... | reverse complement strand
AGGAGATTCGCTACCGTCTCAATGACGTTCCCCTTGAGCGCTCGCTCAAGCATCGTGCGTTTTGGTGTCCCAAGGATGACACGATCGACACCCAGCATCGCCGCGTTTTCGGCAATCGTGTATCCCACCTCGTTGCTGTACGTCGAGATTACCTTGTTCTCCACACCGTACTCTTCACAGATCTCTTCAATTTCTCGGCGATTTCCATATGTCCCGTTCGGGACGCTCTCGGGCAGGAAACCGACGGATACCTCCTCGATCTGCAAGACATACAACATCGCACTGTACTGTCTCGCTTCAGCTGCAGCGAATCGGAGGAGCTTGTCCCTACCTTTCTTGTATGCCACGAGGAACTTCGCTGTTGTCGAAGATGCGGGGATGAATGCGTGAGGGGAACGTTCCTCGATGGCGGTGCTCTCTAGAGCCGGGACAAAGAACCTCCGCCGCCGAGAGAACTCACGCGCACCGAGCCCAACGGCAATAATCAGACACGCGAAGATTAATGCCTTGTGCTTCTCGATCGCGATGGAAGCTTCCACAGCTAGAAGGACAACCGCGGAGATGATCATGAATATCCGCTCGAGTGATCGCAATCGAAGTGAACGGTCGGTCCCTGTCGACGCGACATTGATAAGGACTGCCCCAACCACGCCGATTGCATAAAGTTGGGAAAGCGTCAGCACATCATGGATCACCATCAGTATAGCGATCGGCGCCCCCGCAGCGATCAGTACAGGGATCTCGGGAACGCCGTACTTGTTAAGTCGACGCAGCTGCACCGGCAAGTCCGCATCGACAGCCATTAGAAACTGCAGCGAGATCAACCCAGTCATGGCCGTATTCCCGGCTGAGATCAAAAGCATTCCAAGAGCAATCCCGACCGCAAATCCAAACCAGTCACCAATGTAGAATTCGCCCAGATACCGGATCATATCCTCCGTGTGTCCATGGAGGCCAGGAATGGCGAACATTGCAAGACTCAGAAAAACGGTGGCGACGACCACCTTTGTCAATACGGTAAGAATCGCATTTCGTGAAGTTCGGGCTGGATCGCGCATCACGCCTGTCATGTTGGAGACAGTCTCAATGCCGGAAATGCTCAGTATGATACCAACGAAAATTCCCCAGTTGTGGATGAGTCCTCCCGAGAGGGGAGCAAGTTGAGCCTTGCTAAATGCTGTGGGAGCCGACACCAGGATAATAATGAGGATGGCTGCGATAGTAGCAAATGAAATCCACAGCGCAGCCGAGCCAGCCTTCCGCGGCCCAAACCAGTTCAAGATGCCGATGCCAAGGATAACAACGATCGCCCAGGCTTGTGGATTCTCCAGTCCAATGTAGTAGCAACCATCGAGTACAGATAGGACAATTGTAATGAAGTAGTCGGCGGCTAAGAGGAGAGCACCGATGACAGCCAAGGTATGGGACCGATGGCGGACTGAGCTGTACACACCTCCGCCGTCGGGGTACAGGCGACAGATCGTGATGTAGTTGAGGGAAACAATGGTGGTGAGGATGAGCATCAACCCAAGATGAAGTCCACCACTGTAACCGGCAAGCGTGAAGGCGATGCCCAAGACGTAGCAGATGCTCGTTCCCCAATCACCATCGAGGATCGCCGCGCTTCGAAACCAACCCAATACCCGTGGTCGGCTAGTAGCGTATCGCATGGCCACTCGGTGTCCCTGTCAGTACCTGTGGTTTCATGTATCAAACCCTGCAAAGATACGAAAGAAAAAAAGAGAAAAAAAGCATACAAACGTGTGCACCCTCCCAACAGTCAGAAATAGGCTCTTATCATAACAAAAAAGATTAAGTCAATCCAACAATGTTATTGAATTCAATGAGATTCGAGGAAGGCCGAGGCGACGAATTGGGCTCTGATTCCATCGATGCCGAAGGCAGATCCAAGGCCATTGCTTACTCGTGCAGGTGGGCTTGAATAATGGGGCAACTTTGTCTTAATTCGAGCATCTTACTAATGCAGGGGGGGTGAGGTGGGACAGGCCGAAAAAATCCAAGAAAGGTTGCTTTTCTTAAAAAAAACCATAGATTGAAACCTCCGTGTGAGGCAAGTGTCAACTATTCTTGGTGAGCCCACTGGAGTTGTTACCGGCCTGAACTGACACCAAACTTCGACTCCACCCTACATGCAATAAGGAGAACTATGGCGATCAAGGTTACCAACCTGCGTGAAGGCAATATTGTCGTCCTCGAGCCGAAGGGCTCTCTCATCGGTGGTAAGGAAACAGATGAACTAAAGGAATCACTCACAAAGCTACTGACCGATGGGCACAGGAAGGTCGTCGTGGACCTTGCAAAGGTCGATTATCTAAACAGCACTGCTCTCGGCACGCTTGTTTCGGCACACACAAGTTATTCGAAGCAAACGGCGAAAATTAAGCTCTGCAATGTGAACAAGAACATCAAGAACATCTTTGTGATTACGAAGCTTACGCTTGTCTTCGACGTACTTGATAGCCAAATGGATGCAATTGCGAGCTTCGCGAAATGAGCGAGAAGTCTCCGTTGATTCTTGCGGGTGAGTTTTCTATATTGAGTGTGTCATGTCTAACTAATCGTTCAACTGTAATACTACTGAGGAGCAAGGAGCAATGAAACAAACAGTTTTTATCACAGTCCTCCTGGTTGTCGCCCTCGCAGTCTCGTATTCGATTTTCTACTTTATCATGGGTGCACCGAACGACGCATACGGGATGGAGTTCATTTACAAAGGAGGCCCACTTGTCGGGCTGTTGATGACATTGTCAATCATGGTCATCACGTTTATCTTCGAACGGATCTTTTCTCTTCGGAAGGCCAACGGGAAAGGACCAATCACGCTCTTCCTCCGGAATGTTGAGAAGAGTTTAGTGGAAGGGAAGGTCGACGCGGCTATTGAAGCCTGCAACAAACAGCGAGGATCGTGTGCAAACATCATCCGCACAGGACTCGAACGCTACAAGCAGGTAAGTGCTGAGAGCAAGGCGGCTGGAGAGAAGCAGATGGCAGAAGTCCAGCGGGGAATTGAAGAAGCGATGATGCTCGAGACGCCTCTTCTGGAGAAGAACCTCATCGCGTTGTCGACCATCGCCTCCATCGCAACCATGGTCGGCCTGTTAGGAACTGTTATCGGAATGATCCGTGCGTTTCGGGCTCTTGCACATCAGGGAGCCCCTGACGCAATCCAGCTCTCGATCGGTATTTCGGAAGCCCTCATTAACACCGCGGGTGGACTCTTCGCTGCTATCACGGCAATCGTGGCCTATAACTTCTTTGTCAATAAGGTTGATAATTTTACCTACATGATCGACGAGGCGAGCTACAACGTCATTCAAATCCTTTCCGAGCGCGGCGGAAAGTAACGAGGGAAGGCAACCAAAATGCCAAAGTTCAAAAAAGCGCGGATAGGAATAAGGATCGACATGACTCCGATGGTCGACGTCGCATTCCTTCTCCTCACCTTCTTCATGCTGACAACGCAATTTAAGCCCCCGGAGGAAGTCCAAATCGTCCTTCCATCGTCCCACTCTCCGATCAAGCTGCCTGAATCTGACGTTGCAATTATCACCGTGAATAAAGGCGGGGCGCTGTATATGAGTGTAGACCAACAGAACCTTCGGGTACGATTGTTTGGAGAAGATGCAAAGCTGAAAGCAAGTGTACCTCTGCAGCTCTCGGATCTAGCTTCAAAGTGCGTTGATGCGCGTAGGGCGAATCCGAAGCTTCGCTTCATGATCAAAGCCGACCAAGATGCCGAATATGGGCCTGTGATGGACGTGATGGACGTGTTTGAAAAGGCGAGAATCAGTCGCTTCAATCTAATAACTGATCTGAAACGCGACTGAGAGAGATCTTGTTCTAACTTATAGAGGAAAAAGCATATGGCTGCAGTCGATACAGCAGCTCCGAGAGAGCGTGGAAAACACAAAAAGAAGCACAAAAAGAAAAGACGCGTCGGAATTCGCATCGACATGACCCCGATGGTCGATGTCGCGTTCTTGCTTCTGACGTTCTTCATGCTCACGACGGCGTTTAGCAAGCCGCAGAGCATGGAGATCAACCTCCCGCCGAGCGAGACGAAAGTCGAAGTGGCGGAGTCAAACCTCCTCACGCTACGGATTATGGAAGATGGCACAATTTACTGGAACATGGGAATTGAAGCCCCGGAGAAGATTGCGTTCAACGATCTTCGGAAGTTCCTCTCAACGAAGAATCAAGAGAATCCAAAGCTGATTACTCTGGTCAAAGTCGACCGCAAGAGCAAATATCACACGATGGTGGACGTGCTTGATGAGATCAATATGGCGGATGTGAAACGCTTCAGCCTCGCCCCAATGCTCGACCAGGACAAGAAGGAAGTTGCGCAGGCTGCTGGATAGGAGCCGCGGCCAGAGAAACCTTGTGATGAAAGGAGGTAATTGTCAATGGCAAACGTACCAACATCTCAGCAGTATGGTGCACCCGAGCTAAAGCGAAACTATCAGAAGTACTTTAGCAGAGGCCTCGCCATTGCAATCTCGTTTCACCTTTTAGGTCTGTTCACCTACTACGGCGCAACCCATTTCGGTGCTGAGGAAGAGCGCATTCCGGTCGTCCGGATCATGAAGTACACCGACCTCGCACCTCCTCCATCGTTAACGAGTCAGCAGGTGCCTCAGGTGGCGGTCTCGGCACCAGTAGCAAAACCGACTGTCGGTATCCCAGTGCCAGTGCCGGACGCGGAAGTCTCGCCGGAACAGACTATTGCAACCCAACAGGAAATGTCTCAGACCGCACCGGTTAATATTGGGACGGGCAGTGGGAAGGGGGATTCCCTCGTAGTACAGCAGGATATCAAGATTGAGGACGAGCCCGATATCAACGCCTTCGTCCCGGTTGAGCGCGAACCCCAGCCGGTAAAGAGAGTCTCGCCGCCATATCCTGAGATTGCAAAGAGAGCTGGCGTCGAGGGTAAAGTGTTCATCAAAGCGCTTGTCGATAAGGAAGGAAGAGTGAAGAAAGCCGTTATCTACAAGAGCGATGCTGAGATCTTCAACCAAGCAACCCTCGATGCAGTGTATCAATGGGTTTTTACACCCGCGGTGATGAACAACGGGCCTGTAACTGTCTGGGTCGTTGTGCCGTTTAACTTCCAACTGAAGAAATAGCGCATGACGGCGGCGAAGTTCCTCCGCTACTTTGGGTACGCGGCGTCGACGACGCTATTTATTGCGGGCCTACTGATCATCGCTGGGCTTCTGATCCCCTCATACGTTCCTTCAAAATTTCGAGTGCTGTTGGGCATCGTGCTTGTGCTGTACGGGATATTCCGCTTTGTCTCCCTGCGATTTAAGAAACCCGATGATCAGGAATCGCTGCCGTAAGATAGCGTTTCCGATTATCCTCGTGCTTGGGTTGACGCCTTTTCTGTGGATAGGCCTGAGCTGCGGGCCGAACTCAGGAGAGAGTCCGACAAGCGGAAGTCTCGTTGTCTACACTGCTGAATCGGTCTCCCCTGCGATAAAAGAGATTGTCGACGAATTCAATAAGCTCTATAATAGTGCGCATATCTCTCTTGTAGTGAGCACGTCTCGAGAAGCAATCGTTAGGCTTCTAAACAACGAAGCAAAGGTGGTTGTTTCTGCGAGAGCCCTGAATAGTGAAGAACAAGCCGTCATCACGAAGTACGACCTCTATGTTGACTCAATAAAGATTGCGTACGACGGAGTTGCAGCGATTGTCCACCCTTCGAATCCGATAAACCAGCTATCACTCAATGAGCTCGGCCAGATTGCTACCGGAAAAGTGAAGAGATGGAGAGAACTCTCTGCGAAAGGGAGATCATCCCCTGAGATATTCGTCGCCCTTGGCGGCCCAAATACGAGCGAAAATGAAATCATCAGAACAGAGGTTACTAAGGGGCAAGTGCTCACGACGAGACTCTACCCCTGCTCCACAAGCACCCAGGTCATCGAATTGACAGCGCGCCAGCCTGAGGCAATCGGGTTCGTCGGCGTGGGCTGGCTTCCAGGTGATTCCTCGAAGGTGAAGGTACTGGAACTTGGCACAGATGAGTATTTTACCGACTCTGCGGGAAGACAGGTGAAGTACTTTGCCCCCGAACAGGCACACATTTATCGTGGTTTCTATCCACTTCGCCGAACCATTTACATCTATTCCCGGGAAAAAGGCTTTGGGCTAGGGGCCGGGTTCATGACCTACGTGACAAGCGTGGACGGGCAAAAAATCATCAAGAATCACGGGCTGGTTCCCGCCACGCAGAAGATTCGGTTGGTCCGCCCCTCATCGGAAACTTCATAGGACAATCATGCTCAAGGTAGGCTTATGTACATCGCTTCTTGCACTCTTTCTCGGCTTGAGCGTCGCAGCAGGCCAGGACGATCTTGAACGAGGAAAGGCGTTTCTCCAGAGGGGAGACCTTGACTACGCAATTGCGGCCTTCAAAAGGTTTCTAGCTGCTTCGCCGCGTTCGGGACAGGCAAATTACTACCTAGGAACCGCCTACATCCAGAAGAAGGCACTTGATTCTGCTGAAATCTATCTACGCGAGTCAATCAAGTACACCGATGATTTTGGTCCAGCGTACAGAGCTCTAGGCAATGTCTACACGGAACAGAAGCGATTCCCCGAGGCGCTTGCGAACTACAAAGCGGCCGTGAAACTCGAGCCCAATTCCTTCGAATCAGTGTTCGCTCTTGGATCCACCTATGTGGACACCGATTCACTTGACCAGGCAATCCTCACCTTGACAAAGGCACGTGAACTCCGGCCTGATGCCCCGGAGGTGTACGTCGGATTGGGTGATGCCTACACGAAACTCAACGTTGTTCCGGCTGCAATTGAGGAATACAAGAAGGCTGTTACACTTGCTCCAGCGAACAGCGAGTTCAGATATATGCTCTCGAGGGCGTACTTCAGGAAAAGGCAGTACAACGAAGCAATCAAGGAGTTGAAAGAGGTCGTCGCAATCGACTCGACCAACGCGGAGGCATGGAATAATATCGGGATCCTTTATAATGCCGCGAGACACTATGCCGATGCCGCCAATGCATTCCGTCATTATGTTGCGTTGAAGCCAAAGTCATTCGAGGGACAGATGAATCTTGGACGGGCCTTGTATGCACACAGGGACTACAAAGGTGCCGTGAAAGCGTTTGATGCTGCGTATCGACTTGATTCAACCGGGGCCGAAGTCAAACGAATGCTTGGGTATTCAAACTTTGAAACGGGAACCTACCGAAAAGCAATTGAGTACCTTTCAATCGTTTCACCGCTAGACACGGCTGGAGCAAAGGCTGAGGATTATCTCAAGCTTGGAAAGTCCTACAACACAATGAAAGACACGGTAAACGCAATCAAGAGCTATGAGACAGCGCTGAATCTCGATTCAACAATGACTGATATCTTTTCTGACCTTGCAAATCTCTACATGTCGACGAAGCATTATGATGAAGCCATCCGAATGTACAACAAGAAAATCAATGCGGATCCGCACTCTGGGGCAAGCTATGTGAATCTCGCTCTCTCCCTTATGCAGATCAAGCGATATGAAGAAGCGGCACAAGCTCTTCGCAAGGCACTTGAGATTAACCCGGAATACATCCAAGGCCACATGTACCTCGCTACAGACTACGCTCTGATGGATTCCGCCGAGGCACAACAGAGGGAATATGAATATGTTCTGAACCTGATCGGTAGCAATGAGGGGAAGTATAAGAAGGAGGCACAGGAGGTTTACTATCGACTTGGGTGGTCGAATTTCTCTTCTCAGAAATACGGAACAGCTCTCGAGTTCTTCAAAAAAGCGTTGAAATTTGGGCTCGACAACTCAGATATCCACCTTAGAATGGGCCAATCCATTATCCTCGGGCGCGATGATACGAATGAAGACGACAAGCGCCGCCGATGCGATGAATCCACAAAGCAATTCCGTCGTGCGGTTGAGATGGAGCCGAAGAATGCTGACGCTCATTTCTGGCTTGGGACGACTCTCATCCTTTGCCGCTTCCCAGGGGAAGCCCCATTGAATAAACAGAAGACGGATGAAGCGAAGTTCGAGTTCCACAAGACCCTTCAGATTGACCCGAATCATCAGGGAGCAAAAAAAGCGTTGGAGCGGTTGTGAGAGGGAGTGTGTTCTCACTCTTGGGTCCCTCCACCCATCAACTGACTGGACATCCTAGTGTATTGAGAAAATAGTCAGATCCCTGGAAGAGTTTGAGGTGGCACCTTGTGCCGAGTGCAGTGAGGACCCGGCTTTTTGTTTGCTTTAGGTGCCTTTGCAGTCAAGAAACAGTTGAGATTTTCAGGTTTTTCTCTTATCTTCAGAAGCCTTTTTCAGGAAGTTATTCCGCCTGAAGCCCACCCTAGTGGAGCTTACCGTGCCTGGGATGACAACTGTGAGGGTGGGCCTACATCATTTGTGCTTGGGGATTCAATATTTCTTTCACGCTCCGTTGTGTTCCGGGAACCTCAGAGAATCACCTTCGACATTTGGAATCAGAAGCTCCATCGAAAGAACGGTGACAGCAAAACACATCACTTACCAATTGAAGAACAATGACCTTGAAAACCACTCCTTTCCTGAAAATCGCGACTATCTCTAGTCTCACACTTCTTCTCACTCAACCCGCTTTGGCGGGCGAAGGGAGTACTGTTCTCCCCCCCTTCGACGACTTTGTGACAACAGCACTTTACTTCGTCCTTTTCTCAGCACTCGTCGCTCTCGCATACGGGGTGTTCCTCGCCTTTAAAATAATGAAGAGAGAACAGGGAACACCAAAGATGGTTGAAGTCTCGAAGGCAATCCAAGAGGGCGCAAACGCCTACCTGACACGACAGTTCAAGGTTCTCGTCTTCTTCATCGCGTTCATTACCATTGTCATCTTCCTTGTATACCAAAACATCTACATCCTTCCAGATGGTACAACAAACTGGAAGTTGGTTCTCGGGATCTCTCTGGCCTTCCTTGCTGGGTCAATTCTTTCGGCGATGACGGGGTTGATCGGGATGAGCGTTGCAGTCCGGGCAAACGTGCGAACAGCCCAAGCAGCTCGCTTCTCCTTCAAACGTGCGCTAGAGACGGCGTTCGAGGGTGGAACGGTCGCCGGTATGTTCACAATTGGAATGGGACTCGTTGGTGCGACGGTGATTTTTATGATCTTCAAAGAACAGGCGATGCAAGTCCTCATTGGTTTTGGATTTGGAGGAAGCTTGGTTGCACTGTTCATGCGCGTTGGTGGTGGTATTTTTACCAAAGCAGCTGACGTTGGTGCCGATCTGGTTGGAAAAATAGAGGTGGGTATTCCCGAAGACGATCCGCGCAACGCCGCCGTTATCGCTGACAACGTGGGCGACAACGTTGGAGATTGTGCGGGCATGGCTGCGGATCTCTTCGAATCATATGAAGTAACACTCGTCGCGGCAATGATTCTGGGAGCCGCCTACGTGACGGTTGATGCCGCACTCGCTTTAAAGCTCATCGTTTTCCCTCTCCTTGTTCGAGCTGTCGGCGTCTTCGCATCGATCATCGGGACGTGGAGCGTGAAGGGAAAGGATCGCGAGGACTTCAACCCCATGCGCCCAATTCAATATGGGTTCGTCGTTGCCGCCATCACTTCCTCAATTGGGTTTGGCCTGATCAATTACTTTTACATCAGGCACCCGGACGGAACACCGGATATGCGTTTCTTCTGGGCAACGTTCTCTGGAATCATTCTCGCTGTCATTATCAGTTATCTCACCGAATACTACACCGCGGTGAATTTCCGTCCGGTGAAAGAAACGGCACGCGCAACAAAGACTGGTCCTGCAACGACGATTCTCGCTGGGTTCTCCGAGGGGTTGGAATCAACGGTCGCCGCTGTGATCGTCATTGCACTCGCAATATTCATTTCTGTTGTCATCTTTGGTGGGGACGTTGCTCTTGCCGCTTACGGAGTCGCCCTCTGCGGGATGGGCATGCTCACAACAACGGGCATCATCGTTTCGATGGACACGTACGGTCCGATCTCGGACAATGCCAACGGCATCTTTGAGATGTCTGGCATTGAGCGAGAGGATGCAGCACGCGGGAACACACAGGCGGGAAAGATCATTGCAAAGCTTGATGCCGTCGGAAACACGACGAAGGCTGTCACGAAGGGCTTCGCAATTGCATCGGCAGTTGTTGCCGCCGTGTCGCTTTTCCGATCCTTCGGTGCAGATATCAATGTCCTCGACCCTGCGGTAAAGTTCTTTGAAAGAGGACTGCAGGTAAACCTCCCCGATGTCTTCATCGGTCTTCTCATCGGCGGCGCGATGCCGTTCCTCTTCAGTTCCATTGCCATCCGGGCCGTTGGGCGCGCTGCCTTTCAGGTCGTCGAGGAGGTTCGCCGCCAGTTCCGCGAAATCCCTGGAATCATGGAAGGGAAGCAAAAACCAGAATACTATAAGTGCGTTGAGATTTCAACAATCGCAGCTCAGAAAGAACTCGTGCTCCCGGGAGTCCTGGCGATCCTTACGCCGATCATCGTTGGCCTTGCGCTGGGAGTCAACGCACTTGGAGGGTACCTTGCAGGAATTATCCTCACTGGTCAGCTTCTGGCGGTTTTCCTCTCGAACGCTGGTGGATGCTGGGACAACGCAAAGAAGACCATCGAGGCTGGCATGTACGGTGGAAAGGGAACGGATGCCCACAAAGCTGCTGTTATCGGTGATACAGTAGGGGATCCATTCAAGGACACGGCGGGCCCTTCTCTCAATCCACTCATCAAGGTGATGAATCTCGTTTCCATTCTTATTCTCCCACTCATCATAGGACAGAGCGCTCTTGGCGGCAGCCTTCGCATTATCGCTGCCCTTGTTCTCCTCATTATTCTCGTTGGCTTCTTCATAGCAAGAAGAAAGTCACAGTCAGCGACACCGTAGCAAAGGGTAAAAAAAACACCCGAATGCATAGGCAACGTTTCTTCATCAGCATTACACTGTTTCTGACTGCATTCCTCCTCCCGTCGACTCTCTTTGCCGCCGAAACTGAACTTCACGAGACACCAGCCGAGCTCTGGATGGCGCTGCCGTTTGTCCTTCTCTTAGCGAGCATCGCGGTAATCCCCTTCATCAATCGGCATTGGTGGGACAAGAATTATCCTGTCATTGCCTCTGTCCTTGGAGGGATAGTCCTCGCGCTGTATCTGGCTGTCTTGAGGAACTCGGAACGCGTACTT
>Ga0315280_10011004_pt1 | contig 11208 bp, 7 predicted proteins | sample YL17G06_40_MG_FD_203697 | JGI IMG/M metagenome (GOLD analysis project Ga0315280, IMG submission 203697) | Sediment microbial communities from Yellowstone Lake, YNP, Wyoming, USA - YL17G06_40 | ecosystem: Environmental > Aquatic > Freshwater > Lake > Sediment | place: USA: Wyoming | collected... | reverse complement strand
ATTGACTGCTCTATCTGCTATTAATCTTGCAGCAATCACAGTCTTGCCAAAAGCAGTAGCGGCAGCCAGAACGCCGATATCGTGCATTGACATTGCTTTTGCTGCAAGTTCTTGTCCGGAGCGCAAACCCCCCTTGAAATTAATACTAATGGGCACACCTGAGTTTCTTTCCTCCCTGATATCAATTGAGATCCCAAGAGAATTCAATAATTCTAGTGCTTCTTCGAGACATCCGCGCGGAAGTCCGATATAGTCTTTAAAATCTTCCGCGCATGAAATGATACGGGGTTTGCCATAGGTTGAGAGACGCATGACTTGCGCTCTGTAAAATTCGGGATTCTGAAATGCAGAAAGCCGGATAAGTCGACTCCTGAGAACGGCGGGGAGCTTCTCCTTCTCGATATAAATTAAGTCACCAAGGATTATAGGGATGCTCTCCGGAAGAGGCCCACAAATCAGAGATTGGCCCCTCTTTCGCGATCGAGACATTTTCCAGGGCTTTTCATTGCTCTCCTCAGTAACTGGAATTCGGACACCAATGATCTCGCCTTTATGTCTAGCTTCTGCAACAATATTTTCGGCTTCTTTTCTGCTCAACCGTCGAATTGATGAAAGAAATGCCCACTGGTCTGAATAAGGTCTAAATGCCGGGTCAAGAAATAACGTGTTGCCCACCTCCCGTGATTTATGCTGCAAAGGTAAGGCAATGAGGTTACCTAATCCTCCTTCAGGCAAAGTATCTTGGCTTGGGAACAGCCGATCATAAGAATCTAGCCCTACTTCAGGTCTTTGATCTAACGTCTCAGTAATCAAGAATGTTCCAAGTCGCCGTGCTGTGACCGCTGGAACTGACTCGGAAAAGAAAATCCACGCATGGGCACCTTCTCCAGAGCGTGACTGCTCTATCACAGCCGGGATATTGAACCGACGGCAGGTATCTTTGAAGGCGCTGACATCCTCCTTCCAGGATTCTTTATCGAAATCGGCCGCCAAAAACCAACATGTTTCATCCAACAAGAGAGGATAGATGCCGACGGTAAAATCTCGACGAATTCGCCTCCTGGAGACAGCTTCAGCATCCACACCCTGAAGATGTTTGCGGATGACGGCATCTGTAATAGGCAAAAAATCACGGGCTGGGCATTCTCCGCATCTGATTTCTCGTTTTCGACACAGACCTTTAATCCATTCATTCCGACAAGCCGGCTGGAACCCAGACTTGCCGGTTTTTCGGCTCTCCCATCTTAACGCGTAGACATCTTCTCTGCCTTTAAACAAAGAACGGAATATGGTTATTTTTTCTTCGGGAGGCGAATCTTCTTTGACGGTGGCAGCAGGAAATGAAAATACGGTTTCTTTAAGTTGTCTTGTAGCTTCCCGCTTGCGCCGAAGCTCCTCAAGTCTCGCCAGAATTTCAGCTCGTTCTGATTCTAAACTTTTTAGCCGTCTCTCAGCCTGAGCAATCAGCCGATCAATATCATGAATGTCCAATGCATCCTCAAATGAACAAAGTCATTAAGGTGAAGTCTTTTCAACTTGCGCTTATATTTCTCTATTTTCTCCTGGAAAGCCAGCACTTTCCGGGGCTCACGTTCGTAAAAGTATTCAACACACCCGGCAATTTTTCGGGTGATGAGAAACTCGGCCGTGGTCTGCAATCTCCGGTATCGCCTACGGATTCAGGGCAAAGCGCTGTTTGCTCAGTTTCATCGGGTCTTCGTCTTTGGCCAAAGGCCTCATCCGGAAGCGATAGGAATAATTCTGAGGAGGCAAAGTGTATTGGGGGTGCGGACGGGCGCCCCAGGAATCATCGCCGCCGACACCCATCTGTTTGAGATCAACATTGAGCTCGATAAAATTGTGCTCGGTGAGGTCGACGGGGTGCATCGTTCCCCTTCTCTTCTGCGTCATGTCCTCGATGGTATAGCGGAGCGCAGACATGCTCACGAGGTCCATCCCGACAAACTCCAACCCTGCTCCCCGGCCATTAAACAGCGCCACCCATCTTACGTCCGTCTTGTAGCCGTTTTCTTGAGGGCTGACATAAGGAACGAACTGCTCCCGGACGGTGCTTTTGTAATGCCCGACAAAGGCGCTTGTGTAACGGTCGCAATAGTTCTCGTGGGGACCTCTCCCGTACCATTCAATCCGCTCGAAGCTGTCGGGGAGTCTCATCCTCATGCCGAATCGGGGAAGCTCCGGAAGCTCCTTCCTGCCGATTTGGAGGTCGTTTTCAACGATGATGTCCCCGCTTCCCAGGATAGTATAAGACGTCCGGTGCTTGGACTCCACATCGGGCAGATTGAAACGGGCAACGAGCGTGATGGCCGACTCGCTCACATTCTCGATGGTGAAAGATTCGAGCGTTCTGTTCACGCTTGCCTTCTGCCACACGGCGCATCTTTGTTCCATCCCATTCCCGAAGTCGTTGTCAGTGGGCGCGCGCCAGAAGTTCGGCTCCAGCCCTTTGGCGATAAGCTCTGTGCCTTTGTACTGGAACGAGGCGAGCGAACCGGCCTTTCTGTCGAACCGGACGGCAAAATCCTTGCCAGAAATGACGACCTCTTCCCGAGTTTCGGTCTTTTTGAGCGGCGGAAGACTCTTGATCCCGGTAAGAGCGACGTTTGAGTTGAAGGGCAGCTTGAACTGCTCGGCCGCAATTTCATGGCCCTTTGGCGCCCAGGAAGCATCCTCTTTCAGGCGAACGCTGAAACGCAGCCAGTATTCAGAACCCGACTCAGGTTTTGGCCTCTTGAACGGGACAGTCACAACTCTGCTTTCCCGAGGGCCGATATCCAATGTTCCGAGGATATCGCTTTCGATCTCGGTGCCGTCCCCGGTCAGCGACCACAAAAATTCATAATCGTTGAGATTCGTGAAGAAGAATTTATTCACAACTTCGACCTTTCCCGATTCCAGGTCGATGGGCTTGAAGCCGATATTCTGATAAACCTTTTTGACTTCGATAGTCTTCGGCGTGATAGCGCGGTCGGGAAGAACCAGCCCGTTGCAGCAGAAATTTCCGTCCGTGGGCGAATCGCCAAAATCGCCGCCGTAGCCGAAGTATTTCCGGCCGTCGGGAGTCGTCTTCAGGATTCCCTGATCCACCCAGTCCCAGATGCATCCGCCCTGAAGCTGGTCGAACTGCTCGATCGCATCCCAGTAATCCTGCAGATTTCCGCATGAGTTTCCCATGGCATGGCCGTATTCACACATGATGAGGGGCCGGTCCTGCTTTTGGCTGGCGTATTCGACGATCTCTTCGATCGTTGAATACATCGGGCAGTAAATATCTGTGTGGGGCCGCAGCTCTGCCCTTTCGTAATGGACAGGCCTCGATGGGTCACGGCGGTGGATCCATTCGCTGGCGGCCTCGAAATTGGTCCCGTCGCCGGCCTCGTTGCCCATCGACCAGATGATCACTGACGGATGGTTTTTATCCCTCTCCACCATGCGGATGATGCGGTCGAGATGGGCATCCTTCCATTCCGGCCGGTTAGCCAGGGTCACTTCTGGCTTATAGCCCATTCCATGGGACTCGATATTCGCCTCATCTATGAGATAGAGACCGTAGTAATCGCAGAGTTCATACCACTGAGGATCATCCGGGTAGTGACAGGTGCGGACAGTGTTGATGTTATGCTGCTTCATGAGCAGGATGTCCTTGACCATCGACTCGCGGGTAAGATAATGGCCCGTGATGGGGTCGTGTTCATGCCGGTTGACGCCCTTGACCAGGATGGGCTGGCCATTGAGGAGAAGGTGGCCGCCTTTGATCTCGACTTTGCGGAAGCCGAATTTCGCGCTCTCGACCTCGATTATGTTGCCGTTAGAGTCTTTGAGCAGGAAGACGATGGTATAAAGATTGGGATGTTCGGCCGACCACTTGAGGGGGTTTGAGACATCGGCTTTCAACAAAAAGATGCTTTCCGCGCCTGGCGCGATATAAATGCTTGTTCCTCTGGTGAGAATTTCGCCGCCGACCGGCTTGCCGGTGGGGTCGAGAAGTATGACTTCGACGGCGTGATTGCGGCAGGCTGCATCGCTGTAATTCCAGACCCAGGCTTTGACCTTGAGAGTCGCATCGCGGTACTCCGAATCCAGGTCGCCTTTGATCTCGAAATCCCGGATGTGAGCAGAGGGCGTTGAAAAAAGATAGACATTACGGAAAATCCCGCTGAGCCGCCAGAAATCCTGACATTCGAGATAGGAGCCGTCTGACCAGCGGTAAACCTCTGCGGCGAGGATATTTTTCCCGGAGCGGAGATAGTGGGTGATGTTGAATTCTGCCGGAGTGCGGCTGTCCTCGCTGTAACCGATCATCTGGCCGTTGACCCAGACGTAGAACGCTGATTCAACGCCGTCAAAATGAAGAAAAACCTGGCGTCCCTGCCAGTCGTCAGGAACAGCAAATTCTGTCCGGTAAGAGCCGACCGGGTTGTGGTCATGCTGGATAAACGGAGGATTTTTTTTGAAGGGATACGGTGCATCCAGATAGATCGGCACATCATAACCCTGGAGCTGCCAGTTGCCTGGCACGGCAATGTCCTTCCAGCTGCTGACGTTATATTCTGGTTTGTAAAAATCCTGAGGCCTGTCAGCAGGCTTGGAAACCCAGTTGAACTTCCATTTCCCGTTGAGCGAGAGGAGATATTCGGACTTGAACCTGTCGCCGGCCACGGCTTTTTCCAGGCCGGCATAAGGCACCAGTGTCGCGTGGGGCGGCTCCGTGTTCCGGCTGAAGACCCGGGGATTTTCCCAGTCATTGGCCTGGGTGGACGGGGCGGTAGTGGGCTGGGGTGATTGATAAGCTACGAGGAACGAAAGGATGGCTACCATAGAAATGATAATCCCGGAAATAAATACGGGTTTCTTCCTTAGGCTTTTTGTCTTAAACACATATTGAAACATCCGTCTCTCCTTTCGAATCGGGCTTATTTCATTTATAGCCTGATCTCTATCCTCAATCAAGGAAAAACGCTAAGGGAGTTTTTCTTCCGTGTCGCCCTTCTGCCGATCATTTAGCAAGCGCTCTTCCATTGTATGAGGGCTTGTCTGTGCCCAGATGAATATGCCCTTGACTTAAACCACACAAAATGGAAGAAAACCTTTCTCTTAGGCTTGTCCTTTATCCATGAGAATGATAAAATTAGCGTGACTTCATGAGAATTATACTTTTTACCGGAAAAGGAGGCGTCGGCAAGACGACGCTCGCAGCGGCCACGGCTCTTCTCTCCGCCCGCCGGGGCTACAAAACTCTCATCATCTCCACGGATGCCGCCCACAGCCTTTCGGACTCCTTCGAGGTCGAGCTGGAAAACACCCCTAAGAAAATCATCTCCAACCTTTTTGGCCAGGAGGTCAATGCCTTGGAGGAGATCGAGAAAAAATGGGGCGAGATCAAAACCTACCTCTCGGCCCTTTTTGCCTCCCAGGGAATCGATACGATCGAGGCTGAGGAGCTGAGCGTTTTCCCGGGTATGGAAGAGCTTTTCAGCCTGATGGAAATCCGCCGGTACAACCAAACCTCTGATTACGATGTCATCATCGTGGATTGCGCGCCGACCGGCGACACGCTGCGCCTCCTCAGCGCGCCTGAGATAACCGGCTGGTACCTGAAGCACATCTTCCCCATCCAGAGAACCGCGGCCAAGGCTGTCCGGCCAGTGGCCAACCGGTTCCTCCCCTTCCCTTTTCCCGAGGACAGTGTTTTTGAGGCGATGAAAAAACTGACCTCCCAGCTCGCCGAAATGAAAGAAATTCTCGAGGACAGCCAAAAGACCTCCATCCGTCTCGTCATCAACGCAGAGAAAATGGTCATCAAGGAGGCCCAGCGGGCTTATACATTTTTCAACCTCTTCGGCTATGGAGTCGATTTGATCATCGTCAACCGACTTCTCCCCTCTTCGGTCGAAGACCCCTATTTCAAAAAGTGGAAGGCCATCCAAGAAAACTATCTGCATCAGATTGAAGAGAGCTTCTCGCCGATTCCCATCTTGGCCGCCGAGCTCTACAGCCAAGAAATTGTTGGCGAAGCGCTTCTCGAAAAAATGGCCAAAAGTGTTTACAAAGCAGCCGACCCCGCGCGGCTTTTTTTGGCTCAAAAACCTATCCGGATTGAAAAAGAGGACGGGAAATTTGTTCTCTCCCTGCATCTGCCTTTTGTGGGAAAAAGCGAGCTGGACCTCACCCAAAAGGGAGAAGAGCTCTTCATAAAAGTGGGCGCTCTCAAAAGGAACATCCTTCTCCCGCGGATCCTTCTCAACCATTCCATCCAGCAAGCCAAATTTGTCAACGAAAGGCTAAAGATCACTTTTAATTAATTTTTTAAGAAGGAGGTATAAGCATGGCCGCTGAAAAAATGCGCGAGATCAGGATATCCATCCCCGAAGAGCTGTTTACGGTCTTCATCCCGCAAAAAACCCAGGACCATCTTCTCAAAGTTAGAAAAGAATTCCTCCTCGCTGTCCGCTCACTCATCGATTCGCGGATTGAGTCCCTGGAAAAGAAGGAAGGACAAAAGGCGGAAACGAAGAAGAAAATCAAGATTGAGTAGAGATTGCACTTGATTCCTGATTGATTTTGGATTAATTTTATACATCTTTCAGGATTCCGATGGCTCAAACTGCAAGGACAGAGGCAAACGGCCAAAAAGTCAGGTTATTAGGCATCATCCCCGAAAAATGGCACGACGGCATGCTGGATAGTCTGAACAGGCTGGCCAATTTTCTTGTCGCACTCAATATCAGCCCCAATGTGCTGAGTGTCTTCGGACTTCTGGCCGGATTGGGAGCGGGCCTTCTCTTTGCGTTCAATCACCCTGTCTGGGCAGCCATGTTGATCATCCTCAGCGGTGTTTTTGACATTCTCGACGGCAAAGTGGCAGTCAAGGCAAATAAAAAGAGCCTCTACGGCGCCATTTTTGATTCAACCCTCGACAGGTACTCGGAATTTTTTATTTACCTGGGCTTAGCTGTTTATTTCAGAAACAGGTGGCCGATGTGGATATTGTTTTTCACGTTCCTGGGCTCCACCATGGTCAGCTACACCCGTGCCCGGGCTGAAGGCTTAGGCATTGAGTGCAAAATCGGGTTTATGCAAAGGGCCGAACGGATGATTTTTCTCGTTTTCGGCGCGCTTGTCGGTTCTATTTTCAAAATTTTCGACCCGGCGATGATCGCGATTTTGATCGCTATCGCCCTCATATCAAATTTTACGGCCTTCGAGAGAACCCTTCACGTGAGAAAAATCGAAATTCAAAAGAAAAGAGAAAAGGAGGTCTGAAGACATGAGCAAAGTCAGAGTTGCCATCATTGGCGTTGGGAATTGCGCCTCATCTCTGGTCCAGGGAACCGAATACTACAAGAACGCCAAGGAGACAGATTTTGTTCCTGGCGTTATGCACGTCAATCTGGGCGGTTATCACATTCGGGACATCGAGTTTTCAGCCGCTTTTGATATCGACAAGAACAAAGTGGGGAAAGACCTGAGCGAAGCCATCTTCATCTGGCCGAATAACACCACCAAATTCTCCAACGTTCCCCACCTCAATGTGAAAGTGCAGCGGGGAATGACCCATGACGGGCTGGGAAAATACCTCTCTCAAATCATCCAGAAGGCCCCGGGGGCTACGGCTAATATCGTTTCGATCCTTAAGGAAACAAAAACAGATGTCGTCGTCAATTACCTCCCCGTCGGAAGCGAAGAGGCAACCAAGTGGTATGTGGAGCAGGTTTTGGAGGCGCGCTGTGCTCTCGTCAACTGCATCCCCGTCTTTATCGCCAGCGAGAAATACTGGCAGAAACGGTTTAAGATCAAAGGACTGCCGATCATCGGCGACGATATCAAGTCCCAGGTGGGAGCGACCATTCTCCACCGCACTCTGGTGAATCTCTATCTTGACCGCGGCATGCCTATCGAAAGGACCTATCAACTGAACACGGGCGGGAACACGGATTTTCTTAACATGCTGGAAAGAGAGAGGCTCTACTCCAAGAAAATCTCCAAGACAAATGCAGTGGTTTCCCAGATCAGGGCCCGGGGTTTAAGCATTGACCCCGAAAATGTCCATGTCGGCCCGAGCGATTATGTCCCCTGGCAGAAGGATAACAAACTCTGCTTCCTGCGCATCGAAAGCCGCCATTTTGGCGATGTGCCCACCCACATCGACTGCCGGCTTTCGGTGGAGGACTCGCCCAACTCCGCAGGAGTCGTTATCGACGCCATCCGTTGCTCGAAGCTGGCTTTAGACAGGGGCCTCTCCGGAGCGCTCTTCGGGCCTTCTTCCTTTTTCATGAAAACCCCTCCAAAGCAGTATACCGACACAGAGGCCAAGAAACTTACCGAAAAATTCATCGCCGCTTATGGGAAAAAGACCGAAAAGCCCAAACCCAAGAAAAAGCCGTCAGCAAAAAAGAAATAGAAAGCGGAGAAAAAAAGGCCTCTATTCTACGGTCACACTTTTAGCCAAATTCCGGGGCTGGTCGACGTCCGCACCTCTCTTGGTCGCTATATAATAAGCAAAGAGTTGGAGGGGAAGAACCGTCAAGAAAGGACTCAAGAGAGGGGTAACAGAAGGGATGCGGATGACCTCATCCACATGGCCCTGGATGTCGGCATCATCTTCAAAAGCAACAGCCATGATGTAGCCCAGTCTTGTCTTAATCTCAGAAATATTGCTTAGCATTTTTTCGTAAGTTCTGTCCTTGGGAGCAATGGCCATAGTGGGCATCTTCTCGTCGATCAGCGCAATCGGCCCGTGTTTCATCTCGCCGCCGGCATAGCCTTCGGCATGGATATAGGAAATCTCCTTCAGTTTGAGAGCTCCCTCCAAGGCCACAGGAAAACTGACCCAGCGTCCGAGATACAGGAAGTGCGAAAAACCAAGAAAACGCTGGGCGAATTCCTCAAGGCGTCTGGATCCGGAAAGAATTCTCTCTGTCTTATGAGGAATGCGCTGCAGGTCCTGGATGAGGGAAAAGCTCGCTCCCTCATCCATCCTTCCCTTGGCTTGAGCCAAATAAGGAGCGAGAAGAGCAAGCGCGGCAAGCTGGGCGGAAAAAGTTTTTGTTGCCGCTACGCCGATCTCAGGGCCGGCGTGAGTATAGAGCACGGCATCAGCTTCCCGGGGAATGGAGGAATTCATGACGTTGGATATGGCAAGGGTGGGGGCGCCTGATTTTTTTGTGGCTCTCAAAGCTGCCAGTGTATCTGCTGTTTCTCCGGATTGAGAAATAACGATGATTAATGTTTTCTTATCTAAAAGAAAATCCTGGTAGCGAAATTCGGAGGCATACTCGACAGTCACAGGAATTTGAGCCAGCGATTCGATAAAATATTTACCTGCCAGCCCGGCGTGATAGGAAGTTCCGCAGGCAATGATGACAATTCGCTGAATACTTTTTAAATCCCGGGAATAAATCCCGATGTCCTCGAGATAAACTTTCCCCGAATCCTGAGAAATCCTTCCTTCGAGCGTGTCTCTGATGACCTGGGGCTGTTCGAAGATTTCTTTGAGCATGAAATGCTTGAACCCCTTCTTTTCGATCATCAGCGGGTTCCAGGCCAGATGATCCACTTTTTTGGTCAAGGGATTCCCTTCAAAATCGAAGAATCTCACACCCTCCGTTTCCAAAACAGCCATATCTCTATCCTCGAGGAAAACGACTTTGTTTGTATGGCTGAGGATGGGATTGATGTCAGAACAAATGAGCAGCTCTCCTTCTCCGATGCCGACCACAGCCGGAGGACCTATTTTTGCGGCCACGATCTTGTCAGGATCTCTGGTGGAAAGCACAGCGATGGCATAGGCCCCTTCAAGCTCGCGCAGAGCCCGGCGTACCGCTTCCTCCAGGGAGTCTTCAAAATATTTCTCGATAAGATGGGCAATGACCTCGGTATCGGTCTCAGTCAGGAAATCATGACCTTCTTTTTTGAGCCTGTCCTTGAGGGGCAGATAATTTTCGATGATCCCGTTATGGACAACAACGAGCGTGCCAGAACAGTCCCTGTGAGGATGGGCGTTTTCTTCACTCGGCCGGCCGTGGGTCGCCCACCGGGTGTGGCCGAGCCCGTAGCTCCCCTCAAGGGGAGAAGCCTTCAGGCTATCTTCCAGTTCACGAATCTTCCCCTTGACCCGCCTTAATTGGATCTGGTTTTTCCTGACGACAGCAATGCCTGCCGAATCATAGCCTCTGTATTCGAGTTTTTTCAGTCCTTCAAGCAAGACAGAGACCGCATTTTTCGGTCCCAGATAGCCGATAATTCCACACATTATTTCTTCATCCTTCTCTTGGCCCAGCCAGGCTTTTCGATTTGACGGCTGCGGGCCACAGCTAAGGCCTCAGCTGAAACATCCTTAGTTATGGTGGAGCCGGCCCCAATGTAAGAATTCCTGCCGATTTTAACGGGAGCTATAAGCTCAGTGCCCGACCCGATAAAGGCTCCTCGCTCAATGATCGTCTGAGATTTTTTGACTCCATCATAATTGCAAGTGATCGTGCCTGCTCCGATGTTGACGCCCTCCTCAACGATGCTATCCCCAAGGTAAGATAGGTGTCCAGCCTTAGACCGCTCGCCGAAGACTGTATTCTTCATCTCGACAAAATTTCCAACTCTGGCTTTTGGCCGGAGGACCGTCTTGGGCCGAAAATGGGTGAAGGGACCGACCTGGGCTTCATCTTCTATCGTGCTTCCTTCGATCATAGTCGAGGTCAAAATTTTGACCCGGTCACCGACACAGGTGTCGATGAGATGGACAAACGGATAAACCCGGCACTCCCTTCCGAGGCGCGAGTTTCCTTCGATGACGACTGAAGGATAGAGGATTGTCCCACGGCCTATGCGGACGTCCAGGTCTATCCAGGTCGAAGCGGGGTCAAGCACGATCACTCCCTTCGCTTCGAACTCACGCATTTTTCTATCTCGAAGAATCCGCATGACCCTGGCTGCATCACCTGAAGTGTTCACAGCAACAACCTCCTCAGACCGCGGACACCTGAAAACCCCAACCTTCTTTTCTCTTCTGACCACTGCCTGGATGACGTCAGACAGGCAGCACTGCTTTTTTCGGCGGCTGACAATATCATTTAGAGCCTCAAGGAGATCTCTAATTCTAAAAACATAGACGCCTAAATCGGCTTCCTTCGCACTCCTTTGGGCAGAGCCTCGAACATCGGCGCTCATCCTTGTCAGCGAATTTTTTTCCTT
>Ga0315280_10011003_pt1 | contig 11209 bp, 2 predicted proteins | sample YL17G06_40_MG_FD_203697 | JGI IMG/M metagenome (GOLD analysis project Ga0315280, IMG submission 203697) | Sediment microbial communities from Yellowstone Lake, YNP, Wyoming, USA - YL17G06_40 | ecosystem: Environmental > Aquatic > Freshwater > Lake > Sediment | place: USA: Wyoming | collected... | reverse complement strand
ATCCTCCGCCACCTTGGCAGGGCCGAGGAGTCTGTGGCAGCATTCCGCAAGGTGATCGAGGGAGATTCGCGCAGCACCCAGGCATGGTTCCAGCTCGGGGAGGCACTCTACGAGCTCGGCCGGTTCGGGGAGGCCGCCGATGCCGCGGAGAAGGCCCTGGAACAGGACCCCGCCCTCACCCAGGCATGGTTCACGAGAGGGATGGCCTTCAACCGGCTCGGGAGGTACGGGGAGGCAATCGATTCATTCAGGCAAGTCGTCGGGCAGGACCCGGACCATGGACTCGCCTGGTACAACATGGGATGGGCCGAGCGGGAGCTGCGCCTCTACGGGGAGGCTGTCGACGCCTTCGATCAGGCGATCCGCGTCGACCCCCGGGATACCGGCTCCTGGTACAACCGGGGCCTCGCCCTCAACGAGATGGGGAGGTTCGGCGACGCGGTCTCGTCCTTCGACCAGGTCACCACCATCGAGCCGGGGAACGCCCCCGCATGGTTCAGGAAGGCCCTCGCCCTCGCCTTCCTCGGGAGGGACGAAGAGGCCGCCGATGCCCTCGACCGGGTGATCCAGCTCGACCCGGAGAACCATGAGCCCTGGTACCGGCTGGGGGAGATCTTCCTCAGGCTCGGAGGGCACGACGAGGCCCTCGTCTGCCTGGACCGCGCCCTCCAGATCAGCCCCGAGTACCACCCGGCCTGGTTCCTCAAAGGTGAGGTCCTCTCGGCGATGAAGCGCTTCCCCGAGGCGGTGGAGGCGTACAGCCGCGTCCTTGCCCACGAGGACGGCGACCCCCGGGCCTGGCTCCAGAAAGGCCTCGCGCTCCGGGAGCTCGGGGACGACGACGGGGCGGCCCAGGCCCTGGAGCGCTACCTCCTCATCGAGCCAGGTTCCGCAGAGGCCTGGTACCAGAAGGGGCTCTCCCTGGAGAGGAAGGGGAAATACGCCACGGCAGCGGAGGCGTTCGGGAAGGCCCTCGAGATCGAGCCCGAGAGGGTGGATGCATGGTACCAGAAGGGCCTCTCCCTGGCCGGGCTCGGGAACTACGAGGAGGGGATCCTCGCCTTCCAGGAAGGGCTCAGGCTCGATCCCGGGAACGCGATGGCCTGGTACAGCCTTGGCCTTGCCCAGGAGCAGATGAAGCGCTTCGTAAAAGCGATGGACTCCTTCGCCCGGGCGCTCCAGATCCAGCCCAGGAACCTCCCCGCATGGTACCACCGGGGGATCTGCGAGGAGGAGGAGGGGTTCCACAGCGACGCGGTCTTCTCCTTTGAAAAAGCCCTCGAGATCGAGCCCAAGGACGTGGACGCCTGGTACCACAAGGGCATCTGCCTGGCCAGGTCGGGAAGGCACCAGGACGCGGTGAGCGCCTTCGGGAACGCCCTCCTCTATGATCCCGAGAACCCGCAGGCATGGCTCCACCAGGGGCTCTCCCTCCTCGAGACGGGAGAGCACGAGGCGGCGGTCGCCTCCTTCGACCGGGCACTGGGCCTCGATGACCGGAACCCGGTCGTCTGGTACGAGAAAGGGGTCGCCCTGCAGAGCCTTGGGCGGGCAGAGGAGGCCCTGGAGGCCTTCGGGCGTTCCCTGGACCTGGACCCCGAGAGGAAGGAGGCATGGAAGCACCGGGGCACGATCCTCTTCGGGATGAAGTCCCTGGACGCCGCCCTCGAGGCCTTCGACCGGGTGCTCCAGAACGACCCGAAGGATGCCGGTTCCTGGTACAACCGCGGCTGCATCCTCGGGGACCTCGGAGATGCTGAAGGTGCGGTGAGCTCCTTCGACCGCGCCCTCGCCATCGACCCCGGGAACTCGCAGGCATGGAACAACAAGGGGGCCATCCTCTTCCAGCTCGAGAGGAATGCAGACGCGGTCGATGCCTTCGACCATTCCCTCGAGATCGACGGGAAGAACGCAGGCACCTGGTTCAACCGGGGGCTTGCGTTGCTGGAGCTCGGGGAGGACGAGGCCGCCATCGAGTCCTTTGCCCGGACCATCGACCTGGACCCGGGGAATGCGGATGCCTGGTTCCAGAAGGGGAAGGGGCTCGAACGTTCGGGCAGGCCGGCGGAGGCCATCGAGTCCGTGGACGAGGCGCTCAGGAGGCTGCCCGGCCATGGCCCGTCCTGGTTCGTCCGCGGGCTCGCCCTGGAACGCCTCCAGCGGTTCGACGAGGCGGTGAACGCCTTCGACCAGTCCCTCGCCGCAGATCCGGACAGCCCCGACGCGCTCTACCACCAGGGGCTCGCCCTCAATGCGCTGGGGATGCACCACGAGGCCGTGGAGGTCTTCACACGGGCTGCCGAACTGGAACCGGGATCGGCGGCGATCTGGTACCACGAGGGCCTCGCCCTCCACACCCTGGGGCGGCTGGAGGAGGCGATCTCTGCCTTCGACCATTCCCTCGCGATCCAGCCGGCCGCACCGGACGCATGGTATTACCGGGGCATCGCCCTCTCTGCACTCAGGCGGCATGCCGAGGCCCTGGAGGCCTTCGAGAAGGGCCTCGCCATCCAGGGGAGGGACGGGAGGCTCTGGCACGGGAAGGGGATCTCGCTTGCAGAACTCGGCCGGAACGAAGAGGCGGCCCAGGCGCTGGGGGTCGCGGTCGAGATCGATCCAGCCGATGAACGGGGCTGGTTCACGAGGGGGGTCTCCCTCCACCGGCTGGAGCGGTACGCGGACTCCATCCCGGCCCTCGAGCGGGCCGTTGCCCTGGACCCGGCGAACCTGGAGGCATGGCTCCTCCTGGGGTTCGACCTCCACGAGGTAGGCCGGAACGAGGAGGCCGTCAGGGCAGCCGACGGCGCACGGAAGGCAGACCCCGGGAACCCCCGAGCATGGACCCTTCTCGGCATCGCCCAGAAGGACCTCGGGATGAACGGGGAGGCCCTCGAGTCGCTGAACCATGTCATCGCCCTCTCCCCGAACGATCCCGAGGCCTGGTTCGAGAAGGGGATGGTCGAGGAGCAGCTCGGGAGGGAGGAGGATGCCGTCGCCTCCCTCGCGAGGTGTCTCGATCTGGAGCCCTCCCACCCGGGCGCGCTCTTCGAGGGCGGGAGGATCCTCTCCCGCGCGGGATCGCATGACGGGGCGATAGAGTACTTCAGGAGGCTGGTCCGGCTCGATCCCGCCAACGGCGAGGCATGGTACTGGATGGGGATGAGCCTCTCCCTTGTCGGGGAGACAGACGAGGCGCTCGAGGCATTCGAGAAGACCCTGAAGCGCGATCCCGGCCATGGGCCGGCCTGGTACAACAAGGGATGCATCCTGAACAACCTCGGCCGCCTCGAAGAGGCCGTCGCCGCCTTCGACCGGGCGCTCTCCATCGATCCGGAGGATGCGCAGGCCTGGAACAACAAGGGGGGGACCCTCATCGGGCTCGGGCGCTCGGCCGAGGCCGCGGAGGCGTTCCGGCATGCGCTCGCCATCGCCCCGGGCCATGAACCGGCCTGGTACAACCTCGCCCTCGCGGAGATGGATCTCGGGGACTATGCCGGGGCCGCCGAGGCCTTCGAGAAGGCGCTCGATATCAATCCCTCCCTTGTCGAGGGGTGGTACCAGAAGGGGATCTCCCATGAGAAGATCGGGCAGCTGGCGGAGGCCGTCGCCTGCTACGACAGGGCCATCGCCCTCTCCCCCGATGACAGCCCGGCATGGTTCCGGAGGGGGGTCGCCCTCGCCGCGCTCGGGCAGGGGAGCGAGGCCCTCGAGTCCCTGGAGCGGGCGGTCGAGCTCGACCCCGGGGACCCGGACGGCTGGTTCCAGATGGGCCTCGTCTTCATGGGGACAAAGACCTTTGACCGCGCCCTCGACTCCTTCACCCGGGCCCTCGAGCTCCGGCGGGAGGACGGGAGGGTCTGGTTCGAGAGCGGCCTCGCTCTCGAAGGGCTGGAGCATTTTGATGATGCCCTCGAGGCGTTCAGGAGGGGCGTGGAGTTCGACCCTGCCAATACCGGGGCATGGTTCCACCGGGGCCTCATGGAGGCCCGCGTCGACCGGCCGCGGGATGCCATCGCATCCTTCGACCAGGTCATCGCCCGGGAGGAGGGGCACAGCCAGGCCCATTACCGGAAGGGGCTGGCGCTCCTCGGGCTCGGGGAGTCCGGCGGTGCCGTCCCGTCCCTCTCGCGTGCCATCGAGCTCGACCCCAAAAATACCGATGCCCGGTACAGGAAGGGGATCGCCCTTGCAGCCACCGGGAGGTATGAGGAGGCCATCTCTGCCTTCGATGAGGCCCTCTCCCTCGACCCGTCCCATGACATGGCATGGCTCGCGAAGGGAACAACCCTCGCCCACCTGGGGAGGTACGAGGGGGCGGTGGAGGCCTTCGACAAGGCAATCGCGCTCGAACCCCTGAGCGCCCCCGTGCACATCGCACTCGGGAAGGCCCTCATGAGCCTCGGGCGCCATGAGGAGGCGATGAGGGCGTTCGAGCGCGGGCTCCTCATCAGCCCCGACCATGCCGGCCTCTGGATGCTCAAGGGCGCCTGCGAGAAGGAACTCGGGAAGTTCGCCAATGCCGCGGCGTCCTTCGGCCAGGCAATCGGGCTCGAACCCGGGAACCCGGAACCATGGTTCCAGCTGGGCCTGACCCTCGAGAGGGCAGGGCACCCCGAGGAGGCCCTCAATGCCCTGGAGGGGTTCCTCACCCTGATCCCGGAGAGCCAGGAGGCCTGGATGAAGACCGGGGATCTCCTCACCGCCCTCGGCCGCCATCCCGAGGCAGCTGAGGCGTTCGGGAAGGCGACCGGCCTCGCCCCCGAGAGCGCCGCCCCCTGGTCGCGGTATGGAGGGGCCCTCCTCGCCATCTCGAGATACAGGGAAGCGGAGGAGGCCTATAGCAGGTCCCTCTCCCTCGATCCGGCCGATCCGCGGGCCTGGTTCCACCGTGGGCTCGCCCTGGCCGGGAGCGGTGACGACAGCGGGGCGGTGGAGGCCTTCGATCGCGCCCTCGAGCTGGACGGGAACCAGGCAGACGCATGGAAGGGCAAGGGGAGAAGCCTCTCGCGCCTTGGCAGGACCGAGGAGGCGGTCGCCGCCTTTACCCGCACCCTCGAGCTGGATCCCGCCCTCTCCGATGCCCGCCAGGGCCAGGGGGAGGCCCTTTTCTCCCTCGGGAGGTATGACGAGGCGGGGACGGCCTTCGAGGAAGTTCTCCGGAGGGAACCCGCCAATGCCGCGGCATGGCGGGGACTCTCCATGGTGAAGAAAGCATTGAAGGATCTCCCCGGGGCCATGGCAGCGATAGAGAAGGCCCTTCAGATCAACGGGGAGGACGCCTCGGCCTGGGCCGAGAAGGGCACCATCGAGGAGGCACTCGGGGAGAATGCCCGTGCGGTGGAGGCCTTCAGGACCGCCCTCTCCATCAGTCCCGATGACCCCGGGCTCTGGTCCGGCCTTGGGAAGGCGGAGCTCGCCCTCCAGCACCACCGCGAGGCCGCCGAGGCCTTCGGCGAGAGCCTGCAGCGCTCGCCCGAGGACGCCCTTGCATGGCTTCACTTCGGCGAGGTGCTCCTCCTCCTGGAACACCTCGATGACGCCTACGATGCCTTCAGGAAGAGCGCCGATATCCGGCCGGACCTGGCCCGCGCCTGGCACTGCCAGGGGGTCACCCTCACCCGGCTCGTGCGGATGAACGAGGCGATCGAGGCCTTCGACCGCGCCCTCGAGCTGGACCCGCAGGATGCCGGGTCCTGGTTCGAACGGGGGGTCGCCCTCTATGACCTCGGGAGGTACGACGAGGCGGTCGAGTCCCTCGAACGAACCCTTGCGCTACGCCCGGAGAGGGGGGAGGCATGGTTCCGTATGGGCCTCGCCCACGAGGCGCGGCTGGATCACGCAGGGGCCGAGAGGGCATTTGCCCGGGTGATCGAACTCTCTCCCGGGAACGGGGAGGCGCCCTACCACCGCGCGATCGCCCTCATGGCCCTCGGCAGGGATGCCGAGGCACTCGGGAGCCTCGAACTGGCACTTGAGATCGATCCGGATCACACGGATGCCTGGTACCGGAAGGGGCTCGTCCTGGCAGGCCTCGGCAGGAAGGAGGAGGCGATCCCGACCTTCGACTCCGCTATCCGCATCTCCCCCGGACACGGGGACGCATGGTTCCAGAAAGGGCTTGTCCTGGAGTCCCTCGGGAAGAGAGAGGAGGCGGCCGGGTGTTACGAGGAGGCCGTCAGGTTCGATCCGGGCCTCGGGCAGGGCTGGCTGCACCGCGGCCGGATGCTCATCTCCCTCGGCAGGCCCGAGGAGGCGCTCGCTGCCCTCGACCATGCCCTCGCCGTCGACCCCGGGGACGGGAATGCCCTCCTCTTCCGGGCAGGGGTCCTCGCCGATCTGGGGAGGCCCGAGGAGGCGCTCGGGGCTTTCGAGAGGGTCCTCGAGAAGAGCCCCGGGAGCCGGGAGGCCCACTTCAGGAAGGGGCTCCTCCTCGCCTCCCTCTCCCGGCCCGAGGAAGCCCTGGGAGCCTTCAACCGGGCCCTCGAGGTGGACGAGGCTGACCCGAAGGCCTGGTACCAGAAGGGGGCTGTCCTCGCCAGGATAGGCCGGCCCGAAGAGGCGGTGGAGGCCTTCAACCGGGCCCTTGCCCTGGACCCGGCGCATCCTGAAGGTCTCCGGAGCCGGGGGGTCGCCCTCCTCTCGCTCGGGCGGATCCCCGAGGCGGCCTCAGACCTGGAGAAGGCAGCGTCGATGGCAGCGGACGATGCAGGCATCTGGTTCAGCCTGGGCGCAGTACAGCTCCGAGCAGGGAAGTTCGAGGAGGCGGACTCCTCCCTCAGCCGGTCCGTGGCCATCGATCCCGGTAACCCGCTCGCCTGGTGCCACGAGGGCACGGCCCTTGCCCACCTCAACCGGCTGGAGGAATCCGCCTCTGCCTTCGGGAGGGCCCTCGAGGGTGACGACACCCTCGAGGCCGCCTGGTTCCGGCTGGGGATCGCCCAGGAGGGCCTGGGCCGGTATGAGGATGCGGTCGAGTCCCTGCGCAGGGCGCTCAAGATCAATGCCAGGAACGGCGACGCGTGGTACCATGCGGGAATTGCCCTCTACCACCTCGGCAGGACCGACGAAGCCCTCCGGGCCTTCGAGCGTTCCACGAAGCTCAGCCCCCGTGATCCGAGGCCCTGGTACAACCAGGGGTGCATCCTCTCAGAGCGGGGGGAGTTCGCCCCCGCGATCGAGGCCTTCGACCGCGCGCTGGAGGCCGATCCCCGTTTCGCTGCAGCCCTGAACAACCGCGGGAGCGCCCTCTTCGAGCTCGGGAGGTTCGAGGAGGCAGAGTCCTCCTTCGAGCGATCCCTCTCCATCGAACCCGGCAACCCCTCCACCTGGTACAACAAGGCCCTCATCCAGAAGCAGCGGGGGGCGAATGACCTCGCCCTGGAGTCACTCCTCCACGTGCTCGAACTCGACCCGTCCCACACCGGCGCACGGCACACCCAGGCGGCCGTCCTCCACACCCTCGGGCGAAACGAGGATGCTCTCGAAGCCTACGAGAAGGCCATCGACCTGGATCCCGCCATGGAGCATATCTGGTACGAGAAGGGTGTCGTCCTGGAGGAACTGGGCAGGACCGACGAGGCGATCCGGTCCTTCGAACGGGCCTGCGGGATCGATCCCGGAGACAGCCGGGCCTGGTACAGCCTGGGGTCGCTCCTCGGGGTGAGGGGGCGCAACGAGGACGCGGCGGCCGCACTGGAGAAGGCCATCGGCTTAGACCCGTCCAACACCGATGCATGGTACCGTCACGGCCTCACCCTGAGGAGGCTTGGGCACGAAGAAGAGGCTATCGCGGCCTTCGACCATGCCCTCCAGCTGGAGCCCCGCCACCAGGGCGCATGGTACAACCGCGGTCTCGCCCTCTTCACCCTCGCGAGGTTCGTGGAGTCCATCACCTCCTTTGAACGGGCCCTGGAGATCGATCCCCGGGATGCGGGCGCCTGGCACAACCGCGGATATGCCTGCATGGCTATCAGGAGCCATGATGAGGCGCTCGCATCCTTTGGGAAGGCCCTGGAGATAGACGAGGGAAACCCCCTCTCCTGGACCTACCGGGGCCTCACCCTCGAGATGCTCGGGAGGAAGGAGGAGGCCTTCCTCTCCCATGAGAAAGCCCTAGAGAGAGATCCGGTGAACAGGATCGCGCTTTCGAACCGGGCCTGGGCGTTCCACGGGGAGAAGAAGCTTGACCTTGCCCTTGCGGACTTCGAGAAGATCCTCTCCCTGGATCCCGGGTATGCAGCCGCCTGGCTCGGGAAAGGCGCCGTCCTCGATGCGCAGGGTAAGGCGGAGGAGGCCCTCATGGCCTATGACCGGGCGGTGGAGACCGGACCCGGCGATGCCCAGGCATGGAACAGCCGGGGCGGGCTCCTCTACCGGATGGGCAGGATACCCGAGGCCATCCACTCCTTCGAGACCGCTGTCGAGCTCGACCCCCATCTCGCAGGGGCATGGTACAACCTCGCAGCGGTGAAGGGGGGCCTGGGCAGGCACGAGGAGGCCCTCCTCGCGGTCGAGAAGGCCCTCCAGATCAACCCGGACGATGCCCTTGCCTGGAACAACAAGGGAGGGGCCCTCTTCCAGCTGGGCAGGTACGAGGAGGCACTCTCCTGCTTCGAGCGGGCCATCTCTCTCAACCCGGGGATCGCCTCCCCGTGGATGAACAAGGGATCCGCTCTCCTGAAGCTCAAGAGGAAACGCGAGGCAAAGGCGGCCTTGAAAAAGGCGAAGGAACTGGACCCCTCGCTGGGTGAGAACCCGTGAAACTCAATGGGAAGCTGAGACAGCTGGCGGCCTTGAAAAAGGCGAAGGAACTGGACCCCTCGCTGGGTGAAGCCGATGGGACACGGTGACCAACGGAAAGACCGGGCAGAGGAGGACGGGGGACGGAGCTCTCGGCGGGCACTTCGCCGCCCGTACATCATCGTGAACATGGCCATGAGCGCCGACGGGAAGATCTCTTCCGTCGGGAGGAGGCAGGTGAGGATCAGCGGTGAGGAAGACCGCGGGAGGGTCGATTTCCTCAAGGCGGGGAGCGATGCCGTGATGGTCGGGATAGGAACGGTCCTCGCCGACAACCCGTCCCTGACCGTGAAGTCCGCAGATCTCCAGAGAGAGCGGGTACTCAGGGGAAAGGCCGAGAACCCGGTGAGGATCGTGGTTGACAGCCGTGGCAGGACTCCCCTTACCGCAGATATCCTCCACAAAGGGGGTGGCGAGCGGATCATCGCGGTATCGGAGAAGGCAGGAAAGGATGCTCCCGAACGGTACCGGGGCCTTGCCACGGTCATCATCGCCGGCAGGGATGAGGTGGACCTGCCCCTGCTCATGGCCCGGCTTTATGACCTGGGTATAGAGAGGCTCATGGTGGAGGGAGGGGGGACCCTCGTCGCATCCCTCTTCTCAGGCGGGCTCGTGGACGAGTTCTCTACCTTTGTCGGGAACCTCATCATCGGGGGGAAGGATGCCCCCACCCCCGTGGACGGACGGGGCTTTTTGAATGACAACGAATTTGTGAACCTGAGTCTCATGGATGTGGGAGAGGCTGATGAAGGGGTGCTCCTGCGGTGGCGGGTGAAAAACCGCCGGTAGACCGGCGTGCTCTCGTGGATCTGGCGGTCGTCCTTGTCTGCTACTCCGGAGTAGCCGCCCTGATCGCCGTCCTCATGTACCTGGTGAGCGGGAGCGGCTCAGCCTGGCTCACCTTCGATGCCGACCGGTTCCACGCGATGGCCGAGGTGATCATCGGGGGGTTCAAGCCCTACATCGACTTCGTGGACCCGAAGCCTCCGCTCCTCTTCTTCATGGTCTCCCTGATGGACCTCACCGCGCCCGCAGGGAGCGTGGACATCCTCGTGATGTCCGGCGTGAACGTCCTCTGCGCCATCCTCATCTACTGGATAGGGAGGAACGACTACGGGAACATCTCCGGCTTCTCGGCCGGCCTCCTGTACCTGGTGGCAGCGGTCTTTGTCCAGGGCTACTTCCTCTTCTCCGAGCAGTTCGCGGTCCTCTTCCTCATCCTCGCGTTCATGCTCGGGCGGAAGGACCATTTCGCGGCGGCGGGCCTCTGCCTCGGGCTTGCCATGGGGTTCAAGCAGTACGCCTTCCTCGCCATCCCGCCCCTCCTCTTCCTCGCCCGGGTGAAAGGGAGCCAGCGGGCCCTCAGGTACATCGAGTTCATCGTCCCTGCCATCGGCGTCTTCTTCTGCCTCTTCGGGGCCCTGTACCTCTACTACGGCCCCGAGGCGACGAGCAGCGCCATCAACTGGACCTTCGGGATCGCCCCCTCCTATGTCTCGGGCCACCTCGTCGAGGTCCCGGCCTACCAGCCCGACAATGTCCTCGCGTTTACCGCGAACCTCCTCGGCTCGGTCATGATGGTCCTCCCGACCCTCCTCTTTGCGATGACGAGTATCTGGAGGAGGGGCCTCCGTACCGATGATGAATATGCCTTCGGGCTCTTCATCATCTTCTTCCTGGGGACGCTCCTCATCCGCCAGTATCTCCACTACTGGATCCTCATGCTCCCCTTCCTCGTCCTCCTCGCGTGCAGGGAGTTTGCCATCGGGTCAGCCAGGGAATCTGACGAGAGCCCTGAGGGGTCCGTCCTCCAGCGCTTCGCCGGCTTCGCGAAGGAGGTCGGGTCTTCTCCTGAAACCAGGAGTGGGGACAAGGGCGAGGAATCCGCTGCCGACAGGATCGTCTTCTCGGCACCGGTCACCGGATCACCTCCTGTCCAGGAGGGCCTCAGGGCCACCGGTGGCCTCATCCCGTACAAGAGGGACGGCAAGGAGCCCGAAGACCGCGGTGAGGCAGGCGAAGCCCCCGTGCCCGGGAAGAAGGAAGAGGAGATCGTCCCGAAAGGATAGATACCGCTGACCAGACGCCGGAGAGGTTAAAAAACGCCAGAGAGGTTAAAAAAAGGGCGGAGGCCGGTTACGGCCTTGTCTGCTGGGCGTAGATCTGGTCGATGATCTTGTAGGCGATCCCGTTTATCGTTACCGTCACCTGGATCCGGTCGGAATCCGAGCCGTTGAAGCTCACCGAGCTTCCGGCGATGATGGATCCCGACTCCGGCCGGGTGATGGACTTCGTCTCGGTCGAGCAGTCATCACGGGTTATCGTTGCATCCACCCGCTGGGTGAGGAACTGCCCCTTCCCCCCCTGGAAGATGACCGTGATCTTCTTGTTCAGCGTGACCGGATCCCGG
>Ga0315280_10011001_pt1 | contig 11209 bp, 7 predicted proteins | sample YL17G06_40_MG_FD_203697 | JGI IMG/M metagenome (GOLD analysis project Ga0315280, IMG submission 203697) | Sediment microbial communities from Yellowstone Lake, YNP, Wyoming, USA - YL17G06_40 | ecosystem: Environmental > Aquatic > Freshwater > Lake > Sediment | place: USA: Wyoming | collected... | reverse complement strand
CAGCTGACGGACACCCTCTCCCCCTCAGAAGGGGGAGAGGGGCGGGGGTGAGGGGGTTGGCCGCTCCCGGCGGGGTTGAAACCCCGCCCTTCCGAGAATACCCGTCGTGACGCCTTTGTACGCAACTGAGCACTTGCAGGCAGCTACTCGTCTTCGGGCGGAAGGCGGCTGAAGGCGTGCCGCGGAGCGCCAGGCGCCGCGCGGCGGGAGACGATTTGCCCTTGCATGCTTCGTCGCTCGCCTGCGCCCTTCAGGGAGGATTCGTGCAAGGTTGCTCATGAACTCTGCCTCGTTTCACATCCTCCAGCAGGTCGTGCTCCTCCTGGCCCTGGTTACGGTGGCGGCGGCCGTGGCGATTTACCTCTTGATGTCCTTTCAGAACCGCCGCCTCTTGACGAGACAGGCCCGCAAGGCGGCGCTTCATAATGAGCTTGTCCCTCCTCTGACACTCCAATCCCTCCACTCTCTATGGCTGCGGTGTCGCCCGGCAGAGCGTGAAGTCCTCGAGGAAATTCTCATTGAGCAGCACCGAGTAGCGGAACCTGAAGAAGCTAAGGAGATGGAGAAGTTTCTGTTGGCATTCGGCATCTACGCGCATTGGCTCGCGGAACTGAAATCCGGCCAGGCGCCTCGCCGCGCCCACGCCGCGCTCAAGCTCGGTCACTTGCGGGACCCCCGGGGAGTGAAAGCCCTGGTGGCCGCGTCCGAGGACCGCAGCGCCGAGGTTCAACTCGCCGTCACCTTGAGCTTGGGCAGGCTAAAAGATCCCGGCGGCCTCCAGGCGCTGACCTACTTGGCGAAAAAACCCCGCATAACGGTGCCCCATTTGACGCTGGCCGCCTCCCTGGCGGCTTGCGCCGAGCAATCCCCCCACGACCTAGTCGAATTGCTCCGCGCGCCGATGGTGTGCACACGAATCATCGGTGCCTGGGCCCTTTCCGAGGTCGCGGACGCCAGGGTTCTCCCGGCACTCGCAACGGCCGCCGGGGATCCTGAGCCCGAGGTGCGGGCCAAGGTGGCAAGGGCCCTAGCCCGCGTGTCCGGACTCGAGTCGGTGGAAATTCTCAAGCGCCTGGCTCACGATCGGATTTGGTACGTCAGGGTGCGGGCCCTGACGGCCCTGGGCAAACACGGCGCCCCGTCCGATCAGGAAACCATGCTCCAGGCTCTGGACGATCCCGTGCCCGAAGTCCGCGCGCGTGCCGCCTTCGCCCTGCGGCAAGTCTGGGGAATGGACCCCCAGATCGTGGCGAATGTCCTCAGCACGCGTTCCCGCAGGAGTTTCAACAGCCTGATTTCAGAATGGGACCGCGCGGGGTTCTTCTACCATCTGGTTGCAGGTCTTATTACTCGGGACATGCGCCGGTTTGCAGCCAGCCAGGGGCTCCTCAGGACGCTGATTGCGGCCGGGGTGACCCAGTCGCTGCCCAGTCTTGTCCTTGCGTTCCCCGACGTCAAGGTTCGCCTGCGGCTGGTGCGCCTCCTTTTGAGCAGTCCCACCCCGGGACTGACTGCCGAGCTGAAGGCACTCGTTCACAAGCCGGAATGCGATGCGCGCGTCGCGAATGCCATCCGCAAGGCGCTCATTCCGGAAGGTGTCGCTCCGAGCCCGGATCTGCGCGCTGAGCCGGCCTGAGAAACCATGTCGACCCTTTGGCTGTACGAACTCGTTTGGCTGATTCAAGCTCTCGTCTTTGCATATTTCCTCAGTCTTAATGGCCTCTACGTCTTGGTCCTGATTCTTTCGGTTCAGTGGTGCCGGAGCTACAAGAAGAAAGCCCTGGCGCACCCCATCGACTTCGAAGCCCTCCCGGGCCTGAAGAACTTCATCCCTCCCGTCACCGTGATCGTGCCGGCATACAACGAAGAGCGGGTGATCGCTCAGAGCGTTCGATCGTTGCTCGGGACCAGCTACGCGCGAATTGAAGTCGTCGTCGTCAACGACGGAAGCACGGATCGGACACTCGACGAACTGACGCGCTCGTTCTCTCTCCACCGGGCGCTCGTCCGACCGAGCGGCACGCTGCCCACGCGTTCGATTCGCGGCATTTACGTCAGCGCCGTGGAACCCCGGCTGGTCGTGGTGGACAAGGAAAACGGCGGGAAAGCGGATGCCTTGAACACCGGCATCAATTTCAGCCAGGCGCCCTACTTTCTGGCCATCGACGCCGACTCGCTCGTCGAGCCCGAAGCGCTGAGCCACGCCTTGCGCGCCGTTCTGGAAGATCGGGATAAGGTCGTGGCGGTGGGGGGCATCGTGCGCGGCGTGAACGGTTCGATTGTCGATGCCGGCCGCATCCGTCGCCCTGCCCTCGAGTGGAATTTCTGGGTCATCATCCAGGTCGTGGAGTACCTTCGCAGCTTCCTCGCGGGGCGCGCCGGATGGAGTCTGATCAATGGTCTGCTCGTGGTCCCGGGAGCGTTCGGGCTGTTTCAGAAGGCCGCCTGCATCACCGTGGGGGGATACAGCACCGAGACCGTAACTGAAGACTTGGAGTTGATCTTGCGGTTGCAGCGCTACTCACGTCAACGCCGGCTGGGATGGCGAATCGTCTTTGCCCCCGATGCCGTGTGCTGGACCGAAATGCCGACGACCGGCCGGGCGCTGGGCCGGCAGCGGGCGCGCTGGCAGGAGGGTCTGTGGCAGACCATGAGCCGCCATGCCGACATGTGCTTTCAGCCCCGGTTCGGAGTCGTGGGGATGCTGTCCGTCCCGCACCACATCTTTCACGAGCTGGGCGGACCGCTGGTGGAATTGGGTGGGCTGGTAGTTCTGCCGTTGTTTTACTTCGCGGGCCTCTTGAGCTGGCAGGCTCTGGCCTGGTATTTCGCGCTCGCGTTCTTTTTGAGCACGGTCTTCTCCTTGGCCGCCATACTCATTGATCAAACGCACTTTCCCCGGCACCGCTTCCCTCGCGACGTGCTCTTCTTACTCAGTCTGTCGCTGCTCGAGAACTTCGGCTATCGGCAGCTCTCCATGTATTGGAGGTTGACGGCGGCGTGGAACTACTTCTTTGGGAAGATTAGCTGGCGGGTTTCGAGCCGAACAGGCTTTGCCACCCGAGCCGAGGGGAGCGCCTAGAGCCGCGGCGATTCACCTTCCCAGCACAGAAGCTACCTCACGAGGGTCCGGCCGCGACGGCGACCGATGGAGTGGCTCTCTTCCGATCCAAATCCCGCTCCGCTTCGGCCACCACTCCGTCCAGGGGGGCTTTGGGGAAATATGCCGCGCTCCCGAAATCCAGCGGGTATCTGGCTAGACGCCGCGAGCGCGCCAGAGCCTTTACAACACGGGCGGAAAAAAGCCGACCCCCTTCCTGGTCGGTGGCCGGCAGGAGGCAGAGAAACTCGTCGGGCCCGTACCGCATGACCAGGTCGGTCCTGCGAACGGTCGCGCGGAGGAGCTCGGCAAGCTCCTTCAACACCAGGTCCGCCGCCAAGTGGCCTTCCCGGACGTTGATCTTGCTGAATTCTCGGACATCGCAGAGCACCAGGCAGAAGGAAGTCCGATAGCGGTTCGCCCGCGCGCTCTCCAACTGAAGGATGTCGGACAGGGCGCGGCGGTCCAGCGTGCCGGTAAGCGGGTCGAGTGCGTAGGCGTCTCGGTCCGGAGGAACCTGGGCGTACGTGGAGATTAGAAAGCTGCGCAGCTCGTTCAGTTCGCGCTGTTTGACGAGAATGTAAGCTGCGGCCAAGATGACCAGCACGAACTGACCCACCACCAATTGCGGCAAGTCGTGCAGCCGTTGGAAATCGATCCGCACGACACCCCACTGGATGACAGGAAAGAAAAAGGCGAGGATGCCCAAGGCAAGCGCCAGGGAAATCCCCAGGCTTAGCACCCAAAGATCCCAGTTTCGCCGGTCGAGTTCGGCAAGATGGCGACGACGCTCCAAAGGCCTCCTCCGGCTATCCGTATCTAACTATCGGTTGGAGAGCGGTCAAGAATTACAGATTTTCTTTTCGTCAGCATATGAAAATGACCGCGCGGATTATTGAGTTTTGCGGATTACTGTAACGACGCGGGCGTCAGGGCACGGCTTCAGCCGTGCCGTCCTCGCGGATCGGGGACCTTCCCCCCGCCCTTTTCGCCGCCGCTGGAGCGGCGGCGAGGAGGCCGGGGTAAGGAAAGGGGGGCAGGCGTGTTCCGGCATGACTGAAGTCATGCCCTGACGCCGAGATACGTCACCATATTTCGCGACTGCCAATAGTACGTGAGCTGTCTGCCGAGGGCGGCTTCAGGGTAGGGCACCCTGCGGGAGGAAGGAAGGATGAGGCGGTACCCGCGTGCCGTGGCTTGAGCCGCGGCGAAGCGGGGTGTTATGCTCGGTGAGATGGACGAGGCAAAGAAACCCGCGTCAGGGGCCGACGCAGCGCCGGAGCAGTACTGTGCCTTGCTGGAGGTCGCCGAGGCGATTGCCGCGCACCGGGACCTTTCCGCCCTCTTCCATGATCTGGCCCAGCGGCTCCACCGCGTGGTCAGTTTTGACTTCCTCACCCTGATTCTCTACGAGCCGGCGTGCAGCACCCTGCGCCTGCACATCCTGGAGAGCTCGCTCCCTGCCCTCGCCGAAGTGGGGCACGAAATGCCTCTAAGCGAGACGCCCGCCGGCCTGGTCCTCGAGACCCAGCAACCGCTCATCGTCCTCGATATCGACCGGGAGAACCGCTTCCCGGATTCCATCCGCCTGTTGCGGGAAAATGGCGTGAAATCCTTCTGCGCGCTCCCGCTCACCACGGCGCATCGGCGCGTGGGCGTGCTCGGCTTCGGCAGCGTCAAGCTGGATGCCTACCGCGCGGAGAATCTGGACTTCCTCCGGCGGGTCGCCGCCCAGGTGGCGCTCGCCGTGGACAACGCCTTGAATTTCCAGAACGCTCAGTCCTACCAACAACAGTTGAGCCGCGAACGCGATCGGCTGCGCGTGCTGCTCGAAGTGACCAACACGCTGGTCGCTAACCTCGACCTCCGCGAGCTGCTGAAAGCCATCGCCACCTGTTTGGAACAGGTCATGCACCATGAGTACACCGGCCTTTCCCTCTTCGACCCCGCGTCCAACCACTTGCGCCTGCACGCCCTGGATTTCCCCCAGGGGAAAGGACTCGTGCAGGAGGAGATGCTCCTCCCGCTTGAGGGCACGGCGGCCGGCGAAGTCTTCCGGACGCGCCAGCCGTTGCTCGTCGGACCCGCCAATTACGGCCGCTTCCAGGCCGACATCGCCCGGAGGTTCGTCGAAGAGGGGCTGATGTCCGCCTGCATCGTCCCGCTCATCAGTTCTAACCGAGCCCTGGGAACGCTCAGCCTGGCCAGCCTTCGCGAAGGGGCGTTTATGCAGGAGGATGTGGATCTGCTGGTCCAGGTCGCGAACCAGGTGGCCATCGCCGTCGAAAACGCTCTAGCCTACCGGGAAATCGCCGAGCTCAAGAACAAGCTGGCGGAAGAGAAGCTTTATCTCGAAGAGGAAATCCGCACCGACCACAACTTCGAGGAGATCGTGGGCGAAAGCGCGGCGCTCAAGCGCGTCCTCAGCCAGGTGGAGACCGTGGCGCCTACCGATTCCACCGTGCTGATTCAGGGCGAGACCGGCACCGGCAAGGAGCTCGTCGCGCGCGCCATCCATAACCTGAGCCGGCGGCGCGACCACACTTTCGTTAAGGTGAATTGTGCGGCGATTCCCACCGGGCTGCTGGAAAGCGAACTCTTTGGCCACGAACGCGGGGCCTTTACAGGAGCCATCTCGCAGAAGGTCGGCCGGTTCGAACTCGCCCACCAGGGAACCTTGTTTCTCGATGAAGTCGGGGACATTCCCCTCGAACTTCAGCCTAAACTACTGCGCGTTCTGCAGGAAAAAGAATTCGAAAGATTGGGCAGCACGCGGACCATCCGCATCGATGTCCGCGTCGTCGCCGCTACGAACCGCGAACTGGCGAAGATGGTCGCCGAAGGGGAGTTCCGCAGCGACCTTTACTACCGCTTGAACGTTCTCCCCATCGCTGTGCCTCCCCTGCGCGAGCGCCCCGAGGACATCCCGCTGCTGGTTCGCTACTTCGCGCAAAAATTCGCACGCCGCAATGACAAGCTGATCGAGACCATACCCACCGAGGACATGGAAGCACTCACCCGCTATCACTGGCCCGGCAACGCCCGCGAACTCGAAAACCTCATCGAGCGGGCCGTGATCCTCACCCGGGGGCCCGTTCTCCGCATCCCCATCGGCGACCTGGGGGCGAACCTGGAAGTCTCTTCACCGCTTCCTTCCACTCTCGAAGCTGCCGAGCGGGAGCACATCCTTCGGACACTCCGCGAGACCAATTGGGTTATCGGCGGGCCAGGTGGAGCCGCCGCCCGTCTCGGCCTGAAGCGAACCACCCTCCAATCGCGCATAAAGAAGTTGGGAATCTCCCGCCACGTCTAGTGCCGAAATCTCGTCACATGACGATATCTCGTCTCGCCGACGTTAGGCAAGCATCGATAACGCGGCTAACGATTTCTCCATCTGTTTGCATGTAAAAGACTTACGAGTGTGACTTGCATTCGTCGCATTGGAACGTGCCGTGCCAATGCTTAGAACTGAGGAGGAAGGCTATCATGCTCAGGGTCACCACGGAAGCTTGCGGACAAGAAGTCAGGCTGAAGGTTGAAGGCAAACTGGCTGGACTCTGGGTGGAGGAGCTCCGCCGTTGCTGGGTGGTCAATGCGGGCATCTACAAAAACCAGCCCCTGGCTGTCGATTTGACGGGCCTGACGTTCATCGACGCGCAGGGAAAAGAACTGCTCTGCTGGATTTACCAGTCAGGTGGCAAGCTCGTGGGTTCGGGCCTCATGACCAAGTCGGTCATCGAAGAGGTTACCGGGACGGCCACGGCCGAGGGCGTGAAGCGTTCGAAAGCGGCGATCCTCAAAGCTCTCGCGCTGGTCGCTCTGCCTTTGCTGCTCCTCCGTAGCAGCCTCAACGCCCAGGAGAAGCCTCCGCTGCGGCTGACGCTGCGCGAGGCGGTTCAACTGGCGCTGAAGCAGAATCCCCAAGTTCAAATCGCCAACCTCAACGTCGCACAGAGCGAGGAGGATCGTGTCGCCACCCGGGCCGCCCTGCTGCCACAGATCGGCGTCGAAGCCTACGACAAGGTTCAGCGCTTCAACCTGGAGGCGTTCATCGGCCACAGCTTCCCCGGAACGCCCCAGCACGCCGGCCCGTTCCAGAATTTCCAGGCAGGCCCCGGCTTCTCGATGCCGATCTTCGATTTGACGCTCTGGCGACGGCTGCAGGCGGCGCGCCAGGGCGTGAGGGCGACGGCAGCCCAGGAAATGGGAGTCCGCGAGCAAATCGTCCTCCTGGTCGTTTCGCAATATCTGGGCAGCCTGCGGGCCGCCGCCAACGTGCGCGCCGCGCAGTCGCGCGTGGAGCTCGCCCAAGCTCTCTACGACCAAGCCGCGGACTTGCAGCAACACGGCGTGGGGACGGGCCTCGATACGCTGCGCGCCAACGTCCAGCTTCAGAACGAGAAGCAGCGGCTGATCGTCGCCCAGACGCAACAGGAGACTTCGCTCTACGGCCTGGCCCAGCTTCTAAACCTCGAGCCCAGCCAACCGCTGCAATTGGCCGATGAGGTCAGCTTTTTCGCGACTCCGGAATTCCAAGCCAGCCAGAGCATCGAACAAGCCTATGCCACGCGCCCCGAGATGAAGGCACTCGAATCGCAGGAGCAGATCGTCCTGGCGCAAAGGAAAGCGGCCGGTGAATCGCGCCTGCCAAAGATCCTGCTGAACGGAAACTGGGGATACCAGGGGCTATCGCTCCCCTCGGCGATTCCCGCCTACCAGTTCCAGGTCACGCTCGACGTGCCGCTCTTTACCGGCGGCAAGATCCGCTCCGAGATGACCAAGGCGGACCTGGAGCTCAAGAAAGTGGCCCGCGGGAAGGAAGAGCAACGGAACCAGATCGCGCTCCAGGTCAAGACGGCGCTCGCGCAGCTCGAAGCCGCGCGGCACGAGGTAGACGTGGCGAACCTGGGAGTCAAGCTCGCCGAAGAAGAGGTGAGCCAGGCGCGCGACCGCTTCCAGGCCGGCGTGGCCAACAACATCGAGGTGGTTAGTGCGCAGGACGCTTTCGCGCGCGCCAACGACAATCAGATTGCCGCGCTCTATCGCTACAACCAGTCGCGCGCCGACCTGGCGCACGCGACCGGCCAGATTGAATCGCTCTATTCGAAGTGAGGATAGCGTTCATGGACCCGAACATTGCTGAACTCGAAAAAGAACTGAAAGGGGTCGCACCCGCACCACCGGAATCCGCACCCGGCCGGAATGGGCTCGCGGAGCGCTGGGCCAGTGCCCGATTCCGGCAAAGGATGCTGGGCGCCGTTGCAGCCGTCGCGCTCGTGACGCTCGGCTTGCTCTTCTACTACCACAACCGCGTCTCGACTGACGACGCGCAGGTGGACGGCCACATCACTCCGGTCGCTTCCAAGATCTACGGCAACGTCGCGGAGGTCTTGGTGAACGACAATCAGCAGGTGAAAGCCGGTCAGGTGTTGGTGCACATCGACCCGCGCGACTGCCAGGCGAAGGTGGATCAGGCGAAGGCGGCGCTGGCGCTGGCCGAAAGCCAGGCACGCGCGGCGAACGTTGGCGTGCCCTGGACCCAGGAAACCACGGCCAGCGGGACCTCGGGCGCGGAGGCGCAACTCGCCGCCGCGCAAGCAGAGTTCGAGCAGAAACAGGGCTCCTACGAGCAGGCTTCGACAGCGGAACTCGCCTACGCCCGCGCCAACGTGGACGCGCGCCAGGCCAGTTCCGACCGCGCGCAGGCAGACCTCGCCCGCATGAAAGCGCTCCTCGCCAAGGCGGAGATCTCGCAGCAGCAATACGACGCCTATCTCGCCGCGGCGCGGGTGGCGGAAAGCGAGCTTACCGCTTCGAAGGAAAAACTTGCTTCGACTGCGAAGGCCGCCGAAATCGCCAAGTCTTCCATGCTGAATGCGAAAGCTAAAATCGAGCAGGCGCGCGCTTCGGTCGAGCAGGCGCGGGCCAACCACAAGCAGGTGAGCATCCGCCAGGCGGACGCCCTCGCCGCGGAAGCCGCCGTGGCTCAGGCGAAAGCCAATCTCGAGGCGGCGGAGCTGCAGTTGAGCTACACCACAATTGTTGCCCCGATCGACGGCGTGGTGACGAAGAAGAGCGTCGAGTCGGGCCAAGTGGTGCAGCCGGGACAAGGATTGCTGGTTCTTATTCCCCTCCATGACGTCTGGGTGACCGCGAATTTCAAAGAAACGCAACTGGAAAAAGTCCGGCCGGGGCAGAAGGCCGAAATCGATGTGGATATGTACGGCGAGACCTTCACCGGCCACGTGGATTCCATCGCCGGCGCCACGGGCTCGCGCTTGAGCCTGCTGCCGCCGGAGAACGCGACGGGCAACTTCGTAAAGGTCGTGCAGCGCATTCCCGTCAAGATCGTGCTCGACCCCATCCCGCCCGAAAAGGCGGTGCTCCGGCCGGGCATGAACGTCGTAGCGACCATCATCACCAAGTAGTCTCTGCGGTGGCGGTGTCCGTACCGGCGTCAACGGCGATGAGGGCACGGCCGCTACGGCACAATCGATCCAATGAAGAACCTTCCTGGACGCGTCTTAGAAAACGGTGAACCCCACCCGTGGGCCGTTGCCTTTGCGGTGATGCTCTCCACCTTCATGCAAGTCCTGGATACGAGCGTGGCCAATGTTTCCCTGCCGCACATCGCGGGGAATCTCTCAGCGGCAGTGGACGAAAGCACCTGGATTTTGACCTCTTACCTGGTAGCGAACGGCATCGTGCTGCCACTCACCGGCTGGCTCTCGATGCTTTTCGGGCGCAAGCGCTTCTACATGTGGTCCGTGGCGCTGTTCACCGTCGCCTCTTTTCTCTGTGGGGTGTCGAACAACCTCGGCATGCTCGTGTTCTTCCGGGTCCTCCAGGGGGCAGGCGGCGGCGCGCTCGTCCCGATTTCGCAAGCCATCCTGGTAGAAACCTTTCCACGCGAGAAGCGCGGGATGGGCATGGCGGTCTTTGGGATGGGCGTGATATTCGCGCCCATCATCGGTCCCACGCTGGGCGGCTGGATTACCGACAACTACACTTGGCACTGGATTTTCTTGATCAACATTCCGGTGGGGATTCTCTCCCTCGTGCTGACTTCCCTGCTGGTCTTCGATCCTCCCTATCTGGTTCGAAAGGACCTGAAGCAAGGATGGAAGATCGATTACATCGGCCTGGGGCTGCTCAGTGTGGGCCTGGGCTTTCTCCAGGTGGTCCTGGACAAAGGACAGCGGGAAGACTGGTTTGGATCACCGTTCATCGTCTGGTGTTCGATCCTTGCCATCGCCGGGCTGGTGGGGACGTTGTTTTGGGAACTCTCGCGGAAGGATCCGATCGTCGATTTCCGCATGTTGAAGGAGCGCAATTTCTTCCTCTCGTGCCTCGCCATGTTCCTGTTGGGCTTTGTCCTCTTCAGTACTACCATGTTGCTACCTATCTTCTTGCAGACGTTACTGGGCTACACTGCCATGCTGAGCGGGCTGGTGCTTTCCCCCGGCGGAGTGGTGACGCTGGTGATGCTCCCGCTGGTAGGTCGGCTGCTCGCCAAGTACGAGGGGCGCTGGCTAGTGGTGTGGGGCATGCTGGTGGTGTCCCTTTCGCTGTTCCACATGGCCAACTTCAATCTGGACATCGACTTTCGCACGGCCATGATGGCCAGAATCTATCAGTCATTCGGCTTCGCTTTCCTCTTCGTACCCATCAACGTCATGGCCTTCTACTTCATTCCCAAGGAGAAGGTCAACAACGCCACCGGGCTCATCAACTTGGCGCGCAACATTGGGGGCAGCGTCGGCATCTCCAACGTGACCACCATGCTGGCGCGCCGCGCCCAAGTCCATCAGCAAATCCTCGTCAGCCATCTGACGCCCCTCGACCCGCCTTACCAGGCGGCGATTTCGGGCGCCAGCCGATTCCTGATGCAGCAAGGATCGAGCCCCACGCAAGCGCTCAATCAGGCCCAGGGACTCGTCTACGGCAACCTGGTGCGCCAGGCCACGATGCAGGCCTTTATTGATACCTTCTGGCTGCTCGGCCTCACCTTCCTCGCCATGATTCCGCTGATGTTCCTCATGAAAAGCGCCAAGCCGCACGGCGCAGGCCCGGTGGCCGTGCACTGACGTGCATCGTAGCGCCGGCTTC
>Ga0315280_10011000_pt1 | contig 11209 bp, 5 predicted proteins | sample YL17G06_40_MG_FD_203697 | JGI IMG/M metagenome (GOLD analysis project Ga0315280, IMG submission 203697) | Sediment microbial communities from Yellowstone Lake, YNP, Wyoming, USA - YL17G06_40 | ecosystem: Environmental > Aquatic > Freshwater > Lake > Sediment | place: USA: Wyoming | collected... | reverse complement strand
TGGTTGCGTGGCTTGACCTGCACGAAGTCCGCTACACGCCGAAAGTGAAATTTACGGGCAAGAGCGGCTACGATCACCTGTTTGATTTCGTGATTCCCAAGTCCAGGGTGCGACCCGAGCGAATCCTGCAGACGATCAACCGGCCCAACCGCGACACGGCTCAGTCGCTGGCGTTTTCCTGGATCGACACGAAGGACGTGCGGCCGCCGCAGTCGGAGGCGTACGCATTCCTGAACGATACGGAGCAAACGGCGGGGCCTGCGGTAGTGGACGCGCTGCGAAACTACAACGTCAAGCCTGTGCTGTGGAGCCAGCGTGAGCAGGTGCGAGGGGAACTGGCGGCATGAGTGTTCAGCGGGCGCAAAAGCAGGAGCCGCCATTGCTGGCGGCCCCCGTACTCCTTCCACACATGGTGGATGAGCTATCTTGATTATTGGCAAGCCGCGGTCAGCCTGTCAAGTGACTACTTTGTCACTGGGTTATAGGAGAAAACCCTCCTGAATGCCGGTAGCTATAACCGAATCGGTGATTGAGCAGGCGGCGCTCGAATGGTTCGAGGCGCTGGGGTACTCGGTGCGCCACGGGCCGGAGATCGCCCCGGGGGAGATGTTCGCCGAGCGGCAGGGCTACGGCGAGGTGGTCCTGGAAAAGCGCTTGCGCGAGGCGCTGCAACGGCTGAATCCCGAGGCCACCGGGGACGCGATCGAGGAGGCGATCAAGCGCATCAAGCGAACGGAAAGCCCAAGCCTGATCGAGAACAACCGCCGTTTCCACCGCCTGCTGACCGACGGCTTGCCGATCAGCTACCGCACCCGCTCCGGCCAGCTCAAGCACGATCTGCTGCGCCTGGTCGATTTTCAGAATCCGGAGAACAACGACTGGCTTGTGGTGAACCAGTTCACCGTCATCGAGGAGCGGCAGAACCGCCGCGCCGACCTGGTCGTCTTCATCAACGGCCTGCCCATCGGCGTGCTTGAACTCAAGAACCCGGCGGACGAGGAAGCCACCATCAAGCACGCCTTCAATCAGCTTCAGACGTACAAGAAGTTCGTGCCCAGCCTCCTGGCATTCAATGAAATCCTGGTCATTTCCGACGGCCTGGAGGCGCGGGCGGGGACGCTGACCTCCGGCTGGGAGCGCTTCCAGCCGTGGCGCACTGTGGACGGTACGCAACTGGCCGCCAAGGGCACGCCCGAACTGGAAACATTGCTCAGGGGCATCTTCGAGAAGCGCCGCCTGCTGGAGCTCCTGCGCAACTTCATCGTTTTCGAGTGCGACCCGCACTCCGGCGAAATCGGCAAGAAGATGGCCGGCTACCACCAGTCCCACGCGGTCAACAAGGCCGTGGAATGCACGGTGCAGGCCGCCGCGCCCAGGGGTGACCGGCGCGTCGGTGTCGTCTGGCACACGCAGGGCAGCGGCAAAAGCCTGTCGATGGTGTTCTACGCGGGCAAGATCGTGCTGCACCCGGCCATGGAAAACCCGACGCTGGTAGTGCTCACCGACCGCAACGACCTGGATGGCCAGCTCCACGGCACGTTCTCCCGCTGCGCGGACCTGCTGCGCCAGACACCCGAGCAGGCCGACAGCCGGGCCGACCTGCAGCAACTTCTGCGGCGCTCCTCGGGCGGCATCATCTTCACCACCATTCAGAAGTTTCTTCCCGAGAACCGGGGCGACGACTACCCGATGCTGTCCGACCGGCGAAACATCGTGGTTATCGCCGACGAGGCGCACCGCAGCCAGTACGACTTCATCAACGGCTACGCGCGCTACATCCGCGACGCGCTGCCCAACGCCTCGTTCATCGGCTTCACCGCCACGCCAATCGAGGCGACCGACCGCAGCACGCCCGCCGTCTTCGGCGACTACATCGACATCTACGATATCCAGCAGGCCGTGGAGGACGGCGCCACGGTCAGAATTTATTACGAGGGGCGGCTGGCCAAACTGGAACTGAAAGAGGTGGAGCGGCCGAAGATTGATCCCGACTTCGAGGAGGTGACCGAAGGTGAAGAGCCCACAGTCAAGGAGAGGTTGAAGAGCAGGTGGGCACGCCTCGAAGCGATGGTGGGAACCGAGAAGAGAATGGGCATGGTCGCGCGGGACTTGGTCGAGCACTTCGACCGGCGGCTCGAAGCCATGGACGGCAAAGCCATGATCGTCTGCATGAGCCGCCGCATTTGCGTGGATATGTACAACGCTCTCACGCGCCTCCGTCCGCAATGGCACGATGAGGACGACGACCGGGGCGCCATCAAGGTCGTAATGACCGGTTCGGCGTCGGACCCGCTGGAATGGCAGCAGCATATCCGCAACAAGCCCCGCCGAGACCGCCTGGCCGACCGCTTCAAGAAGCCGGACGACCCCTTGAAGGTGGTCATCGTGCGCGACATGTGGCTGACGGGCTTCGACGCGCCCTGCCTGCACACCATGTACGCCGATAAGCCCATGCGCGGGCACGGCCTGATGCAGGCAATCGCGCGCGTCAACCGCGTCTTTCGCGACAAGCCAGGCGGCCTGGTGGTGGACTACCTCGGTTTGGCCGACCAGTTAAAGCGCGCCCTGCAGGACTACACCGAAGGCGACCGCGAGCAGACGGGCATCGACCAGGAGCAGGCCGTCGAGGCAATGCTGAAGCAGTACGAGATTGTCTGCGCGATGTTCCACCGGTTCGACTGGTCGGAGTTCAAAACGGGGAAGGGGCAGCAACAGCTTGCGGTCGTGGCGGCCGGAGCCGAGCACATCCTGAAGCAGGAAGACGGCAAGAAGCGATACCTGGACGCCGTGACCGCGCTGTCCCGAGCCTTCGCGCTGGCGGCGCCGCATGAGAAAGCGCTGGCCATCCGCGATGACGTGGCCTTTTTCCAGGCTGTGCGGGCGGCGCTGGTGAAGACCGGGCTCGGCGGCGGCAGGAGCGAGGAGGAGTTGGATGCAGCCGTCCGCCAGATCGTCTCCCGCGCGGTGGCCTCCGACCGCATCGTGGATATCTTCGCTGCCGCCGGCCTGAAAACCCCTGATATCTCCATCCTCTCCGACGAGTTCCTGGCGGAAGTCCGCCAGCTTCCCCACCGCAACCTGGCGCTGGAGCTGCTCAAGAAGCTGCTGAACGACGAGATCAAGGCGCGGATGAAGAGAAGCTTGGTGCAGGCCCGGCTCTTCTCGCAGATGCTGGAAGAAACGTTGCGCAAATATCAAAACCGTTCAATCGAGACGGCGCAGGTGATTGCGGAGCTCATCGAACTGGCGAAGCACGTGCGGGCGGAGCGCCAGCGAGGTGAAGCGGTGGGGTTGTCTGAAGAGGAGTTGGCTTTCTATGATGCGCTGGAGGTCAACGACAGCGCAGTCAGGGTGCTGGGCGACGAAAACCTGCGGTTCATTGCCCGCGAGCTGACCGAGACCATCCGCAAGAATGCCACGATTGACTGGACGCTGAAAGAGAGCGCCCGCGCCCGCCTGCGGGTGCTGGTCAAACGCATCCTTCGCAAACACGGTTACCCGCCCGACAAGCAGGAGAAGGCCACCCAGACGGTGCTGGAGCAAGCCGAGCTCCTCTGCGCTGAATGTGCTGGGTAGGGCAGCACAGAATCAACAGAGCCGCGCGTCTTCGAGAGGGACGTGCGTGCGGGGGAAGAGCGGGCCAAGGCTTGCATTTGCCTGTCCGCCGTACAATACTGCGTTGTCCGCAATTGGACCTTGAGCGCGGGCCCAAAACAAACTTCGAGGTAGCACCATGAAGCAATCGATTCACGTCGTCGCGGTGTTGGTCGTGGCGTTGTCCATGGCCGCCATGGCACAGGAGGCAAGCCCGGCCAGGGAGCAGGGCCGCAGGAGCGCGGCGCAAGCCGCCACTGCGCAGGCTGCCGCCGCGCAAGCGGCGCAAGAACAGCGGGCGCGGCCAACCGAGCAGGCCCCACCGGCGCAAGCTGCCGAGCGCGGCGCCGCGGCCGCCGCCGGAGGCGCGCTGCGCTGGGACATGGCGGAAGTGCCGCCGGTGCAGACCCAGCATCAAATCACCGCCGACGGCAAGTCGCTGCGCTACACGGCCACTGCCGGCCGGCTGCCCATCAAGGATGCCGCCGGCAAGATCGAGGCGGAGATGTTCTTCGTGGCCTACACGCTGGACGGCGCCGAGCCCGGCCGCCGTCCCGTGACTTTCGCCTTCAACGGCGGCCCCGGCTCGGCTTCGTTCTGGCTGCACATGGGGGCGCTGGGCCCGCGGAAGGTGGTGATGCAGGCCGAGGGCTGGATGCCGGCCGCGCCCTACCGCCTGGTGGACAATGCCTCGACCCCCCTGGACAAGACCGACTTGGTGCTGGTGGATGCCATCGGCACCGGCTTCAGCCGCCCCGCCGACCTGGAAACGGGGCGCAAGTTCTGGGGCTTGCAGGGCGACATCGAAGCCTTCGGCGAATTCATCCGGCTGTACATCACGCGCAACGAGCGCTGGTCGTCGCCGCTCTACCTGTTGGGTGAAAGCTACGGCACCACGCGCTCGGCCGGCGTGGCCGGCTACCTGGCCGACAAGGGCATCAACTTCAACGGGATCGTGTTGCTTTCGATGGTGCTGAACTTCGAAAGCCTGTACTTCGCGGCCAACAATGACGTTCCGTACCCGCTCATCGTGCCCACCTACACGATGATTGCCGGGTTTCACCACAAGCTCCCGGCTGAGCTGGCGAAGGACGTGAGCCGCACGCGGCAGGAAGTCAGCCAGTGGGCCATGACCGACTACTGGCAGGCGCTGAACAAGGGTGAGGCCATGACCGCGCAGGAGCGCGCCGCGGTGCTGGACAAGCTGGCGCGCTACACGGGCCTGCCGAAGCAGATCGTTGACCTGGCCAACCTGCGCATCGACGTGCGCACCTTCACCGCCTGGCTGCTGGCCGATCAAAAACTGCGGGTGGGACGATTGGATGGGCGTTATTCCAGCCCGGCTCCCAGCGGATTCATGGAATCGAACCCGTTCGACCCGTCGTCGGCCGCCACCCAGGCCCCTTTCACCGCGGTCCTCAACGACTATGTAGCGCGCGAGCTGAAGTACAAGACCGACCTGCCGTATTACACTTCGGCGCGCGACCTGGGCACCGGTTTCAGTTGGAACTGGGAAGCGACGCCAAGCGGCAGCGGCCGGCGCGGCGAGGGCTCTTCCATGGGTTACGCCGACACGGCCACCGCCCTGCGCTCGGCCATGGTGAAAAACCCCTACCTGAAGGTGCTGGTCATGCAGGGCTACTACGACCTGGCCACGCCCTTCCTGGCCGCCAAGTACACCATGGATCATATGAACCTGACGCCGCAGCTTCGCGAGAACATCTCCTACGCAACGTACGACGCCGGCCACATGGTGTACCTGCAGCAGAAGTCGCTGGAGAAGATGCACAAAGATGTCACGGCCTTCATCGACGCGACCGCGCCGAAGGGCCAGTAATCACCAGCCGTAATTTCACCACAGAGGCGCAGCGCAACTGCGCGGCAGAGCAGTCACTTCTTTTTTCGGAACAGCCCTCCCAGCCCTTCCAGCACCTTGCCCGCCGGGCTCGAGGGCTGCGCGAGCTGCTGACTCAAGATCTTGCCCACATCGGGCAGGAATGTGGGGTGCTCCAGCGTTCCGCCGACGCTGAAGGGCACCGTGTTTGCGCTGCCGGTGGCCTTCTGGAGCAGGCCGCCGACCGGACTGGCGGCGCGTGTCAAAACGACCGTGCCGCGGCCATCCAGCGCGCCGGCCGGGTTGAAGCCGCCTTGCCCGCTGATCTCCATCCCGGGAATAATCAGGGAAGCGTCGGGCACCCGCGTGTACGACGGATCGGCGTCGAAGGCGACGCGCATGCTCTCAATCGCAGTATCCTGGCCGCCGGTATCGACGCCCATCAGGCGCACCGCGCTTGCCAACTGCCCGGCAACGTTGTAGCCGGAGAGGCGGGCGTTGCGCATCTCCACCGTGCCGCTTTCTTTCAGCGCCGCGGTCGGGCCGAAGGCGCGCACCGCCGCCGTGAGCGTCCCCGCAGTGAGAGAACTGCCGGCGGGCAGCCTGACTCCGAACAGGGGAAACAATTTCGCGATGTCGGCCAGAGGAGCGTCGCGGAGATCGGCCCGGAGCTCGGTGTCCGGCCGTGAGCCGAACCCCACCTGTCCGGACAACTGCGCCGCCGCTTTTCCGCACGCCAGCTCGAACCGGCGGATCAGCAGGCGCGATGCATCTTCCGGCATGGTGACCTCGAACCGGCCCGAGAGAGGCGCGAGCGCCGTGCCGCCGTTTACGGCCAGGCGCAATTTCTCGGCCTTGTACGTTCCCTTGGCCTCGGCCTTGGCTCCGTCGCTTTTGAAATCGGCTTCACCATTGAACACTCCGGCCAGGCCAGGCTGCCCGGTAAACGGGGCCAGCGCTTCCAGCGCGACATTCCGAAAAACAGCGCGCCCTTCCACCGGTGACGCGGCCAGGTTCTGCTTGGCCAGCGGGCCGCCCCGGCCGCTGGCGCGAACCTCGCTGGACTCGGGGCCGGGAGGATGGACGCTCACCGCCCAGTCAAACGCCCGATCGGGCGCGAATTTGGTCACCGCCACTGAGATGTGGTCGAGCGTGACCCGGGGAAGGTTCTTCTGAAAATCGTCCACGGTAATGGCGCCGTCCTTCAGCCGGATCTCCTCGATTTCGAGCGGCGGCACGGAAGCGCCCGCCGAAGGCCCCGGCGCCGGCGGGCCGGCCTGCGCCGCGGCGGGCCCGGCGCCCAGGGACGCGAAGTTCCACTGGCCCTGCGCGTTCTTCACCAAGTGGATGACGGGCTGCTCCAGTACGATGGACGGCACTTCGATGCGGCCGCGCAGCAGCGGGATCAGGCGCACGCCCATTTGAAAGCTCTTCGCGGTGGAGAAGGCCGCGTCTTTGAAGCCCAGCGCCTCGGCAATCTCCGCGTCTTGCACGCGCAGGGATGGCGGGAACAGGCCCAACCCGAGATGGCCGAGCTTCACGTTTCGCCCCAGCGCGGCCGCCAGGCGCGAAGACAGGATGCCGCGCTGCCGCTCGGCATCGAACGAGTGGAGAATCACACCGCCGGCAAGAACTAGCACCGCAACAATGACCGCCAGCGCGATGGCAAGCTTACGCACCCCACACCTCCTTCTTGCCTACGTTTCCAGCGTAACAACAAGCGGGCGCATTGACAATGAGCGGCCGGCGTACCGCCGGCGGTTCAAGGGGCCGGCCGGCGGGACGCCAGCGCTACAAGGGCGCCACGAAGCGGATGCCGCCCGCCCCACCCGTTGTCGAGTGAAAGACGCCGCCGTGGCGCGCCTGGCCGATGGCAGCTTCTTCATGGTTTACGTCACTGAAATCGCCCAGACATCGGCCGGGCCCGCGGCTCCGGACCTTGATTTCCCGCCGCCGGCATCCCGCCCGGCCAAGGAGGTGTATTTTCCGTTGCTGGACGAGTCCGGCGCCAAGCGGCACACAATCAGCTTCAGCAGGGATTTGCTGGAAAAGCCGCGCGGAGATCGCGGCCAAGTTGACAGGGCCGCAATCCCCGCCTAACATCTGGGCAGACAGGGAGGCGTCGTGCGATGCGCTCGACCATCGCGCAATCGGCACCCGGCCCCATCTCCGCTCATCCCTATCCATTCGTGTCCATTCCCGCTGAATCACCCGCTCAGGAGGCCATATGTTTTGGAAATCAGCGCTCGTTTGCGTCCTGGCCTTCGCGTTCACATCGCACGCGCAGACCGGCGCGGGCAACATCCAGGGGACGGTGAGGGACGCCACCGGCGCGGTCGTGCCCGCAGCCAAGGTTTCTGTCAGCCATAGCGAGACGGGAAGGCAGTACCTGGCAACCACCAACGGCGTCGGCTTCTACCTGTTTCCATCGGTACAAATGGGCGCCTACAACATTTTCGTCGAGGTGCCTGGGATGGAGACATGGAAGGGCACCCTGTTTCTGCAGACCGGGCAGACGGCTGACGTCGATGCCGTGCTGAAGCTCGCCAGCACCGCTACCGAAATCACAATAGCGGGCGATGTGACGCCGCTGGTGACCGACACCAGTCCGACTCTGAGCAACGTGGTGGAGCGCGAACGCATCGAGCAATTGCCGGTCAGCGGGCGGTTCTTCCAGTCGCTGATGATGATGACCACGCCGGGCGCCGAGGGGACTGCGGCCGCCCCGCTGATGTGGGGCCTGCGCTGGTCCACCGAATACATGCAGGACGGCGCCGTGCTGGCCAACCGGGAGACCGGCGAGATCCAGGGACGCCCGCCGGGGCTGGACACGGTGCAGGAATTCCGCGCGGAAACCAACAACTCCTCGGCCAAGATGAACCGCCCGGGCAGCGTGATCGTCAGCACCCGTTCGGGCACCAACCGGTTCCACGGCGCGGCCTTCGAGACGGCCAAGAACAATGGCTTGGGGCTGGCGCGCCGCCGCGAGGACTACTATTCAAAGGCGCCGCACCTGGTGCGCAACGAGTTCGGAGCGTCGGGCGGCGGCCCCCTCGTTCTGCCCAAGATCTACAAGGGAAGGAACCGGACATTTTTCTTCGTGGCCTATGAAGCCTTCCGCAGCATCAGCTCGCCGACCATCAGCACGGCCATGCCGACGATGGCCATGCGGAACGGCGACTTCAGCGGGCTGACCGACAACCAGGGGCGGGCCATCACGCTCTACAACCCCTACACCACCGATGCCAACTGGGACCGGCAGCCGTTCCCCAACAACCAGATTCCGGTAAGCCTGCGCAGCCCTCTGGCCACCTACCTGTACAAGGTGACGCCGGCGCCGACGCTGCCCAACGTGAATCCGGCCATGGGCGATAACTGGTTCGCCCCCGGTCTCAACAATCGCCTGGAAGACACGGCGACCTCGCGCTTCGATCACCGCTTGTCGGACCGCGATCAGTTGTTCGTCCGGTTCTCGTACGGCCGCCGCAATGGCACGCTGCAGCAGGGCGCGGGGCCGATTACGCTCGATAATCTGGCCAACGGCAACCACCAGGACTTCCATGACCAGACTGGCGTGCTGTCCTGGACGCACACCTTTTCGCCGACGTTGTTCGGCGAGACGGTCGTCAACGGCTCGAGCGAAGACAACGTGCTGTTCCCCATCGGGCAGAGCGTCAACGTGGCGGACCTGCTGGGGCTGCCCAATCCGTTTCACGAGAATGGCTTCCCGCAACTTACCAACGTCGGCTTCACAATGACGTATCGCCCAGGGATCAATGCGCGGAACTACATCATCCGCATCTTTAACTTTGACGAGAACCTGACAAAGATCCACGGACGCCATGAATTCCAGTTTGGCGGCCGCTTCCGCTACGAAGTGCTGAACTCCTTGCCCGACCAGCAGCAGGTGATGGGCGCGCACACCTTCAACAGCCTGGCCACCGCCCTTTACGACGGCAAAAGCCCCAGGTCTCCGACGGCCCTGCCTCAAACCGGGGACAATTCCGCCAACCTGTTCCTGGGCGTGGCCGGCTCCTACTCGGTGCAGTTCTGCCGCAAGTGGTACCGCAATTCGGACCGCGAGTACGCCGCCTATTTCCAGGACAACTTCAAAGCGACCCGCCGGCTCACGCTGAATTTCGGCGTGCGCTGGGAGTTCTATCCGTTCCTCCGCGAGCAGAACAACGTTTTGACGGGCTTCGACGAGAAGAACAAGGCGGTGGTCAACGGCGCGCCGCTGGAAACCATGTACAAGGTTGGCGCGACGCTGCCCTCCATCGTCACAGCCTTCACCGATATCGGGGTGAAGTTCGAGAGTCCGAAGGAGGCCGGCCTCCCCGCGCATCTCCTTTAAAGCAATCCCTATGACTTCGGACCGCGCGCCGGCTTTGCCTACCGCACGGGCAGCAGCAGGCGCGCCGTGGTGGTGCGCGGCGGCTACGCGATCTATGGCCATCCCATGCCGACTTTCCACTTTGACCAGCGGATGCGCGCCAATCCGCCGACCACCGCGCAGTTTATCCGGCAGCTCAACAACGCCGCGAAGAGCCCCGACGGGCTGGCGAACCTCGGGCTGCGTTCCGTGCCGGCGATCATCGCCGGCGTGAACAGCAAGGACGCGCTCGATCTGAGCCAGCCCGGCGGGATCGATCGCGGCAACTTCACGATCGACTATTTCGACCCGCACCAGCCGACCAGCCGCGCCCACCAGTGGAACCTGACGTTGGAACGTGAATTTCTGGCGTCCAACCTGGTGCGGGTGGGTTATGTGGGCACCCACGGCTCGCGGCTGAACCAGTATTACACCTTCAACGAGGCGCCCAACGGTTACATCTGGTACGCCACGACAGGTCTGCCGACGCCCACCGGCACCTACGCCAACGTGGCCAACCGCCCGTTTGAAAACACGGTGCTGGGCGGCATCGAGCGCTATCAGAAGACGGGCTGGTCCAACGCCAACGCCTTTCAGGTGAACGTGCAGCGCCGCTACGCGAAGGGCTACGCGTTCCAGGCATTCTACGTTATGACCAACGCGTTCCGCGCCGGGGGCCGCGGCTGGCAGGACGACATGATCCCTACGACTGCGGTCTTCATGCCCGGAGCGGTCCCCGACGATATCCAGGCGCGCGACCGCTTCCTGGACTATCGCCGCGACACGGACGTTGCCAAGCACCGCTTTCGCTGGAACTGGATCGTCGATCTGCCCTTCGGCCGCGGCAAGAGACTCGGGCGCAACGCGGGAAGCTTCCTCGACCGGCTGATCGGCGGCTGGCAGATCGCCGGCAATGGCAACCTGAATAGCCGCTACTTCGCTCTGCCGACCACCTGCTTCAATGGCGGCAAGACCGAGGTGTACGGCACCAAGTACCCGATCAGGGACTGCCGCAGCGGCGTGTGCTACGACGGCTATCTCTATTACAGCGGCTACATCCCGGGCGCTCGGACAAACAGCTATGATCCCAAGACCGGCCAACCGAACGGGGTGATGGGCGTGCCGGCGAACTACAAGCCGGCGGCCACCCCGTTGATCCCCTGGGGCGCCGCCGATCTGCCGGCCAACGCCCCGGCCGGCACCAATGTCGCCACCTACTGGGATACCAACAATGTTTGGGTCCGGTTGAGGGATGGGTCGGTGACGCGCGTCCTGTACGACAACACTCTTGTCCAAATTAGCTCGCTGAATTCGAGCCCCTGCGCGCTTCGCGACGTATAGGGATCAGGCTGAGCCTCTGATAGTCTGGATCGGGTTCCAACAAAGAACCGATACCAAACTAAGGAGAC
>Ga0315280_10010999_pt1 | contig 11211 bp, 11 predicted proteins | sample YL17G06_40_MG_FD_203697 | JGI IMG/M metagenome (GOLD analysis project Ga0315280, IMG submission 203697) | Sediment microbial communities from Yellowstone Lake, YNP, Wyoming, USA - YL17G06_40 | ecosystem: Environmental > Aquatic > Freshwater > Lake > Sediment | place: USA: Wyoming | collected... | reverse complement strand
CGACGATAACAGTAGATTTTAACAACCCTCTTGCGGGGAAAAACCTGACCTTTGAAATTAAGCTTGTGAGCATACAATAAATTACCTTTCCTCCTTATCAAAGAAGCAGCGTGCAGCAATAAGCAACATTGTGCTGGAGTGAACGCCTGTCCGTGCGGAATCTAATTACAACTTTGGAGAAGGAGGCAGCATCTATAGAAAGTCACCCCTTCACTTTTGGCTTCCTCTGGGCTTAGAACGAGTTAAGACTGGGCGCTAGCTCACGCTTAAAGTGGGCAGCTATGATTTGTCTGCTTTTCAGAAGAGGATTTACCCATCTCGTGAATGGCAGGGTGAACAATGCGATGAAAAATGCAACGATGCACGATGTTAACAACAAGTTTGTTGAAATTTCCCACGAAAAATCTATAATGGAGGTGAACACAAAATCTAAGGAGGGTAAATTATGGGGAGTCGCTTTGGAAGTTTATTTGGTTTCGGGGAACCAGAGTCCGAGTCAGAAAAGAGAAGCAGTATAAGTCGGGAAAGTCGCAGAAAGGGCAGAGCTGCCGAGGAAATAATTAGGCAACGTTCATGGATTACATGGTTACGAGGTTGTTAGAACCGGACGAGGGCATGATTTTCTGGTCACTAAGAGAGATATTACGGGCAGGATTGTCGACAGGATATACATCGAGGTCAAGTATGGCAACTCTCCTTTGTCTGAAGTGCAGTGGGAAAGCAGCAGGCAACATAAAGGCCACTATAAGGTTGAGCGGCTTATTCTACCACCTATCTATTGGCAAGATGTCTAGTTACGGCATACTTTCTGGCTTCTTGTTAATAACTGGGCGAAGGCTATGGCGCAGCATAGCCTCAACTACAGGACAAGCGAAATTCAACCATGAAACCTTACTATGCCAACTGCGTATTCGGTGGTACGTTCAATTTGGAATAAGTAGAAAAGCCGTCTCGTCTCCGACGGAGTCGATATACATGATGTCAGCCGGGCTGTTTTCAACAGCCGCCTGACGAACAAATCCAGCTCTGAAAGGCTGGGGGTGGGGCAAATAGGAAAAGCTCTATAGCATCTGTCCTGCAACCGATTTGGCGTGCCCACGCGTTGATAAGGTTAACATATTTAACGTAACCTGCGGGGGACCTTCCAACACGTATGCCATTCTTGAGTTTATGACATCCAAAACTCGCAAGGTTGAGGTTCAAAAGGTCAAGCGACTGGGCAACCCGAGTATCCAGCACGACCGGCAGGGGATCAGATTTCGCCCCTAGTCCTACAAAATAGAGGAACTTTGTCGAAAAGACAGGTCCGCAGCGGTCCAGAAGCAGACCATGGTAAGCTGTTATGATTTTCCCGTTCATAATGTTGGTCACCGTCTGCTGAAGAATGCTGGCCGACAACGGCGTACGTAGCATCCGGTCTGTCCTATAGGGGCCAAAACCTCTTTTCCCGAACCCCCACATCATCGTAGCCAAGAATAGCTTTCTAACCAGCGTAGGCTTGGCTACCGCCCGAGCACTCAATGTTTTGATGTCTCCACGCGTTATTACTCGTGGGAACATCTGGATCAGGCCAAGGACATCGGTGTCACCGGGGAAATAGGCTTTCCACGCTGAAGCATCATATGGTATGGCCTGAATGTTAGGGTTGATAGTGACTATTGTGCTCCGAAAAGCAAGAAGTCTTTTGGGTATCATTCGTGTTCTCATTCAAGTAAATCCTAATCTGCCTTGTTGGGACGAGAAAGGCTTACTCTGATGAATAGTATTGTAATCATCGTCATGAAAAATAGCAAGCCGTCGAGCAATTCGAAAAATAACGGAGTGCTCCCATTGCGACGGTAACAACATGATGAAGTGTGCAAACCTGGGAAGGAAGCGACGGATTCAATGGCAGGACTTCCTAGCCAGCCCAATCTTTGCAGAGAAGTTCGGCTTGCTCTAAGACAGTTAGAGTAGCCTTCTCTTGCTTGTCTGGTGGATAACCATACTTCCTCAGGAGGCGTCTGACTGCTGTTCGCAGCTTAGCGCGGGCACTTTCCCGCACAGTCCAATCTATGGTGACATTACGCCGCACCGCTTCTACTAGCCCCCGAGCTATTGTTTTCAAAGTATCATCACCCAGTACCTTCACTGCACTATCATTGACTTCAAGAGCGTCATAAAAAGCTACTTCGTCTTCCGTTAGGCCCAGTTTCTCGCCGCGAGATTTGGCCTCACGCATCTCTTTAGCCAGTTCAATAAGCTCCAAAATAACCTGGGCAGCCTCAATGGTACGGTTCTGGTATCTTCGGATGGTTCCTTCAAGCATCTCAGCAAACGACCTGGATTGGACCAGGTTTTTCCTGGCTCGTGCCTTAATTTCGTCATTAAGGAGTTTTTGAAGGACTTCAAGAGCCAGATTGCGATGTGGCATCCCTTGGATCTCGGCGAGGAACTCATCTGATAGGATGGAGATGTCAGGTTTTTTGATGCCAGCGGCGCTGAATATATCAACTACTTCATCGGAAGATATGGCCTTGGACACAATTTGGCGAACAGCAAAATCCAGTTCCTCTTCTGGCTTGCCAGGTATTCGTGTGTTCTTAGCTATAGCTGACCTAATAGCCTGGGAAAAGCCAACGTCGTCCCTGATTCTCAGTGCATCAATGTGTGGGACAGACAGGGCAAAGGCTTTCGACAGTTCAGTCACGGCTTGCAGCAACCGTACCTTTCCATCCTCCTGGCTTAAGATATGCTCTATGGCGCTCGGAATAACCTTCAATCGTTCATTAGGGGTGCCAGTGAAGAACTTGGAGTAGTCAAAGCCATGGAACATGGCAGAGACGACCTCATACTTCTCTAGCATGATTGCTACGGCCTCTTCCTGGGGGATACCCGTCTCACGACGTGAACCTTCCGTGTAGTCAGCCAGTGCTTTCTTTAGCTCATCCGCTATTCCAAGGTAGTCGACCACCAGGCCACCAGGTTTATCTCGGAAAACGCGGTTGACACGGGCTATGGCCTGCATCAGGCCGTGACCACGCATTGGTTTATCGATATACATAGTGTGCAGGCATGGAGCGTCAAAGCCGGTAAGCCACATGTCACGAACAATGACCAATTTCATTGGGTCTGATGGGTTTTTCATTCGCTTTTTGATAGCCTCACGACGAAGTTTGTTGCGTATATGAGGCTGAAAGTTGGCGGGGTCACTCGCTGAACCGGTCATAATCACTTTGATAGCACCCTTTTCGTCATCTTGATGGTGCCAGGAAGGACGGAGCTTAATGATGGCATCGTAGAGGTCTACACAGATACGACGGCTCATACAGACTATCATCCCCTTTCCATCCATTACCTCCAGGCGCTGCTCAAAATGATTCACAATGTCTCTTGACACAAGGTTTATCCGCTTCTCCGTGCCAACCATTGCTTCCAGCCGGGCCCACTTGGTCTTGAGCTTCTCTCTGACACTCTCCTCCTCACTTTCGGTTACCTCCTCAAATTCAGGGTCTATGTGCGGTCTTTCGTTCTCCTTCAGTTCCAGTTTTGCCAGGCGCCCCTCGTAAAAGATGCGAACAGTAGCGCCATCAGCCACTGCCTGCTGTATATCGTAGATGCTGATGTAATCTCCGAACACTGCCGGAGTACTTCTGTCTGCCTTTTCTATGGGAGTCCCGGTGAAACCTATAAATGAAGCATTGGGTAGAGCATCGCGCATGTTTCGGGCTAATCCATCAATGAAGTCATATTGGCTGCGATGAGCCTCGTCAGCAATAACCACAATGTTACGTCTGTCTGAAAGCAGAGTAAATCTATCCCCATTGTCTGGCTGGAATTTTTGAATAGTTGTAAATATGATGCCCCCAGAAGCTACCGTTAATAGTCTCCTCAAATGTTCTCGGCTCTCGGCTTGCTCCGGCTCTTGCCTGAGAAGATCCTGGGCTACCGCAAAGTTATCAAATAGTTGCTGGTCAAGGTCGTTCCTGTCAGTAAGCAGTACTAGCGTAGGATTCTCCATAGCCGGATGAAGGATTATCTTACCGGCATAAAATACCATGGTAAGGCTCTTACCCGCCCCCTGCGTGTGCCATACCACACCAACGCGCCTGTCCCCTTCGGGTAAAATGGCCTTTACTGTGGCGGCCACTGCTGCATTAACAGCATGATACTGATGGTAAGCTGCCATCTTTTTGGTTATCTTAGGACCATCTACCTCGAAGAGGATGAAGTGGCGTACCAGGTCAAGGAAGCGACTCTTCTCGAATATACCATTGAGCAGCACCTCCAGTTCTGGGACATCTTTTTGTTCAATAGTTACACCGTCGCTGGTGCGCCAGGGCAGGAACCACTCCATACCAGATGTCAGCGTTCCCACACGGGCCTCAGTGCCGTCGCTGATGACCAGCATTTCGTTATATGGGAAAAGGGAGGGTATATCCATCTTATAGGTCTGAAACTGGTTGTAGGCTGCCTTTATCGTAGCGTTTTCGTCAGCGGGGTTTTTTAGCTCAATAAGCGCAAGTGGCAGTCCATTCACAAAAACGACCAAGTCAGGGCGTCGGTTCTGCTGTCCTTCAATAACTGTGAACTGATTGACTACCAGCCAATCGTTACTCTCTGGACTACCGAAATCCACCAACCACACCTTATCACCGACAATGCGTCCCTCTTCATTGCGGTACTCTACATCCACACCCTCAGTCAGCATCTTATGAAACTGGCGATTATTGACAATGAGGCTGGGGCTATCAGGACGGGTAACTTTACGAAATGCATCCTCTAATGCTGCGGCAGGAATATCCGGGTTAAGGACAACCAGAGCAGAGCGCAACCGCTCCTCCAGTAATACGTCAGCGTAGCTTCCACGTTCAGGATAAGGGCCGTCGCAGGCGATATCCGGCCCAGGCAGGTATTGATAGCCCAGGCTCTTGAGCCAATCAATAGCTGCTTCTTCGACTACAGACTCAAGAATTACGATACTCACTAGGACCCCTTCACTGGTGCCTTTTCTTCCTCATGCTGAGGCTCATACCACCAAAAGTTGATAGGGTTTAATGGTCCAAGTGTTCTCAGCCCGCGGTTCGTTTTGAGGCTTACTCCAAGCCTCTGACTTTTACACATACCATCAAATTTAGCTAACACACAGCATCGCTCACGATCCGAATTACTAAGTGCAAGAGGTACCTCTTGCTCCATTGTCGTAAATAAATCCAACTGCTGGCTAGAGGTGCGTTTCCACTGTTCATAGCTACCATAGAAGCTCCGTGAATAGGCAGCGAGCCCTGCGCAGAGGTCTGCCAACTGAACGAGGGGTTCTTGATGCGAGTTACATGGTCTGACCTGCTCAATGCGAAACTCTTGTTTGAAGCTAATCCGGGACACCCCCTGCGCAAACATATCATGCTGTACCTCAACTTGAGTACTTGCCCTATCCAGGAACTTCTCAACTTCGCTCCAATTCATGGCTGCCTGTTCATCGGGACATAACCTCCACGTGCTATTTTCAGGCCAACGTGCACTTAGCACATTCTTGAGTAGATGGTAGTACATACGCTGCAGATTCGCAATATCATCACGTCCTATTATCCTATGCCGACTGTCTTCAATATCCCACGTGAGAACATCAATTCGAAGGATTCCCCTGCTAGCCTTCTCAATAGCATAAGTAAGCATCTTGAGAGCGGCGAAGCGGTACCGAGCATTATCAAGCTTATGCCACTTGAACTCAGTAATGCCTGAGTCCCGAAGAATATTCTGCAACTCACTGTTTAAGTCAGCGGCGTTTTCATATTTCAGGGTGACCAGAGCTATGCCACGATACCGTCCAGTGTTGTAATGCGTCTCATCAGCATAAGCAATGTGGGTCGAGTCACTGTTGCTCTGCATGGCCATATCACCCCACCTCCATAGACTTTTCAGCTCTTAGGAGTCTCTCGTAAATAACACGGGACAAACGAATGTTGACAAAAGCCAAACAAGTGTATTATCATAATAATAACTCATCTACCATGAGTAGAAGGAGTACTTAAGCCGTCCGTCAGGGCGGTTTTTGCATTCCGTAGTACTCATCTCTTTCCTTCCTCAGTTTTTGGCGTTGGGATTCAAATTCAATTCAAACTTTGGAGGAAGGTCATGCCGTGTCTTAATCTCACGGAGTCGCACTGATATTTCGCGCGATTTCTCCAGTGGACACCAGACCGCTCCCAGCACCATTACTGGTTGGCGGTCATGTTCCAGGTGACAGCTTTCGTCACAGTAGATATTGTAGGTCGTAGTCATACTGCGCGCTCCACGGACTTCTCAGCGTCCTTTATCCTAATCTGTCCTGACAGGAGTTTTGGCAGCAAAGTATCCCGCGTGGTAGCGAGGGTGCGTGACTCCAAATTATTGTGGATTGTTCGCTCTAAAATCGGCATCATCTCCCTGTCCATCAGCTCTAATTTATCTTCTGGCGGTATTGCAACTAAAGCAGCACTCAAATGATATCGCTGAATGTGACCCATTGTCGTAGCCTTGCCAGACGCTATAGCTCGAAATTCGGGCAAATGATGTTTTATCCAATGATAATAAAACCACTTCGGATAGTCTTGTGATGTTACTTTGAACAGGTGCTGATTTAAGGCGCCTCTGCCTCCACACCAAATACAGACTTCTAGACTACCTGACCATGAAAAAAGAATGTCACCATCTTTAACTATGTACATTTTGTCAATATTTGGACTTGCCTTCCCGCTTGATTCAGTCACTCCTCTTCGCAACTCGACAATCTTAATCACAGGTAAGTATTCGTCACCTTTAGGAGGATATCGCTGAAGAGCAAGTCCGTTTACAAAATCTGCTACCTTATCTAGAGGTTTGGTTAACCACCCCCTGGGTATTGGTCCCAATGGAGAATCCACCATACCCTTATCGCGGAAGGGCTCAAAGTCCACAAACCAGCTTTTGAAGAGAGACCGGGCCATGGCTTCCAGTGTCTCGTTCATCCGGCGGTTCAGCTCAATCTTGTCATCCAGTGTGCCGAGGATATGTGCGATGGCTCGTTGTTCGGTAAGGGGAGGCACTGGCACATCAATCGTCTTTAGGTAGCTCACTGGCTGAGCAATTGAGGGCACGCCTGATGATGAAGTGTTTGCTAGTAGTCTATGTTGACCTTCGGGTGTCTTGAAGAAGTATGTGATGAACTCTGGAATCACTTTAGATCGATCACAGCGCATGTAGAATTGGCGCTGGGATATGACATAGCGATCGAATTTGGATGTTTCCGGAATGTAGGCGACTTGCCCTATATTACCAGCATGGGTAAAAATGACATCGCCGCGATACACGTTAGCATTCTTCAGCCTCTCCGCATGCTCAATCGTGATGTAGTTATGTTCAGCGTCAAAGAGCCGCGTGCCGATTAGATGCTGTCCGCTAATAATGGGAACACCCTCGTCGACGAACGTCTCGACCTTTATCGATGAACCGAAAGGCCCCATTCCGACTTTCTCTGCGACTTCTTCGATGGTCGCTGTCCGCCACTCATCTATCATACCCCGACTCCTTCAAATTCCAGCGGATTGCATCCTCGAATTTTGCCAACGCTTGGGCATTTCTATATCTAAATATGATCTTGACATCACAGACTGTGATTTCAATAGTCTTCCCCGAAATCAGGTTTCATTAGTCCCCCTTTCGAAATCCTATGGTGCGTCGTTTCGGTTCCGGCGGCGCCATAAGTTGACGGATAGCGTCAAACACGACTCTAAACTGGGCGTCATATTTCCTCTCCAACGCATCAAGCTTCTGGGCAAGTTCCGCGTGGGAAGCGAGCATTTTCCGTAAGCGGATGAAGGCCCGCATGATTTCAATATTCACCTTGATGGCGCGTGGACTCCGCAGGACACTGGAGAGCATGGCGACACCCTGTTCAGTAAAGGCATACGGAGGATAACGCCGCCCACCCCAATCACTTGAGGTCACAATCTGTGACCTCAAGAGTGCGAATTCTTCCTGAGTAAGCTGAAACATGAAATCCTGCGGGAATCGCCCTATATTACGTTTTACTGCCTGGACAACGACTTTTGTATCTACCCCATAAAGCGCTGCCAGATCAGCATCGAGCATAACTTTTTGTCTGCGGATTAACAGGATTGCCTTCTCAATCCGCTCAACGGGAATAAGAGATTGCTTATTTGTCATCTCTCAAACTCCTTAAATTCTTACGAATCGCCTTTTCAAGCTTTGCCGATTCCTGGAACTGCTCCTCCAGCTTCTCAGTTAATCGTGCCATTTTCTCCTCAAATGGCTCACCTTCATCTTCTATTTCCTCAGCACCTACATAACGTCCCGGGGTAAGCACATAGTTGTGAGTTGCGATTTCTTCAATAGTAGACGATTTGCAGAAACCAGGAATGTCCTGGTACGCGTTTGCATCTGCTTCCCCACGCCAGGCGTGATATACCCTAGCAATACGGGAGATATCCTCATCGCTAAATTCACGGTGCACACGGTCAACCATATATCCCACCTTCCGTGCATCAATGAAGAGCGTCTGATGGCTGCGGTCGCGGAATTTACTATTACGCTTGTTGCGTGCCAGGAACCAAAGGCAGGCGGGTATTTGCGAGCCGTAGAAAAGCTGTGGGGGCAAGGCTATCATGCAGTCTACCAAGTCGGCCTCAATGATATTCTTGCGGATTTCACCTTCACCGGATTGATTGGAAGACATAGAGCCATTTGCCAGCACAAAGCCGGCAATACCGGTAGGTGATAAATGGTGAATAAAATGCTGTATCCAGGCAAAGTTGGCGTTGCCGACTGGTGGAGCCCCATACTTCCAGCGTACATCCTCACGGAGACGCTCACCACCCCAGTAGCTCATATTGAAAGGTGGATTAGCTAGTATGAAGTCAGCCTTGAGGTCTTTATGCAGGTCATCATGGAAAGAATCGGCATGATATGGGCCCAGGTTAGCCTCAATTCCACGAATTGCCAAGTTCATTTTGGCCAGGCGCCAGGTCGTTGGGTTAGATTCCTGTCCATAGACAGATATGTCACCGATGCGGCCACCCTGCCGTCGTATAAATTCCTCGCTCTGGACGAACATGCCGCTGGAGCCACAACAGGGATCATATACTCGCCCCTTATAAGGTTCAATCATTTCTACCAGCAGCCGAACCACACATCGTGGTGTATAGAACTCTCCACCCTTCTTTCCCTCAGCGCTGGCAAACTTACCGAGAAAGTACTCATAGACCCGGCCGAGAATATCCTTAGAACGACTCTCTTTGTCACCTAGCCCAATGGTGCCGATAAGGTCAATCAGCTCGCCTACCTGTTGCTTGTCAAGTGTTGGGCGAGCGTAATCCTTAGGCAGTACTCCCTTCAACGATGGATTTTCGCGTTCAATAGCAACCATCGCATCGTCAATCAACTTTCCTATAGTTGGCTGCTTAGCGTTAGCCTGAAGATATGGCCAGCGTGCTTCCTTTGGCACCCAGAAGACATTCACAGCCTTGTACTCATCCCTCTCTTCTAGAATTTCATATCGAGCTTGTGACTCCTTGATGTAGTAGTCACTTGACGGGTCGGAAGTCCACAGGCTTAGCTGCTCGTAACGCTCTTTAAAGGCATCGGAGATGTATTTCAGAAAGATAAGACCCAGAACAACATGTTTATACTCTGCTGGGTCCATGTGGCCCCGCAGCCTATCAGCCACTTGCCAGAGCTTCTCCTCAAAGCCCAAGTTGGCACCATTGGACTTTGTGGGTCTACTTTTCTTCGCCGACTCATAATGAGCGACTACGTTAGTTTCAGAGGATATCTGTTTGTCATCATCTAAGATTACGACTGTAATTTCGTGTTCGGATTCAAGTTCACGAACGGCGTACTTTCTGGCTGCTAGTAACGCCTCATCTTTTGATTTATAGCTCGGCTCAGTCTCTAGGATTTCGCCGGTGTTATGGATCGTAATTCTCCAGGCGTATTTATTCTCATCACTCATAAGAGGCTCCTAAAATCTATTTCTCCTCTTACCACGGTGAGGTTCATTATAGTTCGTGGCAAATTCACGCAAACTGTCCTTGTGAATGAGCCACTTATTGTGAACTTTCTCTGCTGGAATACGGCCTTCGCGGCACAGGCGTTTGACTGTCTCCCAATGAACGCCTAGAACGGCTGCTGCCTCAACTACACTTACGTAATCATGAAGTACTGGCATATTATGCTCCAGAATCAGTATAGCGGTATCGCAACAATAGCACTTGAGTGCAAAGAAATCAATTGGTTTTACTTGTAGAATCGATCCTTAACTGCCGTGTAACAGTCCAGCGTTTTGTTCGACTGATAATATGCTCACCTTGACATCTTGCAGTGAGGGATGCAAGCTGGTAGACTCACATTCAAGCTACAGTAAGGCAGCGACACAAAATATCGGGAGGCTAATAGTGATTGTTGTTGCAAAATCTATTCATAAGCCTGCGAATGGCTTTCCAGACTACGTCGAGCCAGAGCTTCCACAATTCAGGGATATACTGGCGAGAAAGGGATGCTTTGCTTATGCGTGGACTTTTAATCCGAGGCAATGGGCGGTTCAAGAAATCAGCCGAGAATTGGACAGGAAGCGGCATCTATGGCTGTATCTTGTAGGTAAGCCATGGTCCTCTCCTCTCGCGATGAGGATTGTTAACTTCCGCCATAATTCTGAGCCACTCCCCTGTCCATCGGAATGGATAGAATATGCCCCTCAATATACTCCTGAACAATCCTATACAGATGGCTGGTTCAAGGACTGGAAGAAGACCGGCAAATCGAAACCTATCCATTTATGGTTTCTTGTAGACCGAATTGACGAAATAAGCCCGCCTGAAGACCTGAAGCGCTTCGCCTGTTATTTTTCCGAGCGTCCAGAACCCCCACGTTACTGCGAATATAAACAGGGCTGCTTCGCCTTCCTGACAGGCTAGCGGATCTGGATAATCCACATTGTCTAGTATCACATCTGCTCGTCTTGCCCCCTAGTCGCACAAAACGGCGGATTGTTCGGCGCGCCGAAATCAGGAACCTCAGTTTCCCCGGGTGGTGTCAACGCCCACAGAGAGTGGGGGACGCCTCGCACTATCAGCCTTCAACATAACCAACGCCGTGGCAAACAGGGCACTCGTCACGCTGGCGAATTCCTATAGCGCCTTTCAGAAGAGGCGGTAAGTCTTTTCTGGGCACTTCCCCTTTGCCGTTGCATTTCGGGCA
>Ga0315280_10010997_pt1 | contig 11213 bp, 11 predicted proteins | sample YL17G06_40_MG_FD_203697 | JGI IMG/M metagenome (GOLD analysis project Ga0315280, IMG submission 203697) | Sediment microbial communities from Yellowstone Lake, YNP, Wyoming, USA - YL17G06_40 | ecosystem: Environmental > Aquatic > Freshwater > Lake > Sediment | place: USA: Wyoming | collected... | reverse complement strand
GCCCGGGCCCGGTAGAGCCGGTCGTAAAAATCCGGGTCGTCAAAATGGCGGTAATCGATGGCGATGGACTGGTCATGAAGCCGCAGAGAGAGCTTGTCGCGGACGGTCTCGCTCTGGACCACGGAAACCCAGCTGGCCAGGCTTTGAAGCCCCTGGCCGAGGACAAAGAGGCCGCCCATTAGCCCTGCCGCGAATAGCGGCGCCCGCGCATTGTCCCAGGTAAGCCCCTTTCCTATAGCCGCCGCGAGGCCGTTGACCAGAACGCGCGTCAGGTGGACTTGCCCGACCGGGATCATGCTCTGGACGGAGAGGAGGAGCAGCCAGGCCAGGTTCCAACCCGGCGCCGCGCTCCAGACGAGGGCTACGGTGCGGGGCAGAAGAGGGAATCTTCGAGCGGCCTTGCGGGCGATATCGAATGCGGTAGAGGATTCCATAGCTTGGCGAGCCTTAGCTGGAAACCGGCGGCCTGATGATCAGATCATATGGCCGGCGGCAGCGGAAGCTGCGGCGTTCCGGCCACCATACTGCTACAGTCCGGCTGCCGCGCACATATTTCACGAACGGACCCGATGGAGACCGGAACTGGACCGCCGTCAGGCGAGGCTTCCAGATTGCGCCGATTATGCCGCTCCGGCGAAGGAGCCGGTAGGCCGGCCGAAGCGGGAACCGGACGGCTCGAAAAAACGAACGCGCGACCCGACGAAAAAAACGGCGGGCGGCTGCTAGGACGAAACCGCGTGCGCCTCCGCAGACACGAATTCGCCGGCCGTGGCGCTCAAGGGCGGCGACCCGGCCGACGAGAAGCGCGGGGGAGACGAGGTCTTTATCGGGAGCCGGATTGTTGTCGCCGCGGGTGACAAAGCCCCCGGAACGGAAGGCGATGACCCGATGGACGAGGAGCCGGGATTCGGCTTCTGCTGCATCGAGGGGCGCATTTTTTAAGCAATCTGCAGGAGAAGGCATTTCGGCGAGATCGGAATCCGGAGTGATGAAACCTTTGGAATCCGAGATTTCCGCTTCTATGTTTGTCGCTTGAAAGACAATGATATCTCCCCGCCGGATCTTTTCATGAGGAACGGACTCGACAACCAGCCAGTCGCCCGGCCGGAAGGCCGGGTGCATGCTCGAGCCGCGATAGAACCGGGAACGTGCGATGTTTCGCCCGGTCACCCCTTCTCCATGGCCCGGTCCACGGCGTCCCAGTCGATATAATCCTTTGGAAACCGCATGCGATAAGTCGGGACCGACCGGCAGGCTTCGCGCAATAAATCAAAGGCAGTGACCCTCAATTTTTTCGGCATGAAAAGGGTGTATCCGACATGCTCCGTCCATAAATAAGTAAGCATATCGCCCGGATTAATTCGAACAAGGCCAAATTCACTCGCCTTCTCGAGCAAAAACAATCCGCCGAGCCTGGCTTTGCGGGGTCCGTTATGAAATGTGCTCCAGGGAGTGGAATGGACAAAAAAAACGCCGTCTTCCTTTTTTAAAATATTTTGATCATCCGATAATACATCCCGCGCCGCGGCGCTTTTTATGACAGTTGTTTTCCCGCCACCATCCTTGGCGAAGAACAGGGCCGCTCTATTTTTCATAGCCAAGGAAGAGCTGTGGACCATGAACGCGCCGAAAAGAGGGAAAAAAGGGGCCAATATTCCGGGTCCGACCGCAAAAGATTCAAGACTTTTCTTTCTCTTTGATAAATAATAAATGATGAGTTTTTTCGAAAGAAAATCGAATATGGAAAAGGATTCGGAATGCATTTCGAGGGAGATATCTTCCTGATGTCTCAGGCATTTCCGGAGCTCGGACCGGACTATCGGCGATTTCATAAGGGGGCTGTCCGGACCCACCTGCGGGTAGAGAATGAAGCGGGATAAAAATTCTTTTTCTTTTTTTCCGGGCGGTTTTAAGACGAGAGAGAAGGGGGGAATCTCCCTAAACGCGCACTCGATGTCAACCGGGCGATTCTTGTTCGAAATAAAAAGTCTGAAGGATTTCCTGCTTAAGAATGGACGCGGGATATCGCTCGAGATCCGAAACTTTTGCTCCCCGATTTCAAAAGCATATATCTGGATGGGCAAACAGGTGAGAACTAGAATGAGGGAGCCGTGCCAGCCATGCAACCGCTGGCGACACCGGAACCCGCATAGCAGTCGCCTAAGGTTGGAGCTATGCCATTGGGGCTGCAAAAAGACGCAGGTTGCGAGACACTGGTACCGCCAGCACAACGGCTAACCGTAGGCTGTGAGCCGTCCACGCACAATCCCAGTGGTTTGACTTTCTGCCCGCTTAACGGAGATATCGCTATGTCCAAAGCCCTTGGAATTTCATAGGTTCTTTTCATGAGATTTAACTCCCTTCTTTATTTTATTTAAAGTCAACAAGATGTCAAGTCTTTTTTCTGTATTTTTTCATTTTATTTCCCCCGGGAGGACGGAAACAGCCCTTTTTCAGCGGCCTGATGGCAAAAATAATAAGGAGAATTAAGCATTTTTTCAGCAAGGTAGTTATTGGCTACACATTGCCCCAAACAGACAAATCTGAATAGACACTGACCGCATATACCTTCAAGCTCTGCCGGAATGAGCCGCCTCAATTCTTTAAGGCCGGGCGCTTCACTCCAGACGTCCTTCAGATTATCGCAAGAAAGGTGTCCGTAGATTAGTTCGGGAACGAGCACACCCACGCCGCAGAGCGAAAGCTCGCCCCCCGATAAAACGCCCAGGAGGTTCAGAACATTGCATTGTACGGGATAGCTGTTTAGCAGCTTTCGAATCGAATAAAAGGCGATCGGGATGTCAAAGAAGACCTTAACGCGGGTCCGGGGGACGAATTCACTTTCGAGGCGCTGATAGATCCTTATGATTTCCTCAACGCTCAACCCTTGCTTCTTTTCATGCATGCGGCTTCCGCGGCCCATCCGCTGGACATGATTGAACTTGACCGAGCCGCAGCCGAGACGCTCCGCCAAGGCGATGACTTCTTCGATTTCGCCGACGTTTCCTTTGTGCAATGTGCAAATAAGCTGGGGCCGGAAGCCCGCTTCGACAAGCGCGCGAATGCCTTCAATCGCCTTCTCAAAGCTGCCGGGGACAGCACGCAGGCTTTCGTGGGTTTCGGCTTTGGCGCCATCCACGCTGACGGATATAAAACACACGTGTCCGGCATCCTTTAGGAATCTTGCAGTGCCGGAATCGACGAGCGTGCCGTTGGTTTCGACGATGATTTCGATACCTTCCTGAGCGATAGCTTTTACAATTTCCCTAAACTGCGGGTGGAAGAGCGGTTCGCCGCCCGTGAGCTTAACTGATTGCAGCCCCAGCGGCTTGGCCTCGACGACGGCCTTTTTTGCCCATTCGAACTTGAGGAATTTTCCCTTCGACCGGTCCGGGCTAAAATCCGGCTCAACCCAGCAGTGGCGGCAGGCCAGGTTGCACGAACCGGCGATGTGCATATAGAGGGAGTGAAGCGGCGGTACGCCCTCGGGCAGGTCGAGCGTCCGCTTTTCAGCTTTGGTCGCTGTTGTCTCTTCCTCAGTCAGGCAGGACATCCACCCCTCCGACGGAGTTGATAAAATTCCGATAACAATCCTCCGGGTTGGCCCTGTTGACGTCTCCCGTCAATTGATGAGCCAGACCGGGACAGCTTCCATTGCAGCTCGCGTTCCATTCGCAATCCCTGCACCCTTCCACTTCGCTCATGGCGATATTGCGCCGTTCTCGGAGGATCTGCAGCGTAGGATGGATCAACCAGATTTCGCTAAGCGAATCACGAGTGATGTTGCCGAGAACGAGCCCGGGCAGCATGCAGCAGGGGACGATAGTTCCGTCGTGGAGGACGTCGATCTTAGAAAACACGCAGCCGCAGCCGCTGAGGAAGCCCATTTTCCAATCCGCCGCCTTTTCCCCTGTCCGGCGGGCGCGCTCCATCTCGCGGTACATCTTAAGCTTGGCCTGGGGACCGGCCTGAGCCTGAAGACGTCCCGGGTAGCGGGCGAGAAGCCGGTCGATGACGGCCATCGCTTTTTTCTGGTCAGCCGGGGAAAGAGCCGTCTCGGCGCGATTGGCGCAGCCTGTGCCCAGTGGAGCGGCCTCGTTGGTGCTGAAGGAGGCCAGGCCGATTTCTTCCAGGAGCAGATGGGCGATGTTCTCCAAATCGTCGATATTGTGACGGCTGATCGTCGTCCGGACCTGGACAGGAAACCCGCGCGTCTTGAGCCGCTTAAGGCCGTGCAGGGCGCGGGCGAAGCTCCCCGGACGGTTCCGGTTGTGGATCTCGGCGCGAGAGCCGTCGATCGAAACCTGGATATAATTCAGGCGCGGCCGCCGCTTGCCCGTCTCGAACCGGTTAAGCAGGGTGTCGTCGATGAGCGTCCCGTTCGAAAGAATCGCGTAGCGCATTCGGTTCGTGACGAGGCCGTCGATCAGGTAAAAAAGGTCTCGCCGGGCAAACGGCTCGCCGCCGCTTAAAGTGACGTCCATGACCCCAAGGCGGCCGAGCTCCTCGAAGAAGCGAAGCCACTCGGATGTCGGGAGATCGACTAGGGCGGCCATCTCGTTGGCGTAGAAACAGTACCGGCACTTCAGGTTGCAGGCGCCGGTAATCGAGATTTGAACCGACCGCGGGCTGGGCATTACGATAGCGCTGGGGGACGGACGCCTCGAGGCGCACGCTGCGGACATTCCTGTGCTCCCCTACTTTTTTTCTTCTTCGGCGACCCCGATGAAGCCGTTGGCCGTCATGTCGTCCATGAACGACTTGACATGGTCCTCAGCCTCCTTCTCCGGCGCTCCTTCGAATTGGGCTTTAAGGGCGGCGGCCATATCGGGGACGCCCTTCGTCCCATTACAGAGGTGCCAGAGGAAGACGGCTGTCGCGTTGAGCACGCGAACCTGGTTCGTATCGGGGTTGAAGAGAAGAGCGCCGTCCTCGTCTTCTTCCCTGAGGACGACATCGGGATTGCGGAGATATCTGCTCACGGAAAATCCTCGCTTGGACAGAATTGAGATGACTGAATATTATAGAAGTGATACCGGATATGTCAAGGCCGCCGAAGAGCTAACCGTCGATCATTTTTTAAAAAGGGAGACACGATATCCTGTCCAGGGTTGGATGCCAAAACAGAAGCGGCTTTCCAGGGAGCTTGTTGATAAAATTGGCCTGCTTGCGGGGGACAGGGAGTTGTGTCCCCAAAGGTGTTCGACGGTCAGCGGAGAAGGTAATCGCGGAAAAAGAAAAGCTCGCAGGTTGATCGAGATGGGCTCGATTTGATAAGATAAGAATCTCGGGCGGAAGCGGCTATGAAAACGAAGAGGCGACTCGGGAACAAAGCCGGATTATTCAAGGCGGCCGTCCTCACAGTCCTCTGGTTGTTCTTCATTGCCCCGCCCTCGATCTTGGGAGACACATATAAAGGCGAGGAGCTTCTCAGGCAGATGAGCCTCGCACCCTGGAAAGTCGGTCCCTTCCGGATCCGTCCCGAAATCATCCTCAGCGATCTTGGGTATGATTCGAACATCTATTCAAATCCCGAGGCAGTCGGGGATTACAGGCTTACGGTCGGGCCGTCCTTCACCGGCTATCTCGCAATTCGGAAGAAAATCGTCCTGACGCTTTACGAATCGCCCCGCTATGTTTACTTCTATGAAACGACACGGGAGCGGGCCTGGAATAACTACTTCCGCGCAGATGCGAACATTCTCCTGAATAAAATGTTTCTCTCCGCCGGGGCCGCCTGGACGGACGCCCGGGAGCGGTGGAACTATGAAATCGACATCCGGCCGCGGAGGAAGCAGACCGACGTCCAGGCCTCGGGCCTATGGCAGACGGGGAAAAAGACCGGTTTCTCCCTTGATTTTTCGGCGTCCCGGATCCGCTACGAAAACCTGGAGTTCGAACGCTTTCCGATCGCTCAAGAACTCGACCGTGACGAATTCCGCGCCGCCTGCGGTTTTTACCGGCAGATGACGCCCCGCATGCGCGCTTTCGTCCAGCTCGAATACGGCAGGTTCGACTTCCTAAATTCCCTCAACCCGCGCGATGCAGAAACCCGGACGGCGTACGCCGGGTTCGAGTTTTCACCCGGGGGCCGGGTCAACGGCCGCGTCCGCCTGGGGTACAAGACGCTCTACCCCCTGCATGGAGCCGAGCCCGATTTCCAGGGGCTTGTGGGCGATTCGAGCGTCTCCGTGGACATCGCCCGGCCGATCAGGCTGCGCGGCTCCTACCGCCGGGACGTCCAGTTTTCCGTGTGGTTCAACGCCCGGTTCTTTATCGAAAACATCGCCGGCGGCGGCCTCTCGCTTTATATTTTCAAACGCAAGGTTCGCCTGGACTATGACTATAACCTTGTCCGAAACGCCTACCGGCCTGCCTCCGGGGAAGCGGGCGCAGGGGATTTCAGTATGGCCGATAAATTCACCATGCAATCAGTTGGCCTTTACTTCCGCCTGAAAGAAAACATCGGCCTGGGCGTCACGGCGGGCCAGTGGGACCGGAAGATGGACCTCATCGGCTGGAACTACGGCTGGCGGTCTAAACGCAATTTCGCCGCCCTCAACCTCACGTACAACTTTTAGATTGAATCCCCGGCTCAAGAAAGCCCGGCCAAAAAGACGTTATCGAGCAAGGATGTATTTAAGCTCATCCCTCCCCGTAATGCGAGTACGTATAGTAATATTTCTTGTGATAGTACCCCTGCTCTTTCAGGCTCTCGTGGTTGATGATAACGCCGAGCGTCTTGACCTGGACCATGTCGAGCTTTTCCCTGGCCGATTTCAGGGCCTCCCGGGGCGTCTTGCCGCCCCAGACGATCAGAATGGCCGCGTCCACGAGCGGGCCGAGGACAAGGGCGTCTGAGACGGCCAGCACCGGCGGCGTGTCAATCAGGATGAAATCGAAAAATGCCTTTGCCTTTCCCATAAACTCGGCCATTTTCTCCGACCCCAGGAGCTCGGCGGGATTGGGCGGCACCGGGCCGGCGTTGACCATAAACACGCTGGGGACCCGCGTGGCCTTGATCAGCTCCTTCATTTCCTCGCCGGCGGTCAGGTGGTTCGTCAGGCCGTGAAGGTTCTTGATGCCGAAGATTTTATGCTGCCGCGGCTTGCGCAAGTCGGCGTCCAGGATCAGGACCTTTTTGCCGGCCTGGGCCAGGGTCACGGCAAAGTTGCAGACATTTGCCGATTTGCCCTCGAGGGGCAGCGGGCTCGTGAGAATAATCGCCTTGAGATTGGCGGTTGACCCCGACAAAAGGAACGCCGTCCGGATGGAGCGGTAACTCTCTGAAAACCCGGATTTCGGCGCTGCGACCGTGATCAAGTCGATGGACTTGACAGGGGGCTCTTTCTCGGGCGGCTGGGCCGGAGGATTTTTCTTATCGCCGCGTGCGTACCTGTATCCATACCCGTATCCCTTCTTCCGGAATTCTTCCGGGCTAAACTCGGCGACAATCCCCAGCACCGGCAGATTCACGGTCTTTTCCACGTCCTCGGCCGTCTTCACGGAATGGTCCAGATACTCCAGGAGGAAAGCCATGCCCAGGCCCCCGAAAAGTCCAAGAAAAAGCGCAAGCATAAGGTTCCGTTTCTTATTCGGACTCGACGGCGCGAGCGGCGTCTCGGCCGTGTCGATGATCCGGGCGTTTGCCGTTCGCAATCCCTTGAGCCGGGCCGAAACGCCCGTCTCGCTCTGCCGCTTGAGGAGCTGATCGAGAAGGTCTTTCCTGTTCTGGAGCTCGATTTTCAGGCTGTTGTAAGAGATGGCGTTGCTGTTTAACTGGATGGACTCGGCCTTCTGCTTGTTGAAGGCCTCCTGGAGCGACTTCTCGCGCTGCAGGGCCGCCTGGTATTCCGCCTGGGCGGCCTTGATCAGGTTTTTCGTCTCGCTTTCGAGGAGGCTGCGGGCGCTTTCGATCTCTGCCTTGAGCCGCTGCATTTCCGGGTAGTTGGGCTTGAATGTCTCGGACTTCTTCGTGTACTCGCGTTTGAATTGGGCGTAGTCCTGGCGCAGGCGCTGGATGAGCGGGTTGGCGAGCGTTTCCGGGAAATATTCCGGCGTGGCGTTTTTAATCTCGTTGTAATAAGCTTCCTTACTGATGCGGTCGAGTTGAGCGGCCGTCAGGGCCTTGTTGAAATCGCCCAGCTTTTCGAGGATCGTGGTTTCCTTATCGCTCAGGGCGATGATGTTCTTCTGCACGCCGTAGTCCTGAAGCGCCCTCTCCTTCGGCTCGATCTCCGTCCGCAGGCTCGAGATCTGCTGCGTCAGGAACTCCGTAGCCTGATCAGATGCCTGGGACTTCGATTCGATGTTCATATCGATGAAGGACTCGAAGATGGCGTTCACGGCCTGGGCGGCGAACTTCGGGTCGGGATTGCTGAAGCTCACAGAAACCAATCGCGTCATTCGTATGGGAGAGACCGACATCGAGCCCAGGATGAAGCCGGCAAGCTGCCTGCGGAGCATGGCCTTGTCGGGCGCGGGGCCGTTCCCCTTCGGTTTGCCGTTTGCCCCCGACACCTGTTCTATAAGGCCGAGTTTATCCACGGTGCGTTCGGCGACAGCCCGGCTCCGGAGCAGCCGGTATTGAGTTTGATAATAGTCTTCCTGAAGTATCTGCGGCTGGTAGAAGTCCTCTTGAGTTAAGTATAAATTGAGCTCCCGCTCGATGAGAAGCGTCCCGTTCGCCGTGTAGATCGGCGTCTGGGTGAACGTCTTGACGGCGGCGGCCGCCAGCACGACGACCGCAATGGACGCAATGAGCCAGCGGCGTTTCCAGATTATTCGCCAGTAATCAAGAAGGTTGATCTCCTTCGGCGGAAGCTGCTCGTCATTGCTGTATATTTCCATTTTTCTCTCCATAAGGGGACGTTTCCAAACGTCCCCCGGGATTAGAAGATATCAGGAACAAAGACCGGCCGCGCGCAAGGTGGCCAAGAGTCACCTTGCCGCGAGTTTACGCAATTGTCAAACCAAAAATACTAATTTTATAATTCATGATTATTGCTCCACTTTCACTTCTCCCGTGCTCACAGAGATGGTTGCTTGGAAGCGAGCCAGAATCTCCATGCCCAGCAACCCGTCAACATAAGCCCCCGTTGGTAAAGTATGAGCGACCACAGGACACTCTTCCAGACGCTGTCCCAAACAGTGGAGCCATGGCACGGCAACCACAGGGGCTACGATGATGCCATTGGCCGCAACGATGCGAACTCTGCGCAGCGGATGGTGGGTGTCACATCCCAAGGCTTCAACGACTTCCACCGGTAGCATAGTGTAGCTGGCACGCGTATCTAACAAGAGACGAAGAACGATCACGCTACCATCGATTCCGCCTACAGCCGCCCGCGCAACCAGCAAGTTTCCCTGTCGGTGCAGGCGATAGGGTTTGCGCTGCTTCATAACACCACTGCCAGGTCTTCGGGCACCTCGCCCGTATACTCAATAGCTGCCTGTCGACCCTTAACGGTAAAAAGCTGCCGGTAGATCTCATCCCGATCAGAAGAGTGCGCTATAACTTCTCCCTGGAGCACACGCATCTCCTCGTCTAATTCTGTGTAGGCAATCAGCACCCATTCCCCTGGATACCGTTCTCTGATGGCCTGCATACTTATGGTCTGATCCATCGTAGCCTCCTTATTAACATTCACCAAGTTCAGTGTTTTCCGTCTTTACGCCTTAGTATAAAATTATATCTCTTGTACCTGTGGATGTCCATCATCCTGAACACTATTCGCCCGAACAATTCCTCATACTGCTCCACACATGTTTTTAGCGAAAGGTTTTTTCTGCATACCGCGCGCCCCCCACCTTCCTAACCCCCAAATCCTCAATAAGGGAAATTAGGGTCTGTCCCCATATTTCTGTATAGTGAATTATATCATATCCCGCAATCTCCTCACCCGTTTTCCTTCTGATCATTCCAAAACTTTAAATGATTATCCATTTTATTATCACAACCGAGCAAAATTTTCCTGCCGGCCATTCCCGGCCTCACCGCGTGCCGCACCCGGTAAAACGGATGAGCTTCTTTGCTTTCTCAATGGAGGCCGGCATTAAATCCGGAACTCATTGATTTTAAGAAGGCCGGCAATCAGGGGAAAGTGCCTATCGCGATGAACGAGAGGAACGGAATGATGCACGGCGATGGAAGCGATGAGGATGACCCTGAATTCCTACTCTATCTCTTTAATCTTTTTAATAAAAACAGGGTATAATCTTTCTGCCCGGTCAATGAAGTTTTTGATCCTTCTCCATTTAGTATCTAAATATTCATGAACTAAGATATTTCTCAGGGAAGAAAACTCAGAGAACTTCTCACCAAAAGAAGGATCAACATATAAGACTCCAAATATCTTTAAAGTATCTTTGTATGTCTGGGGAATCTCTCTTTTTTCTGAAGCCAGGATAATCTTTGCTATATCCAAGGCACTCATTACTAAATTTTCTACCCATCTTTCCATAACCTTTCTCTTGAAACTATCCTGAATATAATCCTGCTGGCTGAACTCTTTAATCTGCTCTATTTCACTGAACTCATTTTCTAAAAATCTCAAATATTCCAAAACCCTTGCTCTTTCTTCAGGAGGAAGGGATTCGGCCTTTTGACTGATCCTCCAGAAATCAGAAACAAAATCCCACCATTCCACTGCTTCATAGCTTACTTTGCAAAGAAGGTCGAGATAAAGCCTTCTGTCTTTGATTATTAAAGAAGTCCCAATTCTTAAAACATTATAAACCAATGGGGCCCGTGCCCTGTTTAAGACTAAAAAGTCAACATCGTCCGTCTCCAGGATATCTATCAAATCAGACCAGATTTTGTTCTCACCGGGATATTCTCTTTCCGTCTCAATTTCTAAATATTCTTCTGGTTTGAAATACACGGCTATATCCCAATCAGAGATCTCTCTCTCATTTCCTTTTGCCCTTGAACCAAACAAAAATGCCAAGACGATTGAAGGTTCTTTCTGGAAATATTGAGTTATGGCTTCGATTTTTTTAGCCATTCCTTGCCTGAGCAAAACATATCATAGCTTATATTCCATGTCAAAATAGAGCCGCGGCCTTTTTTCATTCATTGATAACTCAACCACTTCCAGAGGGGAATAAATTCAATTAAATATTCTCCATAACTTTCCTTCCCTTCATAATCCCGGGTGATAACAAGTGGGTAAGAATTGTATCTTTCATGCAATTATTTTATTATACTGCAT
>Ga0315280_10010994_pt1 | contig 11215 bp, 10 predicted proteins | sample YL17G06_40_MG_FD_203697 | JGI IMG/M metagenome (GOLD analysis project Ga0315280, IMG submission 203697) | Sediment microbial communities from Yellowstone Lake, YNP, Wyoming, USA - YL17G06_40 | ecosystem: Environmental > Aquatic > Freshwater > Lake > Sediment | place: USA: Wyoming | collected... | reverse complement strand
GAACAAACGGAGGAGCACCACTCTGCACTTTTCACTTCTCACTCGGCACTTCCTGCCTCCCTCGCCCCCTGACCCCCCGTCCCCCCGTGTCGCCCATGCACCTGTCTTCGGAACCGATTGAGCTTCTCGTCGGCCCGGAGCATGCGGGCTGGCGACTGGACGTCTTCCTGGCGCACCACCTCCCAAGCTACAGCCGAGTCCATCTCCGCCGCGTGATCACCGCCGGCGGAGTGCGCGTTGGCGACCGAGGCGGAAAGCCCAGTTACCGCTTGCGGGCCGGACAGCGCGTGACCGTCGTGCTGCCCGAGATTCCCCGCGAGGCCCCCCAGCCGGAGAACATCCCGCTGGAAATCCTCTACGAGGACGATTGGCTGGCGGTGGTCAACAAGCCGGCGGGGATGGTGGTCCATCCGGCCCGAGGGCACTGGTCGGGCACGCTGGCCAGCGCGCTGGCGTATCGTTTCGCGGGAAAGCTCAGTGCGTTGGGCGGCGTGAACCGGCCGGGGATCGTACACCGTTTGGACCGCGATACCAGCGGGGCGATCCTCGTGGCCAAGCACGATCTGGCCCACTCCCGCTTGGGCGAGATGTTCCAGAGCCGGGCGATCGAGAAGGAGTATTTTGCTTTGGTTGCCGGGAATCCGGAGCTGGACCGGGACTGGATCCAGGAGCCGATCGGGATGCACCCCCGCGAGCGCGAGAAGATGGCGATCCGCCGCGACGGTCCGTCGACGCGGGCGGCCGAGACGTTTTACGAGGTCGCGGAACGGTTCGACGGCTTTGCGGCGGTGCGGATCCTGCCCAAGACCGGGCGCACGCACCAGATCCGCGTTCACCTGGGTCACATCGGCTGCCCGGTGCTCTGCGACCGGCAATATGGCGGCCGCTCGCGGATCACCCGAGGGGAGATCCGCCGCGATCAGGCCGATGCACTGGTGCTGCTGGAGCGCCAGGCCCTTCACGCCCGGCGGTTGAAGCTTGCCCACCCGCAATCGGGAAGGCCGCTGGAAGTGGAGGCCCCGCTGCCGGGCGACATCGCCGTGGTGCTGGCGGAGTTGCGCCGGTTCCGTGCCGTGTAAAGCCCGAACCGACGTGGCACAGAGCACTTTCGTCTCGCGGCGGAAGAAGTTAGAATTGTTGGAATGCGACTTACCCGGCGGGCTTGTGAATGATCCTCATCCGTTGGACGGCCACGCTTCTCTCGCTCCCGCTGGTCTGGGCAGGGCGATTGGCCGCCTTGATGAGGATGCCGGTGAGCATCCCGCTATTGAAGGCGGCCTGGTCCATGGGCAGCGACGGCGAGGTGGCGATATCCGCGCTCCGCTTCATTCAGCAACACCTCGGCCCGGCGGCCGCCCGCGCCCAGGCCCTGGAGTGGCTGGTCTGGCACCCGCAGACGGAGATTGCGGCCTGGGCCGGCTTGACGGCCCTCAGTGCCGGCGACGCCCAGGCGGCCAAGATGTTCCTCTCGCAGGGCCAGCAGTTGGGTCCGGACCGCGGCGGCATGATCGAGCTTTTGGAATACTACGTCGCGGTCCAAAGCGGGGACCCCGTCGCCATTGCCGAGGTCGCGCGCCGATTCGAGCTCCGCAAGGACCTCGCCCTCCCCGTGAGCCGGCTCGCCCGCGTCCAGCTTCTTTGGAACGCGATGCTCCACGGGCGGTGGGAAGAGGCCCAAGGGCGGGCGAAGTTCCTTTGGAGCATCAACAGCGATCCAGCCGTGGCCGCCGCACTCTGGGCGCTGGCCCAGCGAAACGGCAACCCGTCGCTGGCCGGGAAGTACCTCCAGCGGATCGACATGGCCGAACCCCAAAAGCTCTACTTCATCGCCCTGGGGCGGATTGCGATCGGCCTGCGGGAGGAAGCCCGGATGACCGTGCTCTTGCTGCGGAAGCTGGACGCGGGGCTGGCCGACCGGGCGCAGCAGTACCTTGACCGGACGGAGCCGCCCGCATGAGTCTTGAGCTGGCGCTATGGATGCTCCCCGGGCTGGTGATCGGGCTGACGGTCCACGAGTTCGCCCACGCCTGGTCGGCGAGCCTGTTGGGGGACGACTTCGCGCGGCGTCAGGGCCGCGTGAGCCTCAACCCGTTGCGTCACCTCTCGCCTCTGGGGACGCTGGCGATCTTCGTGTTGCCGTTCGGATGGGGAAAGCCGGTCCTGGTCAACATCTACAACTTTAAGCATCCGCGGTGGGACTACCTGCTGAGCAGTCTGGCTGGGCCGGCGGCCAACGTGATCGTGATGGGGCTCTGCACGGCCGCGATGCAATGGACGCGGTATTCCTTCCGCTTCGGCGCGGAGGGCGCGCTGACGATGGGCCGGGCGCACGAGCTGGTGCGTTTCATCGCAATCATCAACGTCGTGCTGGCCACCCTCAATCTGATCCCGATCCCTCCGCTGGACGGCTCGAAGATTTGGGCCTGCATCGTCCCGGGGATGAAACCGGTGCAGCGCCCGCGCACGATGTGGCTCTTCCTGATCCTTCTGTTCGGGCTCATGTATACGAAATCGCTGGACACGACGATCGAGTTCAGCGTGGGTCACGCCATGAGCCTCTTCCCGAAATCGGAGGCCCAGGCCTTTGCAGATCGCTTCCGGGAGGGCGTGGCGGACCTCACGGCGGGCCAATGGGCCGCGGCTGAGGCTCGATTTTCCGAGGCCCTGGCGATCAACCCGCAGTCGCACGAGTGTCTCGCGGCGCGGGCGGTCGCCCGCGGCGGCCAGCACAACTGGCAGGGCGCGCTGGAGGACATGAATGAGGCCATCGCGCTGGACGGGGATCCGGGGTACTACGCCAACCGCGCGCTGGTGCTTCGGACCCTCGGCCGCACGGCCGAGGCGAAGGCCGACGAGGCCAAGGCCGGGTCGTTGCGAGAAGCCACAGAGTAGCGTGCAGGGTCGCACGCAGTCCGAGCGCGTCTCGGGCAAGAGCTGGCGCTGCGCCCCGGCCTACGGCGCCCGCAAGGTAACGGCGATATCCGCTCCCACGGCTTGGGCCACGCGGTCCAGCACGTCCGAGCGAAGGGTGCGGTCCCCTGCAAGCCAATCGCAAAGCAAGTCGGCCGAAATGCCGGCATCCCGGGCGATCGTTCCGAGCGGACGCCGGCTCCGGTGGATCGCGCGCCGCAGGTGTCCGCTCACCGTGTTCTCTGCGGCCGCCTCCCGTAGCCGCTCGGCTCGCTCAGCCGCCTCAGGAAGCTCCTCCGCGATCGCACCACGCTCCGCGCGTAGTTGCTCCAATAGATCCGGAGGGGGCACGGGCTTATGGGATCGTTTGTCCACTGGCGGTTCCTTACTCTTTCGGCCGCGGGACTTCGTAGGCGGTCACGGGAATGACCGTAACGTCATCGAGCATTTCGTACACGCAGTATAGGTATCTACCGTCCGTCGTAACTCCAAAGCAGCACGGTCGCTTTGTCGCACGGCTCCTGTCTCGGAATTCAGGGTTTGACACGACGGTCTCGAAGTCCTCCGGACTGACACCATGCTCCCCCAGGTGCTCGACGATCTCCTCAGTCCAGAAGAACTCGAAGTACGCCATAAGACTACCGTTATTGTAGCCTCTCGTCGCCGACTAAGAAAGGGCGGCCCGGTCAAGAGTCGCCGGACAGTCGCTGCGGCTCCGCTCCAGCCTACTTTTTCGGCCACAGCCGGTACACTGCCGCGCCGTGGCGCCCGACTTTGGCTTGGATCTCGCCGAACATCTCGCCCATTTCCTTCTGCCGCCAGAGGTCGCGCACGCGCCAAGTGCCCTGGAGCCCCAGGTCGGAGGACTTGGCCGTCACCGCGGCTTCCATCTCGCCGCGGTTGAATAGGCCGACGGCCTTGGAGCCGTCTTCCATGTCCTTGACCATGGCGAACTTGTCTTCGCCCAGCGGCACGACCCGGGCACACTGGCCCAACGGGTCCTGGTTCACCTCGATCAGCTCGGGATTGCAGAGCACATTCAGCGTGAACTCGTCCAGCCGGCTCATGTCGCCGCTGTAGAACAGGGGCGAGGCCATCAGGCACCACAGCGACATGAAGGCGTACTGCTCGTTGGGCGTCAGCGGGCAAGGCTTCGGCTCGCCTCCGCTGCGGGCGTCGCCGATGTAGCCGATCTGGATGTAGTCGGGATCGTTCCAGCTCCCGCGGCGCGAGTATTTGCGATGCTCCGCGTTCTTCAGGGCCACCTCGAAGATGCGGTCGAGCTCATAGCCCAGGTCCCCCGCGGTGCGCCAGCTTTGGCCGCCCACCTCCGCGCCCCACTCCCAGACGTTCCCCATCCCGTACTGGCACAGGTTGAATAACATGTCGCGCTTCTGCTTCTTCAACAGGTCGCCCATCAGGCGGTAGGGCTTTTTCATGGCCTCCAGGCTCTTGTCTCCCTTGACCACGTTCCCGTAAGAGCACCAGTCGTACTTGAGGAAGTCGAAGCCCCAGTCGGCGAACTGCTTGGCGTCCTGGGCCTCGTGCTGGTAGGCGCCGGCGAAGCCCGCGCAGGTGAACGGCCCCGGCGACGTGTACGTCCCGGCCTTGAGCCCTTTGGCGTGGATGTAGTTGGTGAGGGCCTTCATGTCCGGGAAGTGCTTGTTCGGCAGGAGATTGCCCTCCTTGTCCCGCAGCGGGCCGACGCGCATCGGATCGCGCTGTCTGGGGGCGTTCATCCAGCAGTCGTCGATGTTGACGTATTGGTAGCCCACGTCGGCCATGCCGCTGGCGACCATCGCGTCGGCGGCTTGGCGCATCATCTTGTCGGTCACGCGGTCGTAGTGGGCGTACCAGTGGTTCCAGCCCATCGACGGCGTGAGGGAGAGCGTTTCGCCGCAGACGATCTTGAAGGGCCGCTCGGCACTGCCGTGCGCATTGGCGGCCTTGAGCGTCAGCACATGGCTGCCGCGCCGGGAGATGCTGCCCGTGAGGATCCCGGTCTGGGCGTCCAGTCGGAGGCCGTCCGGAAGGTTCTCCGCGCTGAACTGGATCGGCCGCTGGCCCGTCGTCGGGATCCGGTAGAGAAACGGATTGCCCGGCCGGCAGCCGTAGACCGTCGGCCCGTTGATCCGCGGAGCGGGTCCCGGCTTGGGCGTCAGGATCACGGCCTCTTCGCGCGGCCGGCTGATGGTCCTGGGCTTGGCGCCGGCGACGATGAACCGGGCGTCCGCCCAGTCGGCATGATCGAAGGCGACGCCGTCCCCGGCATCGCCGACCGTGAGCAAGAGACACTGGACGCCCTTGAGATCGACGTCCACGGGCTTGGCGGCCTGGCCCGGTTTCATCACGCCGGATTCCCAGAGCTTCCGGCCGTCGCCGATGATCTTGAAGGTCACCGAGCCGGGCCCGGCGGCGGCATCGTCCACGCCGACCGAGGCGAGGAACCGCTCCGAGCCGCGCGCCAGGTCGATCCAGACGACGCTATTGGCATGGGTCCCGACGCCGCGCGCGAATCGCTTGCCGCCGATGGAAAGGGGCGTCTCGCGGATCGAGCGGTCGAGTTGCGGCTTGCCCCAGCCCTGCCGCATCTTGCTCAGGTCCAGCGACGAGAGCCACACCGATTCCGCCCCGAAGGCAAAAGAGCCGGTCAAGAGTGCAACCAGTGCCGTCGCCACGCAAACCCATCGAAGCAAATCTCGCATGTCTCGGGTCCTTTCCTGAAATACGTCTCGCGGGCGGGGATCACGCAACAGCACACGGCGCGTCGAAAGGAGAGCGACACCACGGAGACATGGAGGATCGGAGAATGACCAATGACCAAGCTCCAATGACCAATACTGGTCATTGGTCATTGGGACTTGGGCATTCCTCTCTTCTCCGTGCCCTCCGTGTCTCCGTGGTGAGTCCTCTTTCCCACGCTGAAATAGATGCCCACACCGCGCTAGATTACCCGCAAAACGAGCCGGTGTCGAGATTCGCCGTCGCGAAAGCGACAAAGACGTAGATTTCGGCAACAGAGACTACGGCTGGAGCGCGGGCAAGCTGCCCGTGTCACCCACCGCCGGTGCGGCCAATTCTGGAATGGCTCCGGAGTCCTCGTCAGACGCGGCACGGTCCGGCGCCGAGGCCTTATCGGCCTGGTGAACTTGCACCTGGTTGCGGCCCGCGCGTTTGGCCCGATAGAGGGCCTCGTCGGCCCGGCGGATCAACGATTCGAGGCCGTCGCCTTCGGCGGAGGCCGTCACGCCGACGCTCAGGGAGAGCGAGACTTGCTCGCCGCGGAAGGTGATGCGGGAGGCCCGCTGCGCGGTCTGCGAGCGGATCGTTTCGGCGAGATCTGCTCCGGCGGGCAGTTCCGTGCGCGGCAAGAGGACGGCGAACTCGTCGCCGCCGTAGCGGCCGACAAAGTCGCCTTCGCGGAGCCACTCCTTGAGCCAGCAGCCGAGCTTCTCCAGCACCTGGTCGCCGGCCTGGTGGCCGTGGGCGTCGTTGATCCGCTTCAGGTGGTCCACGTCGATCATCATCAACACAAAGGAGTGTTTCTCCCGATTCCACCCGGCCAGGAGCAGGAAGAGCTTCTCGTCGAGCGCCTTGCGGTTGGCCACTCCGGTCAAGGCATCGGTGCGGGCCTCGCGGCGCACGTGGTCGAGCTGCTCGGCCTGCTCCTCCATCTTGTAGCGGCTGTAGAACAGGTCGTCCTGAAGGCGGCGGTTCGAGTGGAGCAAGGTCCTCATGTGCCCCAACAGCGCCCGCTTGACCAGGTCCATCTCGCCGCTGACCTGCATCGCGTCGACGTCCAGCGCGGTCTGCTGAATCTCACAAGTGTGCGACTCCACGTCGCCCGACATGCGCTCGACGGACTGGAAGATTTCCAGCAGGGTCTTGAGCGTGGCTTGCCGCTCGCGCTCGGCCAACTGCTGATCGGACGCCTGGCCGCGGTTGCGGCCGAGCATTTGGCCGACCAAGACCCCGGCGATCACACTCGCCAGGACCCAGGGTACGATATATGCCAGGGACTCCATAATGCCGCCGCCGGTTGCCGTCCCGAAGAGCTGCCCCCTACGTGACGCATCCCTCTAACGCAAGTCTAGCTCATCGGAAGGGCATGGGCGTTTCACGGTCGGAAGAACCGCTACCGGAGGCAAAGTCCGCCGGGCCCTTGCTTCGCCAAACGGGGGGGAGTAGACTGTCCGTGTTCGAATTCTGCAAGCAGGCCGTCACCGCTGGAGGCAGCAGAGATGGAAACCGCCTGTCCGCACTGCGGCAAGAAGTACAAAGTGCCCGATAGCGCCGTGGGCAAGCAGGCCCCGGGCCATCGCCGCTGGACGCCCTGCTCTCCGCCGACATGGGCGCGCCGGCCGCCGCGCCGGCGGGGCCCTTGGCGCCGGCGGGGCCCTTAGCGCCGCTGGCCCCCGCCGTGCGGCGGCGCAAGCGGAACTACAAGCCGTTGGTTCTCGGCCTTGCGGGAGTGGCTGCGGTCGCCGCAGTGGGTGGGCTCGTCTTCCTCGCGATTCACCTCATCGGCGGCGGGACGGCCCGATCGCGCATCCCCGCTTGGGCCGCGGGTTATGTCCCCGGGGACGCCACGGCGGTTGTCTACCTCAACGTCGAAAAGCTGCGGAAAGGCAAGTACGGCGAATTAAACGGCCGGGTGCGCAGACGCCTCACTTCCGGACTCGTCTCGGACGACACCTCCGAGACCTTGGAATTGGAGGGTGTCCGCGAGGCACTTCTCGTCGGTCTGCCGACCGGGCATTCGCTCGCGGTCTTCCGGACTGCGGAGGATCTGCCGCTGGAGAAAACCCGCGACTTGCTGAATGAATCCTCGGGGCAACGAGGCGGCGCGCGGAGCCTTTTCCGCCGTATGGAGGGAAACTCGGCGGCGGCAAGCCAAACCATGACCCACGCCGGCGTCGCGTACCTCCCTTGTCTGCCAGGGTACCTTGCCAAGACCGCCAGTTGTACGTACTGCCGCGCGAGCGAGTGGCAAACGCTCCTGCAGGCCCTGGAACGCCTGGAGCGCAAGGAGGTGCAGCCCCTGAACAAGGATCTTCAGCAGGCGCTCGAAGAAGTCCGCGGCGACCACTTTGTCGCTGCGATCGGGCGCGGCGCGAGGAATCCGGTCGCCAGCTTGATAGCCATCCGCGACCGCGGCCAGACGCAGTGGAGCGCCATCGGCGTTTCGCTGGACTCCGATCTGACGCTCCAAAGTGCAGTCTGCTTCTCCGACTCCCGTGACGCCGAGGATCGCTCAGATATGATCCCGGAACAGCGGGCCATCGCCGACAAGGTGATCGGCATGATGAAAGCAACCCGCGTTAGGGCCCGGGAAACACGATCCGCATCAACGGGAGGTGGAAGATCAAAGACCTCGAGGACTGGGGCCGCAACCGGGGAAGGGACATGCCTGTGTGCCCCTTCTAACGGGACCGGACGGCCGCGTCCAGGATCTTTCCCGGCTCGTCGGCCCACTGGCGCCGCCGGTAGTCGTAGGGGAGCGCCACGAGGCGGTCCGCGGTGATGCGGATCACGGTGAACTGGCCGGGGCCGTTGGCGGCAGGGGAAGGGAGCTGCACGAAGTTCAGGCCGCGGTATTTCTGGACCGTCGACTTGTGGTAGTGCCCGCCGAGCACGAGGATCACGTTGCTCTTGCCGATCGCTTCGACCAGCTCGTCGCGGTTGGTGATCGCATCCAAGCAGAGGTGCATCGCCAGCACCACCGGCGTGCCGGACTTGACCTTCGTCAGTTCTTCGCGGACAAACTTCAACGCCTCTTTCGAGATCGGCTGGGCCGGGTTGTTCAGGCTCTCATCGTATTTCGAGAACACGGCCACGAAGTGAACGCCGCCGGCGTCGAACGCGTAAGAGAGCGACTTATGCCGGGCCGCGATCCAGTCCAAGACCGTCCGGTTGGGCTCTTTGCCGCCTTCGTCGTGGTTGCCGGCGATGTCGTAGGCGGGGAACTTCAGCCGCTTGGTGATCAGCCCCTCGTAGGCGTTTTTGGCGGCAACCGTGGGCCACTCCGTGATGTCGCCGCAGCCGAACACAAACGCCGGCTTGGCCACCACGCCGCCGAACCGCTCCGGGTACTTGGTCCCCGGCAGGGCGTTCATGGCGTCGATCGCCGGCAGCAGATGCTTGGCGTCGCCGCTGGTCGCCACGTGCTGGTCCGACCAGCCGAAGAAGGTCAGGCCCGCGTCTTCGGCAGCCGCCGGGCTGCTGCCAGCCAACAAGAACATCAAGCCAGCCGCGCAAACCACGGCGAACGCAAATCGCATGGACGTTTTGAACATGATCGTTTCTCCGCCGTAATCACCCCTAAAGCCCACGGGTTGCAGCCCGTGGGCTTTACGAGTCGTTGCCCTCAACGCAATGTCCGTCACGGAGTGACCGGCCTACTCTTATGGTACTCCGCGTAACTCATCAGCCGGATGCCGCGACGCTTGATCGCTTCCTTCACCTTCTCGCTGGTAAACGCCCGCGTGACCCCCGCGCGATCGGCGGCGACCGTCTCATAGCCGACGTGGCCGATGGCCCGCATTTCCGGCGTGTCCTGGCCCGGATGGTCCACGAAGAGCCAGGTCCCGGGCGTGAGGCCCTCGACGATCCGGAGCATGGCCGCCTCTTTCTCCTCGGGCGTGGCGTTGGGCCCGCCCAGGGAGCCCGCCGGTCTTGCCCCCGGGGCCTCCAGCGGCAAGCGGTACTTCTTGGACAGCTTCGTCACGATGGCGCGAAGCTGCGGCGTGGCCGTGGGCGTGCCCATGTGCGAACTCAGGTGGGAGACGTTCGGCAGGTCGGCCAGTGCGAGGTCGATCTGGGCCCGCAGCTCCTTTTCCACCTCGTCGAGCTTGGGGTTGGCCTGGAGGAAGCCCGTGCCCGGCGGGAAATCCCGGCGCTGCCTGGTCATGGGGAAGAAATGGCCGTGGCGGTCGACGAGGCTCGGGGCGTGGGTCACCGGCCCCCACTTGTAGAACTGCCACTCGCTGGTCAGGGTGAGATGGACGCCCACGTCGATGCCGGGGTTCTCCTTGAGCATCTTGACGGCCTCCCGGTACCACGGCGTGGGGACCATGATCTCCAAGCTCCGCACGATCCCCTCGCGGCAGCAGCGGATGCACGCCTCGTTGGCCGCGTGGCAGGAGCCGATGTCGTCGCCCCGCACGATCAGGCGGATTTCCTTCTCTTGGCCAGCGGCCATGCCGCAGAGACAAACCGCGGCCGCGAGACCTGCCAGCGGCAGAGCAATCCAACTGCACATCCAAGGCCGAGATTGTCGCATCATCGTCGATTCTCCGAAGGCTTGGCGCATGGCGTGCCTTGCCTTGCGGCCCTTTGCCGGGTACGCTTCCACGGATGAACCTGAAGTCTATCGTTTCGGCCCGCCCGGTGCAACCTTTTCAGGACACCGTTGACATGGGCACCGGGGTGCCAAGAATGGGCGGGCGCACCACACGATGGAGACCGGAACATGCGACCCACCGTGCTATCCTTCATCGCGACCGTGGCCGCCGTGCTCTCCTGGAGCTGGACTTCCGCCGCCGAGCCGAAGTATCGCCGCCACGACATCAACCCCGACTCGACCTACTGCGCTTGCGCCGCCGTGGACGTCAACCGCGACGGTCGCCTGGATATCGTCTGCGGCGGATGGTGGTGCGAGGCCCCGCACTGGAAGAAGCACGCCCTGCGCGACGTGCCCATGATCCGCGGCCGCTACGACGACTACTCCAACCTGCCGCTGGACGTCAACGGCGACGGCTTGCTCGACCTGGTGAGTGCCAACTACCGCAGCGAGACCCTCTTCTGGATCGAAAACCCCGGCAAGCGCCCGGGCCCTTGGCCGGCCCACGTCATCGACAAGCCGGGCCCGATGGAGACCGCCCGCCTGGAAGACATCGACGGCGACGGGCAGCCCGACGTGCTCCCCAACGGAATGAACTTCGCGGCGTGGTGGGAGCTGGTCCGCGGCCCCAAGCCAGCCGACGCAAAGGGCTTCCGCTGGGTCCGCCACGATCTGCCGATCGAGGCGGCCGGCCACGGCATCGGCTTCGGCGACATCAATGGCGACGGGCGGGGCGACATCGTCGCGGCCAACGGCTGGCTCGAAGCCCCCGAGGACCGCCGCCGCGGGAAGTGGCGCTGGCACCCTGACTGCTCCGAAAATCAAAGGGGATGAATCCAACAAACCCCCCGTCCCCGATACCGGGGTTACCTTGTGCAGGCGTGACGCTGCGATGACCAGTACACAACGCCTCGCCCTGCATCAACTATTATTTTCATCATTCCGGGTGCCGCATAGCGGCAT
>Ga0315280_10010993_pt1 | contig 11216 bp, 9 predicted proteins | sample YL17G06_40_MG_FD_203697 | JGI IMG/M metagenome (GOLD analysis project Ga0315280, IMG submission 203697) | Sediment microbial communities from Yellowstone Lake, YNP, Wyoming, USA - YL17G06_40 | ecosystem: Environmental > Aquatic > Freshwater > Lake > Sediment | place: USA: Wyoming | collected... | reverse complement strand
GGGGGTAAGGGGGTTTGTCTTTGCGCCGAGGCGAATGACCTCTCTCCGTGCTCATTGAGACGCTTTTACCATAGTTTTGCTCTTTTCTCTTCCAATCCGCCCCATCGATGAAATATGCGGGTTAGGCTCTACCGCACGCCGAAATGGCTGTAAAGGTAAAACAGAGCGACCCCTCCGAGAATTATGAATAAGGCAGGAAAGAAAAGTCTGAGCACGCCACGAATCAGATTTCCTCTAAAGTATTCACTGGTCAGCGCAAGGCACGCGTGAATCGGTGAAAAGAGCGTCCCGGCGAACCCGCAGGCGTAAGCGAGAACAATATGGGGCAGCGGATTCGCAGCCACCTCAGGCAGCGCAATAAGAAGAGGAAACGCTGCTGAGCAAAAGACAATCGTTATTCCGGAAACGAAGCCAATCACAAGCGGGAGAACCATAACTAACAGAAGAACAGGGATGCCGACTTCGCTGAAGTACTGTGCGAGCAAGTCAATAGCGCCTGAGAGCGAAAACATCTGCCCGAAAGTCATCACGCCGTAGCCCATAATAAGGAAGCCGAGATAGTGTTTGTTGAGGAATATCCTCTTCGCAATCTTTGAAAGGTTCACATTTCCTCTGACCAGATTCCACAATACAGTGTAGCAGAGCGCTGAACCCAGTGCGACAAAGAGCGATAGCCCTGCAACGATATGCAGTATCAGGATGAGAAGAAACGGCGAAAGTTCCGCCACAAACGAACCTACGAATTTCCACCTGCTGCTCGCAGGTTTCTGGAAAGAGCCGGTATGCGGAAGTCTGCGCAGGAAGAAGAACGCACCGGTTGCGATTGCAACGAGGCACAACGGTGACTGCACGAGGGAAAAATGCTTTACGCTTATTTTCAGAATCTCCTGTGCTGTGTAGATAACGCCGGGATATAGCGGCCAGGCGTACTCCCAAATGTGTCTGAACCAGTGGTTGAGGCAGGTTCTCCCCTCTGCGTCAATATTGAGGGTTCTGCTTACATCCTGCACCATAGGCGCAGAGAAAAGGGCGCCTCCAGGCATCGGAAGAAGTCCAACAATCGCGGGAAGAGCGGCTGCACACAGACGAAGACTCCTGACAAACCCACACAGACCCGCCGTGATGCGGCCAATCTGACCGGAGACATCCAGAGTTATGGAGATTGCGAGGATAGAGGCAATCAGAAGGACAAACTCTCTTGTGCTTGTGTCACCCCAGATTTTCCAGGCTCTTTCGCCTGTCTCTGACACAGTCCCTCCGAAGAGGAATGAGGTAGCGATTCCGCCTGCCAGAAGCGCTATGCCAATAGGGCATCTTCTGTGAATCAAGAAGAGAACAAACGCGAATACGCACAGCACCTTGATAAGAGCGACCACAGCGACCACAGTGTGTCATCTCCCGGGGTAAGCGTTGCCACAGTCTATTGCCGATTTCAGAGCGTGAGAGTGTATCACAAAAGGTCACAATCTCAAGGTCTTTTCCGCGGTCGGATTTGTGGGCAGGACAGAATCGTGGGTGAACAGTCCGCCTGAGGTGGAAAGAAGGCGCTCCATCGCCTTTTCCGGTTTTCTCACCTGAGCGGCGCCGGGCAAGATTGAAAAAGAGTATAACAGGGTTCAAAGTTGTTGACATATCGGCGCGGTGAAAATATAATCGCGCGGGTTGCGGGATAATAGAAATGGCACTATTGGGAAGAAGATTAGCATATCTGGTTTTGCTGGTTATCGCTGCCACCCGTCTCGCCTTTGCAGCGCCTATCAGAACAACGGAACTGACGAGGGCTGAGCAGGAGGAGATAAAGAGCCGCTCTGAGGAGATTCTGCAGCCGGAAAGAAACCAGTTTCAGGTTTATGAAAGCGCGGGCAAACTGGTTGCGCTCAATCACGCCAGGGCTGTTGGGCGGCTTGTGGAGGTGGCGAAGACGGCATCTCCGGTAGCGAAGAAGGCGATAATCGCGCTTTTGGGCGACAGGCGTGATTGGGGCGTGGTGGAAAACATCTCTTATTACTGGCCGATTCTTGAGCAGGGAATTGAAAGCAGCGACTCAAAACTGGTTGAGGAGACTGTGAAAGCACTGACCAGACTTGAGTGTCCGGAAGTAAGTCAGCAACTTCTTGCTATTCTGAAAAACGAGCAGGCTCCGAAGGAGAAGCAGCAGGCTGCGACAAGCGCTCTCGCTCTGTTTCGCATCCTGAGTATGCAGACGATAGGCGTCTTGATAGATTCGCTGGACTATATAGGCGATGAAAAGGCGCGGCAGAGTATTATTCAAGCGCTCAACAAGAGAACTTTTGAGAAGTTGATGACGAAGGAGGAATGGCGTGACTGGCGTGAGGCGAATAAACAGAAATCCTGGGACGAGATTCAGCAGGAGATATCCGCAAGAAGGGAGAGCGCGCGCCGCGAAATGGAAGAGAAACTGCAAGCGATCAGAACACTCCTCGTCCAGAGAACGATAGAATACCTGAAAGTTCTTGCCTATGACCAGAAGCAGCAGATTGCAAAGTGCCTTGAGTTTGTCCAGAGTGAGGACGAAGAACCGGAAATCAGAGCGTGGTGCGCAGGAAGGCTAAGTGAATTGAAGGTGAAAGAGGCGGTCGGTCCGCTCTCAGCAGCGCTCTCCTCGCGCAATCCTACAATCAGGCTTGCCGCTATAGGGGCGCTCGGCGAGATGGGCGACCCCTCAAGTCTTGAGCCTCTTATGCAGAAGTTCGCCTCAGAGTCGCCTATTGAGCGCGCTGCAGTCGCATCCGCACTCGCAAAACTCCAGATTCCTCAGGCTGCAACATTCTTGGCGGATAGATTGGGCGAGGAGAAAGATACCGGCGCTCTTCTTGCTATGGTGAACGCTATTGGAGACCTGGGCTACGAGGACGCTTGTGGTGCGCTTTCAGCGCTGGTGAGCACATCTCAAGGTGATTCGCTTTTGCTGAAGGAGACGCAGGTTGTTGAGGTCAGGCGAGGCGTTATTCTTGCGCTAAAGAAACTGTTCTCTCAGCAGCACCAGGCTCCTATGAATACAGAGTTGAAAGAAAATGCTGTAAAGACGCTCTGCGCACTTCTCGCAGACAAAGACGATTCCGTGAGATACCAGGCGGCTGACAGCCTCGGCGAACTGAAGGCTTCCCTGGCTGTTGACAAACTCTGCCCGCTGCTTGAGTCTGAGACTAATCCGGGCGTGGCAGCAGCCGCAGCAAAGGCGCTCGGGGAGATTGGCGAACCCCACGAGAAGATTCTTGGCTGCCTCTCCTTGCGCGTGAAAGACCCATCAGTTGAGATTAGAAACGCTGTCATCTTCTCTCTCAGACAGATACTTGGTCTGACAGGCGCAACTGCGTTGAAACCTGCTTCTCTGTTTGCCCTCACGCAAAAACTCTTCACAGAAAAAGAGTTCACGATAGTAAAGGAACTTCACATCGGAGGTCCTGAGGCGAAAAAATTAGAATCGCTTCAGCCACAGGAGCGAGATAAGTTCTACGAATCAAGAGCGATTCTCGCGCGAAGTTACCTGGAACTGAAGGAGTTCAAACCAGCCATAGCGGAACTTGAATCAGTCCTTGCCAACCTTCCTGCAAAGTCCACTTCCGCGGAGTTGAGAGAAGAACTGGTTGGCGCGTATGAATCTGATTCTCAGTTCTCCAAGGCTATAGAGCACTGCGACGCGCTGCTGAAGTCAGGTGTTGCCGCAGAACAGGCTGAGAAGATATGGGAGAAGAAGAAGGACCTTATAGAAAAACTCCGTTCCCGGGACATTCTTGAAGCGCAAAGACAGGTTGAATTGAGCCTGTCGCCTGACTTCTCGCCCGCACCCCCCGAAACTGTAAAGAAGCGGCTGGAGGAACTGCGCAAGGAGATTCAGGATAAAATCTCAAAAGAGAAGGCGCCGTAAACAGTATCAGGCGGCAGAGCCGGCAAGGTCTAATCCCCGGGATTTCTTTACAAACGCTCTGGCGTAAAGAATTGGCGAAAAGAGATAAGATGCCCGGTTCAGTAGTAATTATACCCGCAAGATACGCGTCGGAGCGGCTTCCAGGCAAGGTTCTCCTCTCAGAAACAGGCAAGTTTCTGATTCAGCACGTCTGGGAGCAGGCTATCCGCGCAAACAGACCTTCCCGTGTTATCATCGCAGCGGATGACGAGCGCGTGGTGAAGGCGGTAAAATCATTTGGCGGCGAGGCGGTTCTTACCTCAAGTGAGCACTCATCAGGGACAAGCAGAGTCGCAGAGGTAGCACGCGACCTGGACGCTGAAATAGTCGTCGACCTCCAGGCAGATGAGCCAGAGATAGAGCCACAATCAATAGATTTGCTCATAGATGCTCTTTCAAACTCTTCTGATACTAATGTGGCCACGCTTGCAGCGCGCCTGCGTGATTACTCACTACTGGAAAACCCAAACTTAGTGAAAGTGGTTATAGACCTCTCTGGCAACGCGCTCTATTTCTCCCGTTCAGAAATCCCGTACGAGAGGAACTATGTGGAAGGCGGTGATTACTTCTTCGCGCATATCGGAATCTACGCATACAGACGCGAGTTCCTTCTCAAACTTGTCCAGTGGGAGCCCACCATACTTGAGAAAGTGGAGAAACTTGAGCAGTTGAGAATTCTTGAGCACGGATACAGAATAAGAGTCGTTATTATTGATAAGTTTCACCGGGGCATTGATACGCCTGAAGATTACAAGGAGTTCACTGAAAGGCAGAAAAAATGATAAACCGCCACCTGTTATCCCGCAGTCGTTTTTTTCAGTATCTTGCTGCGCTGGCTGTTCTGGTATTGGCCTGTGTATCTCTTGGTCAAGAACAACAGAAGAAGGAGCGGGTTGCTTTCATTCAGTTCGCAAACGAAAGCGCGGATTCTTCGCTTGACTGGCTCGCTCCTTCACTTGTTGACTGCATCTCGCGAGGGCTGGGAGCGGTCAAGGAGATAACAGCGGTTGACTACTCTTCCACAGTTCGCGCGCTAACAGAGATGAATATGCTCTCTGCAGATTTAGCGCGAGAAGAGAATGCGGCAAAAGTCGGGAAGCGTCTCGGCGCCGATATAGTTATTATCGGCAATTACAAAAGGTCAGATACCAAAATCGCCGTTACAGTAGAGATACTTCGCATCGCAGGAGAAAAAGTTGCCCGGACAATGCACGAGGCTCCATTTGACGCCGATTTCACCTTACTCCCCGGCAAAGTCGGTCTCCTTATACTGGAGAAACTGGGCATCAAAGCATCTGATACTTCCTATCTGGTAAAGAAGCCCACTGAAAGCGCGGAAGCGCTTGAACTCTACGGAAAGGGTCTGATCTTCCAGAAAAGCGAGAAGACCTATGATAAGGCGATAGAGTCTTTCGCAAACGCAGCGAAAAAAGACCAAAAATTCGCACCTCCGCACTTTCACCTCGGCTGTCTTTACGCAATCACCGATATTCCAAACTCTCTAACTTCTGCTCTGAAGGAGTACCTGAAGGCGACGAGCATTGACCCCGACTACGCCGAGGCTTTCAGCAACCTCGGGGTTATTTACACGCAGTTGGGGCACGCAGAGCAGGCGCTCCAGGCATACAACAGTGCGATAGAAAAAAATCCCGGACTCGCCGACGCCCACTGCAATCTCGGTAAACTCCTGGACTCGCAAGGAAAGCACGATGACTCTATCAAAGAATATAATACCGCCATCAAACTTTCGCCGAACGATGCGGTGCTCTACAATAATGTCGCGGTCGCATACATCAATAAGGGAAATAAAGAAGAGGCGGAAAAAGCGTATCTGAAGGCTGTTGAACTGAATCCAGATTTGAAAGAGGCTCATCTTGGACTCGGACTCATCTACGACAATCAAAATCAGAAGGATAAGGCGATTCTTCACTATGAAATGTATCTCAGTCTTGGCGGGGATGACGCCGAGATAGTAATAAGGCTGCAACAACTGCAAAAAGCAGCGGAGAAGGAACAGAAGTAAAGGAGAAAAAGGAAAACCCCTTTGCTGAACTTACTTCTTTCTAAGAGTGAAGTATGCCAAAGTATATTTTTGTGACAGGTGGAGTGGTCTCCTCTCTCGGAAAGGGACTGACAACAGCCTCAGTAGGGCTTCTCCTTGAGAGGCGCGGACTCAAAGTGGAACTCCAGAAGATAGACCCTTACATCAACGTTGACCCCGGAACTATGAGCCCTTTCCAGCACGGCGAAGTCTACGTGACAGAGGACGGCGCTGAAACAGACCTGGACCTGGGACACTATGAGAGGTTCACAAACTGCAAACTTACCAAAGAGTCCAACTTCACAACAGGAAGAGTCTATTTCAATGTGATAAGGAACGAGCGCCGCGGCGACTACCTCGGACAGACAGTTCAGGTTGTGCCGCATATCACGGACGAGATAAAACGGCTCATCCGCGGCGTGGCGAGAGACGAAAACTCTGTCGTCATCGCTGAAGTCGGCGGAACTGTCGGCGATATTGAGAGCCTCCCCTTCCTGGAGTCTGCGCGTCAGATGCGCCTTGAGATGGGACCCGCAAACGTGCTGTTCATCCATCTTACGCTTCTGCCCTATCTGCATACTTCGGGCGAGATAAAGTCCAAGCCGACCCAGCACAGCGTCGGCAAACTGCGCGAAATCGGAATCCAGCCAGACATAATAATCTGTCGCGCAGCGGTCGCTATGACAGAGGACGTTCGCAACAAAATCTCCCTCTTCTGCAATGTCAGCCGCGAGACAGTCATTGAGGAAAGGGATGTAGAGCACTCTATATACGAAATTCCAGTTGTTCTGCACAAGCAGCGCCTTGATGACCTTATACTGACACTTCTGCACCTGAAGGCGAACCACCAGGACCTCTCAGACTGGGAAAAACTCCTGGATATTATCAAGTCACCGCAAAGGACCTGCCGAATCGCGCTTGTGGGAAAATACGTGGCTCTGAGCGACGCCTACAAGTCAATCTACGAGGCTCTCACGCACGGCGCAGTGGCAAACTATGCAGGCGTCCAGGTGAAGAAAGTCAGTTCGGAAGATGTTGAGAAGTTCGGTGCTGCCCAGTTCCTCAGTGATGTGGACGGCATCCTCGTTCCCGGCGGATTCGGCGATAGAGGGATAGAAGGAAAGATAGAAACTGTCAGATACGCGCGCGAAAATAGAGTCCCGTTTCTCGGCATCTGCCTCGGAATGCAGGTTGCAGTCATAGAGTTCGCGCGAAACGTCTGTGGGCTTTCCGCCGCAAACAGCACGGAGTTTGATAAGTCAACTAATCACCCGGTCATAGACCTGCTTGAACAGCAGCGAACTGTATCAGAGAAAGGCGGAACTATGCGCCTCGGTGCATATCCGTGCATCATCGCCGAAGGTGGCAAATCTTATGAGGCGTATAGAACTAATCAGGTGAGCGAGCGCCATCGCCACAGATATGAGTTCAACAACTCCTATCGCGACCTGTTCTTCAGCAAAGGGATGGTTCCCGCGGGACTATCGCCCGGAGGAGAACTTGTAGAGATGATAGAACTTCGCGACCACCCGTGGTTTGTCGCTGTTCAATTTCACCCAGAGTTCAAGTCAAGATTGCTCAAACCCCATCCGCTTTTCGCCGCGTTCGTGAAAGCCGCCCTCGCCACCAGGAGCGGGAGTTAGACTGAGAACCTGCATACTCATCCCTTCCAAGATGAACTGCGGATTGGTGTGGTTAGCGCCTCGTCCCGACACAGATTGCGCGGTAAAAGCGAGGTCTTCTGTCCTTGGTTACGTGATTGAACTGTGTCAGCCTCTTATTATCCGCCTGCTTCGGGTCTATCTCTATTGTTTTGAGACCTTCTTCCTTCGCTGAAAAGCGCAGTAACACTTCTGCGCACGGAGAGACTATCTGGCTCTTCCCGGTGAATTCCAGATGCCTGCGTCCGCGAGACTCTCTTCCTGTGCGGTTTGCGGTGACAAAGAAGACCCGATTCTCCAGCGCGCGGGCGCGCGCGACTTCCTGACACCACGGAAGCACAAGATTGGCGCAGTGGCAGACAATCTGTGCTCCCTTGAGGGCGAGGACGCGAGTGGCTTCGGGAAAGAACCAGTCAAAGCAGACTATAACGCCGATTCGCGCAAAGCCGAGGTCAAATACGCTCAAAGGAAGGTTACCCTCGTCAAATAGCAGTTTTTCGCGGTCAAACAGATGAATTTTTCTGTATGTGCCGACAAACCCGCGCGGGGAGATGATAATAGCGCTGTTATAGATTCTCTTTCCTGCGCGCTCAGGAATACAGGCAACTATAGACGCACCAGTCTTCTTTGAGAGATTTATGAGTGCTACAGTGGTAGGGCCCTGCGGAACAGGCTCTGCGAAGAGCGCAAGTTCATCTTTTGAGCGGAAGAGGTATCCTGTGGAGAAGAGTTCAGGCAGAACTAACAGGTCTGTCTTTTTGCCCGCGAGAGTGTTTTCAACTCGCTTCAGGTTATCCTTGACCTGACCGAACCGCGGAGAGAACTGAAAGACGCTGATTCTCACAAAATTCTCTCACTTGCCTGCCTTGCCTTCTTAGTCACGCCTGCCGCCGAGCAGACCTGACCTGAGAAGGAAATAGAGAAGTTGCATAACAGCGGCTGCTGTCGCCGCTACATAGGTCATAGCGGCAGCGCTAAGAACAGACCTCACCCCCGCCTCTTCCTCAGCGGTTACTATAATGCCTGATTCCACCAGCGCTTTTCTCGCGCGAGAAGATGCGTTGAACTCTACAGGAAGCGTTATCAACTGGAACACCACCAGACCCGCAAATAGAACAATTCCTATTTTTATTAGCGCGAGGGCGTTCATTATAAATCCGATGAATATTATCGGCCAGGCAAGCCATGAGCCCGCGCTGGCCATCGGAACTACCGCGGTTCTCAGGCTCATAGGAGCGTATCTGGACGCGTGCTGCATCGCGTGCCCCGCTTCGTGGGCTGCAATACCGACTGCGGAGACGCTTCTTGTGGAGAAGACCTCTTCAGAAAGTCTGAGGGTTTTCGTTCGCGGGTCGTAGTGGTCTGATAGCCAGCCGCGGGTAAGTTCTATCTTGACATCCTGCAGACCGGAGTCTTTGAGTATCTGGGCGGCTGCTTCTGCGCCGGAGTAGCCTTTTCCGGAAGCCACTTTGCGGTAGGTAGAAAAGGCGGTCTGAACCCTGACCTGCGCCACAAGCGCGAGAATAATTGCCGGAGCAAGCAACATCCAGTATAGTGGGTCTATTCCGTAGAATCCCATATTACCTCCTCTCAGGCGCGATGCCCTGGTTCAGCGCCGATTTCAGTGAATACTGCGCTCATTTCCGTTTGATTTTCGGTTTCCGCACTGACTGCGAGAGATGATACATCACTGTGGTTGCCAAGTCAAGTCGGCGCTGACCGCTGGAAGCGATGCGCCTGATATTTCCCAGATTGGGAACGCACACCAGTTGACTTCTTGGTCTATCTTATCTAAACTCCAGGCGGTAGTTGCGTCCTTTTGGTTAGGGTGTTGCCAGCAGAGTGAGGAAAACTTCTTCGGAGAAACTATGGCGGAGATAGTGAGGTCGGTGAAGGAACTTTCGCGCAGACTGGCGAAGGCGAGAAGAGAAGGCAAAAAGATTGTCTTCGCAAACGGAGTCTTTGATATTCTTCACGTCGGACATATAAGGTATCTGCGCGGCGCAAAAGCGCTTGGCGATATACTTGTGGTCGGAGTCAACAGCGACAGGTCTGTCAAGAAACTGAAGAGTCCGCATCTGCCGATAACGCCTCAGAAAGAGAGGCTGGAAATTCTCTCCTGCCTGGAGTTCATAGATTACTTGATACTGTTTGAAGATGGAACCGCGGACAGGATTCTCGCTGCTCTTGCGCCCGACATTCACGCAAAAGGCGCTGACTATACGAAGAAAACTGTTCCTGAACGCGAGACTGTTCTCTCTTACGGCGGCGCAGTTGCAATCACAGGCGATAGGAAGAGACACTCCACTACCGACCTGATAAAGCGAATCGGAAAACTCGCGCGCAAGACCTAATTGTTACAAACTCGTTACAGCAGAAGTCTCTTTTGGGGTGTATATTATGGCGGTATGCGCTACTGCAGGAGAAGGAAGGTATAGTATGGAGTTTATCAGGGTCGGGGGGAAGTTCTTCCTGTCAGACCGAAGAGAACGTTAGTTGAAGGGAGGTGTTGTTATGAGCAAAGTGCTGATTCTATTGTGGGCAGTGGCTCTCGTGGGCACGTTTTTTCTCGCTCAAAATGTTCTGGCTCAGGATAAGGGGGAGGAGGCAAGAAGTCGTATCGTGAAGGCTACGATTTTCAAGAACGGCACAGCGCTTCTCAGACAGGAGATAAAGGGCACCGCTGATAGGGACGGTTACCTTCGTTGTTCCAATATCGCGCCACCTATTATGGGAACTCTTGATGCTGTATCGGGAGAAGTGGACCGCGTAGTTCTTGAGGAGTTTGAGACGGTTGCGCCAATTACCACTCTCCCTGACCTCCTTGAAGAGAACATAGGTAAAACAATCCTTATCGCCGAGGTGGATAAAGAAGGCAAGAAGACATATCGTGCTGAAAAAATCACCGCAGTTCTCAAACGAGATACGGAGACCCCTGTCCAGCCTTCAGAACAGTCAAGGTGGAGCGGTTATTCTTACCCACCTGCTACTCCTGGAAAACTCGTTGTCCTTCAGTCTGACCTGGGCACACGAGTTGTTACGGTGGATGGTGTCGGTCAATTTATGGCGCAGAGTGGTCAGGAAATTGTGACTACTAAGAAGGATAAGAAAACAAGACTGGCTATCCATCTTGCCAACTCCGCGGGAAAAGAGGCAACTGTTATGGTGGAATATCTCACACGCGGATTACGCTGGATACCCACTTACCGGATAGCGCTGGTGAACAAAGATACTGCTAATTTGTCGCTTTCCGCCGAGGTGGTGAATGACATTATTGACCTGGACAATACAGCGGTTGAATTCGTCGGGGGATTTCCCCATTTCCTTTTTGATGGTCAATTGTCTCCTGTGGCGCTTTCTCCGTTCTGGCCCGCTTTTTCGCAGTTCATCGCCCCATCCGGGAGAGGAGATGTCTATATGGGAAATGTCGCGATGCAGCAGACTGCAGCGATTGACAGGTTTAGAGACTCTAACAAAACCTTCATGAGAGGAAACTCCAACATATGAGAATGCAGCCTAAGCATAGCAGTGCCTCGTGTATGTCAGAACGCTTTTCAAACCGTAGACGGAGTCGGCGAAAATGATT
>Ga0315280_10010992_pt1 | contig 11217 bp, 9 predicted proteins | sample YL17G06_40_MG_FD_203697 | JGI IMG/M metagenome (GOLD analysis project Ga0315280, IMG submission 203697) | Sediment microbial communities from Yellowstone Lake, YNP, Wyoming, USA - YL17G06_40 | ecosystem: Environmental > Aquatic > Freshwater > Lake > Sediment | place: USA: Wyoming | collected... | reverse complement strand
GACGGCCGGGTGACCAAGACGACTTACGGCAACGGCGCGAGAAGCGAGTATGCGTATTACGCGTCGGGGGCGCTGTCGAAGATCAGCCACTATGCCAACGGCGGGACGCTCATCGCCTCGACCGCCTACGAGTATGACAAGGCCGGCAACGTGACCAAGTGCGTGCTCGACGACGCTCTGACCTACAACGGCGATGCGACGGTGACGTATGAGTATGACGGCCTGCATCGTCTGACGCGCGAATATTGCGCTCCGGCGCAAGGGTCGTATCGAACGGGGTATGACTATCGCTACCAATACGACGCCGTCGGGAACCGCGGGACCAAGATCAGCGGGAGCGGTTCGGGGCGGTATGAGACCCGCTACGGCTACTCGGCGCGCAACGAAATGCAGACCGCGGATACCTATCAATGCGTCGTGGAGTGGGACGAGGAGACACAGGAGTGGGTGGAAAACCAGTATTACCAGGGCGGCTATTCCTACACGTATGACTTGCGCGGCGACCTCGTCACCAAGCAGGAGCATAACAGCGGCTACAGCGCCACCAACTCGCGATCTGCCGGCAGCGCTTGCCGCGCGGCATTTCCGAGGCCGCCGTCGCGCGGCTCAAAATGTGCAAGTCGCTATACGTGGACGTGCCGAGCATCCACGATTGCCCCGTCAACCTCGAGTGTGTTATTGACCACGTCGAGCCGTACTACACGCACCTGATCGCCTTCGTGCGCGTCGTCGGGGCGAGCATTGACGACCAGTACCTTTTCTGGGATCGGGAGAAGATCATCCAGACCTATCCGACGAACTTCGCCGACGAGGTGGTGGACAAGAACGGGGCCATGCACCTGCGCGTTTCGCTCCTCAAAGACATCTACCCCTGCCCCCAGTTCCCGCTGGGGCAGAAGGCCGGTTGGGGCGACAGTTTCGACAAGTGGGTAAGGGATCTGGCCGATGAAAAGTATTTGTCGCGCGAGGAGCAGAAGCAGATCGTCGGCTGGCACCGGTGCTGGCAGGAAATCTTTCCCGACTTGAAAACCGCCGAGCGCGCGGCCCTCAAGAAAAAACTGAACGAGCTTTGCCGCCTGCTGGTCGGCGAACAGTGGGAGAAAGTCCATGCCTTCTTGCAGGGGCTTGTAGAATAAGAGTGGCGTGAGCTGTTCGTCAATGTCGTTCCATGGTTCTGTTCCTATCTCTGTCTGAAAGACCTCGATTCGGGCTTCTGACAGGATGACAGGATTCACGGGATGTTGAAATCCGGGACATTCCGCGATTCGCCGTCGCGCGCGAATCGCGCGCGCAGGCGCAAGGCCGCTTCCACCATGCGACTCAGCTTCTCGTAGGCTTCATCAATGCTGGGTGGTTCGCCGGCGTCGGGCGCAAAACCGCAATCGGGGTTGAGGGCGATGCGCGCAGGGTCCACGATGGCGGCTCCGGCGGCGCCGAGGGCCTCGATCTGTTCGACGGACTGCATCTTCTCGCTGCGCACGTCCACCACCCCCATCCCCACTCCCAGATGATCGGGCAGCAACTCCAGATCGCTGGCGTCGCCTGTTTCGGGATAGGCAAATTCGAGATTCACGCGGTCAATCTTCGCATCTTTCAGACGCGGCAGAATCGGTTTGTAATCGCCGGACACATCGCTTCGCCGCTTGTAGACGCTGTGGCAGCAGTGCAGATGAACCTCGGCCGCCAGGCCCTCCACGACTTGGTTGATCGCCGCGAGGGCCTCGGGGAATTGCCGCTCAACGTCCCACTGCCTGCGGAGCCGCTCGTCGTGAGTGCCGGCGCCCGACATCAACCGCCGGTCGCAGAAATAGGTCAACGCCGGATCGTCGAGCTGGACAATGTCAATTCCCACTTCCGCCGCCGCGCGCGCCTCTTGGGCCAGAATCTCCGCCAGGTGCTTCATGAAATGCTCCATGGTTGGGTAAGCATCGCGGCTGTAATCTTCATGCCAGTATCTTACGGCGATCAGAAACGGACTCGGCAAAGCGAACTTGGTGCAGCGGTCCGTGTGCTTGGTCAGAAAGCGGGCGTCCTCGGCGAAGACGGGTTCAACGGCGGCCATCTTGCGAACGACCACGTCCGTGAATTTTGTCTCTCCCTGGTGTTCATATCTGCGGCATCGCTCGAAGCCGCCGACGCGGCTCAGAAATTCGCCGATGTAATGAGTTCGCCGCCACTCGCCGTCGCTGACCACATCGAGTCCGACCTGCTCCTGGAGGCGGATGGCGAAGATGACCATCTCATCCAGGATTCGGTTGAACCGTTCCGCCGGAATCTGGTTTCGCCGCGCCAGGAGGTCGCGCACCATCTTTGGCCGTGGCAACGATCCGATGACTTGCGTGTAGAAAGGAGGAAGTCGTTGCGTTCGCGGTGTTTTCACGGCTGAAGGGCCCTGCGTGCGTTTGTGGTTTGGCTAGTCTCTGATTAGTCGCTCGTCAAAAACCCCAACGACTCTGATTTCAAGCCACGCTCCTGGAGGTTTCCTCCCGGGCAACCCTTCGCGGTCAAAAGGTCTGGTGTTCCGTTCTTCGGATGATTTCGTTTTGCAGATCAACGCCCAGATCAACGAAATAGTCGCTATATCCCGCCACGCGGACGATCAAGTTGCGATACTTCTCCGGGTGCGTTTGCGCCTCACGCAGCGTTTCCGCCGTAACGACATTGAACTGGATGTGGTGACCGTCCATTCGAAAATACGTGCGAACAAGATTCGCCAGTTGCGCGATCCCTTCTTCATCGGCGAGCAACTGGGGCGAGAACTTCTGGTTGAGCAGCGTTCCGCCCGTCTTGATGTGATCCATTTTCGCGGCCGATTTCACCACGGCGGTGGGGCCTCTACGGTCGGCTCCCTGAACGGGGGAGATTCCTTCGGAAAGCGGTTCGCCTGCCTTGCGGCCGTCGGGGAGCGCGCCGGTCACACTGCCGAAGTACACATGAACGGTGGTCGGCAGAAGATTGATTCGGTGGCAGCCGCCCCTGCCATTCGGTCTCCCGTCAACCGCTCGATAGTAGGAATCGAACACCTGCCTCATGAGATCGTCGGCATAGTCATCGTCGTTTCCATATTTCGGAGTCTCATTGAGAAATCGTTGTCGGAGGCGGCCATCCGTCTCGAAGTTCGATGAAACGGCGTCCAGCAACTCCCTCATGGTGACATGTTTCTGGTCGAAGACATTGTACTTAACCGAAGCCAACGCGTCGGTCACGCTGCCCAGTCCGACGCCCTGGATATAGCTGGTGTTATATCGGGCTCCGCCGCTGTGATAGTCTTTTCCCTTCTGCACACAATCGTCAATCAGCAACGACAAAAACGGTACGGGGAGATACCTGGCATAGAGGCATTCGATGATGTTGTTGCCTCTTATCTTAATATCAACCATGTGTCGCAACTGTCTCTGGAAGGCCGCGAAGAACTCGTCGAAGATGCGAAACGTTGCGGGATCTCCCGTCTCGATTCCGATCTTCTTGCCGGTGCGCGGGTCCACTCCATTATGTAACGTTAGCTCCAATACTTTTGGAATATTCAAATAGCCGGTCAGAATGTACGCCTCTTTTCCGAACGCACCCGCTTCCACGCAGCCGCTGGCCCCGCCGCATCGCGCATCCTCGAGCGACTTCCCTTGTCGCACCAGCTCTTGCACGATCGCATCGGTGTTGAAGACGGAGGGTTGCCCGAAGCCCGTCTTGATGATTCGGAGGGCGCGCTTGAGGAGTCGGGCGGGATTCTTCTTGCTCAGCTGAATCATGGAGCTCGGCTGAACGAGGCGCATTTCCTCGACCACGTCCAGAAGCAGATAGGATAGATCGTTGACGGCATCCGAGCCGTCGGCGCGAACTCCACCGATGTTGATCAGAACGAAATCCGTGTAGGTACTGCTCTCTTGCGCGGTGACCCCGACCTTGGGCGGCGCGGGGTGGTTATTGAACTTGATCCAAAATGCCTGGAGCAACTCGCGGGCTTCTTCGAGTGTCAGCGCTGCCGCCTCCACGTCGCGTGTGTAGAATGGATAGAGATGCTGGTCGAGTCTCCCGGGATTGAATGAGTCCCAGGGATTCAATTCCGTGATGACGCCCACATGGACGAACCAGTAATATTGAAGCGCTTCCCAAAATGTCTTGGGAGCGTGAGCCGGGACCCGCCGGCAAATCGCGGCCATGTTCTCGAATTCGCCTTTGCGCTTCGGATCCTTCTCTTGTGTGGCCAGTTCGTCGAGTTGCTCCGCATGGCGTTCGGCAAATCGAATGATGGCGTCGGCGGCGATTTCCATGGCCTTGAGTTCTTCTCTCTTGTCGTAAGCCTCGGGATCGTTGAAGAAGTCGAGACGGTCCATGCTCTCCCGAATCTCGGCTCTCAGGTCGAGCATCCCTTTCTTGTAGATGTTATCGCCCAACACCGTGTGTCCGGGCGCGCGTTGCTCCATGAACTCCGTGAACATGCCTGCTTCGTAAGCCGCTTTCCACTCATCGGTCATTTCCTGGAAGATACGGTCTCGCAGCGACTTCCCGCTCCAAAAGGGAATGATCTCGCTCTCGTAGATCGCTCGTGCTTCGTCGTCCACGCGGTAGGGAATCTTTTCGCGTGTATTGAGAATATGAAGATCCTTCAACGAGTGAGTGCAGATTTCGGGATAGGTCGGCGTCGCCTTGGGCGCCGGTCCTCTCTCGCCGACGATCAATTCACCTTCGCCGATGTGGATGCTCTTCTTCTCGAGGATGTGTTTGAACGCCAGCGCCCGTTTGACCGGAACCGAGACCTTGTCGGCGAGATCGCTCTTGTAAAATTCCGTGACAAGGACAGCGCGTTCCGCCGAGATGCGCGGTCGCGTGTCTGTGCTCTTTTCGCGAAGATTCTTGATCCTGTCGTTCATCGCTTACCCTCCGCTGGAAACCCGAAAACCGTGGCTTTCGAATTGTCGCCGTATTACCTCGATGCGTTGACCTGTCGGTGTGTCAATCCCCTCCATGGGATTTGCCTGTTTCAATCTTTTGTACTTTCCACCGGCCATCTTGTGATAGGGAAGCAGCGCGACATCGTGAATGCTTTTCAGCGCGGCGACGAACGCGACGATGTCGGCGATATTCTCCTCCGTATCCGTCAGTTGAGGCACGACGGGGAACCGAACCACGGTTCTCTTTCTCGTTTCGTCGAGCGCTCGCAGGTTTTCGAGGATCAGGCGGTTCGAAACGCCCGTGTACTTCCGGTGCTGCTCGTCATTCATAATCTTAAGATCGAAAAGAACCAAATCAACCCAATCCCGGATCGAAAGGAACACTTCGCGAGGAGCGAAGCCCGACGTGTCGAGGGCCGTATGAATGTCCTTCGCCTTGCAGGCTTGGAGCAAAGCGAGCAGAAACTCCGCCTGCATCAGGGGCTCGCCGCCGGAGAATGTCGCTCCGCCGCCGGATTCGTCGAAGAACAGGATGTCTTTCTCGATTTCCTCCATGATCTGGCTGACGTTTGCCACGCGCCCGACCGGTTCGGCGTCTGTGGGTCCTGTGATCTCTCCGTGTGAGGTGCGAGGCGACATTATTTCGAGGTCCGGATTCTGGCCTTCGGGATTATGGCACCACGGGCATCTCAGCGGGCATCCCTTCAGGAACACGGTGACGCGAATCCCGGGGCCGTCATGGATTGCGTATCTCTTAATGTCGAATATTGTTCCCTGAGTCGCCAACCGTGCCTTCTCCCAAATTCCTCCGGCCTCTGATGTCCGCCATCTTCCAGCCACTTCAGCGACAAATCTTCGCTATGGCGTGAAGATGACTCAAGAGAATATTGGCCCGAACGAGCGGGCAAAACCGTGTGGCCCTTTGGCATCCCGCGCTCCCGAATCGCCGATTCTGCTCCGTTGCACTTGCAAAAGGAATGGGAATGTTGCCTCAATGGGTTCCAGTGGAACGCAGCGCCGGGGCACGGAAACGCGGCGTTGCATCCTGTTAGGATTCGGGTTGGCCCAGGCACGAGCGGCGCATTGCCGAGAATTGAGGGATTTCTGATGGCGGTAAAATGGTGGTTCTCCAGATTCCGTAGGACAGCTCTGGTCGGACTCTTCGTCATATTGGCAATCGGCGCTGACGCCGAAAATAAACTCTCCAGCGTGTCCAGATTGATCCGGCAGGTTAGGGGAGCGAGTGAGCGGTCAGAGCCGGTGCCCGCTGCGTCATCTTCTCTTTCGGGTGCAACAACGGCCCCACTCCAGCTGCGTCCGCCGGCGGTTTATCCCTGGCGCCCCATCTTCCGCGGGATAGACCACGCGACCACCGAGGCCTCAACTCCCGTGCCGATGAAACTGAATGCGCTTCGAGTTCACCTCGGCGAGCCGGGCATCGAGTTCCTGGTCACGCCCTCCAATGGCGAAGCCCCGCTCGACACGACGGGCACCTGGACGAGCACGTTCCTGCGCACTTACAAATGTCAGGCAGCCGTCAACGCATCGCCCTTTGCTCCCGTCGTTCAGAAAGAGGGAACTCTGGAGGACGTCCTGGGATTGTCGGTTTCGCGAGGCGATTGCTACTCGCCGGCCAACGGCACCTACGGCGCGTTGTTGATCTCAAAGGACAACAAAGCTTGGATCGCAACGCCACCGATCAAAGCGGAAAAGGCCTACAACGCGGTGGGCGGCTTTCGGCTGTTGCTCAAGAACGGAACGAATGTCGCCAAGGACGACATTCGCCATCCCCGCACGGCTGCCGGGATTTCCAAAGACGGACGGTTTCTCTATCTGGTCGTGCTCGATGGCAGACAGAAAGGTTACAGCGAAGGCGCCACGACCCCCGAGACGGCCGAGTGGATGCGGTCGTTCGGCGCGTGGGACGCGGTGAACCTCGACGGCGGCGGCTCGACGGCGATGGTGATCTCGGACGGCCACGGCGGCGCAAAGGTCCTCAACCGCCCGATTGACCTCGGCATTCCGGGAAAGGAACGCGTGGTGGCAAATCATCTCGGAATCTTCGCGAGGCCGCTCGAAGGGAAATGAGGCAAGCCGCTCTTGACCGCGGTTAGCCCCGCCCTCAAGAATCCCATAGAGTCCCGGGGGCGGATTGAAGAAAGCGGGTCGCAGGAAGCTGCCCGAGACCGAATTGTAGAACAGATTCTCCTTTTTCTCTCTCGTGCTGTAATAAACACGGCCCCTTCTCCGTCAGAGATAATGAATCAGAGCTTCGCCAAACGTGGTTTGGGATCCCCGGCGAACACTCGATTCCTCGAGGAACGAAGGAACCGCATGAAGGACGATCTGACAGAACGAGTGGCGGAGCTGGCCGACCGCCATGGCCGTATGGTCTTCGCGACGGCCTACCGGGTTCTCGGTCGTGCGGAGGAGGCCGAAGACGTTCTCCAGGAGGTTTTCCTGAAGGTGCTGCAATCGTGGAACGGGCGCTTGAAGCCGGACACCGTTCAGGATTGGGGCGCGTATCTGCGGGTGACGGTGGCGCGCTGTGCCGTGGACCTGTTGCGCCGCAAGCCGAAATGGGAGAACGACGGCGCGGAGCCGCCCGAGGAGCTCCCGGCTCCCCCGATCAGAACCCGCGGCACATCGCTCTCCAGCGCCAACGGGCAAGGCTCTTGCGACAGGCCCTGAGATCGTTACGGAAACACGACGCCGAGATCTTTGCCCTGCGATACTTCGAAGAGTTCTCCTATGACGAGATCGCAAGGCAGACGGGCGTGAGTCTCAATGCCGTGGGCGTGATCCTTTACCGCGCGCGCAAACGTCTCCGCGAGATCCTCGAACCGATGCTGGCGCTGGACGCGAAGCAAGACGGGAACCCAAAGGACCGTGCCGAAGAAGGAAAGGAGAATCGTCATGTCGCGACGTGAAACCGATCGAGAACAGGAAGAGCTGGGCCCTCTCCGCGAATGGATCGAGGCCGTTCAGTGCGAAGCGCCGGCGGACAGCGACTATCAGACGGCCCGGCGCAAGCTGATGGAGAAACTCGAAACAACTCAAAAGGAGAGCTGGATCATGAGCATCATCCGCAAAGCCGGTTACGCAAAGTTGAGATTGGCGACTGCCTGTGGCATCGCCGTGCTGGCGGTCGTTCTGGCCGTGGTTTTCAATCCCCTGGGACAGGGACCGCGTGACGTCTTCGCCGAGGCAGTCGGACGGCTCCACAACGCCCGCACCCTGACGTGTACCTGCGTGGACGACTACAATCCGGGGCCGATCGAAATGGCTTACAAGGAGCCGGGGCGCTTTCGTCTCGCCCTGCGAATGGGATTCTGGCCGGCCGTCATCGTCGTGAACCACGAAACGCGCAAAGGCATTATGCTGTACCCCGAGGCCAAGATGTACGATGAGTTGACAAACAGCTTCAGTCCCAAGCCCGAGGTGGCCAATCTTATTGACGATCTCCGGTCGCTTCCCATGCGGGCCGACAAGGAACTCGGAAAGCGGGAGATAAACGGCCGCACGGCTCTGGGCTTTCTCGTGAGCCGCGGCGATGCAGCAGGGGAGTTGAAAAATGTTGAAGTGTGGGTGGACGCAAAAACGGGCGACACCCTTCTCCTGCAGGGGGAGCAGGAAGCCAACGAACCGGTCATTGGGCCAGATGGCAGCACCGTTGGACCCATCGGCACGACCCTTATGAAAACCCGGACCGTCCATCGGATCATGAGCAACTTCAAATTCAACGTGGACCTGGACGACTCGCTGTTCGACGCCAATCCGCCGGAAGGGTGGTCGGTTGGCCCGAGGACGATGTCGCGGGTTGATCGGCCGAGCGCGGAAAAGACGAAGTGAGAAGAGCCTGACCTGATTTTTGTCGCGCCACTTCTCTGGCAGGAACCAAGTTCTGAACAGCGGGCGGGGAAGCCACCCTGCCCGTTTTCTTTGTGTACTTGGTGTGTACGGCCTTCGCTGGGAGAAGCGCCTCAACTTCGACTGGTCCCGCACAAGCCTTTTAGCCCTGCGATGACACTTCCTCAATTTCTTCCACGGTCTTGGGTATTCTTCGGCCCAACACTCGTTGACCGTTTTCCGTCACCAGTACATCATCTTCAATTCTGACGCCGCCAAAGGTCCTATACTTCTCGACCATGTTATAATGGATGAACTCGGCGCATTTCCGTTCGGCCTTCCAACGGTCTATCAGTTCAGGAATGAAATAGACTCCCGGTTCAACGGTTACGACGAAGCCCGGTTCGACCGCCTTCGCCAGCCTCAACCACTTCCATCCGAAGGCGGGATTCCTCCTTATCGTTTCCGTGTAGCCGACGTACTCCTCGCCCAGGCCTTCCATATCATGGACGTCGAGTCCCATCATGTGGCCGACGCCGCACGGGAACAATAATGTATGCGCCCCCGCCTCAACAGCCTCATCAACGTTTCCTTTCGTCAGCCCAAGATCCTTCAGGCCGGAGAGAAGCGTGCGCGCCGCAAGCCGATGGACGTTCCGGAATTCCATTCCCGGTCTGATTGCCTCGATCGCGCGTTCCTGCGCATCGAGAACGATTGAGTAGATATCCTTCTGCTTCGAGGTAAACTTTCCGCCGACGGGAATCGTTCGCGTGATGTCGCTCGCGTAATGCAACGGTGATTCCACGCCGGAATCGTTCACCGCAAGGCCGCTGTCTTTCATCACGTTGCCATGGAAATGATTGTGGAGCGTTTCGCCGTGGATTGAAAAGATGGTGGGGAAGGCGAGGCGCACGCCGCGGGAAAGCGCAATGCCCTCCATCGCACCAGCGACCTCGCGTTCCACCATGCCCGGCTTTGCCATGCGCATCGCCAGCGTCTGCATTTCATACGCAATCGCGAGCGCCGCTTCGATCTGCTCGATCTCTTCCGGCGACTTTCCTGATCGTTGTGCGACTACAGCTTTGATCAGAGGGACGGAAGCGTGCTCTTTGACTTCTGCTGCGTCTATTCCTAACAGCTGTCTCAACCGCAGCACATGTTCCGCTCGATAAGGAGGGAGAAAATGGACTTGGCGGCCTTGCTGGAGCGCCTCTCGCAACTCGGCTTCTGCGGCGTCGGGCGATCCGGTTTCATGAATCGCAACCTCCTCACACCTTTCGCGGAGCGACGGCTGCGGCCCGGTCCACACAACATCATCAACGGTCACATCGGTTCCGAAGACGGCCTCTTTGTTTTCATCAATATCAATGACCGCGGAAAGTCCGGGAGAATCGAGGCCAAAGAAATAGAGAAATGAACTATCCTGCCGAAAGGGGTAAGCGTTGTCAGGATAGTTCATGGGGCTTTCTTCGTTGCCCAGAAAGAGCAGCACGCCGGTTCGCAGCTCGTTGCGGAGTCGGCGTCGTCTTTCGATATACACATTGGCGGGAAACATTGGCCCCTCGCCAGAAAATGAATTCACACTTGCATCTCGTTCTCTTGTCCCACGAGGAGATGCAAATATCCTCAACGGCAAGGTCGCCGCCGAAGCGGGAATTACGGAGTGTTGACAAACTGCTCGACAAAGTATTTCGGAGTCAGCGGTTCGCCGGTTGCCCGCGGAATCATTTCGGTCCAATGATAGACGGTTCCCGGCGCAAAAACCTTTTCCCGGAAATAGTCGCCAACCTTCTTCTGGCCCACATAGCTCACTCCACGATCGGATTCCAGCTTAAGCACATTGTGTACAAGGTAGTGGTGCCATTGAGAGGCCAACAATTCGCCCAACATGTAGTTGTGATAGTAGCAGGGATTGACCGTGAAATGAAGTTTGGATGCCCAACCCCCATCGGCCGGTCCCGGCGGCCGTTTCAACAATTGGTATTTCTCCACCAGGTCCCACCACAATGAATCCAGATCCTGATCGGGATTGGTGTAGAGTTGCTTTTCAAAGTAATACATGACCATGGCCCAACGGGCAAAGATCAGTTGCTGGAGCTGCATGTACTTTCCACTGACTTTCTCGATCTCGGCACGTTGGTCTGGCGGCAGACCGATCATCTCCTGCATCCAGGCGGCGTTGCGGCTCAGGCGGCCGAAAAACATGGCGACGGCCTCGGTGCAAAACGCGTGGGCCGCATCGCGCAGCAAGTAGGGCTCTCGGCGATCGTGATTCTTGCTGTAAACGGCGTGGCCCAATTCGTGCAGGATCGTTTCCATCCAGCGCTCGTCATTGTTGAGGTTCACGAGAATGCGGACATCGCCTTCCCGATCAATGTCCGTGCTGAAGCCGTGCTGATCCTTGCTCTGGCGCTCGTAGAGGTCGCTGCGGGCGAGGATATCCTCCACGGGCAGACCGATCCCGGCGTAGAACTTTTCG
>Ga0315280_10010991_pt1 | contig 11217 bp, 11 predicted proteins | sample YL17G06_40_MG_FD_203697 | JGI IMG/M metagenome (GOLD analysis project Ga0315280, IMG submission 203697) | Sediment microbial communities from Yellowstone Lake, YNP, Wyoming, USA - YL17G06_40 | ecosystem: Environmental > Aquatic > Freshwater > Lake > Sediment | place: USA: Wyoming | collected... | reverse complement strand
GGAATTGCTGCGGGTGGCAAACCAGGCCGCCACCGCTCCCCCGGCAATGAGAACCGCGAGTATCTGCCAAATCGGACGCTTAAGAGTCATCGTTTGTCATCCTTTTGTATTCTCACCGCAAAACTCATTTCCATTCCGGTCATTATCATTATATAACTTTAGATACCTAACGAGCAACATTAGTTTAATGCTCATTGACCCCACCGTAAAATTTATATATCCTCAGAAAGAAGCTTTCAGCGATCAGCGTTCAGCTAAAAAAGACCGAAGGCCGCTCCTGCGGTAATGTCTTAAAGCTGACAGCTGAGGGCTGATAGCTAAGCAAGGTTCAATAATGCACATCAAAAGACTTTTTCTTCTCTCCATATCCCTTATCCTTCTTCCCCTCCTTACCTTCGCTAACGAAAATAGTCTGAAGAACTTATTGCCAGGAGAAGAAATCTCTCCAGATTTCAGGGCAAAGGCAGCTCCCAGGATATACGATGCATCGAATCTCCATGAATACATGAACGGTGAGGCGGAGATGTACCGTGAATACGGCGTTATGAAATTCGCAGCCCAGGTCTGCTCTAAGGATCAGGAGGAGATTAAGGTTGAAATCGCTGAGATGGTGGATTCAATCTCTGCCTACGGCATCTATTCATTCTACCGCTCACCGGACCTTAAGCTGATTGAGATCGGGGACGAGGGGGTTATAGCTCAAAATCAGATATGCTTCTGGCAGGACAGATATTATTTCAGGATAACAGCCTTCGGAACAGGCACTGAAGTTGTTACCACAGCAACCAATGTGGCAAAGGAGACCTCATCCCGGATTGCAGGTCATGCAAAGGTGCCTGAGATCATGGGATTGCTCCCTGCAAAAGACCGTATTAAGGGGAGTGAGAAGCTCATCAAGGGGATGCTCGCTTTGAACAACCAGTACTATCTCTTTCAGGAAGACCTGTTCAACTTCAGGGCAAAGGCTGTCGGGGCATTTGCCGAGTATCCCGGATCGCAAGGAAAAGAAAAGCTGCTCATCGTGAAGTATCAATCAACCCGCGAAGCTCTCGATGCCTTCACCAGGGCAGGCAAAGAAATGAAAAAGAGATATGCCGATTTCACGGAGTACCGTGATGATCGTCGGGGACTAAACTTTTTATCCGGGAAAACTGCGGACACGGGTGTGGTGTTCAAACGGAAGGGAAACCTTCTGTCACTGGTAATCGGTGCAGATGAAGTCAGTGCGTTGACACTGCTGTACGAATTGCGGTGGTAGGAGATGGCCTTTCTTCTCCAGGCATCTTTCTTTCTCCTCGGTCTTTCTGCAACCATAACCCAGGTCATCTTCATCCGGGAGTTTCTCGTCGTCTTCTACGGCAACGAGCTCTGCCTGGGCATAATCCTCACATCATGGCTGGCGGGAATCAGCCTGGGTGCTTTGCTCGCAGGAGCTCTGATTGAGAGGATAAAGAACCCCGCTCCCTGTTTCTTACTCTCTCTCATCACTCTCACTATTGTCCCGCCTTTTCAGCTTCACCTGATCCGTACTTTAAGGGGCATCCTGCATATTGCCACCGGCGAGTATATCGGGCTTGTCCCCCTCATCATTTCATCCTTCCTCCTGATTCTTCCTTTCAGTCTCATCATAGGTTTTGTCTTCCCTTTTGCCTGCAGGCTCCTGATGAAAGAGGGCAAACCGCCAGCCATCCAGATTGGCCTGGTCTATATTGTAGAGGCAGCAGGCAGTGTAATTGGCGGCCTTGCCGTAAGCCTCTACCTGCTCGAACGTTTTCCACCTTTTGAGATCTGCTCATTCTTCGCCCTTTTACTCTTGGTGAATTGCTTCCTTCTCTCCCTCGTATTGGATAAGGGAAAAATGAGAGCACTCATGGCAGTCTTTTCTCTTTTCTTTTTTCTTCTCTACGTCTTACTGCTCACGTCTAACATCTTTAAGGCACTGGATGAGCATAGCCTTGTAAAACGCTGGGACATCCTCAATCCCGGGATCACCTTAGTCAGATCTCAGGAGTCGAAATATCAACATATCTCCCTTGCCCGGCAGGAAGCCCAGTACAGCCTCTTCGGGAACGGACAGTGGATCTCTTCCTTCCCCGATGATTATCAGTCAGCCTCTTTAGCCCATTTTCTTTTGACCGAACATCCAAACCCAAAGGAGGTATTGCTTATCGGTAGCGGTTTTGAAGGGATGATCAAAGAAATCCTGAAGCATCCGGTTTCAAGGCTCGATTATGTAGAGCTTGATCCCCGGCTGATTGAAACTGCTCTCCCCTTTTTGCTCCCTCAGAACCGGGAAGCACTACGAAAAAAAAACGTCAGGACCCTCTATACGGATGGACGCCACGTAGTTAAAACAACAAAAGACCGGTATGACGAAATCATCATCAACCTGCCTGATCCATCAACTGCCATGCTTAACCGGTACTACACGGTTGATTTCTTTCAGGAGGCAAAGAGGATTTTAAAACCGGGAGGGCTGCTGGTAATTGGCGTGAGTTCCTCTTCCGACTATTTCGGGAAAGCAATACGTGACTATGCAGGTTCGGTCTATGACAGCCTGCACGAAATGTTTCCTTATATCCTGATATCACCTGGAGAGCGAAACTGGTTCTTTGCCTCTGATTACCCTGGTGTAGCGACCTTCGATAGAGACGTTCTCAGGGCAAGGTATGAAGAGCGCAGGATTGACTCCCCGCATTTCTCCCCCCTTCACTTTCAGTTGCTCCTGCCCAGGGACCGGGTGGAATTTGTGAAAAGAGCCTTCAAGGAAAGGGCACATCGAGTTGTGAATACCGATCTGCAGCCTATCACCTATTTCTACAATCTCATCCTCTGGGGAATATTCTCCGGCGAGAGAGGAAAAGGAAATATCTTTGAGGCATTAAGAGAAATTAGATGGTATTGGTTTTTTCTGCCCGTGATCTTTATATTATTCCTGAGGGTAATGTATCTCATGGTCTCCCGGAGCAAAAGGGCTGAACCTCTGCCGTTCAACTGCCTCTGGGCAATCGGGACAACCGGTTTTACCGGCATGGCTCTCGAGATCATTCTCATCTTCTCCTTCCAGAACATCTATGGCTATATCTATCAGCAGATAGGAATCATCGTTGCCCTGTTTATGGTGGGACTTGCAATAGGAAGTTATCTCATGAATCTGATGATCAGCCGGTTCGAATCAGGATTAAGGACCCTCATCTCTGTTGAGTGTTTACTCATTATCTACCCCTTACTCCTTCCGGCTCTCCTCATGTTCATATCCCGTTCTTTAACGGGAGCGGTGGCGATCTCCGAGTCCTGCTTCATGCTCCTCGTCATGATCGCCGGGATATTGACCGGCCTTGAATTTCCTCTCGTAGCAAGACTCTATCTGACGAGAGAAACAGGTTCAGGAAAGGTGGCAGGGATGGTGGATAGCGCAGACCACTTCGGCGCCTGCCTCGGCACTTTACTCACCGGAACCCTCCTGGTGCCCATCCTCGGATTGAAGGTTTCCTGTGTCTTTATCGGGCTTCTGAACTTTACCAGTGTGATACTGCTTGTGGAAAACTATGTGCAGGAAAAGAACATAAGGGGGCAAGGATCTGAGAGCAAAGAAAATCCTTGACCCCATACCTTTGACCCTTGTTACTCAATCCTGTTCACGATTCACTCTCTTGAACTCAGCAACTCTTCATCAGCAGGTCAATACTGCATAGGAACTCTTCGCTCATTCAGAATACCTCCACTTTTTACTTGCCGAATACCTCTTTCAAAAGATCAGTGACTTGAGCAGCAGGGTTTGTGCGAATCTTGCGTTCTTCTTCACCTAATACGTGAAACAATCCATCGAGAGCTTTACCTACGACATAGCTATCTATGTCGAACATCTCGCTCTTGACAAACGGTATAGCCTGAAAACGTCCCACCAGATTTTTATATTGCTGGGTTACACCGACTTCGTTCATTGTTTTATCCACTATGGGACGGAAAGCTGCTGTGAGTTTGCTTCTGGTCTTTTCCTTAAAATAATCTGTTGCTGCCGTTTCACTGCCGGCTAAGATCTTTCTGGCATCATCGAAAGTCATCTCCCCAATAGCATCCAAAAGGATCTGTTTGGAGAGAGGGGCTGCCTTCTCAGCGGCTCGATTCATACTCAGCACGAACTCGTCCACCTGAGGACCGTAACCCACCGCCCGTAATCCTTTCTCCAGTGTGCGGAGTTTTTCAGGCATCATGATTTTAATCGCCTCATTCATAAAGTATCCGTCAAGCCGTCCGGTCGAGCTAACAGTATTGTCGGTGCCGATCTGCAGAGCTTCTTTTAAGGCATCTCCAACTTTCACATCGCTCAGTCCACTCTTCTGGCCTAAACCCAACTTGTTTAAAAACTCCCCGAACTGTGCAGAAGCTGGTGTGGTGGTGAACACTATCACCATGACTATGACAAGGAATCGAATAACCATGGTACAACTCCTTTCTAACCCTGGACGAATTTTTGAAAGGTTCATGTTTTAAAAATATGGGATTATCCCAAAAGAGTCAACAAAAGAGGCAGGAGCCGGATGACCCCTGCCTCATGCGAAATGAACTACAGACTCAGTATGCGGACATTTAGTCTAATTTCTTGATATTTGCTTGTTCTTCAAAGATATATTTGAGAAGCTTTTTCTGGTGCTCGGCATTAAGATTTTTATACGCATTGAGCGCGTTTTCATCCTTTATCAGCTCACCTTTCTTAAGGCTCAAATATCTCATCTTTGCATTGGTAACGGTTTCTTGCAGATTTCTCTTGTCGGCAGGAGTAAGTTTATCTATATTGTTGACCTTTTTCTCTACCTGCTTCTGTATCGTTTCTTTTTCTTCCGGGGTTACATTCTGATACTCATCTTTAATCGCCTTGAGTTTGTCCTTCTGCTCAGGGGTCATTTTTTCTTCCGCTTTTTTCCTGATTTCGTCTTTCTTCTGCTGCTTTACAGCCTCTTGCTGTTCAGGAGAAAGATTTTTATATTCTTCTGCCTTTTGTTTTGCTTCTTCCTCCTTTTTCTTTAGCTCTTCTTTCTTCTGCTTTTTGAGAGCTTCTTGTTGTTCAGGGGATAGATTTTTATATTCTTCAGCTTTCTTTTTTGCTTCCTCTTTCTTCTTTTTTGCTTCTTCCTTCTTTGCTTTGAGTTTTTCCTGCTGTTCAGGTGTTAACTGCTCCTCCACCTTCTTTTTTACTTCTTCTTTTTTCTGCTGAAGATCCGCTTTCTGCTCGTCAGTCAGCACCTGAGAAATCGCCCTCAGGGGAAGCAATAACAGCAGTCCGAGAAATAAAACTATAACCGCCTGCACATACCACAATTTCTTCTCTTTCATAGTACATTCTCCTTTCATTTTTTTGAAAGCCATTATTACCACATCTCTTACACTTTTTAAATCTTTTTTGGCTGTAGGGCCGGAGGCTTTTCCCACACCCCGGGGATCGGGTAGTTGCAGAAGGAACATTTCCCACCCTTCACATGATTCTCGAGGATGAAAAAGCCCGTCCTTTTAATGATAATCTTTTTACAGCTCGGGCAGTAGGTATGCTCCCCCTCATGACCGGGTACGTTTCCGATATAGACATAGTGGATCCCTGCCTCCTGGGCAATCTTCCGTGCCCGCTCCAGGGTGCTCACCGGCGTGGGAGGAAGGTTCTTGATCTTGTACATGGGATGGAAACGGGTGAAGTGGACCGGCACATTGCCCCCCAGCTTTTCTCTGATCCATCTGCTCATCTCTCTGATTTCCTTTTCGCTGTCGTTCAAGGTCGGAACGATGAGGACCACGATCTCAAACCAGATTCCGATCTTTCTAAGCCTCTCAAGGGTGTCTAAGACCGGTTTGAGCTCTCCACTGCAGGTCTCCCGGTAAAACTTCTCGGTAAAGGCTTTTAAGTCAATCTTTACCGCAGTTACATATTTGCAGAGTTCAGAGAGAGGCTCCTCTTTGATATAGCCATTGGAGATCATCACGCTCCCGATGCCCTGATACCTGCCAAGCCTGGCTGTGTCATACATATATTCGTAAAAGACCACCGGCTCAGAATAGGTATAGGCAATGGTGGGAGAACCCTGATCTTTTGTCATCTTCACAATCTGGTCAGGAGTCAGGGGATAGCTATCCACCTGCTCTGGACGGAACTGGGCGATCTGCCAGTTCTGGCAGAATTTGCACTCAAAGTTACAGCCGGCTGCTGCTATAGACAGGGCATTGGTACCAGGGAGATAATGAAAGAGGGGCTTCTTTTCTATGGGATCGTTGTGCACGGCACAGGCCTGGGCGTAGACTAAGGTATAGTAAGTGCCTCTCCGGTTCTCCTTGTTTCCGCAGTACCCTCGCTCCCGGTCAGCTATCTTACAGGCCCTCGGGCAGATCTCACATTCTATCCGCACATCCTCAAGCTTTTTGTAGAACATCACCTCCTTCAACGGAGGCCCTGCCCCATACGCAGGGCCAGCGTTCAACAGGTTTTCAATCGTGGTAAAATCTGAAGAAAGGCTTAGGGCACAGACACCTGAAGATATTTCTCTTAAAAACTCTCTCCTGTTACAGAAATTCTTCACCCCTTCACCACCTCTACCTTTTTCATATCCCCAATCCCTAACCCCTTTTTAAAAGCGCTCATAATATGCTTCGGGTCCCTTCCAACCTCCTTCAGGCCGGGCAGACCCTTCTCTTTCCTCTTTGCTTCAATAATCTCACATCCAACCCGGTCTAAAGCTACCGGGTCGCGGCTCAGAATGATCCCCTGAAATGGCCAGCTCCCCTGAGGCTTGAATCCAGGCCCTCCGTTATACATCCCGGTGATTCCGTCACAGATGATAAGCCTCAGTTTTCCCCAGATGAGCGGGTGGCTGTTGAGATCGGCAATATAGGGGTCGCAGTTGTTATCGTGATATTTATTGGGGTTGTGGATTGCGCCGTAGAGATTCTTCAGGCTTAAAGAGACCCCTGAGAGGTCATGGTCCTTGAGTACCGGCATGTTGATCAGAGCCGTACACTGCCGGCTCAGGATAGTGCTGAAACAGCTCCCTATTGACCCGATTTCTTCAACCCCAGGCTCATAATTGCTGTCTGTCCCAAAACACCGAACCCCTTCACCCTGTCGGTTGATCTTAAAACCCAGAGATTCAAGCTCTGAAGTGAGCCGGTCCCAGATGATAATGTTACTGTCCGGGACACCGGCTACTCTCAAGCCTTCAACCACTGCCATCACCAGTTCCGGGTGGGTGGAAACGCCCTTTCCCCCCAGGCAGTTTACCTTGATACCAACCGTGTCTTTCGGGGTGAAGAGCTCCCTCCATGCCCCGGAGGGAAGGGAATTGCCGGTCACATGGCAGACACCTTCATTGATCACTTTCCTTATGAGTCTTACATCAGGCGCATCCCCATTCAGCATGCCTTCCCGGCGCAGCATAACAACCCGTGCTTTATCTCCAGGGGGAGAGGTCACTTGAATGGGAGATATTTCGCCTGCCGTCACTTTCGGCTTTAAGAAGGAAAGAAAGGGAACCGTTGCTATAAGAGAAACAATATACCCTAAAAAGTTTCTCCTCTGGGGATTCATAAAATAATTATAGCACAGATAACAAGGATTAGCAGGGATTAGGTGTTGAGGGTTGGGGAATACAGGACGTAGGATGAAAAATTATTTTTAAAATGTATATTAAACTTCGGAAGGGGACTAAGAATTCAATCAACACCTTGGGTATCTGATAAAAGGCGGCCGGGAACACATTCAGGTTGATGAACTCTATGCCCCCATATAGGAAAGCCAATTGGTTTTAGGTCTCCCACTAAAACCAAGCCATAAAAAAATTCACCATTTTTAGAAAACTGAACCTGCGCCCACGAATTAAAACCGGCAACTGTCATCTGGATCATGCACGGTACTTGGGAAACAACATTGTAATAACTATCAAAAGAACCTATTGTCTCATAAGTCTCCGTAAACATATCGGATGAAATAAACTCATCGCATACATATCCATAGAGCGGCACACGCACGCTATACGTAAGCCCAACAAGATCTGCGCAGGTGAAGACCTCATCCGTTACTTCCTGTGCACTACATGGAAGAGGTCGAATGAACACTAACATGAATAGTATCAAAAAGATAATATGCCTTGGCTTTTCCATATAATCACCCAATTTATGTTTCTTCACGATGAATGATACTCTAACCCTTTTAGGTTATTTGTCAAGACAAATGCTAACAGACGAATTCTAAATTGAATTTAATAGATGCTATACGCTGAGTTAAGAATCTACGATAGCATGGGAAGGCTTTTTTTATTAGTCTAGGTTTTGCGGTTCCCGCCTTTCGCTCTGGCGGGCGTACGTAAAAAGAAAGGCCGGCTTGTTGCCAAGCCGGCCTCGCAAAACCTGTTACGCGGGAATAACGGGGACTTACTTTACTGCTTTTTTGAGCCCAGCGCCTGCTTTGAACTTGGGTACCCTCTTTGCGGCAACTTTCATAGGTTTGCCAGTCTGGGGATTTCTTACCGTCCTGGCAGCCCTTTTGGCTGTGCTGAAGGTACCAAAGCCAACCAGCGTCACCTTGTCGCCTTTCTTGAGCGCACTGCTAATCCCGCCAATCACGCCGCCGAGGGCCTTACAGGCTGCGCTCTTGCTGAGTTTGGCATCTTTGGCAATCTTGTCAATCAACTCTTTCTTCGTCATATATCTCCCCTCCTTTTGATAAAAAGATTTTAATTTTTTGGGCCAAGCCCAAATGCCTAATAGCACTATTTTTGGGGCTTGTCAAAAGAATTTTTTCATAAAAGCTGATTTTTTGCCTCTTCAACTGCTATGCCCTCACTGGACAAAGCCAACCTTATGTGATTCAGGCTCCGGCACATCGGGGATAGTGCCAAATTTCGCTTCATACTTATTTACATTATCCGCCAGTGCCTTGATCAAACGCTTGACATGACCGGGACTCATGATCACCCGGGCATTCACTATCCCCTCGGGCGGAAAGATGTTCATGAAGTCGATCAGGAACTCTTCGCGGGTATGACTGATCACCGCATTGTTGGAATAGACCCCCTTCAACACGTCATCGCTGATCTTTACCTTGATCTCTTGTGACTTCATCTCGCCTGCCATGTTCACCTCACCTTCATCACTTCTGCTGTTTTGAATAGTAATCCTTTATCGCCTCTTGGAGAGAATCAACCGCGAGCACCGAACAGTGAATCTTGGGCTCGGGTATCCCGTCATCCAGGGCGTGGACGATGTCCATCGAGGTGATCTTCACTGCCTCTTCCAGTGTCTTCCCGATGACCATCTCGGTGAGCATGCTGCTCGAAGCAATAGCGGCAGCGCACCCGAAGGTCCTGAATTTACAGTCACTGATCATCCCATTATTCACTTTAATATAGACGAAGGTGTGGTCTCCGCAGATCTCACTTACCAATCCACCAATACCATCAGCATCTGGTATATCTCCCACATTCCGCGGATTCTTGAAATGTTCCATCACCTTTTCTGAATACATGATATACCCTTACTATCACTCTTCTATACCGAACATTATTTTTTTCGTGAATTCCTTCTGCTTTTCCGGACCGAGCAGGAATTTAAACACGTTGACTGCAGGGCCTCCCTTTTCCAGGAGGGTGTCTACATACGTCTTAATCCCTTGCTGCACCTTCTTGCTCTGCTCTTCATCAGTGAGCTGGGGGGCATTCTTCACCATCTCCAGGTAGGTGGTAAGATATTCCCTGTACAGGTCACGGAAAAACTCTTCCCTTGAGCGGTCAGCCTTGGTATGAATGCTGAAGGGCATGGTCATCTCTTTTGCCCACGGCATGTCCGGCGGCGTGTCAGGAAGATCCTTGACCTTCTCTTTCAGCGACTTCATCTTCTCATAAGCGCTGGTAATATAGTCTGCAGGAACATGGGCCGGGTCAATTACCTCCATCACAAAGACCCGGTTTTTCCCGACGGAGACCACATCGAAGGAGAGCAGGGGGAAGTTGTAGCCTGCCTTCGGAGCGAGGAGCAGGGTGTACATCTTCATGAACCCGAACATGGTGGCGTCCATGGAGGTGATGGTACTGAACTTCTCCGTCCTAGCCCGGCTCGGTATCATCTTGATGAGCTTCAGGGCCTTGGGGGGATTGATGAGCTGGAACTCGGGCTTTACCATCACGGACTGAAGTTCTACGCCCTCTTTACTGAAGACCTCTTCCGTAGCCTTCTGGTATGCAGCAACCATCCGTTCGCCTTCCTCCTTTGCCTTCAGGACAAAGGGGGTTGCGACCAGGGCGATGAGAAAGATGATACAGAGGATAATCAGAAGAAGTGTTTTAATAAAACCTTCCATCATATCATCACCCCTTTCACTTACCCCGGACAAAACCGATCTGCTTTTCCAGGGCGTTGATGTCAGAATACAGCGACCCTCTCTTTTCCTTCCTGTCGTAGTTCCTCACGGAGATGTGGATATACCCCGGGTCTTCCGGCATGGTTCCCAGGACGATGTGGAGAACTGCCTCGTTCCCCCCATAACTCTTCTTGCCGTGATAATATACGTTGAAGAAGGTTCTTCGCTGCTCTGCGAGGTTCACGCCTGCAGCCTTGGCCCATGTCTTGAGGTTTGCCTCCGCGTTCTCAAAGGTATCCTTGACGCGGAGACGGTCGAAATAGACGCGATCCGCATCCCGCAGCTCAACGTACGGCTTGACGGTATGCTTGGCGAGGGTGGGATTCCCGACCTTTGCCGGCTGGAGGGAGTTCCAGTATTTCCGGTAAGGCTTCGGATCGGCGAGCGGGGGAATACCAAGGATCTTCGTCCTGATCTCATTGGCAAAGTACTCCACCCGTTCCGGTATCAATGATTCCCAGACATCCCTTCCAGCCCAGTTGACCCCTTCTCTCGCGAGTTTCTCCAGGAGGGCTGTAAACATCTTGTCAAAGGTATTCAGGTTAGGATTGACCTGGCGGCCTCCGAAGCCGCCGATGATCACAGGCTTTACCTTGGGGAACTTCTGTTGAATATCATACAGATAATTCCTGCCGGCGATGAGGTGGGGTGTGCCTCCCGGTGTCTTCAGGATCATGGTCTCATCACAGTCCCCGCAGGTGAGGAAGTACCCGACCTTCTTGGTGGCTAACACGTCCTGGTATTTTTCTACAAACTTGTAGATACGGGAGGATGGTTTCTCCCACCTCGTATAGCTCCCGATGATCACATAGTCATAGGGGCTT
>Ga0315280_10010990_pt1 | contig 11218 bp, 9 predicted proteins | sample YL17G06_40_MG_FD_203697 | JGI IMG/M metagenome (GOLD analysis project Ga0315280, IMG submission 203697) | Sediment microbial communities from Yellowstone Lake, YNP, Wyoming, USA - YL17G06_40 | ecosystem: Environmental > Aquatic > Freshwater > Lake > Sediment | place: USA: Wyoming | collected... | reverse complement strand
CGGCAGAAGAAGTATTTGATTCGGACTGTATTCTTTGAACTGCTTGTCCATTTATTTTCTCCTCTCGACCTTTTTGTGTTATTATATCATAGATGTCAAGAGGTGGAATTCTCCGACAGACTCCTAGGGAATTATAGAAGATTGCTCGCGGAGGGCAAGGAGAAATCGGAAAATCGGTGAAGATGGGGAAACTCGGCCACGAATCGGCACCAATGGTCACCAAGAAGAAAAGAGGCGTGGCTGCGTGGGAGTAAATGATATTTCGGTGCTGGGGCGGGGCATTTCCGCCGCATAAATGCGGCGGCTAAACAAGCAGCGCGGCTAATTTCGTGATAATTGGTGTTCGTTCGTGGCGAAGAAGAATTTTCCGCCGCATAAATGCGGCGGCTAAACATTTTACCCGCGGGATAATAATCTCCCCGCGCTTACGCACGGGGCTTCATTTCTGGGGTGGGGTTGATAAGAATAACTGCGGCGCCGGTGAATCTGCCTGCACGCAAATCATCCAGCGCTTCGTTCACCTTCTCAAGCGGATAGGGGTGCACTTCTGTTTGAACCGGCACTTTCGGCGCTAACGCAAGAAACTCTTCACCGTCACGCCGGGTCAGGTTCGCTACAGAGCGCAGCACACGCTCTTCCCACAAAATTGAATAGGGAAAGGAAGGAATGTCGCTCATATATATGCCGGCGCAGACTACAGTGCCGCCTTTCGCGACAGATTTCAGCGCGAGCGGGACGAGTTCTCCTGCCGGCGCAAAAATTATCGCAGCGTCAAGTGGGACTGGAGGCGGCTCATCTGAACTGCCTGTCCAAACTGCGCCGAGACTCTTCGCAAATCTCTGCGCGTCCGTATCGCCGGGCTTGGTGAATGCATAGACCTCGCGTCTGTGGTATCTGGCGACCTGAATAAGTATATGGGCTGCAGCGCCGAATCCGTAAAAGCCGAGGCGTTTGCCTTCGCCAGCCATACGGTATGCTCGGTAACCGATAAGCCCTGCGCACAGAAGCGGCGCTGCCTGGAGGTTGGGATAGCCTTCAGGTATGGGAAAGCAGAAGCGCTCGTCGGCGACGCACATCTCGGCAAACCCGCCATCTATCTGGTATCCAGTGTAGCGCGCCCAATCGCAGAGGTTTTCTCTGCCTGAGAGGCAGTAGAAGCACTTACCGCAACTTCCGCCGAGCCAGGGCACGCCGACGCGCTCGCCTTGCTTGAATCTGACAGCGCCCTGACCTGTCTGGATGACTGTGCCGACAATCTGGTGTCCTGGTATGAGGGGCAACTTTGGTTTGGTCAGTTCGCCGTCAACGACGTGAAGGTCTGTCCTGCAGAGCCCGCAGCAACGCACTTGTATGAGTAACTCGCCGGAACCAGGCTTTGGCTCCGAGACATCAGCCAATCGCAGTCTCTTTCCCGGCGCATCAAGAATCATCGCCCGCATAGCACTTCAAATGCTCCGTAAAGGACTAATACGGTGGCGGAATGTCATAGGTTCGGCCCGCTTCGGAGGTGAGGAGAGAACACGAATGGCACGAATAAGACGAATCCCAAGAATCAAAAAATAGTTTTCTACTCGTGCTATTCGTACATTCGTGTAATTCGTGTTCAAGTCTCTCATTCGCCTTCTATTGTTGAAGGAGGCTTCTTTGTTATATTGTAAGTTGCGCTGACTACTCCAGGTATTTCCGAAGTCAGTCTCTCTCCGAGTCTGAGAAGAGTCTGCCACGGAAGTTCAGTAGGAGTCCCTGTTGTTGCGTCTTTGCTTTCCCAGCACCTGACCTCAATTTGATAGCCGAACTCGCGCTTCCCTTTTCTGATGCCGGTAACTTTATCCTTGTGCAGGATTGCCAGATACTGGAACGCTCCTGAATCTTTCAGTTCGTCGCAGACTATCTTGTCCGCTTTTCTTGCGACTGCGATATACTCCGACGTTACCTCGCCTAAGACTCTTACAGACAGACCGGGTCCCGGAAACGGCGGTCTGTTACAGATTTTTTCCGGCAAGCCGAGTTCTTTTGCAACTTCTCTTATCTCGTCTTTGCGCAGGTCAACAAGCGGCTCTAAGACCTGATAGCCGTACTCCTTTTCCGGGTCAATGCCGAGTTGCCTCAGTATATTGTGCTGCCTCTTGATGCCGGATACGGTCTCCTCAACATCTGTCTTGTTCGTGCCGTGAAGAAGGTATTTTGCCCTGGATTGTCTCACAATTGGTCCGAAAACCTGTCTGTAAAAAACGTCTGTAATACCTTTGTCTCTTTTCTTTTCAGGGTCGGTCAGCCCTTTGAGCGCACCAAAGAATTTCTCGCTCTCATCAAGCAGTTGCACCTTCACGCCGAGTTCGGTAAAAGTCTTCACCACTTCCTGCGGCTCTCCCTCTCTCATTAGTCCGGTGTCAATAAAATACACTTTCAGCCTGTCACCGATAGCCCTGTGAGCAAGCATTGTGACGACTGAACTGTCAACGCCTCCTGAGAGCGCGCTCACCGCTATCTCTCCTCTCACCGCGCTGGAAATCTCTTTCACCTTTTCAGCGATAAAAGTTTTCGGGTCTAAGTTCATAGCGACCTCCTCTATATTGTTTGGCTCCAAACCAATCAATAATAAAATCCGACCGCGCGCATTATGCGCAGATAATTCCGGGTTGTCAACTTCAATCCCGCGGCCTTATCTGCATAGCGTCGCCGGATTGATTAATTATTGCGCCTTTCTGCGGCGTAGAAGCAAGAAAAGAACTGTTCCAGCCAGAACAACAACTGCGACAGTCAACGCAGGAACCAGACAAGCGCTACTTTCTTGCGCCGCCTTCGTTGGCTGCGGTTCTGCTTTCGTCGCGCTCTTCCCCTGAACTGTCGGCTGCAGATTCTCCAAGTTTTGCCCGCCCAGCTCCTCCAAGGCGCTGGGCCGCAGTTTCTCCCTATACTCATTCAATGCGGACTGAAGTCTGGCCCTTTTTGTGGGGTCTGTTTCTTTGGCAATCCGTCTCTGAACCAGGTAGCAAGCGATTGTGAAACCTTCATTGGGGTCATCAGAAAGCTGAAGGCAACTGCAGAGAACCCTCCAAGAGCGTTTATTGTCTGTCTGTGCTATCGCATCGAGGATGTACGGAGAGGCGGGATACCCTATTGCTCTGAGAGCGTTGCCCGGATAAGCGAAATGACTAGGTGTATCTGTGATTCCTCTTCCGGGATATTGATAGTCAAAGTCTTCCTCGTTGTTAACAACAGAGATTAGCGCCTTGATAGCGTCCTCTGATGTTGGGCGTAGTATTCTCAAAAGGTAGCAAGAATTATAGCGCTTCTCCCTCGGGAATTTCATATAACTATTCACATCTATGATGCGAGAAAGACTCCCAATCAGTTTCTCTTGCGCCCTTTCCAGTTGCGTTATCGCCAGTCCTCTTACCAAATCGTCTGAAGAGAGAAGGTCAGAAATTTTAGGGTATTCTATCTGTTGAGGCTGCTCTTGCGCGGCTACGTAGTTTGGTAACAACGGCAGCAGAAAAGTTACAGCAATAATTGTTAGTTTCCGTGCAGGCATATAATCCTCCTTCCTGTGTTTTACGACGGGTTCACTGTAATAATAACTTCATTACCAAGAAAACGGGACACCTCTATTTATTCCATAACTGGCAACGCGACCTATAGTTCCATTTGTTTTATTGGTGTAGATGAACTGATTGTGCGTGACTAAGACGGGGATGCTTCTAACTATTTTGGACCTCTCCTTCTTTGCCGTTCTCGCTATTTCAGTCAGGTAACCCATTCGGATTATCGCGTTCCTGCGGCAACTGGTCGCTCATATTATAGACGTGATTTGATTGGTTGTCCCGCAAATTTTTTGGCTTTTGAGGAGATAATATTTTGGTGTGGGAGTGCTACATAGGGACTGAAGATGCGGCGAGGTGGTGCAGCCACTTTCGGATGAGCGCCTGCGGCGCCTCGCCGGCTAAAATATTACCCCCTTTACTTTCGTCCGGGGCTTGCCATCTACCCATTTCTCGCGCGTGCGTGAGGATTTTTGTGAATTTTAGCCGATTTTTCCGTCCGGGATATATTATATAAATCCTGTAAATTGGGAAGGGGTAAAATCGCGTAACTTAGTGCTGGAGCGGGAGTTGCTAAAAACGGCAATTTACAGGAGGTTTTGTGGAAAAGTGGCGGAATTTTGGCTCTTCTTGAAAAGAGAATCCGTATCTGATAACATAATAGGTAGGATAAGTGAGAGGGCGCGGGAGAAGAGATGGCTGCTGTGGTCAAAAACAGAAAGGCTTTTCATAATTTTGAAGTGCTTGAAAAGGTAGAGAGCGGACTGGCTCTTACCGGCACTGAAGTGAAATCTCTGCGTCAGGGAAAGGTGAGCATAAGCGAGAGTTACGCGCGAATAAAGGGGGGCGAACTCTTTCTCATAAACTCGCATATCGCGAAATACGAGCCTGCACATAATGCGAATCACGAGCCGGAGCGACCGAGAAAACTTTTGCTTCACAAGCGCCAACTGGAGAAGATTGAAGGGAAACTGACAGAGAAAGGGCTCACGCTCATACCTCTTTCTATCTACTTCAACGAGCGCGGAATAGCCAAGTTGGAACTGGGTCTTTGCCGCGGAAAGCGGCTTTACGACAAGCGCGAAACTATCCGCCGGAGAGAGGTGGAACGCGATATTGCGCGCCAGATGTCAAAATACGGTAGGAAAGGCAGGAGATAACGCTGAAGATACACAGATAGAGTTTCAAACAGGAGAAGGAGTTCTGCGTAAGAGTTGCGGAGTCGGTGAAAAAGGAGAGCGAGGATGCGGCTGACTATTCTACTTTCTCTTTCATTTCTTTGCGCTTTCTTGGTGGTCTGCTTCGCTGACACGGTTTTTCTCACAGATGGTCGGAAAATTGAAGGCGAGATTATAGAAGAGACGCCAGAAAAATATTTCGTCAAGACGAAATACGGCGTGCAGGAGATAGATAAAATCGATGTAGCGAACGTGGAGCGTAAAAAAAGTGACAGGCAAATTTACGAAGAGCAAAAGAACTCGGCAAAGGATGCTGAGAGTCACTATAAACTGGCTCAGTGGTGCAAGGAAAAAGGTCTTACCAGGGAAGCAGAGGAGGAACTGAAAAAGACGATAGAGTTGAACCCGAACCACGAGAAAGCGCGAAAAGAGCTGGGCTTCCAGAAGGTCGGCGATAAGTGGCTTACGGAAGATGAGGCGATGGAAGCGAAAGGGTTCAAGAAGTGGGAGGGCAGTTGGGTATCGGAAAGCGAGTATCAGGAACTCCTCAAGAAGAAAGAAGAGAAGGATAAATTAGAGGAGCAGAAGCGCCAGGAAGAGCAGAAAAACGCTGTTGAGAAGGCTCAGGAGAAGTCAAAGAAAGAGTATGAAGGAGTGCCCTGGGAGCAGTGCGTCCCAATGGAGACCGAGCACTTCACTATAAAGTGCAACTCCACAAAAGAGGTCGCGGAGAAGTATAAGAAACTTATGGAATGGCTCTATCAGAAGTATTCAACTATTTTCGCAGATTTCAGACCACTGGACAAGAAGTGTACAATAGAGATACGCCGGAATCATCAGGAGTTTATGGAGGCCTATCACGCTCCACCCGGCATAGGCGGATTTTATCAAAACGGTCAGTTTATCCTCAACACTTTCCACGGCGCATTTGGAATAACCAGCGATACGAGCACTGTTCTCGCGCACGAAGGGTGTCATCTCTTCCAGGACCTCATAGGTATGTTTGGCCCTCCAGACCCGAGGAAGGGTGGCAAATCGCCTATATGGCTGGTTGAGGGGATGGCAGTTGTTTTTGAGGCTGCGCACGTGGACTGGAAGACAGGCAAAATCAGGCTCCGCGGCGTATCAAGAGACAGATTTGTTATACTCAAACGCGAAATAGAAGATAAGAAGGCGCTCTCTCTTGCGGATGTGCTGAATACTCCGCACGGGCAGTTTTCCGGAAGGCATTACGGTTACGCTGGTATGTTCACTTACTGGCTTGTCGCCGGCGCTACGGAGAAGCACCAAATCCTCTACAACGAATACGTCAAGATAGCGACAGGCTGGGAAGGGCGTCCGGGAAGGAAAATTCAGCCTGGCGAGTTTGAAAGCCTTCTTCAGAAGTATCTTGGCAAGACGCTTGCTGAGGTTGAACAGGACTGGCAAAGATGGGTTCTGAAGCAGAAGGTGGAGAAACTCGGCGCGATGAAAGGCAACAAATACGTCAGCAAGGAGACAGGATTTGAGGTGGAAAGACCAGACCCGGCCTGGAAGGTTGACACAGAAGAGGACCTTGAAGGCAGTGAACAGGTGGCTTTTTCAAATAAGAAAACCACTGGCCGCATTAGCGTCTCCGCGGAAGCAAACTATATGAACTCGTCTCTTGAAAGTTACAAGGCTGAACTCGCAAGAAACATAGAGAGAGCGACTCAGGAAGGGAAACTGAAAGACTACAAACTGATTTCAGAAAATACTTACACCTTGAAAGGACAGGAAGTCTATGACAGAGTGTTTGAAGCCTCAAATCCCGAGAGTCGTATCAACACCGCTCTTCAGAAGAGAAGGACGGTGATTTTCATAATGGTTGATGACATATATTCTGTGAGGCTTATGTGCGACCCTGATAAGTTTGAGGAAAACAATCAGGTTTTTGAAAAAGTTCTTCAGAGTTTCCAGATATATCTCAAGTAGAGCAAAGACGCGCCTTCGCTGGAATAATCGCTTTCCAGAAGTGTTATATAAACTTGGTCGTGTTCTATAGCAGTTAACGTTTGGATGTATCTGCATGACGCAAATCAGCCAACAGTGGCGTTCTAAAGCCCCGCCGTTTATCGGCGGGGAAGAATCTTCCGCGGGGATGAACCCCGCGGCTTTGGAACTAAGATGGTTAGGTTACACTCAATCGTGAAGTGCTATAAACAGATTTTGTTCTGAAAACGGGGAGAGAGGCGGTGAACAAGAGAACTGTTCTGTTTTGTCTGTTCTTGACTTCTATTTTCTGGTTTGCCGATTTGGCGCTGGCAGGACTTGACGACGCCACTTTCAATTCGTTGAAAGAGAGCGTGAAAGAGGCGCTCAAGAACGGCAACGCCGCAAAAGCGGTTGAAGGAATAAACAAACTCTCGGAAGACAACTCACTGCGTCTTGTTGAATTTCTCTTCAATCTGTCCGCTGGAAACCAGGACAAATCCGTTATCCAGGCGATTGCTTCTGCGCTCAGAAAAGTCTCTGACCAGGATGCGCTCGCTTATATAGCGCGAAACGCGCGCGCAGCGCGCGAGGAGTTACGTCCTGTTCTCGCAGAGATTCTTGGCAGTGTGAAGACTGAGGAGGCGCTGAATGCGCTGGTCGCGCTTCTCGCTGACGGCAGCGCTGAAACTGTGCGGGAAGCGGCGAAGGCGATTGCAAAGAGGCAGGAGAGCCGCGCAGTGGACGCTCTCATAGATGCGCTTTCAGCCTGGGAGAAGAAGGATGAGGCGACCACGCAGGCGTTGAAGCGTGCACTTATAGCCTCATCGGGAAAGCCGGGCGAAGGTCTGGAAACTGCGCAGGACTGGCGCAATTTCTGGGTAAACTCTGGCGGGAAAGCATCCGATGCGGGGGAAAAATCTTCAGGGAGCAGCAAACCATCCTTCTTCGGCACCACCCTCTCTTCCTCACGGTTTGTGTTCATCATAGATATTTCGGGCAGTATGACGATTGCGGACCCGTCGGAAGAGTCCGGTGCAAGCGCTGCTTCAGAAGGCAAGACCACGCCAACTGACGAGGCTAAGAAACAAAGCGCTGAAGAGAAGACCCGCATCGGTCGCACAAAACGAGAACTGATAAACGTGATAAATGCGGTCTCAAGAAGTGTGAAGTTCAATATCATAGCGTTCAATGACGAGGTGAAATCCTGGAAGACAGATATGATGGAAGCATCTGATGAAAACAAGCGAGCGGCGATAGAATTTGTGAAAGGTCTCACCGCTCAAGGACTCACTTACACCGACGATGCGCTTCGTGAGGCTTTCAAAAACGAGAGTGCGGACACATTCATACTCCTGTCTGACGGTGCGCCGACACACGAGGGCGGCGAGGCGCGACCGGAATGGGACGGGCACAAGGACTCTAAAGAGGTAATAGAAAGAATATACAAAGAGGTGAAACAACTGAATAGCATCCGCCGTGTTCGCATAGACACTTTCGGCTTTCCTGACGCAAACTTTGAGTTTATGAAGAAACTCGCTGAAGAGAATGACGGCGTCTTCAGTAAAATAAAGTGAGCAAACCCGCCGCTTTCGCAGCCGTTGATTTCATCCGCATAGGATTTTTCTGGAATCTATGAAGAAATCAGCAATAATATTCGCGCGTTTGCTCTGGTGAGAAAATGCGCAGAATACTGAAAATAGTCGGTTCACCAGCGCTAACTTTTGCGCTTATCCTGTCAATAGCAGCGGTCTCAGTTTTCGGCACGCTGATTGAGCAGAAGAGGTCGCTTGAGGTCGTTTATCACTCACCGCTGTTTATTCTTCTGTTGGCTGCTTTTGGTGTGAATCTCACTTCTTGCACCTTGTTGCGCTTGCGGCTGCAACTGCGTTCGCTCGGATTCCTCGCAACCCATATCGGGGTGTTGCTGATTCTTGTCGGCGCTGTGATTGGCGGTGCTTACGGCATCAGAGGAATGATGCAACTCGCCACTGACGAAGTCTCAAACCACTTCATTACAGACCGCCAGACCTTGAAGGAGTTGCCATTCAGTATTCGTCTGAACCGGTTCAGTGTTGAATACTATAAGTTTAGCAAATACCATAACTTTGGCGACCTCCTGGCGTTTGATGATGATGGTTACCTTATCGCTGAGGTCCCGGCGGAAATAGGAAGAGAGTCGCTCATAATAGGTCATTCAATAAAGATACTGGACTTTGTCCCTGATTTTGTAATAGACCAGACAGGTGAAGTGGCAACGAGGTCTCAACTTCCTGAAAACCCCGCACTTCGCGTGTCTATCAGAGCGGGCGATAAAACGACCGCAAGATGGCTGTTCTCCAATTTCCCCGGGATGGAGCACCATTTCGCCGGCGAGGAGGTGCTGCCGTTCCATCTTCTCTTCAAGTTCCAGGAGAGGATAAAGTCATATAAGAGCGACGTGTCAGTTCTGAATTCTACCGGTTCTGAATTGTTGAGGCAGACGATTGAGGTGAACGCGCCTCTTTCATACGGCGGCTACGTTTTCTACCAGATGGATTACGACGAAGCCCATTATAACTGGAGTTTGATGCAGGCTGTGAGGGACCCGGGAGTCCCTGTTGTTTACGCAGGTTTCTGCCTTCTCACATTTGGCATATTCTTTATCCTTTACGCCAAGCCGTATCTTCAGAGGAAGGCGAAAAAGCAGGAGGAAGTGTAAAAATGCAGACAGCGACTCTTTTGTTGCAGGGCAGGGCTGTTGAGGATTTTTCAAACAGCGCTCTTCTCTTTTATCTCTTGGCGGCGGCAATCTATCTTTTCTATTCTCTCTGGGAGAAGAAGGCGCTTCATTTCGCTGGCCTGACTTTGCTGATTCTTGGCGCTCTTCTCAATACAGGCGCTATCATCGCACGCTGGCTCCAGGTCGGTTATCCGCCTTTCACCAGTATGTATGAGTCAATGCTCTTCTTTGGCTGGTGCATCGCGGTTGTGTATCTCGGATTTGAGTTCACAGTCAGAATCCGAAAGGCGGGCTGGGGCGTCCTTCTCCTCGCAGCGCTTGCAATTGCCTACGCGTCTTTGAAAGCCAAATCCGAAATTACGCCGCTTATTCCCGCTCTCCGGAGTAACTGGCTCACAGTGCACGTGGTATCATACTTTATCGGCTATGGCGCGATGGCAACCTCTTTTGTCACCAGTCTGCTCTATCTCACGCGACCAAGAAAACTCAATCAGACCGAGGCTCTTGCGAGCGCATCCACCTCTGGTGAACTTACTCGTAAGGCTGTCGCATTTGGTTTTCCGTTTCTGACAGTGGGACTGATTACAGGCGCTGTCTGGGCGAAGACAGTCTGGGGCGAATACTGGTCGTGGGACCCGAAGGAGACTTGGTCTCTCATCACGTGGCTCGTTTATCTGAACTTTCTCCATCTTCGCTACACAATCCCTTCTATCTTGAAGTCGCCCGGCACGAAGCGCCAGTCGGTGCTGCTCGCGGAAAATGTTTTTGCGCTTTTCGGATTCGCATCCCTGTGTTTCACCTACCTCGGTGTCAACTACCTTTTGAAAGGGCTTCACTCATACGCGAAGTGATTTCCAACCGTGCGCACAGAGAACGCAAAAAGAAGGAAGTTCAAGTGACAAGAAATTCGTCATTTGGATTGAACTTTGAACCTGGTGTCAGTTGCCCCATTTTGCGCTGAAAGCTTCTTGCGCCTTCCGGCGTAAGGTGGAAATGGCGCTTTTGCGGTCTTTCTCCCCGAATATTCCTGTGCCTGCGACAATAACATTTGCGCCCGCTGAAGCGGCGAGTGAAACTGTCTTTGAATCTATTCCGCCATCTATTTGAATCAATTTTTTGTTTCCTGCCTTTTTTCTAATCTCCTCAATTTTTGGCAGGACATCATTTGTGAAACTCTGTCCACCGAATCCCGGCTCAACGCTCATCACGAGAATCATATCAACCGAGTCAATAATCGGGAAGATTTTCGCCGCCGGCGTTTTCGGCTTCAAAGTGACGCCGACCTTTACGCCAAGTTTGCGAATCTCTTTTATGACACTTTCAGGATTTTCTGTAGCCTCAATGTGGAAGTTGAGTAAATCCGCGCCTGCCGCCGCAAATTGCTTACAGAACTTGAGAGGCTCCTCTATCATAAGATGGACATCCAGAAACATCTCTGTTGCCGCGTTTATAGATTTGACGACAGGCGCGCCAATAGTGATATTGGGAACAAAATGTCCATCCATAACATCTATGTGGAGCCAGTCTGCCGCGCCGCTTTTCACCTCTTCTATTTCTTCCGCGAGGTGCGCAAAGTCCGCTGACAGAATTGACGGCGCAATAATTATCTGCGACACTTCTCTTTCCTTTTCACCAAATGTGTTGCTCTCTTCTCTGTGCCTGCTATGTAGATTCTTGTCAAGTTGCTACTAACAGGATTCGGCGATGAACGTCAATTACGCGCATTCTGCTATCCGGTCATGAGGCATCTCCGCCACAGACCATTTTCCCGAAACGCCAGGGGCGGACCAACCTCTGCGTCGTTCGCCCTTCGGCGAACACCACAC
>Ga0315280_10010987_pt1 | contig 11219 bp, 8 predicted proteins | sample YL17G06_40_MG_FD_203697 | JGI IMG/M metagenome (GOLD analysis project Ga0315280, IMG submission 203697) | Sediment microbial communities from Yellowstone Lake, YNP, Wyoming, USA - YL17G06_40 | ecosystem: Environmental > Aquatic > Freshwater > Lake > Sediment | place: USA: Wyoming | collected... | reverse complement strand
CTCCATAAACCCCGCGGAGCTGGCAACGCAGATAGAGCAGGCAAAAACAAGCTACAATCAGGCAATTGAGAAAGCCGCATCCAATCCGTCTCTGTTGGCCACTGCGAAATTCGGACTGGGGCTGTGCGAAGAAGAACTCGGCAACTTCGACAAGGCTGCGCAAATGTATCGTGAGGTCGCGGAAGACCCCAGCTTCCAACCCACCGTAGCCTGTGCCGCCGCAAAGTTCCGCCTCGATACGATGGGCGAATACAAGCAGAAGCTGGCCTTTAGACCTGCGCCAAAGCCGATACCCACTCCCGTGCCGCGACCGGTTATTGAACCCGCCATTCCGTTTGGCGGGCCGATAGATACAAATTTGCCTGCCGACGTAAATCAAAAACCCCAATTGCCGGGCGTCTCTGCTGTCCCTGACGCCAATCCCGGGCCTCAATCCCCGAATAATCCGCCCGCCGTCACTGACAGCAACTCGCCGGGCAAATAATTCGCCAGGCGCCCGCAAGCAAGATGCCCCAGACGCCGCAAACAAAATGCCAGAGCCTGCGACTTCACGTCAGCACCTCATTCAGGGAACGCAGGCTCGACAAATACCTTTGCAGCCGGCTCGAACTATCTCAGTTCAGCCGCCGTTTCCTGCAGGAGCTAATCAAGCAAGGCTCCGTCACAGTCAACGGCAAAGCCGTCAAACCCAGCTTCAAGCTAAGCCCCGCTGACGTAATCGACCTGACGGCCCCGCCGCCGCCCGGCAAAGACATCCTGCCCGAAGACATCCCGCTCAATATCATTTATGAGGATAGCGACCTAATCATCCTCAATAAACAGGCCGGCATCCTCGTCCACCCCGCACGCGGAAGAACGCACGGCACAATCGTCAACGCCCTTGCCTTTCATTGCGACAAGCTTTCGAGCGGACTGGGCGAACTCCGCCCCGGCATCGTCCATCGACTCGATAAAGACACGACCGGCGTAATGGTCGCAACCAAGAACGACGTTGCACAATGGAAAATCGCCAAACAGTTCGAACACCGCCAGGTCAGAAAAACGTACCTTGCCATCGTCCACGGCACGCCCGACCTGACCGCAGACCGCATAAACGTGCCGCTGGGCGTCCATCCGAAGATAAGAGAAAAATACGCAATCAGACCCATAATCGGCAAAGAGGCAACCACCTTCTATGAAGTTCTCGAACCTTTTCGCGGCTTTTCGCTGCTGAAACTGACCCCCAGGACCGGACGAACCCACCAGATTCGCGTCCACCTATCCTATATAAAGCACCCCATTGTCGCCGACGAGACGTACGGTGGGAAACTTGTCTATCCCTGGCAGTTGGCCGATGCTGAACCTGCCGTCGAAGAGCCGGTCATAAACCGCGTGGCACTGCACGCCTTAACCCTTGAATTCAAACACCCCACAACCGGCCAAATGGTAACCTTCGAGGCCCCCCTGCCAGCGGATATGCAAAACCTCCTTAGGCTACTGCGAAAATACCGGAAAACTTGATTGGGTCCGCCAAGTCGTTGTGGCGGGTACGAATTGACCATAACCGCGGCTATTCCTGCGGCAGATTTGCCAAGTCAGCGCCAGTCCGCCACGACGTCTTTGGTGGACCAAACTGTCTACACGTAGGCGAGTTGCACCTTTGTCAGGAACAAGACGAACCTGGACCTTGCAGTGCAATGCCTCTGCGATGCGCCGAAGCATACTGAAGCACGTTTAGCGTGCAGCGTATAGCGTTTAGTTACTGTGCCCTGTCCGCTATCCGCTAAACGCTATGTTTTGGGAGTCCCGATATATCGGCTGTGCAGAATCTTAACAGCATCGCTCGTCTCTCGTCCATCGTATATCGTATATCGTAGTGGCACCATTCCGAGAACCCGCTATCCCTGCGGCAGGTTTGCCAGGTCTTTGTCGGCACCGGCCACCATCAGGATATCGCCCTGATAGATTATGGTATCAGGCATCGGCACATTTATAATTTCCTCCTCTTCCTTTTCGCCCTGCCAGGCCCTTTTGATTAAAACCAGATTCAGATTGTATTTCTCTCGCAGCCGCAGCTCTTTAACCGTCATCCCATCAAAGCTGGCAGGCGCCTTTAGTCGCGCCAGGCTGTAGCCCGGGGCAAAATCAATCTTCTCCCAGATTTGCGGCGCAATGAGTTTGTCCGCCAGTCGCTGGGCGGATTCAATCTCAGGATAGATAACCTCCGTCGCACCTATCTTGGAAAAGACCTCGCCTGCGGTCAGACTCTCGGCCCTGGCATATATATGCCTGACCCCCATCTGTCGCAGGTTCACCACCGTCAGGACCGCGGCCTCAAAACCCTGGCCCGTCCCCTGGCCTATGCTGACCATGGCTACATCAACCTTATCAACGCCCTGGGCCTTAAGCGCCTCTTCATCAGTGCTGTCGAGCCGAACTGCGTGGCTTACCTGGTCTCGTATCAGGTCAACCTGGTCCCTGTTTTTATCTATCGCAATGACCTCCGCCCCGCTCATTGCCAATGCGACAGCCAGTTTCTGCCCGAACCGCCCCAACCCTATTACCGCAAACCGCCTCATATTATTAACTCCCAAAACATAGCGTTTAGCGGATAGCGGACAGTGCACAGTAACTAAACGCTATACGCTGCACGCTAAACGCTTTTATCCGACGATTACCGCTTCATCCGGATAGCTGTATCTTGTGGGCCTCAAGTTGAACGTCAGCGTCGCGAGCAAAGTCAGCGGCCCGAGTCTGCCAATAAGCATCACCGCAATAATAATCAATTTACCGGCAATTGTCAAAGAAGGCGTTATGCCGGTTGACAGCCCCACCGTACCCAGTGCGGAAGCGGCCTCAAAAAAAATCTGCATAAGAGTAAAGTTATTGGAGTTCTCGGTTATGGTCAAGGCAAGTGACGCGGTGAACAAAACCACGATAAAGAGGACCGTAATGGTAATCGCCCTGCGAACGATAACCAGTCTGACCGAACGCCCAAATATCTCCACATCATCTCGTTTCCGCAGCGTTGCAACCACAGCCATAATCACAACCGCCAATGTCACCGTCTTTATTCCGCCCGCAGTTCCACTGGGAGAACCGCCGACGAACATAAGCAGAATCAAAATAAATTTGCCTGGAGCCGACAACGCCCCTATATCGACAGTATTGAACCCTGCCGTCCTGGCCGTAATCGATTGAAACAGCGCATCCAGGATACCAAAGTTCCTGGCGGCAGCACTTTGGCCGGCATATCGCTCAAATAAAAATAATGCAAGCGTCCCGAAGACTATAAGGCAGACGGTCATGCAAAAGACAATCTTGGTCTGCAGCCACATCCTCCTGGGAGCTCTTGTCGAAATCTCATAGCGTCTGCCAAAAAATTTCCCGTAGAATCGCTTTGCCCTGTCGGTGATAATACTGACTATGTCATAAAGCACACCGAAACCGAGACCGCCCAAAACTATCAGCGGGCAAATCACCACATATACGCCCCAGCACCTGTTGTAGCGGGCAAGATTATCGCTGAATAGGCCAAATCCTGCATTGCAAAAGGCGCTGATGGAATGGAATATGCTGTAGAACCACTGCTGATGGACGTTGGTGACTCTGCCGGGAACATTATCCCACATACCCAAAAGACCGACCGCGCCCCAGAATTCTATCAGCACCGTTGTGACAAAAACAAAAATTATCATATTACCTATCCGGCTGAGCGTGCTTTCGCTAAGTAAATCCTGCATCGCCGCTGATTCACGCACACTAAGAGCCTGCCCTAACAATAGTGCAAGCACCGCACCGAACACCACTATTCCCAGGCCCCCAAGCTGAATCAGCGACAGGATTACCACCTGCCCCATAAAGCTGTAGTCTTTGCCGATGTCTTTCACGACAAGCCCGGTAACACAGGTCGCACTCGTGGAGGTAAACAGGGCATCAACAAAACTGACATCCTTGCCGGCCGACGCCTTTGGAAGCATTAGTAACCCAGCCCCGGACATTATCAAAACCACAAAACTTACAATCAATGTCCGCATGGGGTTTCTTCCCGATGCCGCCCAGCTAACAGAGGTCCGGCAGAGCTTTGTAACCACCTGTAGAACAAGATATATCCCCACCGCAAACTGCCGGACCGCCGCAGGGTTAGATTTGCCGAACCAGTGTCCCGCCCCAAGGACAGCTACGCCGAGCGCAAGTAAAAGGGGAATGTCGAGCCAGTTCACCCGCCAGAATTCCGCCCTCGAAACCGCATTAAATCGGCGGACCACCTTTTCAACTATGAAACCGCAAAGTAAAACAAACTGGGCTGTATGCAAAATCCGCTCTGACAGCAGCGGCTGAGGGAAACCAAATAGTCCAACAAAGGACCCCACCACCCCGGCACAAGCCAAGGCGTTGACCCCGATTAAAACCCTCTCCAACCACCTGTTCTTGTAGTGTATCAGCATCTTGAGGTTAGGACTCGCGCATTTGGCATCCTTGCGAACATCGACGGCCTAATTAGCGAGCATTCTAACAAAAAGCGGAACCATTTACAGCAGGATAAATAAACTTTTGTGCCCCTGTGGGGGACCAAACGTGTTTTACGGGGTTTGCCTGAGGGCTTTACCGTGATGGATAAGAATTTTGGCGCAAAAAAAGAGCGGAACCGTCCTCCTCCAGCACGATTCCGCGAAGTATTGTTAACAAAACCGTTGCTGCCCTTATCGCCCCGGCAACACCGATTTTGAGACTTCTAAATCGGGCGGACATGTCCTCCGCCAAAATTTCGGTTTTAGGCTGTCCGCCCAGTATCGTCGCCACAAGGGCAAGTTCCTATAAAAAGCAAAAAATATGCCAGAAGGAAGGCCAAAACCATCAGTCGCACCTGTTTCCACATAAGACCTTGTAACAAAAATAGTTACAGGTAAATGTCATTTTTCCCCCCTAAAACTAAAAAGGCCACATCTTAACGGTGCGTTGCTTTTTATAGACACTCAATATGCCTATTTGACCTATTTTAACGCTATTAAACAGACGACACGGCAAATGTCAAGCAAATTATTCCAATGTTTACAAAAAGCAACTAATTGTGCACAGAATTATCAACTTACAGAAGCTTTCGCAGGTGACGTTCGGGACAGTATTAGTTGCCGTTCGTAACAGGCGGAAGGAAGGGAATCAGGCTACGTTTTCATTGAGTCCCACTCAATGAAAGCCGCCGGCAGGAATATAAAGACAGGCAGCCACGCCCACAACTCCGGCCTCATCCGGTCGAATACGACCTCGGCGGCAAGAATCTTGCAGGCAAAGGTCGTAACAAAACACACACCAACCATAGCAAAGCTGGTCACAATGACCGACTTCATCGATTTAGGGTCCCGGCAAACCAGAATCGGCAGACACACCATCAGCATCACTAAATTGATAATCGGCTCGGTAACGCGAAAATGCTTCTGGCTGAAAAGCTGCGCTTGGTCCTTGATTTGTGACCCCTGCTTCGCAAGGGCGGATAATTGCCGCAGGCTCAGCAAAGTCTCATACTCGGCCCTTCGCCTGACGGGAATATCCCTTGGTGTAAGGTCGCTGGCATAGAAAGATACCGGCTGAGGACCTTTGATAGAGTCTTTTTCGATAACTTGCCCGTTGGTTAAATCCCACCTGCCGGTTTTGCTATTGTAAACCGCCTTTTCAGCATCTATTCGGCCGGTTACTTCCCAAATACCTCCTCCTATGGCGGACCTTCGCCGAAGCAGAATAGTGGGACTGTGCAAGGTTGCCGCCCTGACATCAAACTCCTTGGAGCAAAGCAGTGAGCCATTCCCGTCGCTGATAAACCACACGTTATAGGTCTCCTGCCCCGGCAGCTCATCCTGGCCGCGAACGAGCTTATCGCTGAGAGACGGAATTATGGATTCCTGGTCCAGCACCAGCAGGGCCGCCAATAATATCGCCAGCAGCATCACGGGCCCGATGACCCGCTTCAAGCTGACGCCCGAGGCCATCATCGCCACTAATTCATTGGAGCGGACCATTTTGCCGAACGAAAATGCCGCCGCCACTATGGTTATCATTCCGGCGAAATCGCGGAAGTAAAGAGTCATATTCAGGCCGTAAAAAAGCAGTATGTTTTTGAGAACAGCGATGGCGCCGATGTCGGCGTGCTCCGTAAACTCATCGAGATTGATAAACAGGTCAATAATCATCCGCAGCCCTATCAGCACACAAAAGGCAATTGCATAACCAATCAGGAAATTCTTTACAACGTATCTATCTAATGTCTTCATAGACGTCCTGGCTTAACACCAAAATTGACTTTCTCACCTAAAATTCGTTCTGCACATCCCGATTAGTGCCGCAGCAGCCTGTGATATATTCCAGCGGCTATCAGTGTCAGCAGCGCCAGTCCCGCCCACATCAAAACTATACCTGAGACGTTCCTGGAGCTGATGTTTTCGGTAACTTGTTTGCCGCTCATTATGCACACTATCAAAACGGCAGCAGGGACACAGCTTACGCCAAAAGCGCTGAGCAAGTGCCCGCCCTTTTTGATGATGCCCAGGCCTATGCCTATCAGTATCATCGAGACGCATCCGATTCCAAAGACCAGCCGAGAATGTATCTCAGCGGCTATCTGAGCCAAAGTTTTTTGCATCATCCGCTGGAGCTTGCCTTGCAGGCCCTTCAGCGCCGGACCCGGTCCCTTCTGGAGCTGAGACAGCTTCGCCGCCAACTTTCCCACTGTAAGCTCGCCGCTTTCGGTGCGGAACTGGTTGGTGACGGACTCCACAACTTCGGGCACAATCAAGCCACGCACGACGTGCCGCATTCTTAAATCGCCGGTTTCTTCCACACGCGCATTGTAAGTATCCATTGTCAACGTCGGCGCAAGCTCATCGCCCTCGATGTAGAGCAAGGCCTTTCCGCCGGGTGCAGCCAGTTTGCATAAGCGTTTTTTGCTGATTGCGTCCGATTCAATCACCACAATATTGCCGGACAGCTCGATTTTCCTCTCGCTCACCGTAACATTATTTGCAGTAAATTCAACGAGCTTTTCGCCGCTGTGAAGCCTGTAGAGGCTATTGGGGTCGCCGGCGATTTTGGCCGCAATATCCTGCGCCAACAGCTCGGTGGTAAATTGCGCATAAGTGTCGCGCGCCAATCTGGCAACCGGGTAAAACTGCATCAGGTCGGACTTTATCAATTTCATCTCATCGATTTTTTTGAACTTTATATCGTCACCTAATAATGCTCCAAACTCGGTCGCCACTGACAGTTGTTCCGCACTGAACCACACATCGTCATCGGAGCCCATCTGGTCCGTTTTGTATGCGGTTATTTGCACTTCATTGAACCTGTCGGAGGGATTGAAACTTACTTTTGCCTCCTGTGCGGTGATAATCTTTTCGATTCTGCCCTGCTTTAGCTCGGTAACAACCACCCCTAAAAGGGTATCGCTTTGCGGGTCGGCATAATCGGCATAAATCAGGTAGCGGCCGTCCGGCGGCAGCTTGTAATACGGCCTTCGCTGGACATTGCGGAACAGTATCTGCTTTGCATCGGCCTTGAGCGATTTTTCCGCCAGGTGAACGAAAACAGGCATCACATAGAAGCTCAAAATCAGATTGCAAATTGCAACGATAATCGCCAGCGTCAGCCCCGGATAGACCAGGGATGACAGGCTTATCCCGCTTGCCCTGCAGGCATCAAGCTCATTGTCGCCGGCAAACCTGCCATAAGCCAGAGCCCCCGTGAACAAAGCCGCCATCGGCAAGACAAAGGTGAGCGTTATCGGCAGGAAATAAATCATAAGGTGCATTACCTGCCGAGGTCCAACGCCGTATTCCTGGACCGGACGCAGGATGCTGCCCAGACTCATAATCACCGTTAGCGCCAGCACCGTCGGCGCAAAGATTTTCAACAGCTCCCGAAATATGTATCTGTGCAGGGTGAAAACCATACTTTTTGCAATTCAAAACGTAATCCGCCAGAATTACTCCGCCAAAGTTGGCGGACCAACTCTGGCGGAACAATTCTGCACTTCCACAAGGCATTTTTCAATAGAATTCTCCAGCCTTGTTCCGGCAAAGCCGCTTTTTGCAGCAAAACCGCGGTCGCCAGCATTTATGTAATCACACCAGCTCCGGATGAGAAAATAAGGTAATGGGTCAGTTATGGGTGGTAGGCTTTGGGTCAGGATGAATCGGGGTTGTGGTTCGACCCTGAGCCGCAAAAATCCAAAGACGGTGCAGTTCAATAATACGGCAGCGATGACATAGCTATAGACGTAGGAATCCTCAGGTCAGCAGGGGGGTGTCTTTCGTGAAAAGTCAAACAGCGACTTGAAATAGCACTTTATCCAGTCCCAGTGCAAAATGATGTGCACAACCATTAGAAAAACAAAAAGAATCGCCAGGTAAAAGTGGATAGTCCCCCATTCGTGCCGGCTCATATTCCACAGCTCTCTTATCTGTTCTGCTGCTCCGCCTCTGCCTCCGCGAAAGCCGCGCCCGCCGCTGCCGGGCGGCAAAATGTACCTCATAATATAGCCGGTGAGGGCCAGCCCCAGCAAATCAACAAAGCCCACCAAATCCACAATAAAATTTACCGTTCCGCGCTTCAGCATAAAAAAACCTGCAAGACTTTGCCAAAACTCCAGACCATTTTTGACCTGGCGCAAATTATGCCACAACTGTGGCTGCGTGTAAAGTGTTAGAATTGAGAATTTAGAATGGAGAACTCAAATAGCGTATAGCGTATAGTGTTCCGCCCAACGGCGGCGGAGTAAATCGCAAATCCAAAGGATGGACTACGAACTCAAAACTACGAACTACGAACAACGAACTACGAACCTACTCTTGCTCCTTCTCCGCCCTTGTGGTAGTCGTCTTTGGCCCTTTGAACTCGGTTACCTCGTATGCCTGCTGCTCGCCTTTCGACATAACAGGCTGCTTTATAATCCAGGGAGTTACGAAGACGACTATTTCGCTGTTAACCGTATCTTCGCCTGTAAATCTAAATAGTGCACCAGCCAGCGGCAAATCGCCAAGCAAGGGCACTTTGTTAATCTGCTTCGTAACAGTCTTTTTGCGCAGCCCTCCTAAAACCACTGTCTGGCCATTCTTGACCAATAGCGTTGTGTCGGCCGTGCGTTTGTCAACGACCGGCTGAGGATACTTCACGCCTTGCGATGGATCCCCCACATCTACCGTACCGGTCACCACGCTGAACTCAGGTTTCAGTTGAAGTCTAATCATTTCATCGCGGGCTAAATGCGGCGTAACCTCAAGTTTAACACCAACCACTTTGAATTCGGTTGTTCCGAAACTCTGCCCGCTCGATTGTCCCTGGTTGAGCTGCTGATACGGAATTTCAGAGACAATGTCAATTGTAGCTTTCACATTATCAAGCACAAGAATTCGAGGATTAGCAAGGAGCTTGGCATCAATGTTTTCCTGCTGGGCCCTGATCATCGCATCGATGTCAACGCCGTCCTTGAGCCACCCGAACTTAAGCATACCGGTGGTGCTCGAGGTTTTCCCCGTTGCACCGCGGAATATGCCCGTTGTGAATGGCTCGATATCGCCCGTTTTAGTTTCACCCATAGTTCCCGGCGGGACGAGAGCATCTTCGCCACCAGTATAATATGTGGTATTTCGCCCTGCATTCCATTCGACGCCGAGGTCGAGCCTGTCTTTGCTGGTTATATCATAGATTCTTGCCTCAACAAGTATCTGAGGCGTCATCTTGTCAACTTTTTCGATGAAGGTAGTAACGTCTCTGATTTTACTCTCGGCGTCTGTAACAATTATGTAGCTGGTGCCCTCAATAGATGAAACCGCTCCCTGCTTGGACTTGAATTTATCCAGCGCCTTTACGACCTCCTTAACATCCGCATAGACAATCTCATAAGTCCTGGTCTGAAGCATCTCGGGCTTTTCCGTCTTCTCCGCAGCCGTCACCACTCTTATCATATTGTCGCTCAATACATAAGCGGCGCCGTACGCAGAGAGGATGTTGTTCAGGGCTTCTTCCAGCGGCACGTTCGTAAGCGTAACCGTCACGTCACCGGCGACGGCAGGATTTACGACAAAGTCCACGTCCGTCTGCTCGGCCATTATCCTTATTACGTCCCTGATAGGCGTGGTTCTGAACTGCACGCTTATCTTCTTCTGCAGGCGCTGCTCAAACGGCGTCTGCACCGGCGGCTTGTTGGCGTCCCCGGGTGGCGCATTGGCATCCGCCGCAAAAACGCTGAGGCTGCTTATGTAAACAACAGCCGCTACCGTCAGAAATCTTAATACCCAATATTTTCTCGCAGAGTTTCTCATAATCGTTCCTTATCCAAATTAGTGCACAGCGGTTTACGGCTCAACAGTCTGAGTCCACTTTTTCCCTTCCATTTCGAACTCGACATTGTCTCTGTTTATCTTCACAATACTCGCCCTCGCCACCTTGTCGCCCACGTGAACTATCTCTGTCCCGACAATGGCGGTGGGATTATCGTCGCTGAATAGAATTCCTTTTACGATAAGTTTTGTCGGCTTGACTTGCTCGACCTGTTGTGTTCCGGCCTCGTTCGGGGACGGCGGAGTCGGCGGCTGGGCTGCCTCCATAGAATTAAGAAGCGTCGTAGGGAAAGGCTCCGGAATCTCCCACTCAATCTCAGGCTCGGCGGCGGTGACGCCTGTCGGCTCCTTTATCTGTGTCGGCCTGGGCGCCCTCGGCTGCGGCATAAGAACCTGAGTAACCACAAAAATCAGCACGCCAAAAAGGACAGGCACCAGCAGCAGCATCGCCTTCTGCCTGGAACTACTGACGCCGGGCTTTGGTGCAAAGAGCTTATTCTTTATCTGCTGCCACAGACCCCGCCCGGCGGCCCTTGCCGGGGCCTCAAACTTTGGCGCAGCGCCCGGCGCCGCCTGCGGCCTATGTTCAAACCCTCTCGGCACCTGCGGCCCCCGTATAGTCTGGAAGGCCGGCGGCAGCGGCTTGGAAGGCACACCACCCGCCTGCTCCGGCGGAGGCGCAGCAGGTCCACCCGGCTGCGGCGGCCCGCCTGGCTGCGGAAGCGGCACCCCCTCAAATATCGAGGATATCTTCTTATGCAGCCCCGACTTTTTCTCTTTATCCTCTGTCATTGTTATTCTCCTCGATTAAACCGGCGCCAACCCGCAGTGCTGCTGCTTGGCCTGCATCTCTGCCGTAGAGTATCTCCTCAGCCAGGGCCTTGTATTCTTCAGCACCTTTGCTGCCCGGGT
>Ga0315280_10010986_pt1 | contig 11221 bp, 8 predicted proteins | sample YL17G06_40_MG_FD_203697 | JGI IMG/M metagenome (GOLD analysis project Ga0315280, IMG submission 203697) | Sediment microbial communities from Yellowstone Lake, YNP, Wyoming, USA - YL17G06_40 | ecosystem: Environmental > Aquatic > Freshwater > Lake > Sediment | place: USA: Wyoming | collected... | reverse complement strand
TGACCGGCACGGACGAGCACGGGATAAAGATCGTCAAGGCGGCCGGCGACAAGCAGCTCGCGCCGCGGCAGCTTGCCGACAGCGTGGTGGTTCATTTCCAGCAGCTCTGGAAGGACCTGGAGATCACCAACGACGACTTCATCCGGACCAGCAGCCCGAGGCACGTCAGCCGCGTTGGGGCCCTGGTCAGCGAGCTTGTCAAGCGCGACGAGATCTATCTGGGCAAGTACGAGGGCTGGTACGACGAGGGCCAGGAGGAGTTCGTCACCGAGTCGGCGGCGCGTGACAACGAGTACAAGAGCCCCATCAACGGCCGGCCGCTCGTGCGATACTGCGAGCCGAGCTATTTCTTCCGCCTCGGCAAATGGGTGCCCAGGCTCATAAACCACATCGAGGCCGACGAGCACTTCGTGCAGCCCGACGCGCGGCGCAACGAGGTGCTCAGCAAGCTCAGGCAGGGCGTCGAGGACCTGTGCATCTCCCGCCAGCAGGAGAAGCTCGGCGGCTGGGGCGTGCCGATGCCCAACGACCCGTCGCATTCGGTCTACGTCTGGATCGACGCGCTGAGCAACTACTACACCGCCCTGGGCCTGCCGGCAGTGGGGGACCAGTTCGACCGCAAGGGCGAGCGTTACTGGCCGTGCGACGTGCACCTCATCGGCAAGGACATCCTGTGGTTCCACGCCGTTTACTGGCCGTGCATGCTGATGGCGCTGGACCTGCCGCTGCCCAGGTGCATCTTCGCGCACGGCTGGTGGACCAGCGAGGGCAAGAAGATGTCCAAGACGCTTGGCAACTTCATCTCGCGGGAGGCGATCGCGGAGATCTGCGGCGAGTACTCGGTGGACGTCTACCGGTACTTCCTGCTGCGGGCGGTGATGTTCGGCGCCGACGGCGACTTCTCTCGCGACGCGCTCAAGGCCCGCTACAACGCCGACCTGGCCAACGGCGTGGGAAACCTGCTCAGCCGGACCGTGAACATGATCGGCAAGTACTTCGACGGGCAGATGCCGCCGGCGGCCCCCGACGAGGCCGGGCCGGACGCACGGCCCGTGACGGACGCGGCGGCGGCCCTGATAGACTCCGCCGCTCCCGCCATGGCGTCCTGCCAGTTCCACAGGTATCTCGACGCCCTGTTCGCGCTTGTCGACGCGACGAATCGCTTCATCGACGTGACCGAACCGTTCAAACTCGCCAAGGACTCCTCGCGGCGCCGGAGGCTTGGCGGCATACTCTATGACTGCGCCGAGGCGGTCAGGCTTATCCTGGTCTACCTCGCGCCGATAATGCCCGCTTCCGCCTCCGCCGGCCTGACGCAACTGGGCCTGGGGCCCGAGGCGATCAATCTCGTCGAGGCGGGCAGGTGGGGCGTTCTCGCCGCCGGAACCAGGACCGGCAAGCCCGCGGGCCTTTTCCCAAGAAAATCCTGATGCACCGATGGAACAAGAGCCGAATAAACCCATGCAGCAGGTTATTGCCGAGGACGGCCGATACCCGCCGGAGGCGTTCGCCTTCCTGCATGACGGGCTAAACCGCGCGGTGCAGGAGGTCTACCGCGAGCAGTCCGGCGGCGAGGGCCAGCACCACGTTTCCGGCCAGCAGCTATGCTGTTCGCTGCGCGACCTGGCCGTCGAGCGATGGGGCATGTTGGCCAAGGCCGTGCTCAATAAGTGGAACATCCGCGAGACAGTCGACTTCGGCAACATGGTGTACCTGATGATCGAGAACAACTACATGCGAAAGACCGACGAGGACCGCCTCGACGACTTCCGCGACGTATACGATTTCGACAAGGCCTTCGGCGGCTACGAGGCCTTCGAGCTGAAGGAATAACCGGATGACCGCAATGGCAAGCAAGCTTCGCCTGATGCCGCTTCTGGCCCTGGTCATTGCGGCGCCGCTTGCGGGCTGCGCCCAGGGGCCGGGCGTCAACATCTTCGGCCAGCCGGAGCCGAAGCTGGACACTTACGCCGCGGCGGCCCAACTGGGCCTGACCGTGATGCACGCCGGCCGCACAAGCGCCACTCTTCGCGGCGGCTACAACGTGGTGGTGATGTACTCCGACCCGGCCGGGGAGGTGTACGTCAACGGCCAGGCGCTGAGCGACAGCGGGGGCATCGAGTCGGGCGACGGGACGCTGATAGTTCCCGAGCCGCTCGTTCGGCGGATCCGCGCGGCCTTGCGGTCGGGAATCGCCCAGGCAGGCCCGACTGTGCGGCCTGGGCAGAATCCGGCCGGGGTGCCTGGTGAGCATCTCAGGCCTCCCGGCAAGGCTATCGGCAGGGTCGTTCTCGACCCGGGCCACGGCGGGAAGGACCCCGGCACCACGAGCGTGCTGGGCTACCGTGAGAAAGACCTGGTGCTCGACGTGGCCAGGATGGTCGCGGCGGAGCTGACGGCCATGGGAGTCGAGGTCATAATGACCCGGTCGGACGACCGGTTCATCGAGCTTGAGGAACGCCCCGCCATAGCGGCGCAGGCGAAGGCGGACCTGTTCGTGAGCATCCACGCCGACGCGGCGTCAAACCGCTCGGCCGCCGGGTTTACGGCATATGTCGACCACAGTCCCAGCAAGGGTTCGTTGTCGGCCGCCAATTCGATCCTGCGGCGGATGTGCGACAACTGCTCGCCCAGCCGGGGCGTCAAGAACGCCGGCTACCGCGTGCTTGTGTGTTCCCGCACGCCGGCGGTGCTTATCGAACTGGGCTTCCTGTCCAACCGCGCCGAGGCCGGTTTGCTCAGAAACCCCGGCTATCAGCGGACCGTCGCCCGAGCCATTGCCCTGGGCATCTGCGACGCCCTGAAATAGCGGCCGCGGCCTCGCGCGAGGCCGCTTGCAGGATCTTAGGGCCGTGCCATAGGTCCTATAGGATCCATAGGACCCATGAGCCCAGCGCCACCCCTTCCCCTTGACCCCAACGGGGCAGGCGGGGGAGGCGGCCTGAGGCCGGTGGGGGTCAGGGCGATGTCGGCGAACCCCGCGTCTTTGGCGCGCCATTTCTTCCAGTTCCGCTTTTTCCTGCCTGGCATTTGCAGGAAGGGAGGTGCGAATCGTAGTTTGCTTTCGATCCGAGGCAAAGGAGGCCGAACATGACGTACAGGATTCGATATCGCAAGCCGGACGCACGTGGCGAGGCCGAAATGGTCGTCGAGGCCGGCAGCCCCACTGAAGCGATGATCAAGTTCCAGTGCTCATGGGACGGCCCGGCGCCGCGCAATTGCGGGGACGTGGTTACCAGCGTCAGTGCGGAAGAAGGCTATTGCTAGATGCGAGGCTGACGCGCGGGGGTGCGTTGCACGAGTCTTGTCGGGCGGGTCGGCGCGTTTCCCGCGTGTGGGCGTGCCGGCCCGCCCTTGTCCTTTCCTGGGGGCGGCGCGATGGTCAGGCGAGTCTGAACGTCAGAAGCGTATCGGGCCCCACCTTGGTTTGCCGCGGTTGAGGCAGGCGGCCCGCGGCCTGGAGTTCGCGGATGTCCAGGCGAGGCAGTTCCTCTGCCGGCGGCGATTCCGGCTCGGCGTCCGGGGCGTCTGCCATTTTTTCGCCGTCTGCCATTTTTTTTGCATCTGCCATATCGTTGCCCGCGGCGGGATGGGGCGTGGCGCGCGGCGAGATGAACACCCACAGTTCGTCGGCCAGGCGTTCGGAGATGAATCGCCGGAGCACCGTCGGCCCGCCCTCGACGAGCAGGCGGGTCCACTTTCGTCTGCCCAGTTCGTCAAGCAAGGCCCCCAGGCTGACGCCGCCTTGCGGCCCGGCCGGAAGGGCCAGGAACTCCACGCCCTCTCTTGCCAGCAGCCCGGCCGACTCCGCCCGGACCTCCAGCGCCCGGGCAGTCGTGGCCAGGAGCACCGGCAGCCTGTGCGAGGCCGTCGCGATCAGCCTGCTGCCGGGCGGAGTCCGCAACTGGGCGTCCAGGATCACCCGCGTCGGCTGCCGGCCGCGACCGGCGCGGTTGGTCAGCAGGGGGTCGTCGGCCAGGACCGTGCCGCTGCCGACGCAGACGCCGTCGCAATAGCCGCGCAGCTCATGCACCATCTCGCGGGACTTCTTGCCGGAGATCCATCGCCCCGCTCCCCCACGGGGCCCAAGGCCGGCCGGAAGGGCCAGAAGCCCCTCCGGCGTCTGCGCCCACTTGCAGATAACCCAGGGCCGCTTGCGCATGCGGAGCTTGACATACGCCGCCAGAAGCTCGCGCGCCTCGGCCTGGCAGAGGCCGGTCTCGACCTCGATCCCGGCGGCGCGTAGTTTGGCAATGCCCCGGCCGGAGACTAGCTCGTCGGGGTCCTCCATCGCCGCCACGACGCGAACCACCCCCGAGGCAATGATCGCCTCGGTGCAGGGCGGCGTCTTGCCGTGATGGCTGCACGGTTCGAGCGTGACGTACATCGTCGCGCCGCGGACGTCCGATCCGCCGGCGGCGGCCGCGGCAAAAGCCTCGACCTCCGCGTGAGGCCCGCCGAAGAGCCGGTGCCAGCCCTCGCCCAGCACCTCGCCGTCGCGAACAATCACCGCCCCGACCATCGGGTTGGGCTCCACGGCGCCCAGGCCCCGCCGGGCCAACTCCAGCGCGCGCCGCATGAACTGTTCGTCTGCCTCCGTCATGTCCGCTTCAGACTTCAGGCTTCAGGCTTCAGGCTTAGATTGCAGATTCTGGATTTCAGATTTCGCGATACGCGCCTTCATGCTCGCTGAAGCGAGCAAGCCTCAACAGCAGGTTCCCGGTTCCGCCTTTTTCCTCTGCCCGGTTCCAGGTTCCTTGTTCCGGGTTCCGCCTTTTCCTCTGCCCGGTTCCCGGTTCCGCCTTTTTCCTCTCCCCGGTTCCAGGTTCCGCCTTTTCCTCTGCCCGGTTCCAGGTTCCGCCTTTTCCTCTGCCCGGTTCCAGGTTCCTTGTTCCGGGTTCCGCCTTATTGTTTCCTAGAAGTACGTGTTCAGGATGTTCTCGATCAGTTCGGCTCGTCCGGAGGCGTTGGGGTCCGGGTTGCCCTTCTTGAGCATGTAGGCGGCCAGGTCCTTCATGGTCTTCTTGCCGGCCTCGATCTCCGCGCCGATGCCGGAGTCCCAACTAGCGTATCGCTGCTTGACGATCTTGGCGATCTCGCCGCCCTCGGCGACGGCGGCGGCGATCTTCAGCCCGCGGGCGAAGGCGTCCATGCCGCCGATGTGGGCGTGGAAGAGGTCCACCGGCTCGACCGATTCGCGGGCCACGTGGGCGTCGAAGTTCAGCCCGCCCGTGGTGAACCCGCCGCAGGCCAGCAGCGTCATCATCGCGTACGTCGCGTCGTAAATATCCGTCGGGAACTGGTCGGTGTCCCAGCCAAGCAGCAGGTCGCCGCGGTTGGCGTCGATGGAGCCCAGTATCCCGTTGGCGGCCGCGAAAGCCAGCTCGTGATGGAACGTGTGCCCGGCCAGCGTGGCGTGATTGGCCTCGATGTTCAGCTTGAAATCCTTCACCAGGTCGTACTTCTGGAGGAAGGCGTAGCACGCAGCGGCGTCGCTGTCGTACTGGTGCTTGGTCGGCTCCTTGGGCTTGGGCTCGATGTAGAACTGCCCCTTAAAGCCGATCTGCTTCTTGAAATCCACCGCCAGGTGGAGGAAGCGGGCGAGGTTGTCCAGCTCGCGGGCCATGTCGGTATTGAGCAGCGTCTTGTAGCCCTCGCGCCCGCCCCAGAAGACGTACCCGCTGCCGCCGAGGCCCTTGGTGACGCTGATGGCCTCGGCGACCTGGGCGGCGGCGTAGGCGAACACGTCGGCGTTGCAGCTTGTGGCCGCGCCGTGCATGTATCGCGGGTGGGCGAACAGGCAGGCGGTGCCCCAGAGCGGCTTGATGCCCGTGCGGTCCTGCTCGGACTTCATGAGCTTGGCGATCTCGCGGAAGTTCTTGTTGCTCTCTGCCAGCGTGGCGCCCTCGGGGGCCACGTCGCGGTCGTGGAAGCAGTAGAACCGCGTGCCGAGTTTCTCGCAGAACTCGAAACACGCCTGGACCTTGTTGCGGGCGGCCTGCATGGCGTCGTCGGCGGCCCAGGGCATCTGACGGGTGGCGACGCCGAACTGGTCGGCCCCGCCGCCGCAGAAGGCGTGCCAGTATGCCACGGAGAAGCGGAAGTGGTCGGCCATCTTCTTGCCCGCGATCACTTCATCCGCGTTGTAGTGCTTGAACGAGAGGGGGTTCTTCGACTTGGGGCCCTCGTACCTGATCTTGCTGATTCCGGCAAAGAACTCGGCCATCGGTCTTTCTCCTGTCTGGGCAAAAGGATATCGTTGTTCGTTGAAAGCCTATAGATTGTACATGCCTTGACAGGCTGGTCAACACGGAACCGAGATAGGGGACTGGCTCCGACGCGGCATGTTTTTCGCCGCGGAGGTGCCTGTCCCCCGAGATAGGGGACTGGCTCCGACGCGGCATGTTTTTCGCCGCGGAGGTGCCTGTCCCCGCCGTTGTGGAATTGGGATCCGGGAACTGGGAACCGGAAGACGAAACGACCGAGTACGAGTACGAGGGCTGTCGCCCGGGTGGGGATTTCGATAAGATCGTCAGGCGCCTCCAGGGCAGAGTTGTTGAGGCCTGTTCGGTTGTATCCTGCTAAGCCTTGGCGAAGCAGGACAGCGGGCAGGACTGCGACCAGCGGGAGCAGCGGCGCACGAAGACGCACCGAAAGGAGATGCCCATGAACATGGGAAGACTCATCGGGGTTCTTGCGGGAACGATTCTGGTCTGTGCCTTTGCCTCATCTGCGCGGGCGGAATGGAAGCTCATTGTTGTCTCTCCTTCAGGCGACGACGGGGCGGAGGGCACCAGGGACAAGCCCTTCGCGACGATTGCCCGCGCCCAGCAGGCGGTTCGCGAGACGATCAAGGCTGGCCTGACCGAGAATGTAGCGGTCTTCCTCCGCGGCGGGACATACCGCCTGACCGAACCGCTGGTCTTCGGCCCGGGCGACGGCGGCGGCGCCAAGTACAGCGTCAACTACATGGTCCCGCCGGGCGAGAAGGTGGTGATCTCCGGCGGGGTGGAGATCGCCGGCTGGCGGAATGTGGGAGGGGGAGTCTGGGCGGCCAAAGTGCCGGCGGCACTGAAGGACGCCAACGCGACGGCCTCGTTCAACGAGCTGTTCGTGGCGGATCGGCGTTGCACGCCGGCGAGGCATCCTAACGAGGGCTATCTGCGCGTGGACAATGCCGTCGATCCGAGGCGGAGTTTCCTGTTCAACGCCGGGGACATCCCAGCCGTCCGGGACGCCTCGCAGGTCACGCTGGTGTACCTGCACGACTGGGCGATCACGCGCGTGGCGGTCGAGTCGATCGACCAGGCCGAGCGCAAGCTGACCACGAAGTACGACGTCGGCTGCAAGGCCGACTACTGGCGAATCGGCGGCTACGAGCCGCACCCGCGGTACTTCGTGACCGGGGCGAAGGAGTTTCTCGACGCGCCCGGCGAATGGTGGCTGGACCGCGAGAAATCCGAGGTCCTGTACAAGCCGATGCCGGGCGAGAAGATCGAAGGGTTTACGGCGGTGGCTCCGCTGGCGCGGCAGTTGCTCGTCGTTCGCGGCCAGTCTTTGGACAAGTCTGTCCGCAACCTGCGATTCTGTGGCATGACCTTCGAGCATTGCGCCTGGACGCACGATGGCTGCCGCTACGCCGGGTCGCAGGCGGGCTTCCATTTCACCGGCAAGGCCAACGACGGCGCGGGTCGGGGTGCGATGACGGCGGCGGTAGATGTGCAGTTCGCCCGCGACGTGGACTTGTTCATCAGTGAGTTTCAGCACCTCGGCGGCGCCGGCATTTGGCTTGGTCGGGGCAGTCGATGGTGTACCGTCTCCGGGTGCTCCATTTCCGACGTGGCCGGCAACGGCGTGATGGTCGGCGAGCCGGCGATTCGGACACCCGATGCCGGGCTTGCCGGCAGCAACAAGGTGGAGAAGTGCCGTATCCAACGATGCGGGGCGGTGTACTTCGGCGCCGTCGGCCTGTGGGTGGGCCTGTCCGGCAACAACGTCATCGAACACAACGAGGTTCGCGACCTGCCCTACACGGGCATATCCGTCGGCTGGATGTGGAACCCCACGCCCACGCCGTGCATCGGCAACCTGGTGGCCAACAACCACATTCACCACGTGATGCAGGTGCTTTCCGACGGCGGGGGGATATACACCCTGGGCCGTCAGCCCGGCACGAAACTGACGGGCAACTGGATTCACGACGTGCCGCTAAACGCCGGCCGGGCCGAGAGCAACGGCATGTTCCTCGACGAGGGCAGCACAGACCTGCTCATCGAGAACAACCTGATTCACGGCGTTGTCCGCAGCCCGCTGCGTTTCCACAAGGCCGGCGTCAACCTGGTAAAGGCCAACGTGATGGTCTGTGGAAAGGACGTGCCGCCGGTCCGCTACAATGCCACGCCGGAGGCCAATATCAAGCTCGAAGACAACTGGACCCCCCAGGCCGGGCCGACAGGCCAGCAGGTAGCGGGCGAGCGGGCTAAGGCCATCCGCGACGCCGCCGGGCCGGGCTCCTGCCCTCAATGATGATCCACAATCTACTCGACCGACTACACTGGGACCCAGGACTTTTTTTGCCGCCGTCATGCCGGAAGGCCCTTGACAATACGCAGATATGATCGTATTATCTTACTTAACAGGCTCGGCGCCCACGTGGTCCTGTCTGGTTTTTTTGAGGCGTCCCATCGGGACGGGCGGATCATCTGTCTGGTCGGCAGAAGGATTGCGGCGAACCATTGCCGAATCTGTGCGTAGCATAGTAAGCGGGTAAGAGGGTTTATGGCGTTTTGCCCACGGGATCGGCCAGGACAGGACATGCCGAAGCGTTTGTCGCCTTTCTTGTTTAACTGAGTGTCGCATAGTGGCGTCTATTCTGGTAATCCAGGGCGCGGACAAGGACCGCGCATTCGACCTTTTCGACGGCGAGAACATCGTCGGGCGGTCCAACTGTGCGGTCAAGCTCAGCGACGGGACGGTATCCCGCCGGCACGCCGCGCTGGTGCCCCGCAACGGCGAGTGGGTGCTGGACGACCTCGGTTCGGCCAACGGCACGTACCTCAACGGCGTGAAGGTCACCCGCCCGTCGCCCGTCCACCGCGGCGACCAGATCCGCTGCGGCACGACGCTGCTGGTCTTCGGCGGCGGCAAGCCCACCGAGGCCGCCATCGACCTGGACGAGAACGGCTCGCTCGTCGACGCCGCGATCGTCGCGACCATGCCCAGCAACGAGGACTCCGTAATCATCCCCACCCCCGAGGCCGGGGCGGAGGCGATAGAGAACATCCGCGTCCTCTACGACCTCATGAACGACCTGGGGTCCACCTTCAACATCCCCATACTGCTCCAGAAGACCCTCGACAAGGTCTTCGACATCCTCAAGGCGGACCGGGGGTACATCCTGCTGATCGGGGCGAACAACGAGTTGAACCTGGAGGCCGCCAGGGTCGGCGAGGATGTGCCGGTCGGGCAGATCCCCATCTCCCGGACCATCATCAACGAGGTCGTCAGCAAGAAAGTCGGCGTGCTGTGTTCCAACGCGATGAGCGACAAGCGATTCGCCGCCGGCAAGAGCGTGCACAACTTCGGCATCCGCTCGGCCATCTGCGTGCCCATCAACGGCCGGGAAAACATCCTCGGCGTCATCCACATCGATTGCAACGTTTCGGAGCAGACGTACTCGACCGAACAGCTCCGCCTGCTGACCGCCATCGGCTATCAGACCGGCCTGGCCATCGAGAACGTCAAGCTGCACCAGGCGGCCGTGCAGTCGGAAAGGCTCGCCGCGGCGGGCGAGACGGTCGCGTTCCTCAGCCACCACATCAAGAACATCCTCCAGGCCCTCGACGCCGGCATAGACGTGGTGGAGATGGGCATCAAGGCCGACGACCTGGACAAGGCCAAGTCCGCCTGGCCGATCGTCCAGCGCAACCTCGAGCGGATCAACGGCCTGATCCTCAACATGCTCGCGTTCTCCAAGGCTCGCGAGCCGATGCTGGAGAACGTCAACGTGAACCACGTGCTCAAGGAATGCGTCGAGCTTGTCAGCCGGCACGCCGACGAACTCCAGGTCGCGCTGCTGACCGACCTTGACGACCTGCCGCCGATACCCGCCGACTCCGCCGGACTGCACCAGGCGTTCCTGAACCTCATAGCCAACGCCCTGGACGCCGTCAGCGGCCAGACCGGCGCCGTGACCGTCACCAGCAAGTACGACTCGATGCACCGCGACGTCATCGTCCGCGTGGTGGACAACGGCAGCGGCATCCCGCCCAGCCAGATGGACCGCATCTTCACGCCCTTCTATTCCTCAAAGGGCCAGAAGGGAACGGGCCTGGGCCTGGCCGTGGCAAGAAAGGTCTTCCAGGAGCACCAGGGAACAATCGAGGTCGAGTCCAAGCCGTCCGAGGGCACCACGTTCACCGTCACGCTGCCCGCCATGCCGCGCGAAAGAAGCTCCGGCGACACCGACGGACTGGGCAAGACGATGGCCTGACCTCTCGGCGGTTCCAATCAGCGGTCTTCGTCCTTCTCACCTCTATCGTCGTCGTCGCCGTCATCTCTTTCCCGGCTCTTGGGCGCTTTGCCCATCTTGCTCGTGCCGCCGAAGAACTTCTCCGCGGCCTGGCGCAGGCGTGGCGCAAGGAGTGCCTGGCGGCCCCGCATCATCGAGCCCCAGCCCTGGCCACGGCCCTGCATCATCGGGCCCCAGCCGCGCCCCTGCCCCATCATCGGGCCGCGACCCATCATCGGGCCTTGGCCCTGGCCACGCCCCATCATCGAACCACGCCCCATCATCGGACCGCGCCCCATCATCGAACCGCGCCCCATCATCGAACCGCGCCCCATCATCGGACCGCGCCCCATCATCGGACCGCGCCCCATCATCGGACCTTGGCCCTGGCCGCGGCCCATCGGCATCTGGCCGAGGCGACTCTGACACATCGGGCAGATACTGCCGCGGGCCCGGCACATCGGGCAACCTGGCGTCGGTCCGGCCTGTGGCCTTGCCAAAGGCGCGCGACCGCGGCCCATCATCGGGCCTTGGCCCTGGCCGCGACCCATCATCTGGCCTTGGCCCTGGCCGCGGCCCATCATCGGGCCTTGGCCCTGGCCGCGGCCCATCATCGGACCTTGGCCCTGGCCGCGGCCCATCATCGGACCTTGGCCCTGGCCGCGGCCCATCATCGGACCTTGGCCCTGGCCGCGGCCCATCATCGGACCT
>Ga0315280_10010985_pt1 | contig 11221 bp, 4 predicted proteins | sample YL17G06_40_MG_FD_203697 | JGI IMG/M metagenome (GOLD analysis project Ga0315280, IMG submission 203697) | Sediment microbial communities from Yellowstone Lake, YNP, Wyoming, USA - YL17G06_40 | ecosystem: Environmental > Aquatic > Freshwater > Lake > Sediment | place: USA: Wyoming | collected... | reverse complement strand
GCTCGATGGGCCGATGGCCGACCTCCTCGCGCTTGTACTCGATAAAGCCGGTCGTTTTAGCCACGGAACACCTCCTCCGTAGCCGGGGTAAACTCAGTGCGCGGCTGCTCGCGCTCCCGCAGCCGCTGTAGAGCCTTGCGGTAATCAGTCGGCATGACCTTCACGAACTTGCCGGCCATGTCCTTCCAATTGTCCAGGATGCGCCGGGCCTGCTCGCTGCCCGTCCAGCGCAGGTGGCGGGCGATCAGGTCCTTCAGGACGTCCATGTCGTCCTGGTGCCAGATCGGCTCTAAGTCCACCATGTCCAGGTTGCACAGCGTGTCGAAGAGCTGGTGCTCGTCCAGCACGTACGCGACGCCGCCGCTCATGCCCGCGGCGAAGTTCCGCCCGGTCGCCCCGATGACGACCACCGTGCCGCCGGTCATGTACTCGCAGCCGTGATCGCCGGTGCCCTCCACGACCGCCACCGCGCCGCTGTTGCGCACGGCGAACCGCTCGCCGGCCGGCCCGTTGATGAACACCTCGCCGCTGGTCGCCCCGTACAGCAGCGTGTTGCCGACAATGATGTTGTCCTGCGGGACGAACGGGCTGCCCGGCGGGGTCTGGACGACGATCCGCCCGCCCGACAGGCCCTTGCCGAGGTAATCGTTGGCGTCGCCGATCAGCCGCAGCGTCACGCCCGGGGCCAGGAACGCCCCGAAGCTCTGGCCGGCTGAGCCCCGGAAGGTGACCTCGACTGTCCCGTCGGCCAGGCCGGCGGCGCCGCGGGCCTTGACGATCCGGTTGCTCAGGATCGTCCCAACAGCGCGGTGCACGTTGCGGATGGGCAGCTCCAGGGCGACCTTCTCGCCTCGCTCCAGGGAAGGGGCAGCCTGTTGGAGTATGCCCCAATCCAGATGGTCGCCAAGCCGGCCGCTCTGCGGGCGGACGCAGCGGATCGCCCCCCCCGGCGGGACTTTCGGCGCGGCGAAGATCGCAGAGAAGTCCAGCCCGCGGGCCTTGTAGTGCTCGATCGCCCGCCGGCGGCAAAGCCGGTCCACGCGACCCACCATGTCCTCGAATCGCCGGAAGCCCAGTTGCGCCATCAGCGCGCGGACCTCCTCGGCCACGAACATCATGTATCGCTGAAGATGCTCCGGCCGGCCCGCGAAACGCTTGCGAAGGCGCGGGTCCTGCGTGGCGATGCCCACCGGGCAGGTGCCGTGATGGCACTTGCGCATCAGGATGCAGCCAAGCGAGACCAAGGCCGCGGTGCCGAAGCCGAATCGCTCCGCCCCAAGCAGGGCCGCGATCACCACGTCTCTGCCGGTCTTCATCTGTCCGTCGGCCTGGACGAGTATGCGGTCGCGCAGGCCGCTCAGCACCAGCGTCTGCTGCGTCTCGGCCAGGCCAAGCTCCCAGGGCGTGCCGGCATGCTTGATACTCGACAGCGGGCTTGCGCCGGTGCCGCCGTCGTGCCCGCTGATGAGCACCTCGTCGGCGTTGCCCTTAGCCACGCCGGCAGCGACGGTGCCCACGCCCACCTCGCTGACCAGCTTCACCGACACCTTCACGCCAGGGTTGCTGCACTTGAGGTCGTAGATGAGCTGGGACAGGTCCTCGATGGAGTAGATGTCGTGGTGCGGCGGCGGGGAGATCAGCGTCACGCCCGGGGTGGAATGCCTCAGGTGGGCGATCTCCTCGGTGACCTTGTTGCCAGGGAGCTGGCCGCCCTCACCCGGCTTGGCGCCCTGGGCCATCTTGATCTGGAGCATCCGCGCGTTGGCCAGATATTCGATTGTCACGCCGAAGCGGGCGCTGGCCACCTGCTTAATCGCGCAGTTCAGCGAGTCGCCGTTGGCCAGCGGGACGTAGCGGTGCGGGTCCTCGCCGCCCTCGCCGGTGTTGCTCATCGCGCCCAGGCGGTTCATGGCGACGGCCAGCGTTTCGTGCGCCTCCTTGCTGATCGATCCGTGCGACATCGCGCCGGTGTAGAACCGCTTGACGATCTCACTTGCCGGCTCGACCTCCTTCAGCGGCACCGCCTGGGCGGGGAGGAACTCGAACAGCCCCCGCAGGGTGCACATCTTGCGGGACTGATCGTTGACGGCCTCGGCGAAGTCGGCGTAGGCCCGCCCGTCGCCGTTCCGCACGGCGTGCTGAAGGCGAGAGACCGTCCGGGGATTCCACAGGTGGTTCTCTCCGTCGGTCCGGTAGTAGTACTCCCCGCCGTATTCCAGCTCGCCTGTCTGGGCGGCCTGCGGGTCGTAGGCGGCCCGGTGGCGGCGGAGCGCCTCAGCCGCAATGACATCCAGCCCGACGCCGCTGATCTGGGACGGCGTGCCCTTGAAGTACTCATCCACCACCTGGCGGTTCAGCCCGACCGCCTCGAAAAGCTGGGCCGCGTGGTAGCTGCGGAGCGTGGAGATGCCCATCTTGGACATCGTCTTGAGGATGCCCTTCTTGACGGCGGCGATGAGGTTGTCGGCAAACTGGCCGGTCTCGGTCTTGGCGGGCAGGTCGCCCCGGCGCTGGAGGTCCTCGATGGCCTCAAAGGCCAGGTATGGGTTGATCGCGTTGGCGCCGTAGCCGCACAGCAGGCAGAAGTGCATCACCTCTCGCGGCTCGCCGCTCTCGACGACAAGCCCCGCCTCGCCGCGCAGGTTCCGCTCAAGCAGACCGTGATGCACGGCAGCGGTGGCCAGCAGGCTGGGGATCGGCACTTCGGTCGGTGAGACGCCGCGGTCGGAGATGATGATCAGCGACGCGCCCTCGCGGATTGCGGCCTCCGCTGCGTCCACCAACCTCTCTAAGGCGGCGCGGAGCGACTCGCCCGGGTCCTCGGCTGTAGCATCGAACAATGCCGGGATGGTGGCGACCCTAAAGTCCTCGCGCTTCACCGCCCGCAGGCGCTCCATATCCTCGTTGGTCAGCACGGGGTGCGGCAGCTTGAGCTGGCGGCAGTGCTCCGGGGTCTCATCCAGCAGATTGCGCTGCTTGCCGACGAAGGTCATCAGGCTCATCACCAGACCTTCGCGGAGCGGGTCGATCGGCGGGTTGGTCACCTGGGCGAACCGCTGCTTGAAGTAGTTAAACAGCGGCTTGGCCCGGTCGGAAAGCACCGCAAGCGGGGTGTCGGTGCCCATCGAGCCGACCGGCTCCTGCCCGTTGACGGCCATCGGCGTCAGGATCATCGCCAGCTCCTCGCGCGTGTAGCCGAAGGCCCGCAGGCGCTGTGCGATAGTCCGCTCGTCGCCGCCGGCCGGCTGGGGCTGCTCGAAGAGCCCGCGAAGCTCGATGCGGTTTTCCTCCAGCCAGCGGCGGTAGGGTCGCTGGCGGGCGATCTTGCCCTTTATCTCGTTGTCGACGACGATGCGGCCCTCGACTGTGTCCACCAGGAACATTCGCCCCGGCTGAAGCCGCCCTTTCATGCGGACCTGCTCCGGCGGGAACTCCACCACCCCCACCTCGCTGGCCAGCACCACCAGCCCGTCGGTGGTCACCACGTATCGCGCCGGGCGCAGGCCGTTGCGGTCCAGCGTGCCCCCCACCAGCCGCCCGTCAGTGAACACCATCGCCGCCGGGCCGTCCCACGGCTCCATGATGGCCGCGTGGTACTCGTAGAACGCCCGCTTGTCGGTGCTGATGTGATACATCGCCCCGAACGCCTCGGGGATCATCATCATCATGGCGTGCGGCAGCGACCGGCCCGCGCGGACCAGCAGCTCAACGGCGTTGTCGAAGCATGCCGAGTCGCTGCCGCCGGGGGTGAGCACAGGCAACAGGTCGCTGAGGTCCTCGCCCAGGGCCGGGCAGGCCAGGTTCCGCTCGCGTGCGGCCATGCGGTTGGCGTTGCCGCTGAGCGTGTTGATCTCGCCGTTGTGGGCGAGCAGGCGGAACGGCTGGGCCAGCCGCCAGTTGGGGAACGTGTTGGTGCTGTAACGCTGGTGGACGATCGCGAAGGCGGTCACCATCCGCTCATCGGCCAGGTCGGGGTAGTACGCGAAGAGCTGCGGGGCCATGAACATGCCCTTGTAGACGATCGTCCGGCAGGACATGCTGGGGACGTAGAAGTCAACGCCCTGCTCGCCGAGCTGGCCGGCGACCTGGTTCTCCGCCCGCCGGCGGGCGAGGTACAGCCGCCTCTCCAGTGCTTCATCCTCCAGGCCGGCGCCGTCGATGAACGCCTGCCTGATCATCGGCTCAGCCGCCCGGGCCAGCTCGCCCAGAGAGCCGTTGCAGGTAGGCACGTCGCGCCAGCCCAGCAGGTTCATGCCGTAATGCTCGACGGACTGGGTGAGTATCTCCCGGCACCGCTGGGCCAGCTTGCGGTCGGTCGGCAGAAAGACCATCGCTGCTGCGTACCGGCCGGGCGGCGGCAGCTTGACCTTCAGTGCGCCCGCCTGGGCGGCGAGGAATTCGTGCGGCAACTGGAGCAGTATGCCCGCCCCGTCGCCGGTGGACTCATCGCCCCCGGCCGCCCCGCGATGGCTGAGATTCACCAACACCTGCCGCCCCAGGTCGATGATCCCGTGCTCACGCCGGCCGGAGACATTCACCACCGCCCCGATGCCGCAGGCGTCGTGCTCGTTCCGCGGGTCGTACAACCCCTGTGCTTTCGGCAAGTTGAACATCGCTACACTCTCCCGCTCCGCCGCTTGGCCCCCCTGGGCTGGAGCAGTGCCTCTACGTACGCAATATTAGAACTTTCCGCCCTATTCGCATTGCTTATAGTTATTATACCTTCTATTAGCTAGTCTTATTCGGCCGGCAAGACCCGCGTCCGTCCCCCTCTGCTAGCGGATGCACCTGCCTGGCTGGCTGGCGCCTGCGTGCAATCCCCGGCAGCATCGCGCAAAGCGAGACGGCTGTCAACAACCGGCCAAACTATGGTATCATGCCGGAGGCGCGGGGCAGGCGCCGGACACGTCATAGCGGCTGAGATTGTCTCATGGCACAGGTTGATTCACACTTGAGCACGGGGATAGCCGGCTTGGACGGCCTGCTGAAGGGGCTGATCCCCGGCGACAACATCGTCTACCAGGTCGCCAGCGTGGACGACTACCGCCCGTTCGTGGACCCCTACTGCCGCTACGCCCGCAACAGCGGGCAGAGGCTGGTCTACTTCCGCTTCGCCAAGCATCCTCCGCTGTTGGCTGGCGACGGGGCCGAGGTGCACGAGCTTGACCCCGAGGACGGCTTCGAGGCCTTCATCACCGGCATCTACCGGGCCATCGAGAAGACCGGACGGGGCGGCTACTACGTCTTCGACTGCCTGTCCGACCTGGCCGTCGACTGGTACAGCGACCAGATGCTCGGCAACTTCTTCATGCTCACCTGCCCGTACCTGTTCGACATGGAGGCGATAGCCTGCTTCTCCATCTTGCGCGGGCGCAACAGCTCCAGTGCAACCACCCCGATCGCCGAGACCGCTCAGGTCGTCATCGACGTCTACCGCCACAAGGATCGCCTGTACCTGCACCCGCTGAAGGTCCAGCAGCGGTACTCGGCCACGATGTACATGCTGCACGCGATGGACGGCGGGCAGTTCACCCCCGTCACGGAAAGCGCCACCACCGCGGAGATACTCTCATCGGCCTCGTGGTACCGCAGCGGCTGGGCCGGGCGGGAGCTGGGGGTGTGGGACCGGACCTTCCTGGAGGCCCAGGAGGTGCTGGACGATCTTCGCCGCGGCGCCGCCCGCAGGGAGGAGGCGCAGGAGTCCCTCGCCCACCTGATCCGGATGGCCATCTCGCGCGACAGGCGCCTTGGCGGGCTGGTCGAGAAGTACCTCAGCCTGGCCGACATGCTGGACGTGGCAAGGCGGATGATCGGCACGGGGCTGATCGGCGGCAAGAGCGCGGGCATGCTGCTGGCCCGCGCGATACTCACCCAGACCTCCACCCGCTGGGCTGAGCTGCTGGAGAAGCACGACTCGTTCTACATCGGTTCGGACGTGTTCTACACGTTCCTCGTCCGCAACGGCATCTGGTGGGTCCGCCAGAAGCAGAAGGACCCGGCCCGTTTCCTTGAAGGGGCCGAGACCGCCCGCCAGCGGACGCTCACCGGCGGGTTCCCCGAGTACATCGTCTCGCAGTTCCAGGACATGCTGGACTACTTCGGCCAGTCGCCGATCATCGTGCGGTCCAGCAGTCTGCTTGAGGACAACTTCGGCAACAGCTTCGCCGGCAAGTACGAGAGCCTGTTCTGCGCCAACCAGGGCAGCCGGCACAAGCGGCTGGAGGATTTCCTGTCGGCCGTGCGTACCATCTACGCCAGCACGATGAGCGAGCGGGCGCTGAACTACCGGGCCGCGCGGGGCATACTGGACCGCGACGAGCAGATGGCGCTGCTGGTGCAGCGGGTCTCCGGCTCACACTACGGCAGCCTGTTCTACCCGCAGATCGCCGGGGTAGGATTCTCGTTCAACCCTTACGTGTGGAACGACGGGATAGACCCCAAGGCGGGGATGCTGCGGCTGGTGTTCGGGCTGGGCACGCGCGCGGTGGACCGCAGCGACGACGACTACACGCGCGTCGTGGCCCTGAACGCCCCGCGCCTCCGCCCGGAGAGCAACTTCGACCAGGTGCGGCAATACTCGCAGCACCGCGTGGACGTGCTGAACCTCCAGGCCAACCAGCTCGTCTCGGTCAACTTCACTGAGGTCGCCGCCGCCAGCCCGCAACTGCCCATCGAGGTGTTTGCATCGCACGACGAGCAACTGCGGGCGATGGATGAGACCCCCGGCGGCCAGACCTCCCCCTGGGTGCTCACCTTCGAGAAGCTCTTCGCCGAGACCGGCTTCATCAAAGACATGCAGGAGATGCTGCGGATTCTCCAGCAGGCATACGACCATCCGGTGGACGTGGAGTTCACCGCCAACTTCCTGGGCGGCAGCAACTACAAGGTCAACCTGGTCCAGTGCCGCCCGCTCCAGGTCAAGGGCGGCGCGGCGGTAACGGAGGTGCCTCCGGATATCGCCAAGGACGACCTGATCCTCGAGGCCCACGGGGCGGTGATCGGGCAGAGCCGGCTGGCCAGCATCGACAGGCTGATCTACGTCGAGCCGGCCTTCTACGGGCAACTGCCCGTCAAGGACCGCTACACGATCGCCCGGCTCATCGGGCGGCTGGCGCACCTGGAGCGACCGGGCAAGGACCAGTCGCTCATGATCCTTGGGCCCGGCCGATGGTGCACCACGACGCCGTCGCTCGGCGTGCCGGTCCGCTTCGCGGAGATCAACACTGCCTCAGCCGTGTGCGAGATCGTGGCCATGCGGGACGACCTGGTGCCGGATGTCTCCCTCGGCACGCACTTCCTCAACGAACTGATCGAGATGGACATCCTGTACCTGGCCTTGTTCCCGGCCAAGGCGGACAACTTCCTCAACAAGGCGTTCTTCGAGGCCGCCCCCAACAGGCTCACCGGGTTGGTGAGCGATGTGGGGCAGTGGGCAGCGGGCGTGAAGGTCATCGACGCCGCCGACCTGAACGGCGCCGCCATCAAGCTGAACGCCAATACGCCCAAACAAAAGGTCGTCTGCTACCTGGAACGGTGAGGCCGCCTGGCAGGCCGTCACCGATCCTCCGGACAACAACTTGCACGCCATGCTGACTGAACTCGTCTAAGTCAGGCGTGGCAGTGGCGGTCTGGATAGGTCAGCGGTTGCCATAAACGCCAACGCCCCCGAGCAGAGGTTGGTCTGCTGAGGGTGTCGGCATTCCTCCGCAATCCGCCTGAGGATTGCTACAACATCGGCTGGGGCCGGCCAGCCACTGTCGCCATCAACTGTCGTAGTACAGGTGGAACTCGAACGGATGCGGCCGCAGGTGCATCTCGTACAGTTCCTTCTCCTTCTTCCAGTTTATCCAGGCCTCGATGAGGTCCTCGGTGAACACATTGCCGATGGTCAGGAACTCATGGTCGGCCGCCAGGGCCCCCACCGCCTCCTCAAGCGAGCCGGGCGTCTTGGGCACGCCCGCCAGCTCCTCGGCGGTCATGTCATAGATGTCCCTGTCCAGCGGCTCGCCGGGGTGGATCTTGTTCTTGATGCCGTCGATGGCGGCCATCAGCATCGCCGAGAAGGTCAGATAGCCGTTGCAGCTCGGATCGGGGCAGCGGAACTCCAGCCTCTTTGCCTTGGGACTGGCAGAGTACATCGGTATGCGGATGCCGGCAGAGCGGTTGCGGGCCGAGTAGGCCAGGTTCACCGGCGCCTCGAAGCCCGGCACCAGCCGCCGATACGAGTTGGTAGTCGGGGCGGCGAAGGCCAGCATAGCCGGGGTGTGGTTGATGAGACCGCCGATCGCATAGAGCGCCATCTCGCTCAGTCCGGCGTAGCCGTTGCCCGGGAATAGCGGCTTGCCGCCCTTCCACAGCGAGAAGTGGGTGTGCATGCCGCTGCCGTTGTCCTGGAAGACGGGCTTGGCCATGAACGTGACCGTCTTGCCATTGCGCTTGGCGACATTCTTGCAGATGTACTTGTACCACATCATCTGGTCGCCCATCTTGACAAGGTCCTGGAACTTCATGTCGATTTCGGCCTGGCCGGCGGTGGCCACCTCATGATGGTGGGCCTCCACGGCGATGCCGACCTTGCACATCTCGTGCACCATCTCGCCACGCAGGTCGTGGAATGTGTCGGTCGGGCTGACCGGGAAGTACCCGCCCTTGAAACTGGGCTTGTAGCCGAGGTTTGGCTCCTCGAACCGCGCCGTGTTCCACGCACCCTCCACCGAGTCAATGGAGTACATGCCTATGTGCTGATTCTGCTCGTAGCGGACCTCGTCGAAGATGAAGAACTCCGGCTCCGGGCCGAAGTAGGCCGTGTCGGCGATGCCCGTGCCCTTCAGGAACTCCGCGGCCTTGCGGGCAACGTGACGCGGGTCGCGCGTGTAGTACCCGCGAGTCACGGGGTCGACGATGTCCGCGATCACGCTGACCGTCGGGCGGGCGAAGAACGGGTCCATGCACACGGTGGCGAGGTCCGGCACGGCCATCATGTCCGACTGGTGGATGCCCTGCCAGCCTCGGATGGACGAGCCGTCAAAACCCAACCCCTCGGCCAGCGCGTCCTCCTCCAGCGTGTCGAAGGGGAACGAACAGTGCTGCCAGGTGCCCAGCAGGTCCACGAACTTCAGATCCAGCATGTCGGCGCCCTTGGCCTTTGCGTACTCGAAAAACTCAGGCGGTTTCATCAGTTGCTCCTTGGAAATTGGCCTCTGCCCACGCCCGGCCCCTGCCGGCGTGGGTACAGGCTAGCCCTTCCGATCGCACGGGGCCTATGTGCACCATACGTGCCAACCGGTTCTATGCAACCGAAATCCTTATTGGGACAAGGTATCTGGTTTCAGCAGCCAGGCTTGCGGCCTGGCGTACATGACAATTATGTCAGGGATGCACCAGCAAAAACACGTTTGTGTATTATCGTACCTCAGGGCAAACGGTCCTGTCATCCGATCGCCTCCCCGCCTTCCTCGCCCGTGCGGATACGGATGCACCGCGGCAGGTCCACTATGAATATCTTGCCGTCACCTATCTGCCCGGTGCGGGCGCCGGCGATGATCGCGTCGACGGTCGGCTGGACGTAGGCCTCGTTGACTGCGATCTCCAGTCGCGCCTTGCGGAGCAGGCTGCCAGCTTCCTTGTGGCTGCGGTAGACCTCGGCGATGCCCTTTTGCCGGCCGCGCCCCATGACGTTGGAGACGGTCACCAGGTGAATTTCTTTCTCGGTGAGCCTCTTGAGCACCTCGTCCAATCTGTCGGGTTGGATGATAGCGACAATGTATTTCACGCTACACGCTCCTTAGTCGATCACGGTGTAGCCGGCCTCTTTGTGCTGCGTTAGGTCCAGCCCCACGCGCTCGGCGTGGTCGCTGACGCGCAAGCCGATCAGAACGTCGACTACGCGGAACAGGATGACGGCCATGACGAATGAGAAGACCACTGTTATCCCGACAGCCTTGATCTGGGTCAAAAGCTGCGCCGCCCCGCCGGCGCCGTAGAACAGCCCGTTCCTTCCCACGCCCGGATTGGCCGCCGCAGAGGCGAACAGACCCGTGGCGACGGCGCCCCATATGCCGCCGATCCCGTGCACGCCGAACGCGTCGAGGGTGTCGTCATAGCCTAGGCGGCTCTTGAGGAACGTGACTGCCAGCCAGGGCAGCGCCGCGGCCCCGACTCCGATCGCAATGGCGCCGAAGAGGTCCACGAACCCGGCCGCCGGAGTGATCGCGACCAGTCCGGCTACCGCGCCGGTGATCATGCCAAGCGTCGTGGGCTTCTTGTGCAACCACCAGTCCAGCAAGGCCCAGCTCACCCCGGCCACCGACGCAGCTATATGCGTAGCCACAAACGCCCCGCTAGCCAGGCCGCCTGCGCCAAGGGCGCTGCCGGCATTGAACCCAAACCACCCGAACCACAGCATCGCCGCGCCCAGCACGGCCAGCGGCAGATTGTGCGGGGGCGATATCCCGTTGGGATACCCCTGGCGCCTGCCAAGAAGCAGCGCCGCCGCCAACGCCGACAGGCCGGCGTTTATATGCACCACGGTCCCGCCAGCGAAGTCCAGGGCACCCCACCCGCCCAGCAGGCCAAGAAAGCCGCCCTTGCCCCAGACCCAGTGGGCGAGCGGATCGTACACCAGTGTCGCCCACAGCAGGCTGAACATGCAGAAGGCAGAGAACTTCATGCGCTCGGCGAACGCCCCGATAATCAGCGCCGGGGTGATCACCGCGAACATCATCTGGAAGACCATGAAGGTGCTGTGCGGGATCGTGGCCGCATAGTCTGGGTTTGGCTGCGGCCCGACGCCGCGCAGGCACGCCCAGTCAAGCCCCCCGATGATCCCACCCCTGTCCGGGCCGAACGCCAGGCTGTAACCCAGCAGCGCCCACTGCACGCTGACCAGGCACAGGATCATCAGGCATTGCATGAGCACCGACAGGATGTTCTTCTTGCGGACCAGCCCGCCATAGAAGAACGCCAGCCCCGGGGTCATCAGCATCACCAGGGCGGCGGCGACAAGGACCCAGGCGGTGTCGCCTGTGTCGATCTTGGGCGAGGCGGCCGGGGCCTCAGCGGCATCACCGGCCGAGGCCGGGCAGGCAAGCAGCACCACGGCGCAGCAGATCAGTGCTACCCTAGCCGCCGCAGGCACCCTCCGCCTGAGCCGGCCACCATCGACATCGCGGCCCACCCCCGGCAGGCCACGTGATAGACGCCTGTTTCCCATCTTGACGAC
>Ga0315280_10010982_pt1 | contig 11223 bp, 6 predicted proteins | sample YL17G06_40_MG_FD_203697 | JGI IMG/M metagenome (GOLD analysis project Ga0315280, IMG submission 203697) | Sediment microbial communities from Yellowstone Lake, YNP, Wyoming, USA - YL17G06_40 | ecosystem: Environmental > Aquatic > Freshwater > Lake > Sediment | place: USA: Wyoming | collected... | reverse complement strand
TCCGCAAGCTCCCCGGCCGGCACGTCACGCTGTTTACCGACCTGCCGCCCCGGCCCGAGGTCGAAGCCCTCCCGGCGATGTTCGATCGGGCCTATCCCCAGTGGTGCGCCTATTTCGGCCTCGATCCGGCGCGGCACGCCGGCTGGCAGGTGCGGGGCTTCGTGATCAAGGACAAGCCTCGGTTCCTCGAGCTCGGCCTCTTGCCGGCGGGCCTGCCGCCGTTCGAGCACGCCTATTCGGCGGGCCGCGAGTTCTGGGTCTACGATCAGCCGAGCGACTACCGCCTTGCCCAACAGGTGCTTCACGAGGGGACGCACTGCTTCATGCTGAACTTGTTGGGGTCGTGCGGCCCGCCTTGGTACGCGGAGGGAGTCGCCGAGCTGCTGGCGACCCATCGCTGGCAGGACGGCAGGCTGGAGATCAACTACTTCCCGGCCAGCCGCGAGGAAGCGCCGATGTGGGGGCGGATCAAGATCGTCAAGGACGCCTTTGCGGCCCGGCACGCGAAGACGCTGATGGGCGTGCTCCGCTACGGCCCGCAGGCGCACCGCCAGACGGAGCCCTACGCCTGGTGCTGGGCGGCGGCCGCGCTGCTGGATCGGCATCCCCGCTACCAGCGGCGGTTCCGCCAGGTGGCCAAGCTGGTGCGCGAGCCCAATTTCACCGAACGGTTCCTGCAATCGATCGGCGGCGATTGGGACGACCTGGCCGAGGAGTGGCAGGTCTTCGTGGCCGATCTGGAATACGGCTACGACGTGCCGCGGACGGCGATCGATTTCACCCCAGGCAAGCCGCTCGCGGCCGCCGGCGCCACGGTCTCGGTCGCCGCCGACCGGGGCTGGCAGAGCAGCGGGGTGCGGCTCGAGGGGGGTGGGTCCTATCGCCTCCGCGCCTCGGGGCGATACCAGGTGGCCGACCGGCCGCAGACCTGGTGGTGCGAGCCGGGCGGGGTCTCGATCCGTTACTACCACGGGCGTCCGCTGGGGATCCTTCTGGCCGCGGTCCGGCCCGATCCTCCGCGGCCCCCCGGCCCCAGCCCGCTGATCGCCCCCATCGCCGTCGGCCTGGGCACCACCATCACCCCGAAACAAGGCGGGACGCTCTACCTGCGGATCAACGACTCCGCCGCCGAGCTCGGCGACAACGCCGGGAAGCTTTCGGTCGAGGTGCGGCGGGAGGGAAAAAGGATGAAGGATGAAGGATGAGGGATGAAGGGCAAGGACCGAGGTTGGAAGTCGGGCGTCCGCGGGGTTTCCCATTCACGGAAAGGCAAAGCCCCGCTTCTCGCCGTCCCCATCTTTCCGCCTTCATCCCTCATCCCTCATCCTTCATCCTTCCTTCCTCCGCTGGCCCTCGCGACTGCCGAACGCTATAATCGCCCTTTGCCGTCGATCCTTCCCCGCCGCACGGGCCGAGCGGTGCCATGTCTAAAAGCCGAATCCTTATCGCCGACGACAACGCCCAGAACGTGGAGCTGCTGGAGGTCTACCTCAGTGAATTGGAGTGTGAGATAGCCGCGGCCGTGGACGGCCGCGACACGCTGGAGAAGGTGGCCCGCTTCCATCCCGACCTGATCCTCCTGGACATCATGATGCCCAAGCTGAGCGGCTTCGAGGTCTGCAAGCTGGTCAAGGAGGACCCCGCGACCCGCGACGTGATGATCCTCGTGGTGACGGCGCTGAACGAGCCGGGGGACGTGGAGCGGGCGGTGGCCGCGGGGTGCGACGACTTCATCAGCAAGCCGATCACCAAGATCGAGCTGTTGAAACGGGTCGAGATCCTGCTCAGGCTCCGCCACGTGACTGACGAGCTGGAGCGCCTGCGGCGCTACATCGACGACATGGAGGAGCGCGACTAGCGCCAGCCGAAGGACGTGCCGCAGCGGAAGAAGAAGTAGCACCCGCGCGCGGCGATCCCGAGGACCGGCCACCGTCGGGTGATGGGAACGAGTCCGCGGCGGGCATCGCAGGCCCGTTCACGGGCGTGCCATCGCGAGGTTCGTCTCGGCACAGATTCCGTTTCCAATGCTGAGCCGGCTTTTCATCTGCCCAGGTCGGGAGTCTGCCACCCCCGACCCCTCGCGTGTTCCCCCTCTTGTGTCGTTCGTTCCCTTGCGTTCTTGCGTTGCCGAATTCCCGCGTGTGGCATCCGAATTGCGTTAAGCAGATTCCGCAAGGCCGAAGGCCAAGGCCTGGCGACCGGGCGGGCGAGAAGGTCCCGAGGTGCCCCGCTCGCTGCGGCCCGGCAGTTTCCCGCCCTTTTCCCTGGGTTCGTCCCGGCAGCACGCCGGCAGCCACGAGCCCAGGCGCAAGCGGCCCTGCAAAAAGGTGCCGATTGAGGGCGGGAAGCGATGGAAAATCTTGCAGGGCACCTCGCCCGATGGGTGGCTGCTCGTGGTTTTCGCCGCGGGCGGCCTCCCCTTGCGACTGAAAAGGAGAACCTAGGATGAGACACGCGGCAACTGTATGCATTCTGCTGACTGTGCTGGCGTCTGTTGCGTCTCAAGGCTTCGCCCAGCCCCCCAAACCCAAGGCCAGGCCCGGCGACGCGGCGCCGGCGGCCAAGACCGATCCCCAAGTGCCTGCGCAACTGCGGGCGGAAATGCACCGCACGATGGCGGCCTTGATTGAGGCCCGGTCGGCCGAGAAACCGAACGCGGCGGAGGTCCAGAGACTGACGGCGAGACTCCAGGAGCTACGCGGCCGAGTGGCGGCCCAATCGCCCGCCGCGGCCGGTCCCGGCTGGCGCTGCCCGTGGGGCGGCGCGGGGATGGGTCCGCGGGCCGCCTGGGGCGGAGCTGGCCGCGGCCCGGGAGTTGACGGCGGGCGCGGTCCCGGATTCGGACCCGGACCAGGCTTCGGACCCGGCCCAGGTTTCGGGCGCGGGCCCGGAGGCGGCCGCGGGCCAGGATACGGCCGGGGCGCAGGCTGGGGACCGGGGTACGGCCGCGGAGCAGGCTGGGGACCTGCCTTCGTCGATGAAGATAAGGATGGGATCTGCGACAACTACGAAAGGCTCTGGGGAAAGAAATAGTCCCTCCTTAAGCGGCACGCCCTTGAGCCATCCGGCCCACTGTGCCAAGATGGAATCAGTTCCTCGAAACCACTATGGCCTCCGCGGGGCGGAACCATGCGATGGCAACGCCCAATCGGCGCAATCACGTTTCTGCTGCTCGCCTGGGCGGGCTGGGCCGCCTGGCAGCACCACGAGTACGGCCACGAAAGCGACTTGGCCCGGCAGACCCTCGCCCGCGAGGCCGAATCGGTGATGAAAACCCTGGTCGGCGGGCTCCGCTCGCACCGCCGGCTGGGGTTTTTCCAGTGCGACCGGCTGGAACAGTCGCTCCACGAGCTGGCCGAGTCCCAGGACATTCTCGCCGCGGCGATCGTCGCCGACGAAGGCCGCGTGGTGATGACGGCGGGCAGGGCGAACTTGCTCGACCTCTCCCCGCCGGTCGAGACGGGCGAATTCTGGGACCACGCAGGGTTTCGCTGTGCGGTCGATTTCCGCGTCGAGCAGCCCTCCGAGGGTCAATCCCCCGGGCCCGGGCGCGGCCGTGGCGGCGGACGCGGCTGGGGGCGGGCAGCGAAGCTCGCCGCCGAAGCCGGCGACTTCGGACCCTGGGAAAGCGGCGGGCGGTTCATCGCCGTGTTGCTGTTGGATCGATCGCAGGCCGACGAGGCGATCCGCCGGGCTCATTGGATCCGCACGGCCCTGGCGCTCGCCGGCGGAGTGGTCCTGGCGTGCGTGGCGGTGGCGTGGTGGACCACGGTCCGCCTGGCCGCCGCCCGCGGCCGTGCCCGCGTCCTCGAAGCCGAGGCCCGCCACCTCCGCGATCTCGGCCAGGCCGCGGCCGGGCTGGCCCACGAAACCCGCAACCCCCTCGGGCTCATCCGCGGCTGGACGCAGCGATGGACCGAGGGGGAGCTCCCCTCGGCCGAGCAGCGGCGCCAGGCCCGGGCGATCGTCGAAGAGTGCGACCGCCTCACCGCGCGGATCAACCAGTTCCTCTCCTTCGCCAAGCCGTGCGAGCCGAAGCCTTCGCGGGTCGACCTGGGCCTTCTGGTCGACGAACTCGGCGTCCTGCTGGCGCCCGACCTGGCCGCCAAGGAGCTCCGGCTGGAAGCAGCCGGCGGGTTGTCGGGGTGGCAAGTGTGGGCCGATCGCGAGCTCTTGCGGCAGGCCCTCTTCAACCTGATCTCCAACGCGGTCCACTTCGCCCCGCCGCGGGGAAGCGTTGAAATCCTCGCCGCCGCCGGGCAGAATGGAACCTGCCGGATCGAAGTGGCCGACCGCGGCCCCGGGGTCCCGCCCGAGAAGATCAGGTCGCTCTTTACTCCCTATTTCACCACGCGAAGCGACGGCACGGGCCTCGGGCTGGCGATCGTCCGCCGCATCGCGGCCGGGCACGACTGGCGGGCCGGCTACGACCCCCGACCCGGCGGCGGCTCCGTCTTCTGGCTGGACGGGATTCATGGCGGCTGACGCTCCCCGGACGATCCTCGTGGTGGACGACGAAGCGCCGCAGCGGGCGCTTCTGGGCGGCTTCGTCGAGTCGCTGGGGTTCCGCGCCGAGGAGGCTGCTTCCGCCGAAGCGGCCCTCGCCGCGATCCGCCGCGCGACGCCGGCGATGGTGCTCTTGGACGTCCGCCTGCCGGGCACCAGCGGCATCGAGGCCCTCGCCGAGATCCGCAAGCTCGCCGAGCGCCTCCCCGTCCTCCTGATCACCGCCTACGCCGACCTGCGGCAGGCGGTCGCCGCGATGAAAGGCGGGGCCGACGATTACCTCGCCAAGCCGGTCGACCTGGACGAGCTGGAGGCGGCGATCTTCGACGCCCTCGGACCGGCGGACGCCCCCGGCCGCCGCGGCCCCGAGCGGACGCTCGCTCTGAAAGAGAAGCTGCCGCCGGGACTGGTTTGCCAAAGCGCGGCGATGCGGCGGGTGGTGGAGACGGCGGCGGTCGTCGCCCCGGCCAACGCCCCGGTCCTCGTCACCGGCCCGAGCGGCGTCGGCAAGGAACTGATCGCCGAGCTGATCCACCGCTGGAGCCCCCGCGCGGCCGGCCCGCTCGTGGCCGCCAACTGCGCCGGACTGCCCGAGTCGCTCATCGAAAGCGAGCTGTTTGGCCACACTAAAGGGGCCTTCACCGGGGCCCACCAGGCGCGGCTGGGCTTCTTTCGGGCCGCGCACGGCGGCACGCTGCTGTTGGACGAGATCGGCGAGCTGCCGCTCCACTTGCAGCCGAAGCTCTTGCGGGCCCTGGAGTCGGGCCGGATCACGCCCGTCGGCGCCGACGAGCCGGTCGAGGTCGACGTCCGGCTGGTGGCCGCCACCAACCGCGACCTCGCCGAGGCGGTCCGGCAGGGCCGCTTCCGCGACGATCTCTACTACCGCATCAACGTCGTGGAGCTGGCCGTGCCGCCCTTGGCGGAGCGGTACGACGACGTCCTTCCCTTGGCCCAGCGGTTCGCCGCCGAGTTTGCCGGGACGAAGGTGCGGCTTTCCCCCCAGGCGCTCGATTGCCTGCTGGTGTACCCCTGGCCGGGGAACGTCCGCGAGCTGCGCAACGCGATCCAGCGGGCGTGCCTGCTGGCCCGCGGCGACGTGATCCTCCCCGAGCACCTCCCGCCCAAGATCGCCGCCCTGGCGGCCGGCCCCGACGCCCCCGGCGGCGAGCGGGCCGAGCGCCCCGCGGGACGCCTTTCCCAGGTCGAGCGGGCCACGATCCTGGCCACGCTCGCCGAGTGCAAGGGAAACCGCACGCAAACGGCCAAGAAGCTCGGCATCAGCCGCCGCGCGCTGGTGTACAAGCTCCGTGCGATCGAGGGGGAAACCGCGGGCTGAACGTCCCCGGCGACCCAGCCGCTGCGGCCCGCCGGCAGCGGGCGGAATGCCGTACCGGGGAACAAAGGGGAATTCACCGCAGAGCCGCCGCGGCGAGTCAAGAGGAGCGGGCAGGAGAGGGCGGCACGGGAGGATGCAAGAGCTTCGCCTTGACGGTACAATGCGCAAGGTGCTGGTAGCTCCGGAGAAGTCAACAATCAAGGAAACGTTGCGATGCAAGCAACCATCCGTTTGGTCTTGGCTGCCGCGGTGTCACTCGCCGTTCCGCATGCCAAGGCGGCAGAACCTGGTTCCCCTTGGCCGGCAATTACGTTGCCGGCTCCCGGCGATGTGAAATGGTCCGGATCCCTCGCGGCGGCTCTGGACCGCGGGGTGGTGCGCCTGGCCAAGGAGCCCTACACGGTGCCCTGGCTCTTGGCCGACGTGTCGTTTGAGGTCAACCGCATCTTCACCAACTACAGCGGCGACGTTTCTGGGCGATTCATCGAGCTTGCTGCGCTGACCAGTCCCCCCGGACAGAAGGCCCCGGCGAGTTTCGCTCCCGTGCTTGCAGCCATCACGCGGTATCAGAGGGCCGACGGGCATTTCGGCGTGGAGGTCGACCTCTCCGAGCCGTTGGCCAAAGGCTCTCCGCCGATTCCCATGCTTTGGGGGAATGCCCGCCTGCTGGTCGGCCTGGTGACCTGCGCTGAGAAGTACAGCGATCCGCAGCTTCTGGCCGCCGCGCGGCGGCTGGGCGATTTCTACGTCAACACGGCCGACCAGCTCTGCTCCCCGGCCCGGGAAGCCGAATATCGCGCCAGCGGCAGCTACGGCGACAGTTACACCTGCTGTTACTTCCCGGCGATCGAAGGGCTGGCCATGCTCTACCGCGCCACCAAGGAGGAGCGCTATCTCAAGCAGGCCGAGCGGATCGCCGAGTTCTTCCGCAAGTTCGACGGCTTGCCCATCGACCACAGCCACGGGAACCTCTGTGCGTGGCGAGGCATTCTCGTGCTTTACGAGATCACGGGCAAGCGTGACTACCTGGACCGGGCCCGGGCCAAGTGGAAGGAGGCCGTGGACGGCGGGTACGTCTGGCCGATGGGCGGCGTCGGCGAGCACTGGTACGTCTCCTTTCCGGTCGACGAGGGGTGCAGCGAGTCGGATTGGCTGCGGCTGAATCTCGATCTCTGGAGGTTCACCGGCGAGACTCGCTATCTCGACTTGGCCGAGCGCCTGGCCTGCAACCAGTATTACGCCAACCAGTCGGCCAACGGCGGCTTCGGCGCACGACACTTCGACGGCGAGCGCTCCGGGCCGTCCGCGACTCGCGGCAACGTCGAGGAATGGCCCTGGTGTTGCAGTTTCCACGGGCCGCTCGGCTTTCAGTTCCTCAAGGCCTACTTGGCGGCCGGCTCGGACCGCGGCGTGCTGGTGAACTTCCCGCTCAACTTCGATGCCCCGATCCAGGCCGCCGGCCGGAAATGGCGGCTCAGCGTGCGTACCACGACCGACTTCCTGCAGGAGCAGGCCCGAATCGCGGCGGAGCTGGGCCCCGAAGACAAAACCGCGAGCGGCCGAGCGACACTCTGGATTCGCATGCCGGGCTGGGCCGCGGGCGTGAAGGCCGCCGCTGTCGCGGGCCGGTCGATCGCGCCGACCGTCGATCGAGGGTATGTCCGCATCGACGGCGATTTCAAGCCCGGCGACAAAGTGGAAATCGCGTTTGCCGCCCCTCTGACGCTCCAAGGACGGAAGTTCCAGGCCATCCGGCTGCCCGTCGATCGTGCGTCCCGGCTCCGCGAGGTATGCGTCCTGGCCGGGCCGCACGTGTTGCTCGCGTCTCCCGCACCGAGTTCCGGCCGGCCGATCCTGCTGGCCGCGGTCGATGCGTCAGGCCGGCTTCGCTTCCTGAGCCATGACGCCAAGGGATGCGCCACCGTCGCCCTTGCCGGCCTGGAAGCGACCGACGCGCAGATCGCCGCAGCGATAGCGTCGGCACGACCGGTCTGGCTGCGGCCCTTTACCCAGGTGTCGACCAAGCGCCGGAAGGCTTTTGTCAGCGATCTGGTCATCGTTCCTGAGGCTTCGCTCCCTGCGAAGGATCTGACCCAATGGGCAAGCCGTGTCAAGGCGATGGCCGCGGCCGCGGCGGCACCCATTTTCGGCAGCGATCTCGAGAAGCGGCCGGACGTGTGGATCGGCAGCTCCGACTGGCACTTCACGCCCGACGGGCTGCGCGTGGCCGGCGGTGACATCGGGCTGATCGACGGCGAAGGCTACGGCGACTATCGATTCGAGTTTGACGTGGTCCTACCCAAGGAAGGCCAGGGGATCACCGGCTGGGTGGTCCGGGCCACGAGCGAGGCCGACTGCTTGATGTTTCAGCTTCAAACCGCCGACAGCTCCTACCACGCCCCCGAGTTCAAGACGCGGCCTAATACGCTCCGTCCCCACGTTCGCCGCAACGCCCGGTGGACGATCGCCGATCCAGTGCCCCTCCCCAAACCGGTGCGCCGCGGCGAGACCCACCACATAGCCGTCGAGTGCCGTGGCGCGAACGTGGCCGTCCTGCTCGACGGCCAGAAGATCTATTCCGAGGGTTTCCCGGACCTGCGAAGCAGGGCCGTCGGATTCCGCGCCTCCGGACCAGGCGAACAGGGGCTCTTCCGACGAATCAACCTGAGAAAGCTGTAAGGCTGCCGCAGCCCGGGACTGCCGGCGCAGCCCAGCGGACTCCTTTTCCAGATCAGCCTTGGCGTTTGAGGGACTCCTCGGCCGTTCCGCAGGCGTCCAGGTGCTGTTCGAGCAGCGACCGAGCCACCGCGGCTGCGGAGCGGACATCGGCACCATTTTGAACGTCGGCGCGGGATACGGCAAGGTCAGAGTCACGCGAGAGCCCATGCAGCACACCTTTTGACGGATGCTTCGAACTGTGCCATACTGGGGCACTCCGCGCAAGTACCCTTTGTCCTCCTTGCGTTCCAGGAGCTGCGTCATGACGACAAGACTAGCCGCAGGCGTTTCATCGATGACGCTGGCTGCCACCGTGATCAGCGCAGCGGTGCCTTGCTGCTTAGCAGGGGCGGCAGCAAGTCCGTCGGACCCGGCCGCCGAGGGCTACGCCGGTCACAAGGGCCTCACACTCTACGTGTCCAAGCAGGGCGACAACTCCGATGGCACAAGTTGGCAGAAGGCCTTCCGGACGATCCAGGCTGCGCTCTGGGCAGTGCCCGACGATCGGGGCGGTCACAGGATTGTCATCCGACCGGATACTTACGTCGAGGCGAACCTTTACACAGCCCACAAGGGGGCAAGCGGGGCGTACAACCTCCTGGTGGGCGACTGCGACGGCCGCTTGGGCTCGGGCGCGACGGGCCGGGTGGTGATCGACTCCGGCGACCCCCAGAAAGGGTTCAAGAGCCTTGACTGGTGGTCGACCTTCCGCGCTACGACCAAGGGTTGGTCACCCCAGCACACCGCGCCGACCTTTTCCTGCATCGGTTGGGACCGGTGGATCTTCCGGAACCTCTACGCCACCGGCGGCGATGCCGGCCTCTTCTGGGACCTCACGGACAAGAGCGGCTCCGGATTCACCGTCGTCGCGGAGGACTGCGTGGGGATCGGCCGGGCGTTCGGCGGAGGATTCGGATACCCGCTCATCCGGGAAAAGGAGCCCATCGTGTTCCGCCGCTGCTACCTGATGTGCCTGGACTGGTGGGGCGACGCGGGCGCGCTTGGGGTGGGGGCTTATAACAACTCCATGCCGGCCTTCCCCGACGTGACCTGCGAAGACTGCACGTTCGTGGGCCCCGACAACGCCGTACAGATTCTCAACCCCAGCCGGTACGTGCGGCTGAAGCTCAAGGATTGCCGGCTGATCGTGCTCAACTTCTCCCAGCCTCGCGGCGCTCCCTCCTCCGGGATCATTTGCAGCGACGTGGCCGATCCCAAGTACGTCCACGTTGACCTGGAGGACTGCGCCCTGATGGGTTACAAAGTCTTCGGGACGGGAAAGAGCCCCGGGCGGATCTCCTACACGACCAAGGGCAACGTTCGCGCCTATGTGCAGTTCGAGCAGCCGGTCCCCGAGGGGATCCAGCGGCTCGGGCTGTGGCCCGTGGATCTATTCCGTGCGGTCGCCCCTCGTCGGCCCGATGGCCCTGGGTCTGCGATCCTGAGCAGGCCGAAACCGGAAGCCCGGCCGCTGGTGCGCGGCGATCCGTCGGCCCCCGGCTACACGGGCCGGAAGGGCACAACGCTCTATGTCTCCAAGCGGGGCGACAATTCCGACGGCAGCAGTTGGGCCAAGGCGTTTCACACCATCCAAGCGGCCTTGCTCGCCGTGCCCGACGCCCAAGGCGGACACCAGGTCGTCGTCCGCCCCGACACCTACGTGGAAGCCAATCTCTATCCTTCCCATAAGGGCGCCCCGGGGGCCTACAACGTCCTGGTGGGCGACCGCGACGGCCGCCTCGGCTCCGGCGCAGCCGGCTGGGTAGTGATCGACACGAGCTGTCCGGGTGTGGCGGTGCGCACCGACCCGACCCGCCAGGGCACCTTCAAGATCGTCCAGTCCAAGCTCCCCGAGTCGGGCCTGAAGTGCGTCGACTGGTGGGGACCGTGGCGCTGCGACCCCTATTTCTCCGGCGTCATCTGGGACCGCTGGATCTACCGGAACCTCTACGCCACCGGCTCGGAGGGGGGCATCGGCTGGGACATCACGTGCCAGAAGGGTGCGGAGTTCTCCGCGGTCGTCGAGGACTGCGTCGGCATCGGGCGCTTTGCCGGGGCTGCGGTCATGGCCCACACCGCCCGAAGGGATGAGCCGGTCCTGTTTCGGCGCTGTTTCTTCATGAACCTCGACTGGTGGGGTGACGCCGGCGGCGTTTACGTCCGCGGCCAGAGCAAGGCGATGCCCGATTGCCCCCACGCCGCCTTCGAGGATTGCACGATCGTGGGCCCCGACAACGCCCTGCAAGCCGGCTATCCCGGGGTGGACGACCTTTGCACGCGCGTGAAGTTCAAGGATTGCCGCCTGATCGTCCTCAATTTCTCCCAGCCGCAAGGCACTCCGTCCTCCGGGATCATTTGCTGCGGCTGCAAGGAAGGCAGGCAGCTCCACGTCGATCTCGAGGACAGCACGCTTATGGGCTACAAGGTCTTCGGCACGCGAAGCGGGGAGGTCTCCTGCACCGTCAAGGGTAGTGTCAAAGCCTACGTGCAGTACCAGCAGTCAGTACCTAAAGGGTTCCAGCCTCTGGCACTCTGGCCGGCGGAGGTCTTCGATAGCATCCAGCCTCCCCAAGTCCCTTGTCGGAGAGGCTCAACGCAACCGGGAAATCTCGGCCAGTATTAAGGACGAAGTCATGCCCTATCGAGTGGTCCTCCTGGCA
>Ga0315280_10010981_pt1 | contig 11223 bp, 8 predicted proteins | sample YL17G06_40_MG_FD_203697 | JGI IMG/M metagenome (GOLD analysis project Ga0315280, IMG submission 203697) | Sediment microbial communities from Yellowstone Lake, YNP, Wyoming, USA - YL17G06_40 | ecosystem: Environmental > Aquatic > Freshwater > Lake > Sediment | place: USA: Wyoming | collected... | reverse complement strand
TTGCTGGAGGCGCCGCAACCGCAGCGGGTGAACCCGCGCAACTTCCCTGCTCCGGGCGGCCGCCGTCAGGGCGGGACCTCGCTGTACGACGCGGTCCTGCTGGCCTCCGACGAGTTGATGAAGAAACAGGCGGGCCGCAAAGCCCTCATCGTGCTCTCCGACGGCGTGGACAACGCCAGCAAGGTGGGCATCGCCGAGGCCATCGAGGCCGCGCAGCGTGCCGACACGCTGATCTATTCCATCCTGTTCTTCGACGAGGAAGCTTACCGGGTGCCGATGCGGTCCGGCCCGGGCATGGGCCGCCGCCGTGGTGGCTACCCGCAGCCCATGCCCACCCAGGCGCCGAACGGCAAGAAGATCCTGGAGCGGCTCTCCAAGTCCAGCGGCGGCGGTTTCTTCGAAGTCTCCAAGAAGCACCCTCTGGAAGAAACCTACAATCGCATTCAAGAGGAGCTGCGCAGCCAGTACAACCTGGGGTACACGCCCGAGCGGCCGGACGCGCCGCCCGGATACCACAAGATCCGCCTGAGCACCAACCAGAAGGGCCTGGTCGTGCAGGCCCGCGAAGGCTACTACGCCGACCGGTAGCATCGCTGAACCACGAAGACACGAGCAACACAAAGGTCCACAGAGAGAGCTTCTGTGTCACCTTTGTCCCCTTTGTGTTCTTTGTGCCTTTGTGGTTCAATCGGCGGCATGCCTGACCATGTTGCCTGGAGCAGGCGCGACTTGCTGCGCGCCTTGGCTGCTGGCGCAATTGGCACGGCCGCACACGCACGCGCCGCCGCGCGCCCCAACATCGTGCTGATGGTGGCCGATGATCTTGGCTTCGGCGACCTTTCTTCCTACGGCTGTCCCGACATCCGCACGCCGAACATCGATTCCATCGGGAAGCGCGGCGTGCGCTTCAGCCGCTTCTACTCGAATGCGCCGGATTGCTCGCCGACCCGGTCGGCGCTGCTGACTGGGCGCTACCAGCAGCGCATCGGCGGCCTGGAGTGCGCCATCGGCGTGGGCAACGTGGGCCGCTACGACGACGCCGAGTGGCTGGCCAAGCGCGGCGAGCTGGGGCTGCCGCTCTCCGAAATCACCATGCCGCGCATCTTCAAGGATGCCGGCTACGACACCGCTTGTTTTGGCAAGTGGCACCTGGGCTATGGCCCGAAGTTTTCCCCCAACCGCCACGGCTTCGACGAATATTTCGGGATCATCGGCGGCAACGCCGACTATTTCACGCACCGCGAGGACGACGGCACGCCGGTGCTCTACCACAACGAGCGGCCTGTGGAGCGCAAGGGCTACACCACGGACCTGATCGCGGAGGAAGCCATCGGCTGGCTGAAGCAGCGGCGGCAGAACCCGTTTCTCCTCTACGTCACCTTCACCGCGCCGCACACCCCTATACAGGATCCCGACGGCTTTGATCCCGCGACGGGGACCGCGCCGGTCCGCCAGGGCGACCGGCGCATCTACGCCAAAATGGTGGAGCGCGAGGACGGGCGGGTCGGCGACATTCTCTCGCAATTGCAGGCCGTGGGCGCGGCGGACAACACCATCGTCATCTACCATAGCGACAACGGCGGCGACCCCAACGGTCGCAACGATCCGCTGCGCGCCCGCAAGGGCACGGTCTGGGAAGGGGGCATCCGCGTGCCATGCCTGATGCGCTGGCCCGGCGTGCTGCCGGAGGGAACCGCCGTGTCACAGGTGGGCGTGACCATGGACCTGCTGCCGACTCTGCTGGCGGCCACCGGCGTGCCCGCGCCGCCGGGCCGAAAACTCGACGGCGCCAATCTGCTGAGGGTCTTGACCGGCAAACAGCAACCGTTTCCCCGCACGCTCTTCTGGCGCGCCAAGCGGGGCGACCGGGTGCGCAAGGCCGCCCGCCACGGCGACATGAAACTGGTCATCGACGAAGGCGAGGAGCTGCACGACCTCGCCACCGACGAGATGGAGCGGAAGAACCTGCTGCCCGCTGGAGAGAAAATTGCCGCCGGTCTGCGGGCCAGGCTTGCCGAGTGGGAAAAAGAAGTGATGGCGCCGCGCCTTCGTCCCTTCCGCACCACGCCGGGGTAGTGTAGTGCCTCAGAAGTGGCGTTGCAGAGCCAGAAAGCGGAAGGCAGAAGGCGGCAGACGCCGGCGGTACAACCTACCTGGCGGCCCGGAACACTTTCTGCACTTCGTACCAGGAGCGCTTTCGCTGGCGGTCCTGCGTAACCAGCCCCTTGGCATTCGTAAAGCTGATAACCGGAGGATGCAGGCGGCCGAAGGAACTAGGGTTCGGGAAATCGTTATAGACCCAAATGATGGCCCCGGCCATGAAACCCCGCCAGGAGGCCGGCCGGGGCCAGGCGGGAGAGGCCAGCGGAAGGGCGGCGCGGCATTCGCGCCGATTGTTCACTGCTGGCCCGGGGCCTGAATCGCGTGCAGCACCTTCGATCCGGCGCCCCTACTTCGCAGCCTGACGGGGCTGGCGGACGGTTGCAGCGCCGCCAGCAAAGCGGGGTCGATTCCAGCGGCTGGGCTCAAGTTGTGCACGGCGACGATTCCGTAGTCGCCCGGCATGATTCCTCGAATGACGAACTTCCCCTGTGCGGTGGCAGCCGCCACCTTGATCAACCTGGGGCTGGTTTGCCAGGCCGCGGGCTGGGACGGAAACAGAACAACCGTTGCTGCCGGCCGGGAGGGGCCGCCGCCGTCGTGGGCGACCGCTCCGCTGAACTCGGCTGCGTCGAAGGCGATAACGACGTGGACCTGTTGAAGAAGATCGCCGTGGGCGAAGTCGACTACCTGGTCCGCCACGTCCTCCCCCCTCACCTGGATGGCCTTGACGTAGTAAGACTGCGAGCTGAGCGAGGCGAAAAACCGGGCCGGGCCTGCCGGAATGTCCTCGATCGTAAAGGTCGAATCGTCGGCGACGGCGGCGCGAATCAGACCCTGAGCGCCGGGCTCCCACTCTGACTGTACAGCGAGGCGAACGACGCGTGGGCTGATGGGCCGAATGTTCCCCTCGAAAATAACCCGCCCCTTCACCGTCGCGCCGTTGCTGGCGACAACAGCGAGATGGGCGGTGTCGGAACTTCCGACGGCCACGGTCCTGGAGGCTGTCAATTTTCGCTGGCCCGCACTCCCCAGCGCGAGCAGCCGGTAGCTGCCGGCCGCCAGCCGCCCAATGCGAAAGGCCCCGGTGTCATCCGTAGTTGCCTCGCCTGCGTCCCCGCCCAAGAGACTGATGTCGCCGTCGTCGGTCATGCGTCGCACCAGCACCCGCGCCCCCGCCAGCGGCAACCCGGCGGGGTCGGTGATCCGGCCCGCTACGGGGAAGCCCGGCTGGAGGCCGAGTTGCAGCATCAGGCCCGTGACCGATCGCGCGTCGGCCACCTGAATGCGGCTGGCCATCCGAGGGCGCGTGGTACCAGAGTAAAAAGTGTGGACGTATACCGACCCGGGATCCGGACCTGGCGGCACCGCGCGCGAGGTGGCGCTTAGCAGATAACTGCCGGCTGGAACACCGGGAATGTGAAAACGGCCTCGCGGGTCCGCCCACACCTCTCGCTCCGGGGTTAGGACACTCTGGCCCGCCAGTGGCCGGTAATGGCTCAGAATGACCCGGGCACGGCGCAAAGGACGGCCGTTCGCCCCGAGAATCTGTCCCTCAACCGATCCCTGCCGTGTCATCCTCATGCGAATGGCCGGAGACTCGCCCGGCTTGACCGGAAAGACAGTCTGGGCCCCGACGGGAGTGTAGGTCAGCGGCGAGTAACCGGCGTGGCGCGCAGACAGCACATACCGTCCAGGGGGGACGTCAACAAAGCGAAACTGCCCGTCTGTGTCTGTCGACCCCTTAAGCAGGCGACCGGTGGCCGAGGGCATGGGGCGCAGCTCGATGATGGCGTTGGCGAGCGGCCGGTTGGTGTCCCCGGCCGTAACGCTGCCTTGTACGATGCCCTGGGCGTTCGCGGCTGCGGCGCTCAGCACCGCCAGACATACTGCTGCTGACCAGATTGACCAGTGATCGCGGAGTATCGTATTGGACCTCACGTTCTTGCCCTCCGTCACGGCTGCTGCGTTGTGACAACAGCGGCTCGTCGGCACCCGCTCCCTTACGGTCGCGGCTCTGTTTCCTCCGTCACGGCTGCTGCGTCGTCACGGCAGCGCCTCCCTTCACGGCCCGCAGCGCCTCCTCGATCGCGGCATGCAACTGCGCCGCGGACTGGAGAACCGGCAGCGGCTTCCCGTTGAGGAACACGGTCGGCGTGCCTCGCACTTGCGCAGACGCCCCCAGGCGCTGATCCTTGCGAACCGCCTCCAGGGATTGCCCCGTCTCGACGCAACTCTTGTACGCGGGTAGGTCGAGCCCTGTAATGTCTTGTGCGTAGTCCTGCAACTTATCTTTCACATTCCCCGGATTGATGGATGCCTGATCGGCAAAGATCCTGTCGTGGAGGTTCCAGAACGCTGCCGGGGACTGAACCGCGGCACAAGCGGCCGCTTCGGCGGCTGGTTGTGCCCAGGCGTGTATCGACGACAAAGGAAAGTGGCGGTACACGACCCGTAATTGATTGGTGTTGAACCGCGCCGTTTCCGCCTTCAGCCACTCGGCGAATCGCTTGCAGTACGTACACTGAAAGTCCGCGAACACCACCAAGGTAACGGGAGCCTCAGGCGAGCCGGCCGCTGCCGACGCACCATCGCTCAGTGTAGCCGCTGGAACCGTCAGCGGACCTCGCACAGGGGCGGGGGCGGCCCTCGCCGGCGGGGCATCCGCCCGGATGTCGGACAAGTCGCGCGTCAGAAACTGCAGATCGGGAGTGAGATACAGCGGCAGAGTATACACGCGCTGTCCGCTTTGAATCTCAAAGATCATCCGGTGATAGCAGGTGCCGGATACCAGGGAGTCGTCGATGAGTTGGACCGTTGCAGCGGGGTCCGATTGGTATCGAGCACGCACCCGCGCAGCCAGAGTTGCCTTGAAGGAAGCCTGCAACGCCGGGCAGCGGTTCTCACCCTGCTCCTGAGCCCAACTCTCTCCCTGAGCAATTGCCATTAGAGCAAACGCGGCAACAGCAAACCGGAGCGCGCTACTCGCGTCACTCATGGATTCCCTCTGGCCGGGGGGCGGTCTTTGCGGAGCGTTGGTGTCCCGCCGTCCCCGGCGGTCGCGCGGGTTGTTGACGCCGCCCGGACTCAAACCTCCCGCCCGGCCGTGCTGGAGCAGGCGAGCCGCAGGGATCGTAGCAGGAACCGTCGCCTTGGACAGCCCCGCAGGTCCCGCACCTCCGCCCTTGCTTCGGCGCACGGGCGGCGTGGGCTGGCGGAGCCGCATCATACCCGCCGCAGGGATCGTCGCAAGAGCCGTCGCATTGCACGGTTCCGCAGTTCCCGCAGCCGTATCCCTCGTTTGGATCGCAGCCGCCGCACGGATCGTCGCAACCGCCGTCGCATTGCACGGTTCCGCAGTTCCCGCAGCCGTATCCCTCGTTTGGATCGCAGCCGCCGCAAGGATCGTCGCAGGAGCCGTCGCATTGCACGGTTCCGCAGTTCCCGCAGCCGCTTCCGGCGTTTGGATCGCAGCCGCCGCACGGGTCATCGCAACTGCCGTCGCACTGGACCGTTCCGCAGCTCCCGCAGCCATCGGCCTGGTTTGACACGCAGGCGCACGGATCGTCGCAGGAGCCGTCGCACTGCACGGTTCCGCAGTTCCCGCAGCCATCGCCCTGGTTTGACACGCAGGCGCAGGGGTCGTCGCAATTACCGTCGCACTGGACGGTCCCACAGTTGCCGCAGCCCTGCCCCTGGCTCGACACGCAGGCGCAAGGGTCGTCGCAACCGCCATCGCACTGGACGGTTCCGCAGTTTCCGCAACCGTCCCCCTGGTTCGTAACGCAGGCGCAGGGATCGTCGCAGGAGCCGTCGCATTGCACGGTTCCGCAGTTCCCGCAGCCGGTTCCCTCGTTTGAATCGCAGGCGCAAGGGTCCGAGCAGGCGCCGCTGCACTGGACGGTTCCGCAGTTCCCACAGGCTTGCCCGGCGCTGGAACTGCAGTCGGCCTCCATGTATTCGTAGCAGTAGCCGTCATCGTCGCAGTACTCGTCGTCGTAGCAGTCCCAGTCGTCCCAGCACCCGCCCTCGCCCCCGCCGCCACCGCCCCCACCACCACCGCCGCCGCCACCGCCACCGCCTTCGCAGTTCCCGGTGCTGGTGTTACACGTTGCCGGTGACGTGCAGTTATCCAGGCATGTCCCGTTGTCGCACCTCTGGCAGGCAGCGCAGCCGCCTGGACACGTGCACGTGTGAGCCGCGTACTCCCCGTGGTAGAAGGTATCGGCACAGCCGTAAGCAAAGACGTAGGTAGCCGGGAAATACCCGGAGCAATAGAGTTGGCCCATCGAGACTGTCGTCACATCCCATGCATAGGCTTGGAACCAACCCGGGCCGCTGTTGACGTAGGGCATTTTCGGCCAGCACTCCGTGGCCGGCAGGTAGTTCACTTGACCGCCGGCACATTCGGCTGCGGTGGTCGCCCGGCCGTAGCCCTTCAAGTTCCGAAGCATCGGGAAGCTGCCATCCGGAAAAGTTATCGTGTAGTCCAGCTCTTTGACGATCGTCTGGGTGCAAGGCCTCTCGTCCGGATGCTGGCCGCAATAGTTGATGTCGGGAGGTTGGTAGACGCCAGCGGATGGGATGCATCCTGTCTGCGCAGGCAAGGAGGACGCACACGTCGCGAGCATGGCGATGGCGGCCACAAAGTGAGGCAAGCTCTTCCGTTTGGCGATCATTGGCGCGTACCCCCTTGCATGCGCTCGCAGTAGGCATGGTCCTTCGCGCTCAGCCCTTCATACTCTTGGCGCAGACGCGAGAAAGCGGAGGTCCTGGTGCGCGCCTGCGGCTCGCTCGATGACAGAGGCAAGGCGCGCAGCTCCTCGAGTTTCCGCAGCCCGCTGTTCCTTGCGGCATGGATACCTGTGAATACAGCTCTGAGGCTATCCACATCAGCCCGCCTGATGTCGGAAATGCTGACTCCCGGGAGCCGCTCTTCCTGCACCGAGGCGAGAGCTTCGACCGGTGACCCCGGCGGTTTGCCCAGCCGTTCGGTGAGCGCCCCGATGCTCGCGTCATCCAGATCGCCCGCGTCGGCGGTACGGAACAGGCGCGCGACGCGCTCGGTCTCCAGCATCCAGCCGAGCCGCCAGTGGTTCATATAGCTGAGGGAACGCGGTGAGCCCTCGCTGCCGCCGTCCGCGAAAATGACGGCCGAAACTTCGACCGTGCGATCGGCGTACTGCGATGCCTCCTGAGCACCGATGCTTACCGGGTAGGCGTCTCCAGGCACAAGGCCACCCAACACACCGCCGAACGAGTCCAGGTGGTCTCTGCGAACGTCCTGACCGTCGGGGCCAAATAGGACGATCCAGGCGGTAATCGTCCTTCCCGAGACGTTCTTGAAGAAGAACGTGATATCCCTTGGAGATTCGTCAACCGCCACCAGCGCCAGCGCGTTGGTCTTTGCATTGACCTTCCAGCCTCGCAGTGGGTCTTGCGCCGCGGCAAAGGAAGTCGCCACGGCGGCGATTAGCAGGATCAGCAGTGCGGATGCTGGCCTGGATGACACTTGACGCCTAGTCAGGAGCCGCATGGTCCCTCCCCATGTATCAGGATTGGCTGAATAAGTTCCCACGTGCGGAGGGGTGAGTCCAGAAGAATCTCTTAGCGTGAGTCGCTATTTCTTAGCGTGAGCCGCTATAAAGGAGTCCGGTCTCCGCTTTGAGGTAAATCGAACGACGCGCTCACGAGCTGGGATGCTGTGCCGCAAGCTGCCGATCGCTCGGGAGGTTTCCGCGTACTCCCAAGCGGTACGCGCGGGGCGGGCGGCCAAGCGCGGCTTTGAAAGCGCGGGAAAAATGGGTGGGACTCATTCCGACTTGTGCCGCGATCTCCTTAATTGATAGAGACGACGATGCCAAGAGTTGCCGGCCGACCTCCAGCCTAACGCCAGAACGGTAATCGCGCAGCGTCCAGCCGGTGGCCGCTTTGAACAGATGAGAGAGCCGCGACTCCGAGAGTCCCGCACGCCGCGCACACTCCGAGGCCACGTCCCTCTCCCGCAGCATTTCCTCGATCTCCGCGAGGACTTTGAGCACCCGCGGCTCTGTTGGCCTGACCGGGCACAGCTTTAGGATTCCCTCCGGGACTCTCGGAGCCTTCGCCTTGGGGACAACAGGATGCATAAGTGCTGGCGGACACAGGTCCCCTTTAGGCGCCGGCTCAGTACTTCAACATAATACAGCATATAACATAAATCGGGAGCCACGCGTCAATAGCATTTTGGTGACACGTCCGGGTCCCGCGCTCGGAGGTGGGATAGGAGCGCGTGCATCTTGTTTGCGCAGGCAACAGAGATGCGCGCTTCAGGCAGCGGGAGAACCGCGATGCCCCGAGGCAGGCTGTGCCTGGCGACCATTGGTGTGTACCACCTGGGCTGCGTTCACAGTACGCGCAATGCTTTGCGCCGAGCCCTGCATACTCCTGCGGCAGAGGGGAAAAGGCGGAGGCACTGGTAGTCTTAGCGCTTGTGTGCTTTACTACCTGGCGGCCTGGAAAGCTTTCTGCACTTCGTACCAGGAGCGCTTGCGCTGGCGGTCCTGCGTAACCAGTCCCTTGGCATTCGTAAAGCTGATAACCGGAGGATGCAGCCGGCCGAAGGAACTGGGGTTCGGAAAATCGTTATAGAGCCAGATGATGGCCCCGGCCATGAAACCCCGCCGCGACGGCGCGAAAATCTGCTCCATGTGGCTGGTCAACAGCTTCACCTGGTAGTCCTCGCTGTAGTCCGAGGTGCCGGAATCGCCGGGCGACGCGTTGCGCCAGCCGGGGATGGCCTCCGAGCCGAATTCAGCGACCACCATGGGCTTGTCCGGCCACTTGGCGTGCAGCTTGTCGAGCACCGGCCCGAGATCATCGAGCTTGCCGTAATACCAGCCGTAGTATTCGTTGATGGCCAGGAAATCGACGGGAGCGAAAGAGATGTCCCGGTCGTGCTTGTCGGAGGCGAAGGTCACCAGGCGGCTGGGGTCCAACTTGCGCACCAGCGCGCAACCGCGCTCCACGTACTTCGCCACCGGCTCCTTTTCCGACGGAAACTCGTTGCCCACCGACCAGATCACGATGCTGGTATAGTCGCGGTAGCCCTCGACCATCTCGCGCAGTTGCGGCTCGCCGTACTGCTTCCAGACTTCTTCGTCCTCCAGCGTTTCGGCGCGGGTCTGCCAGGCGGGAATCTCGGTCCACACCAGGAGGCCCATTTCGTCGGCCAGCTCATAGAAGCTGGTGTCCTGCGTGTAGTGAGTGGTGCGCACCATGTTGCAGCCCAGGGCCTTGATGTCCTCCAGGTCCCGGCGCGTCTGCTCGCGGGAAACCGTCATGCCCTCCCCCGGGAACATTTCGTGCCGGTTGACACCCTTCAGGAAAACCGGCTTGCCGTTGAGGAGTATCTGGTTGCCCTTGGCCTCGATTTGCCGCAGGCCGAAGCGCATGGTTCTCTCGTGCGTCTGGCCGGGCGCCACGGTACGGATTTTCAGCACGTGAAGCGCGGGCGATTCGGGCGACCAGGCGGTGGCCTGCTTCAGCGTCGTAGTCATCAGCGTCTCGGTGACGCCCGCGGCGAAGCTGCGGCGTTCGACTGCGGACCACAGCGCGCGGCCCCGCGCATCCTCGACGCGCGCTTCGATGGAGCCGTCCACGGCGGCCGCGTAGTTTCGGGTGCGCAGTTGCAGGCGCAGCTCCCAGGCGCCGGAGCCAGCCAGGCGCGTGGTGACAGCGACGCTCTCGGTGTAAACCGGCGGGCGGCTCTCGACTGACACGCCGCGGTTGATGCCGCCATAGTTCCACCATCCCCGCCAGCCCTTGTCGGGAATCGCTCGCTCCAGGATGGCGTTGTCAACCAGCACGGCGAGCAGGTTGGGCGAATCCCGCCGCACGGCATCGGTGATGTCCATTTCAAAGCGCGTGTACGGGAACAAATGCTTCCCGATGAGCTGGCCGTTCACCCATACCTTCGAGCGGATGGTGACGCCTTCAAATTTCAGGAACACGCGGCCGTTGGCGTTGGCGGGCGGGGCATGGAAGGTGGTGCGGTACCAAGCCCGTCCCTGGTAGAGCAGGTTGTTGAATCGCGACTGGTCGTAGGAGCCGGGCACCTGGATCTTCACCCAACCGCGACTGTCGGTGGACTTGTGCCAGCCTTGCTCCTCGCCGCGCGAATCAGGGTCAAAGCGGAAGTCCCAGGTGCCGGCCAGGTCCACCCGCGCGGAATCCGACGCGGCCGAGGCGGGATGGACGGCAGCCAGCGCAAGCAAAACAGCAGCAAGCATTGCGATCATAGTCGCTAATCGTACTGCATCTCCGGCCCGTTGAGGCAGGAAGCAGCAGCCGCCCACTGCCTTTCTGGTGTAGAATCAAGCCAACCTTTCGGTCGATCGGGAGGATGTATGAGACTGTACATCCCGGCCCTTGTTCTTTTTGTTTGCCTGCCGCTGCTGGGCGCCGAGTCACCCGCCGGGATTGCACCGCCGCCCCCCAACCGTGATTCGGAGACACTGCAGACGCCGTCCAACCTTCTGCTGCCGGGCGGCACTTACCGAGTTGTCGTTCGCGGGTCGCTGCTGAGATATGTCGCGCGGCCGGACGCGTCGCTTGGCTATTGGCCGGGAGGACCGCCTATCGAACTCTGGCCGAGCGAGCAGCCCTTGTCCTCACGGGCGCCGTTCTATGTCACATTGAAGACGGCAACCGAGGCCAAGGTGGTATACGACCTGCCCTTCAGGCGACCGCCGGACGGCCTGCGTGCTGGGCTGTCGGGCTACGGCTGGACGCCGCTGGTTCGCAATGGGCAGTTGATCGGCCTGAGCCACAGGGGCCAGACGCTGCGCGTGACCGGTGCCCGGCGCGTAGCAGTAGGCAGTAAGCAGTAGGCAAAGGCCGTCAGCCGCCGGCCGGTTCTACAAAGGCGGGAGGGCGTAGTAGCCCTTGCGCGCGCGAATCTTCAACCCCCTCTGGTTCACGACTACGCGGATTTCGCGGAATTTCCCGTCGGCGGCGGGATTGGGCGGGCGGTAGCCGATCGTGTACTGCATCTGCAGTTCCTTGTTGATCTGGGCCAGCGCCAGGGCCAGGTTGGCGGCCGCTTCCCCGGCGTACTTGCCCATGCCCACCTCATACACGGCG
>Ga0315280_10010980_pt1 | contig 11224 bp, 9 predicted proteins | sample YL17G06_40_MG_FD_203697 | JGI IMG/M metagenome (GOLD analysis project Ga0315280, IMG submission 203697) | Sediment microbial communities from Yellowstone Lake, YNP, Wyoming, USA - YL17G06_40 | ecosystem: Environmental > Aquatic > Freshwater > Lake > Sediment | place: USA: Wyoming | collected... | reverse complement strand
CATGGCGCGCAGCAGCGTGGGGTCCATCACCACCGACTGGGCGGTCATGCCGTCCACCGAGTGGACCGGGCGCAGCACCACCGAATCCGGCAGAGCGGCGCTGCCCAGCGGAATCAGGATCACCGGGAACTGCCAGACCTGCTGCTCGAAACCGTGCTCGCGGGAAAGCCGCCGCACGATGGCGTCGGCGCGCCGCAAGCGCGCCAGCCGTGCGGGCGCCAGCCCGCTGGAGCGCACTTCCAGCGCCCCCATTCCAACCCGGGTCTCCACTCGCGCCACGACCCGGTTGATGCCCCGGATGCGGTTGATCAATTCCGTCGCGGTCTCCTGCAAATGCGCTTCCGGGGAGGGAAACTGCTCCAGCGCCAGGACCGGCGCATAGCTGCGCGAATCACCCTGCACACCGACCGACTTGAGCGGGATGAGCCAGCCATCCTCGAGCCGCTCAACCTCCGCATCGGACTCCGCGCACAGGCAGCGGATCGCCAGTCCCGGTCCAGGGAAAGGGTGCCGCTCGAGCAGTTCCCGCGGCAGCCCCAATTCCTGCCCGATCTCACGCACCTCGTCTTTGTAGAAGGAACTCAGCGGTTCCAGCACCCGCCCCGCCTCGATCAGGCGCTGGATGCCCGGCACGCGGTTGTGGTGCGTCTTGATCACGGCCGCCTTGGCGGTGCCGCCGGATTCAATGGTGTCGGGGTAGATAGTGCCCTGGCCCAAGATCCAGTCGCCCTCCAAGAAATGGCCGGATTCGAGGATCTGATCCTGAACCCGCACGAATTCTTCCCCGATGATCCGGCGCTTCTCCTCGGGATCGCGAACTTCCTCCAGCGCGCCCAGAAAGCGCTCTGCGGCGGCCTCGACGCGCACCGTGCCGGAGCCGAACGTGTCGAACACGTGCCGGACGAACTCAGTCTCGCCCTCCCGCATCAGACCGGTGTCCACATAGATTCCCCGCAGCCGTTCGGGATCCAGCGCGCGCAGGCACAGGGTGTAGGCCACCGAGGAGTCCACGCCCCCGCTGACGAAGAAAAACACGTTGCGCTCCCCGGCCACCTCCCGGATGCGCGCCGTGATCAGCGGGATGCGGTGCTTGGGATTCCAGTCCTTGCGGCAGCCGCAGATGCGAAACACGAAGTTTTCCAGAATCTCCCGGCCATGCCGGGTGTGGATGACCTCGGGATGGAACTGGACGCCGTAGAGCCGCTGCTCGGGGTCGCCCATGGCGGCCACCGGGCAGGTCTGGGTTCTCCCCATAACCTGGAAGCCCGGCGGAACTCGGCTGACCACGTCCCGGTGGCTCATCCAGACCTGCTGGCGGCCGGAGGGCAGGCCCTCGAACAACGGAGAGGAAACCGCCAACTCCAGGAAGGCCAGGCCGTACTCGCCCTTTTCCCCCTTGCTCACCGATCCGCCCAGCAGGTGAGCCATCAGTTGGTGCCCGTAGCAGATGCCCAGCGCCGGAATGCCCTGAGAAAGAATGCCCGGCGCGATCGTTGGGCTTTCCGCCTCGTAGACACTCGATGGGCCGCCGGAAATGATGATCCCGGCCGGCACCGGCAACTCCTCGGCCGCAGTGTCGCTGGGGCGCACCTCAGCGTACACACCCAACTCGCGCACCTTGCGCGCGATCAGGTGGCAGTACTGCCCCCCTGCATCCAGCACCGTGATCTGGGCCTTGGGAGCGTATCCGTTCATGAGGGGCTGATTTTACCGCAGAGACGCAGAGCACACAATGAACACGCAGAGAAGACAGCTCTGAAATTCCTCTGCGCTCTCTGCGTCTCTGCGGTGAACTCTTATTTCCGGACCCGCTGGGCGACCACTCTCTTGGCGTTCTCGAGCAGGGCTTTGGCCTTGGGCAACGACTCGATGGCCCGCGCCACTTCCGGGTCGTTCTCGACTTTCAGCCGCCGGGCTTCGTCCACGCCGAAGGCAGTCAGGTACATCTCGTATCTCAGCTCCGAGCGGATCCAATCGTGATGCTGGGCGAACTCAGCCTCGGTAAAGCTGACCTTGTCTTCCAGCAGGTACCGGTGGAACTCGTTCAAGATGTCCTCGTCCGGCGCCCAGTTCTTCGGCAGCTTGGCTTCATGAGTGCCGAAGTATTTGGCAGTGAAGATGAAGAACGCATACCGGCGCAGCTTTAGATCGATCTGGAACCGGTCCAGTTCGGGCGTAGGGTACTTCTCGTCGGGAGCGATGCCCCCGCCGCCATACACCGTCCGCCCGCTGTCGGTCATCTTGACATCCTGCGGGGGATTGGGTTCCTCCGACCTGCGACCGTAGTAGTAGTCCAGGAACGAGATGTTCGAGTAATCGCGCTGGATCAGCCGGCCGCTGGGGGTATAGTAGTGCGCGGTGGTGAGAGCCAGCCCGGTGTTTTCCGTCAGCGGATAGACCGTCTGCACCAGGCCTTTCCCGAAACTTCTCTCTCCCAGAATCCAGGCCCGATCGTGGTCCTGCAACGCCCCCGCCACAATCTCGGCCGCCGAAGCCGAATTCCGGTCCACCAGCACCACGATGGGGTAGTCGTAGCCGCTGTTGCCGACCTTGGCCGCATAGGGCTTCTCGGCCGACGCCCTGCCGCGATGCGAAACGATGGTCTGTCCCTTCCGCAGGAAGCGGTCCGCTACCGCCACGCCTTCATTCAGCAGGCCCCCCGGATTGCCCCGCAGATCCAGAATCAGGCCCCGGAAATTCTGTTCCCCAAGCCCCCGGATGCCCTCCTCCACTTCCCGGCTGGTGTTTTCGTTGAACTGGTCGATATCCAGGTACGCGATCCCGGTCCCGGGCCGCACCCAGAAGGTGTCCTTCACGCTCTTCCGCGGGATTTCATCGCGGGTCAGCAGGATGGTGAAGGGCTGCTCGCTGCCTTCCCGGCCAAAGGTCACTTTCACCTTCGTCCCGCGCGGTCCCTTCAGCAGGTCCGCCACTTCGTTCAGGTTCAGTTTGTCGGTGGGCCGGTCCTCCACCGCCAGGATGTAGTCGCCGGGGCGGATGCCTGCCCGGTAGGACGGCGAGCCGGGAAACGGCTCGATCACCATGACCTTGCCGTTGCCCGTGCGGCTCAGCCCGATCTGCATGCCCACGCCGAAGTAGTGGCCTTTCTGCTCTTCCCGCAGCAACTGGTAATCACGCGGATCGAAGAACGTCGAGTGCGGATCCAGGGTTCGCAGCATCCCCATGACGGCGCCCTTGTAGATGACCTTGTCCGGACTCACCGGATCGGCAAAGTTGTCTTCCACCAGCGCCAGGACTTTGGTGAAGGCCTTGACGCTGGCGTCGATCTCCTGATCCCCAGCAGGCGACGCGGCGCCTTCCAGGCCCGGTCCATACAACCCGCCGGCCAGCGAACAAGCCGCAATCACCAGCGGAACCAACAGCAAAGAACGTCGGCGTTCAGCCATTCCTTTCAGTATACCAACGCCAAGATCGTTTCGCGCAAAGACGCAAAGGGGACGCCAAGATCGCAAAGACAAGAAGAGCTAAGCCTTCTTGGCGTGCTTTGCGTGATCTTGGCGTCTTGGTGCGAAATCAGAAGGCGCGGGCTTTGCGGGCGACCGCCCCAGCCTCCGCGCGCACCGGCTTCCGGGGCACCGCGCTCAGCCGCCGCACCTGATCGCTCACACACACCAGAAACATGGGCTGGCGGGCGGTCTTGAGAATGTCGATGATCCGCTCGCGGCGGTCTTCCAGGTAGATCGAGCGGCCGTCGGTCAGCAGGTGCAGCTCCGACTGCGGCTCCAGCACGTCGCTCAGGCGCCGCCCCATCTCGCGCTGCAAGTACCGCAGGACCCGCCGGATCTTCTGCAAGGAGAAGCCCTTGCGCCGCAACTCGGCAATCACCGTGATCTCGATCACTTCCACCGCCGCGTACACCCGCCGGTGCCCCTGATGATGGGGCGACACTACGTGCCGCTCGTCCCACCATTGCAGTTGCCGCAAGCTGATGTTGGCCACTCGGGCTACCTCGCTGGAGCAATAGGCCTCGGTCGGGGGAGGCGGAGCAGGCCGGCTCTTTTTTGTTTTGAACATGGGATACCGCTTCCGTTTGGAAATTCGTCGCCTCTCAGGATTGTAACCGACCCTGCCGCCCTGTCAATGCCTTTTTTACGGATTTTGCCTCTTCCCGGCTACCCGCCCCCAACAAAGTGTACGATTTCCAGCCGGGCGCCCGGGTGCAAAGCGGTCTCCCCCCACAGCTTCTGCTTCAGAATGCGACCGTCCAGTTCCAGGGCCAGCCGCCCCGGGTCCAGTCCCAGTTCCTCCAGCAGTGCCAGCACACTCTGCCCGTCCCGCGCCTCTCGGGTTTGGCCGTTGATGACAATCTCCATGGCCCGCTATTGAAAAAGCCCACGGGGCATTTGACACCCCGTTTCGCCTCTCATTATAGTCAAGGTTGGGGGCTCATTTCCCTTCTGGTTCATGCCAACCTCCTACACTGACCTTTACCTCCCGGTGCTGCTCCAGGTCTTCATCGCCATGGCCGTCGCCGGCGGCATGCTCGGGGCCTCCGCCCTGCTGGGCCACCGCCTGCGCAACCGGGTCAAGGACATGCCCTATGAATGCGGCCTGGCCGGCCAGGGCAGCGCCCGCGAGCGCTTCAGTGTCAAATTCTACATGGTCGCGATGATCTTCATCCTGTTCGACATCGAGACCATCTTCCTCTATCCCTGGGCGGTGGTCTACCGGGAGCTCAAGTTGTTCGCCTTCTTCGAAATGTTGCTGTTCATCGCCTTGATCCTTTCGGGTTTCTTCTACATCTGGAAGAAAGGAGCTCTGGACTGGTCCGTCGAGGAACGGACCTACCGGACTCGATAACGGCCCATGCTCCCGGACGAGTTGAGGGGTTTCCCAGTGGCCTCCTCTGTCGACAACTGGGACCCCTCCGTCATTGTGGGGGGCCGCTTCGATCGCGGGGAACTCACGCTCTGGGTCGCGCCCCACAAGATCGTCGAACTCTGCCGCTTTCTCAAGGACCAGGAGCGGTTCACCCGCTTGAGCGGCGTCACTGCCGTGGACTGGTTTCCGGCCGATCCCCGCTTCGAGGTGGTCTATCACCTGCACTCGCTGGAAGCCAACCGCAGGCTGCGGCTGAAGTGCCGCCTGGGGGCCGACCCTGCCGAAATCGACTCGGTCTCCGGCGTGTGGCGCTCGGCCAACTGGTACGAGCGCGAAGTCTTCGATCTGTTTGGCGTGGTGTTTCGCGGGCATCCCAACCTGCGCCGTATCCTGCTGCCCGACAACTGGGAGGGCCATCCCCTGCGCAAGGACTACCCCGTTCACGGCTACAAGTACAGTTACCAGGACTCAGGGGGTGGATGATGGGCGCCCAGACCAGCGCGGCCCCCCGCCGCATGACCCTCAACATGGGCCCCCAGCACCCTTCCACCCACGGAGTGCTGCGCCTCATGGTGGAACTGGACGGCGAAACCATCATGAAAGCCGATTGCGAGATCGGCTACCTGCACACCGGCATCGAGAAGCAGTGCGAGCAGAAGACCTACCAGCAGGCCGTCACCCTGACCGATCGGGTGGATTACCTCTGCCCGCTCTCCAACAACCTGTGCTACTGCCTGGCGGTCGAGCGTCTGCTGGGTCTCGATCTTCCGCCCCGGGCGCAGTGGATGCGGGTGATGTTGAGCGAGCTGACCCGCCTGAACAGCCACCTGGTCTGGCTCGGCTCCCACGCCCTGGATGTGGGCGCCATGACCGTGTTCCTCTACTGTTTCCGGGAGCGCGAAGACCTTCTGCGCATCTTCGAGATGTTCTCCGGCCAGCGCATGATGACCAGCTACTTCCGCATCGGGGGACTGGCCCTGGAGCCGCCGCGCGGCTGGCAGGCGGCAGTCCGGAAGTTCATCCAGGCGTTCCCCGGCCACCTCGACGAGTACGAAGACCTGCTCACCCACAACCCCATCTGGATCCGGCGGACCGAGGGCGTGGGCCGCGCCTCGCTCGAAGACATGCTGGATCTGGGAGTCACCGGGCCGATGCTGCGGGCCGCCGGCCTGGCCTGGGACATCCGCAAGGCCGAGCCCTACTCCAGCTACGACAAGTTTGATTTCGAGGTCCCTACCCGGACCGCCGGCGACATCTACGCCCGCTACCAGGTCCGGCTCGAGGAGATGCGCCAGAGCGCCCGCATCGTCAACCAAGCCCTGGAAGGTATGCCCTCCGGCCCTTATACGGCAGATGCTCCCAAGGTCGTCCTGCCGGACCGCGAGAAGATGAAGACCCAGATGGAGGCCCTCATTTACCACTTCAAGATCGTCACCGAGGGTTTCCGCGTGCCCGCCGGAGAGGTCTACCAGGTCATTGAATCGCCGCGCGGCGAGATGGGTTACTACGTGGTCAGCGATGGCTCTGCCAAGCCCTACCGGGTACACATCCACGGCCCCAGCTTCGGCAACGTGCAGGCCCTGCCCATCATGGTCGAGGGCCAAATCATCGCCGACGTGGTGGCCACCCTGGGCAGCATGGATTTTGTACTAGGAGACGTGGACAGATAGCGGCTAGCAGCTAGAGACTTCGATGAGTTTTTCGCCCCAACTCGAAACCAGGTTCGACAGGCTGCTGAAGAGCTACCCCTCCGGACGGGAGCGCTCGGCAGTGGTGCCCATGCTGCTCTACGGTCAGGATGAACTGGGGGCGGTGACTCCCGAATTGATCCAGGAAGTGGCCCGCCGCACGGGCATCCAGCCCTTGCAGGTCGAGGAAGTGGTTTCCTACTACTCCATGCTGCGCAAAAAGCAACTGGGGAAGCATCATATCCAGATCTGCACCAATATCAGTTGCCTGCTGGTGGGCGGGGCCGAGTTGTTCGAGCACGCCTGCCGCAAGCTGGGCATTGGGCACAAGGAAGTGACTCCCGACGGCCAGTTCTCGCTCGAGGAAGTCGAGTGCATCGGGGCCTGCTCCTGGGCGCCCGCGCTGCAACTGAACTACGATTTTCACCACTTCGTCACGCCGGAGAAATTCGACCGCTTGATCGAAGCCCTGCGGGAGGCGGGCTGAGCCGTGCTGTACAACGAACCCAGCACGCTCGAGGTCAAGGTGCTGACGCGCCGTTTCGGCCTGCCGAATTCCCCCTCGATCGATACCTACCTGGCCACCGATGGCTACGAAGCCTTCCGCGTGGCGCTCGAGATGAAGCCCGAGGAGATCATCGAGGAGATCAAGACCTCCAACCTCCGCGGCCGCGGCGGCGCCGGATTTCCCATGGGTTTGAAATGGGGCTTCGTGCCGCGCGCTTCTGCCAAACCCAAGTACATCGTGGTGAACGCGGATGAGAGCGAGCCGGGCACCTGCAAAGACCGGCTTCTGATCGAAAACGATCCCCATCAACTGCTGGAGGGCATGCTGATCGCCGGGCTGGCCGTGGGCGCCCATGCCGGATACATTTACGTCCGTGGCGAGTACCGGTATCTGATCGAGATTCTGGACCGCGCGATCGGGGAAGCCACCTGGGAGGGCTTCGTGGGGAAGGACATTCTGGGCAGCGGCTTCGATTTCCCGATTTACACCCACACGGGCGCGGGCTCGTACGAATGCGGAGAGGAGTCGGCCCTGCTGGAGTCGCTCGAAGGCAAGCGCGGGGTCCCGCGCATCCGCCCGCCGTTTCCCGCCGCGGCGGGTCTCTTCCAGTGCCCCACGGTGTTGAACAACGTCGAAAGCATCAGCGCGGCGCCGGCCATCATTCGCGACGGCGGTGCCGCCTTTGCGGCCCTGGGAACCCCCAAAAACGGCGGCACCCGCCTGTTCTGCATCTCCGGGCACGTCAACAAGCCCGGGGTCTACGAGCTGCCCATGGGCTTCAACCTGCTGCGCATGATCCGCGAGGTGGCCGGCGGCATCCGCGGCGGTAAAAAGCTGAAAGCGGTCATTCCGGGCGGCTCCTCCTGCCCGGTGCTCAAGGCCGGGGAGTGCGATCTGGCGATGGATTTCGACAGCCTCGCCAAAGCCGGCAGCATGCTGGGCTCCGGCGGCGTCATCGTGATGGATGAAGACACCTGCATGGTCCGGGTTGCGCAGCGCATCATGCGCTTCTACGCTCACGAGAGCTGCGGCTGGTGCATCCCCTGCCGCGAGGGGACCGTCTGGCTGCGCAAGCTGCTGACGCGTTTTCACGACGGAGGGGGGACCGCGAGCGACATCGGCTTGATCGGCGACATCGCCAAAAACATGCTGGGGCGGACCTTCTGCCCCCTGGGCGACGCCGCGGCGCTGCCCACCATTTCGATCGTCGAGAAGTTCCGGGACGAGTTCGAGGCGCACTTGGACGGCAAGGAGTGCAAGGCCTGATGGCTGGTCTCGTCAAGCTCACCATCGACGACAAGCCCATCCAGGCGCCTGCCGGCGCCCTGCTCATCGAAGCCGCCAGGCAGGCCGGCATCGAGATTCCCTCCTTCTGCTACTACCAGGGCCTGACCCTGCAAGGCGCCTGCCGGATGTGTCTGGTGGAAGTCGAGAAGTCGCCCAAGTTGCAGACTTCCTGCACCCTGCCGGTGGCCGAAGGGATGGTGGTGCGCACCCAGACTCCCCAGGTGAAGCAGGCCCGCAAGGCCATGCTCGAACTGCTGCTGACCAACCATCCGCTGGACTGCCCGGTGTGCGACAAGGGCGGCGAGTGCGAACTCCAGGACATGACCCTGGCCTACGGGGCCGGCGAGAGCCGGTTCCTCGAAATCAAGCAGCATGTGGACGAGCAGCAGTGGTCCCCGGTGGTCTACTACGACCGGCCGCGCTGCATTCTGTGCTTCCGCTGCGTGCGCATCTGCAAAGAGGGCATGGGCGTGGACGCTCTGGGGATCGTGAGCCGCGGCGCCTCGAGCGAGATCGCGCCCAACCGCGGCGATCGTCTCGAGTGCGACGAGTGCGGCATGTGCATCGACATCTGCCCGGTGGGCGCCCTGACCAGCGGCATGTACCGCTATAAGACCCGGCCCTGGGAGATGAACCACGTCGCCACCATCTGCGCGCACTGCGCGGACGGCTGCACGACCACCCTGGGCGTCTACCACAACGAGATCATGCGCGGCAACAACCGCGACCGCTCCGGCATCAACGGGGAATTCCTGTGCATCAAGGGGCGCTACGCGGCCGACTTCGGCGACCATCCAAATCGCCTGCTGGCGCCCCTGAGGCGGACCCAGCGCGGCCTCGAGCCGGTCTCCTGGACCGAGGCCGTGGCGGCCGCCGCCGCCAGGTTCCTCGAAATCAAGGCGCGCAATGGCCTGATCGGCGTCATCGGCTCCAACCACACCACCAACGAAGAGAATTACGCCCTTCGGAAATTCGCGCGGCAGGGCTTGGGAACCGGCCACATCGACCACCACCGCACCGGGGACGTGGCCGCCTTGATGACACAGGCAGGAATGCCTGTGCCGCTGGCCGCCACCGCGGACCTCTACTCCAGCAAGGCCATCCTGATTGTGGCCAGCGACCTGGCCCAGCAGCACCCGTTCCTCTCCTTCCAGGTGCGCGCCAACTACCGCCACCACCAGGCCCACGTCTACACGGTGGCCTGCGGCCCCGTGCGCGAGGACAAGTACGCGCTGCGCAGCGCCCGCATCCAGCCGGGCGAAGAACTGGCCGGAGTCGAATCCCTGCGCGCAGACCTCATCAAGGAACCCGAGCTGGTCATTCTGTTCGGCGACGGCGTCCAAGGCGAGGCCGTCGGCCGCCTGCTCGCCTTCGGCGCTTCCCTCGCCATCCCCGTCCGCTACGTCTGCCTTGTGGATTACTCGAACTCGCGCGGGGCCCTGGACATGGGGCTGCTGCCGGACCCCGAGGGAGGCATGAACCTGGGAGAAATGCTGGCCCGGGAAGATCTGGACGCGCTCTGGGTGGTGGGCGCCAATCCTCTCAAGAACCACGAGCTGGCGGCCAGGAATGCCTTCCTCGTGGTACAGGAATTGTTCCTGACCGAGACCGCCCAGGCCGCCGCCGTGGTCTTCCCGGCGGCCTCCGCATACGAGAAGAGCGGGACCGTTACTAACGTCTGCGGGGAGGTGCAGCATCTGAAGCCCGCGGTGGCCCTGGCCGGTCCCAAGACCGACCTCGACATTTTCCGCCTGCTGGCCATCCAGATGGGTTTCGAGCTCGAACCCTTGATCCCGGAGAGAATCACCACCACGCCACGGGGCGGCCCCATTCAATCGGCGCGCGACACCCTGTTCACCTCCGGGACCCTGGGGCGTTACTCTAAAACTCTGAATTCGGTGAGCGAGGGGCCGGGAGGCCTGTATCGCGGATGAACTTCTACTGGCTGATGTTGATCAAGGCGGCAGTGGTCTCGGGCACGCTGCTGTTCTGCCTGCTTTACATCCAGTGGGTCGAGCGCAAGATCCTGGCCCACGTACAGGTGCGCCTGGGCCCCTACCGGGTCGGCCCGCACGGCCTGCTCCAGCCCATCGCAGACACCCTCAAGCTGCTGCTCAAGGAAGACCTGGTTCCCCAGCGGGTCCACAAATTCCTGTATCTGTTTGCGCCCTTTCTGGCGGTCACCCTGGCGCTCATGCAGATCTCGGTGATTCCCTTCGGGCCCCAGATCGAGGTGGCCGGGGTGCGCACCTGGATGCAGCTCACCGACCTCAACATCGGAGTGCTGTTCGTGCTGGCGGTCTCCTCGCTGACGGTTTATGGGATCGTGCTGGCGGGCTGGGCCTCCAACAGCAAATACCCGCTGCTGGGCGGGCTGCGCAGCGCCGCCCAGATGGTGGGCTACGAGCTGCCCGCGGGCATGGCCCTGGCGGCGCCGCTGCTGCTCTCCAACAGCCTGAGCCTGCGCGAAATTGTCGAAACCCAGACCCGCTTCTATGGCGGGATCTTCCCGGCCTGGAACCTGTTCCGGCTGCCGTTGCCGCAACTGGTGAGCTTCGTCATTTTCATGGTGGCCAGTTTCGCCGAAACCAACCGCGTGCCCTTTGATCTGCCCGAGGCCGAGAACGAACTGGTGGCCGGTTTTCACACCGAATACAGCAGCATGAAGTTCGCCTGCTTCTTCATGGCCGAATACGCCAACATGATCACGGTCTGCATGATGGCCTCGGTGCTGTTCCTGGGGGGCTGGCTGCCGGCCTTCCCCGCCGGGTACGGCTCGAACTACGTGCCCTGCGCGGTGTTCGTTCTGGCGGGAGCCCTGCTGCTCTATCATGGCTTGCCGCCTGTGCACCGGCGCGACCGCTACAGCCTTCCGGCCGCCGGGGCGCTCTTCATCTGC
>Ga0315280_10010978_pt1 | contig 11226 bp, 10 predicted proteins | sample YL17G06_40_MG_FD_203697 | JGI IMG/M metagenome (GOLD analysis project Ga0315280, IMG submission 203697) | Sediment microbial communities from Yellowstone Lake, YNP, Wyoming, USA - YL17G06_40 | ecosystem: Environmental > Aquatic > Freshwater > Lake > Sediment | place: USA: Wyoming | collected... | reverse complement strand
TATTGAGAAGAAGCATATCACCTACGTCTTGAAACAGACCAACTGGAACATAACGAGGGCTGCTGAAATATTGCAGATAGACCGCGTCACCCTCTATAACAAGATAAAGAAGTATGACATTCAAAGACAGGGCTAATGTCATACATTTACATCCTGCCGATCGAGCCAATAGACGCGCCAGTCTTAGATTTTTTGGAGGGCGCGCTCTTTCAGGCGTTCCAGATCAAAGTAAAATTCGACAATAGAAAAATCGACGCGAGCACCGCCTATGACCAGAAGCGAAATCAGTATAACTCGTCGAATTTATTGTCCCAGATAATCATGAAGCCACCTTCCGATTCGGTGAGGCTGCTTGGGGTTACGGACGCCGACCTGTTCATCCCGATATTTACATTTTTATTCGGCGAGGCGCAGCTCGACGGGCCGGGCGCGATTATCTCGACGCAAAGGCTGCACAACCGATTCTACGGGTTGCCCGACAATCAGAAGCTGCTATTGGAGCGCGCGAAGAAGGAAGCGATCCACGAGCTTGGCCACACCTTTGGGCTGGTTCACTGCTTCGACCCGTTTTGCGTCATGCGACTATCGACATACGTCGAGGACGTCGACCAAAAAACCGCCGAGTTCTGCAACAACTGCAGAAGCATTCTTATCCCGAAGCTGCATCTATTGACGCGATAAAAGAAGCGTTTGCGATTAGGGGAAAGCAGGGATGAAATACGATCCCGAACAACATCGACGCCATTCGATGAGATTGAAGGAATACGATCATTCACAGGCGTTGATATTGATGTGCTCGTAGTGATGCCAAATCATATTCATGGAATTATTATTTTGAATTTTGTAGTGGCAATCCGCCTGAGGCTGATGGTTGCCCGTCATCATTGCCATAACCTAGACCTCAAGAAATATTTTGAAAAGGTTTATGAAGACGATTTGACGTAGGAGCAGACCTATGTGTCTGCCCTAGTAAATGAATCACTCCCCTATCAGCAAATACCTCTTCACAAGCTTGTCCCAGTTGCTTACATCGAGGCTTTTGGCGATGCCGTCGATTAGAAAGCCGCCGTCGAACCTGACCCTGCCTAAATTGTGGTTCGTATCCAAAAAGAGCTTCTCAACCTCTACCTCAGTCCACCTCTTTGCGAGCTTGGTCGATAAAAGATTCTTCAAGCTCACGTTCAACCGATCCGATTGAACCTTTATCAGCCACCCCTTGCCGTATGGGTCTTCGTTTATCAGCGCCGGCGATTTTATAACTTCTGCGTTGATGGCGCTCACTTTGCCGTCGATCGGGGAGAGCATATCGAAGGTCTTATAGTTTAGATATATCGTCCAAGCAGCATCGCTCTGCCTCAAAATTGAGCCGACGGGCGGGAGCTTGACGTGTTCGATTTTGCCGATCAACTTTTGAGCGAAGTCGTCGATCCCGATCGCTGCGGTATCTTCCGACTCCGCCCGCACCCACGTGTGACCTTGATGGAAAAAAAGCTCGTCTGGAACGAAAAACCCTTCGACAAGCTGCTTTATCTTGTCCGAGGAGTGGCCTTCTTGCGGGACGACCTCTTCGGCCAGCCCTCGCTTCATAGCCTTGTCTAACGGGCAATTGTCGCAATCGTGGCTTCTGTCGCATAACCTATACTTTACAACCCCTGCGCTCATCCAGATACACTTGAGCGCGTCGTCCGGGATGAGCTTTAAGTGGGTCTCCATATAGGTATCTTTCTTCGGTATCATTTTATTGTCCCTTTGTAAGGAGGAACTCCTTTACTATTTCATCCCACTTCTCGCTGTCCAGGTTTTTAGCCATGCCGTTAACTGGAAAACCGCCGTCGGCAAGCACGGTGCCCAGATTGTAATTTGCCCTTGCCATGAGGTCGCTGATAACCTTCTCGGTCCACTTCCTTGCGAGTTCGCCCGAAAGGAGGTTTTTAAGAGTCGCCGATGCTTTCGGCGTCTGAACCTTGAGCAGCCACCCTTTGCCGTATGGGTCGCTGTTGATTACGTCCGGCGATTTCAGCGCCTCCCAGTTTACCGCAACCACCTTGCCGCCCACGGGCGACAGCATATCTATAGGCTTTGAATCGATATACATCGTCCACGCCTTCTCGCCCTGCGCCAGGTTAGAGCCGATCTCCGGGAGATTGAACTTGTCAACCTTGCCGACGAGCTTGGTGGCGAAGTCGTCGATCCCGACCGCTGCTATATCGTCGCCCTCAGCCCTTGCCCAGGCGTGCCCCTGATGGAAGAACACGCCGTCCGGAACCAGAAATCCCTGGATTCTGGCCGCAACCCGCTCGACCGCCCTTGCAACCTGCTCCTTTGTGGTAGTCCTTAAGAAGGTATAGAAGAAGGCGAACACAATCATGAAGGCAAACGCAATCCCATACTCTAATCGCTTGGTATACAGGACATAATCAACGAACGTTTGGAAGTCGTGCATTGTCGTTCCTCCCTTCACGCTTTAGCCGCTTGGTTGATAACCGAGTGGACCACCATCCCTATCATGAACGCTATTGCGAATCCTACGATAACCATGGCACCCTCCTTTCCTTAATTTATTAACTGAACAGCTTATTAGCCAGCTCTTCCCAGGCCTCTTTATCTATTTGGGATGCAACTCCGTCGACGATCTCGCCTCCGTCCCCATATACAAGCGCCAAGTTCGGGATGCCTTCCCTTAAAAACTTCGCCTTCTGGAAGTCCGTCCACCTCTGCATCTGAGATGGCGTTTGCAGCTCCAGCACCTCGTTAGTGAAGGAGTTTGGCACAATCTTCACAACCCAGTTCTCCTTGGGGTCCTTGCTGAGGTTGGTCGGGTCCTTGAGCAGCCTGTCGTTTACCTCGAGGATTGTGCCGCTGACGGGCGCAACCTGGGTGAAAGAGCGGTCGCCAAACTTAACGCTCCACAGCTTTTGGCCCTTTTGCACCTTTGTTCCAGCAGACGGGACGTCTATCTGGCTGATTGGGCCAACGAGCCTCTTTGTGAAGTCGTCCAGCCCGACCGCGACCACGGCCCTCAGCAGCTTAACCCACGTGTGCCCGTGATGGAAAAGCAAATTTTTCGCCTCTTCCAGGACTGTGCTGATTACAGTCTCCCCTTGAGCCTTGGCGAGCTGTTGGGCCTGCTTCGCCACCAGTCGTTTTACTGCGAAGATGTTTACCAAAATCAGCGTCCCGAACGTTAAGGCGACCATTATTGCGACCATCTGAGCACCTCCTATTTGTCTTTCCACTCCCTTTATAGTTCAATAAGCGTGCCAAATTGGGGCGAGAAGCGGCAAAAATTGTGCAATAAAAAACATTAGTGGTTACAACGATTTGCGAAGAGCGCTCGCTTCGCGGGAAGAGGCAATGTAGAATATCTCTGCAAGCTGACGATGAGATTTTATACACCACTAAAAACATTATTTTTTAGAAAAGAGGAAAACTGCTTGAAAAGACACTAGAAATACAATCGTTGAATTATACAACGGCAATCGTAGAAATATTAAGCAGAAATCGATGGTTGGTGAGTACACTTTTGTATAATATTTCATCATGGCGCTGGGCGGGGCGACTCTTCTTGTGTCGTGCGTCTTGTCTGATCTCGTTGAAGTTTATTGCGCTATCTTCAGTGCTCCTCCTCATACTCCGGTAGTCTGTAAAGGATCGGCATTCGGTTTACAACAAATCTGAAGATCCAGATGGCAATCACAATGAGCGTTAGCGAGACAACATACTCGGACCATCTCGGGGTGTATCTGACGGGCGCATCCCAGTTGAGCGCGACAATGCTTATGTTTATTCTGTTGAAAAATATCCCAATCACTGTGATGACGCTCGCGACCCTGACTAGCTTTGCGCTGCCGCTGACAATCGCGATGTAATAGACCATGATTGGAAACAGGACGAAGCCCAGTAACTCGATCAGAAATATCGTGCCATAGGTTGAGTTGAAGTAGTGCCATGTCCTTGAGTGTGCGATAGCGATTACCTTGAGGCCGAAATACGTTATTAAAGCTATTGCTGCTGCCTTGCCGAGTCCGAGCGTAAGCCTGTCGAACTTTTCGTGGTCCTCATGGCTAACCTTATGGCCAAAGACCTTGTGTGAGATCATGCTCTCGACCACGAGCATTGCAATCCCACCCGCAATGGCTGATATATAGAAGAGGAATGGGATGAAGGTTGAATACCATAGCGGGTGCAGCCTCGACGGCATAATTAGGTATATAGCGCCGAGCGCCGATTGGTGTCCCGTTACTAAAACCGCCCCAAAGATGATAGCTACAACTGTGAGCTTGCCTATGATCTTCCTGATCTTCTTCAAGCCCAGCCACTCGGTTATCGGCTCTAAGATCTCCACGAACTGAGCCATGAGGTAGAGGGCTAAATGCTCGGCAACCAAGAACAGGACCGATGCGGTTCCGAGCGATACAAAGAATGGGTAGTAGATTCGCCACGGGCGTCCGAGGTCGAAAAACAGGCCGACGATTGCAAAGAAGTAGCCTAAAAATCCCGTGAGGACTGCGGGCCTGACAAGCGGCTTATAATCCCTTGCGCCGAATATATAGAATGCGGTTCCGACGACGAACCCGCCTGTCGCTATTGCAACACCTGTGAACATGTCGAATCCAAGCCAGAGCCCCCAGGGGTTTGTGTCCGACAGGTTGGTCGTAGCGCCGAGCCCCGCCAAAAATCGCCAGATGCAGACGGGGATTCCGAACGCCAAAAATAAACCCGTTATTACGTTGAACGGCGTAAACATGCTCTTCATATATTCGGGGATCGTCTTCCCCATGAATATCTTTTCTTTTATCCAGCCCTGAATCGTCATGGCAGCCGTTTTCCCGTTCATTTATCTCACCTTCCCTTCTTTGTTCTCTTCGCCACTGCCAGAGATCACATATAGCCCCGAGCGCGTCTTCTCTACGGCCTTCTCGATTTCCTCTTTCATCACCTGCTCGCGCCGTTTGGTCATAGAGTAGATGCCGGTAAGAAGCGCGGTGAATGCCGTGTGCCACAGCGGAATCGTCCATAAGAACCAGTAGACGTATTTTGGGGCCGCTGTAACGCCGAGGTCCATCTTGAACCCCAGCTTTTCGAACGGGACCTTGGACATATACATCCAGCTTGAGCCGCCCATCTCGTTCTCACCGTAGATGTGGTTGATATATCCGTTGCTGGTTAGAATCTTCTTTCTGGCGTAATCTATGAGCTCGGTGCGTTTGCCGAATACGAGTGCGCCGGTTGGGCACGCCTCGACGCAGCCCGGGATTTTCCCCTCTTTAATCCTGTCGTAGCACATCGTGCACTTCCTAATTCGCGGAGTGAATGCCTTGTGATATTCGTAGGCGGGGATATAGAACGGGCACGCCTGCATGCAGTAGCGGCAGCCGATGCAAACGTCCGCGTTATATACAACTGCACCCTCGGGCGATTTGGTGAACGCCTTCGCAATGCAGGCCGCGTAGCAAGCGGGCTCGTTGCAGTGCATGCACTGAATCTTCACGAACGTCGGCTCTTTGTCTTGACCGTTCGGATAGTAACGGTTCACAATGGTGTAGGCTTTGTACGTGGGTCTTCGCAACTGCTCGAAAACCTTTTGGTCGTCGAACGGGACGTCGGGCGCGGGCAAATTGTTGACCTCGTTGCAGCGCGCCTCGCACGAGCGGCAGCCGATGCAAAGGCTCGTATCGTATAACACGCCGAAGCGGTCGGGCCAGCCAGGGAAGTCCTCCTGAGCGAGCGCCTCTTTCGGCAGGCCCACAAGGCTGGCACCACCTGCTGCGGCGAGGATTTTTAGAAAATCCCTTCTATCAAACCCCATAGGATTTCCTCCTTTCCTTTATTTCTTCTCTTCTTTATTTTCCTGCTTAGTCTCTACCTTCCTTCTTGCATGACAGTCCGTGCAGCCGACAGGCCCGGAGCCCATCTGCTTGTGGCAGTTCATGCACTGACGATGGTATGCGGCTTTGAGGTCGGGCATCGTGTCGGTCCCTTTTTCAACTTTGTTTGATGTGCTGTGACACGCATTGCACGGCGGTGTGTCGCCGCCCGCGTGGTGATGGCACGTTTCGCAGCTTCCTGCATATCCTACGTGGTTGGAATGGGTGAACACGACAGGCTCATATAGATTAACAATATCATCGAGTATCGCCGTCTCAGGGCCGGTGTTTTTAGGCTGTGTTTGTCCCTGAGCTGACGGCTGTGGCTGAGTTGCAGCCTTTTCTCCTGCAAATGTATAAATGGCTATTAGGATAAGTAATCCTGCAATCGCGATAGCTAATGACCGCTTATTCATCGCTCCTCCTTTTACTATCTTAATGCTGCGCCGCCTCACTGGCCGATTTGAATATCATATTTTTTACTGCATTGCAAGCCTTAACCATTACGCCGCTTTCCGTAATTGCGACGCACCAATCTCTGTTTAAGCTTGGTATTTGCTTACAACAATCGTTCCAAATTTTGTGGGAGGCGTGTATCTTCGAAAAAATTTGGACAACCCTGTTAAATCATGTGGTTATGAATCATGACGCCCGTGACATCCTTATTCTCTTTTACAGAGCGATTGGTAGATATTGCTGAAATCTTCAACGCTTTAAACATTGTGAATCTGTTAAGTATCTAAAAACTGAATGGTTATTCAGTGGTGAAAAAATAAACAGGCATTGTTGAAATATTTACGGTCTATTACGGCAATTTTATCTATGCGATGTTGATTAGTCTCCATTCTTTTCTTAGTGTGTCCAAGTGATCTTTTAATAAAAATTGATAACTTTTAATTTTTGAAGAATATTTTTTAACGTTAAGAAGTATAAGAACATCGATTGCGGCCCTTAGTCCAATTGTTTTTGCCATGTTAAACTCTACATCAGGAATACCTACCCTGTATGAAAAAAGTAGAGGCGTGCTTCCTAGAGGTGGCAACGTGATATCTCCGAGTTTTTTATCGACAACAACGGAAGAAATATCTATCGGGCTTGTTCCACTTTTGATTGAAATTACTTCAATTATGGGTCTATATCTTGTCCGGAGGTAATTATAGCTATTACTAAAAGTATTTTCGTCACAGATGGTTCGTTCAAATATGCTTATATCAAGGTCGCTTTCAAGCTGGCTAATCGCAGTTTTTATCTTGTCTTCTATTACAGGGTCTGGTAACTCTTGTCCATTCTCACCAATTAAAGCAATGCCGGTTAAATAATTTTGCTTTAACCAGTTAACGTCTAAAGATTTTAACGGAATACTATTCATTTTTTCCTCCGTGTTTTTTTAATCTTTAGCAAGCATTTCTTATAAGAAAGAATAAGCTTTCTGGGCAGACTGTCAACCCCCTTTACAATTTATTACGTGGGACTTTACATATTGTAAAATTAGTATAATATCATGGAATTTATTAGTACCTATACAGCCCGCAGCAGCGGACGCAGTACGGCAGCGTATTTTGAGCGAAAAAATTGCGATATCCAGTCCATTTTTCGCCGCGCCAAGCGTTCATAAAGCGTGTGCCGCCGTGTTTGCCGAGCTCAATGTTCATGCACGTTGTGAAACTGCCATCTGGCATAACTGTCGCCTCGAAATGGCCAAACCTGCATTTTTTTTCGCCAAAAAATTTGTGGGCGTCAGACGAATAGTAATATTTCAGTTGAGCGCGATCGAAGTCTGGGAATGTGAACACATCGAGTCCGCGAATTTTTTTTACTTTATCAAGCTCGCTTGACAGAACATCCGCGTCTATTTTGGGCGAGGCTCCGTAGCTTCTGACGAAATCGACCGCATCTTGGTAGCTCCCGCTCTCAAGTCCTGTCGTCTGGAGGTCGAGCATTTCGGGTTCGATATATGAAAGGTGCTGAAACGTTATGCCGTCTACGCCTGTCGATTTCAAGCTCTGCGCAGTGTCGAAAAGCTTGTCAAAATTATCTTGGGTGATCGTTACAAGCGTATATACAAGCGGCTTTCTCGCCCCACGCTTGCGGGCAACGCTGACAGACTTATCAATTCCGCTCATCGCGCGATCGAATGCGCCCGATAAGTCAGCAATCTTGTCGTGAGTCTCTTTGGGCCCATTTATCGATACGGTGATTCGGTCGAGCCTCGCAACTGTCGCATCGTCGAGTTTTTCGAGCAGCGTGCCGTTTGTTATCAGATGTTGCCGAAAGCCGAGGGCGCTGATCGTTTCGACGAGCCTCGAAAATTCGGGATAAAGAAGTGGCTCACCGCCGAAAAGACAGATGCTTGGTTTTAATATTTTAAATTCCTTTAGAATCTGCGCGTATTGTTCTGGTTTTAAGCGCTCCTTTTCAAAGTCAGCAAAAAATTTGTTCTGACCGCACATGCAGCAATTGAGGTTGCAGCGATAGGTCAGAAACAACGTAAGCACGGCAGGCGGCGGCAATTTTTTCAAGTTTAGTCTGATTGAAGTTTTGATCGTGGCTATATGAACAGCACGATATATCGCGTGAGACGGGTCTTTGATCGCCTTTTTGAGATTTGAAATTGAAAGAACGCTCACCGCTCGACCTTTTCCCAGAGCGACGGCTGTTTTTTGAGAATCCATCGAAATAGCCCGGCGAGCGCGGCGAAATTGCCGAGACAGAAGTAGTATGGGAGGTAAAATATTTTTATCCTTCTTCGTGCAATCGGCGGAATTATGTTTATTGCGGCCAAAAGGTAGAACGCGAGCTGGGCCAAAAGGACGAAGTATTTGAAGTCGCCCTCCGGCATGGACCATGATGAGATGAACACCAGTATCAAGAATAAAGGTGCGAGCCACTTCAGGGCCTTGTGAAATATCATCTGGAGCCAGATTGGGCTAGAAATCGGCGCTAGTATCTGCGGGATTTTACCGACGGTTTGAAGTCCTGCGGCGACGATCCTCGCCTTGCGCTTGAACTCATCAGAAAAACTTTTCGACGCGCGCTCGTAAGACTTCGCGTCCGGCTCCCACACGAGTCGGTATCCTGATAGCACCGTCTTCAGCGAGATATACAGACTGTCGTCGATGACGTCTATAAATGTATGGGGATTTACCAATTCCTTCCTTATGGCGTACAGCTCGCCCATCGCGCCGCATATCGAGCTGACGAGGCTCTCTCGATTTTTTATAAAATTCTCAAACCTCCAATACGCCCCTTCGCCTGCCGCCACAGGGTTGTTCGTCCCTTCGTTGTCCATGATGTGCTTTTCGCCGCAGACCGCGCCGACGGTCGGGTCGGCAAAGTTTGCTACGAGCGCCTTTATGGTGTCGCGGACATACAGATTGTTGGCGTCGGAAAAGACTACAATGTTGCCCGATAAATTCTGCCAGACATCGGATATCGAGCGGAGCTTCCCTTTTCTTTCAGGCGACCAGAAGAGCCTCACACCTTTATTTGCGTATTTTTCTACGACATCCTTCGTCCCGTCGGTCGAACCGTCAGCCACGACGACAATCTCCAGCTTCTCCTTCGGATAATTGAGGTCAAAGGAGTTTTCCAACTTTTTACCGATATGCGCCGCCTCGTTGTATGCAGATATTAAGAGTGTGACCATCGGCTCGATGTCGCCCTTTTTGACGGGTTTTGGCCTTATAAGGCTGGCGATGTAGATGATGATGGGGTAGATGAAATAGGGGGCTAAAAGCAGGAGCGCGGATGCGAGGAAGATTATTAAGGATACAAATTTCATTATGGGCAGGCTATTATACCCCCCTTTTCTATGTCTGATAAGTGCAGGCCAAACTATCTATAGCGCTTTTTACAATCCCCCGCAGCCGCCCGTTGCGCCTAGGCCATCCTCGTCGTCGGAGCTTGGCAAATCTGTCGAGTCGCCGTCGCCATTGTTCGCATTCGGCTTCGCGCACTTCGGACCGAACAGTTGGGTTGAGCCGTCGAGGTCGACCGCTTCGAGCTTGTAGCAGTATTTCGTGCCGTTTTCGACGTCAGCATCCGTGTATTTATAATCGTACTGATACGGTGGGATGAGAGCGTCATTCAAAAGCACATACTCATCGCCATTTTCGGCTCGATAAAGATTCCAGCCGGCGTTGTCGGTTTCATCGCTCGTCTTCCATCTTACGGTTACCTTTCCGTCGCCAGACTCAACCCAGAAGCTTGAGAGGCCAGCGTCTGTCGGAGCCCCGTTGGCGTATTTGAGGTCGTCGTTTGTATCGTCATAATAGCTGATGTGCACATTCCCGCTTGAATCTACGGCGATCGACGAATAATCGCCTACTTCTCCCGTTGAATCCACAGTCTGATTAGTCCAATCGCTTGAAGCGTTTGTTGCATACTTAAGATCCTCCGTACTGGCGTCACCATGATGTTGGCTGATATGCACATTGTTCCCCGAATCGATGGCGATCGAGGTATAAGCACCAGAGTTTGTAGTTGAATCGACAGTCTGAATAGTCCACGAACCTGAAGCGTTTGTAGCGCACTTGAGCATGGAAGATGCCCTATAGCTTATATACGTCTTATCGTTCGAATCCAGGGCAAGCGAGGCATAATAGCCACCATTTGTATCCACCGTTTCTAAGACCCACGAACCCGAGGCATTTGTAGCGTATATTAGATCGTTTAAATTATAATCCAGAAGGCTCATGTGCACCTTATCGCTCGAATCCAGGGCGATGGAGGTGTAGTAAATGTAGGACGAGCCGGTATACACGGTTTGCATCTCCCAGGAGCCTGATGCATTTGTAATATATCTAGCGGAATATTGGCTGGCGGCGAGATTAGAAAATGTGTAGCCGATGTGAACCTTGTTGGACGAACCAATGGCGATCGAGGCGTATTTTCCAACATCCTCTGTTGAATCCAGCGTCTGTATCACCCACGAGCCCGATGCGTTTGTAGCGTATTTGAGGTCTGAGTTTAAGCCATCTTGACAGGCTATATGTGCTTTATTGTTTGAATCCAGTGCGATCGAAGAGTATAGACCAGCGGACCCCGACGGATTCACCGTCTGAGTTACCCAAGAACCGGATGCATTTGTGGCATACTTTAAATCATCATTCGTGACATCATAATAGCTTATGTGTGCCTTCCCGTTTGAGTCCAGTGCGATCGAGGTATATCTACCGACATTCCCGTCGGAATCGACCGTTTCAACTGTCCACGCTGACGCTTTGGATTCTGAGTAGGGCAGCCAGTGCTCGGCCGTCTCAAGATGTGCAATCTTCACTTTTGCCCAGATAGCTCCAACTGACCCGAGCAGGATGACCAAAAGCACGGAAAATACTTTCCTCACGATCCACCTCTGCAA
>Ga0315280_10010977_pt1 | contig 11226 bp, 7 predicted proteins | sample YL17G06_40_MG_FD_203697 | JGI IMG/M metagenome (GOLD analysis project Ga0315280, IMG submission 203697) | Sediment microbial communities from Yellowstone Lake, YNP, Wyoming, USA - YL17G06_40 | ecosystem: Environmental > Aquatic > Freshwater > Lake > Sediment | place: USA: Wyoming | collected... | reverse complement strand
TTATTTCAAAACGATTCCAACTTCCTCAATTATATGACGTTAGCTTTTGCCAGCGGGATCAGTGGCGATTTGCTTTCACCTTTCCATCTCTGTCTCATTCTGACGAAGGATTATTTTCGAGCCGATTTAAAAGGGGTCTATCGTTTTATTTGGATGCCAACGACTTTTATCTTAGTGGTGGCTCTTTTGTTGACTTTTCTAAGGTAACTCAACTTGCGATACTCTTTTGATTGAAGAAGAAGCTCTACACCACTTAGGATGCAGGGCAAAGCCCTGACCCTCACATGATTCAAGGGATCAAGGAGACAGTGATGGCAGAGGAAAGACGGCCCTAATTTATCAGAAATACAACTAAAGTTCAATCCTTTGATATTTTATCTATTTGGGAAAAGATTGGATTTATTGACAAATTGGAAAAACATCGATTATCATTTCTAAGCTCGATGAGTAGAAAGGTAATCCATGGGTAAAAATCTTGTACAAAAAATTTTTGAAACGCATTTGGTCAGTGGAAGATGTGCGCCTCGCGAAGATATCGCTATTGCCATTGACCAGACCCTCACCCAGGATGCCACAGGAACGATGGCCTACCTTCAATTTGAGGCTTTGGGGATCCCGAGGGTCAGGACTAAATTCTCGATCAGTTATGTCGACCACAATATGCTTCAAACCGGATTTGAGAATGCGGATGATCATCAATTTCTACAAACCTTTGCCGCAAAACATGGGATCTTCTTTTCCAAACCCGGCAATGGCATCTGCCATCAAATCCATTTAGAACGATTTGCAAAGCCCGGAGAGATCCTCCTCGGTTCTGACAGCCATACTCCTAATGCCGGCGCCATGGGAATGATTGCTATTGGTGTGGGAGGACTCAATGTCGCCCTTGCCATGGCGGGCGAACCCTATTACCTCAAGATGCCAGAGATTGTTTTAGTGAGGTTGAAGGGGAAACTCCCGTCCTGGGTGGCCTCAAAGGATATTATATTGGAACTTCTGAGACGATTAACTGTCAGGGGGGGAGTGGGAAAGATTTTTGAATTTGGAGGGCTGGGGGTAAAGACGCTCTCCATCCCAGAAAGGGCTACCATCGCCAATTTAGGGGCAGAGTTGGGAGCCACCACCACGGTCTTCCCAAGTGATGAAAAGAACCTGGAGTTTCTGAAGGCGCAAGGCAGGAAGAAAGATTGGATTCCTCTCGAGCCGGATAAAGATGCAGAATACGATCAAATCATTGAAATCGATCTCCGCGAGTTAGAGCCTCTCATTGCTCAACCCTCCAGTCCGGACAAGGTCTGCCCGGTCAGAGAGGCGGCTGGAAAAGCAGTGAAACAGGTCTGCATCGGGAGTTGCAACAATTCCTCTTATTTCGATTTGATGAGTGTCGCTAAGATTCTAAGAGGAAAAAAGATTCATCCAGAGGTCAGCCTCACTATCACCTTTGGGTCGAAACAGGTCTTTGAGATGATCGCCCGCAATGGAGCTTTGGCCGACCTCGTCAGCGCTGGCGCTCGCATTCTGGAGTCAGCCTGTGGTCCATGCATTGGAATGGGCCAGGCTCCTCCCTCTCATGCCATTTCCATTCGGACGATGAATCGGAACTTTTTAGGCCGAAGCGGGACGCCTGAGGATCAGGTCTATCTGGCCAGTCCCTATGTGGCAACCGCCTGTGCCTTAAGAGGGTCCATCACTGATCCCAGAAAATTGGGTTCAAGACCGCCTCGTATCCCCATGCCCCCAAAATTTTTAATTGATGACAGTCTTATTCTTCCTCCAGCTTCAAAGTCAGAAAAAGTGGTGATCGAACGGGGGATGAATATTAAACCATTGCTTCTCCGAGGTTCCTTGGAGGATTCTATAGAAGGTTCAGTGATTTTGAAAGTGGGAGACAATATTACCACCGACGATATCCTTCCTGCTGGAGCAAGGGTTCTTCCTCTACGATCCAATATTCCTGCTATTTCAAAGCACCTTTTTGAGAGATTGGACCCTGATTTTTTTAAGAAAGCAAAAGAGCTGGGCGGTGGATTTGTTTTGGGAGGCGAAAATTATGGACAGGGTTCAAGTCGCGAACACGCTGCCTTGGCGCCCATGTACCTCGGGATCAAAGCCATCCTGACCAAGTCCTATGCCCGTATTCATCGTTCCAACCTGATCAACTTTGGAGTTCTTCCTTTGATCTTTCAAGACCCTGATGATTTTTCAAAGATTCAACTGGGGGACCATCTACAAATGACTCATCTCCGAAGCGCACTTCAAGAAGAGGGTCTTCTCAAGATTGAAAACGTCACACAAAAGAGAATTTTTGAAGTGTCTCATGGTCTAAACTCAAGGGAGAGAGAAATCCTGCTTGCCGGGGGCCTATTAAACTACACCCGGGAGAGAAGAAAAAGTTGATTCATCGGGAAGGTTTTTATACCATGAGGTGAAGGGATCTTCATTGTTTTTCGGCCATAGAAAGATGGTCCTGGGAGAGTCAAACAGATGGATGAGAGACTGGGTGTCAAAAATAGTGGACTGCGTGGGATAAAAGTTGCAGATACCCGGATCTCGGATGTGGATGGAGAAAGAGGGATTCTGATTTATCGCGGTTTCAATGTCGATTTCTACAGCGCCTCGGTCTACCATATGATGAAAATCCCCGTTGACCTCTTTACTCCTGTTTTTGCCATCTCACGAATCTCAGGGTGGGCAGCCCATGTCATCGAAGAGAAATTTGCTGAAGCCCAACCCAAACCCGAACTCTATCGGCCGGATGCGGATTATGTAGGGGCTTATTGTGGTACCCAGGCATGTCCATATATTCCCATGGGGAAACGGTCATCTTAATTTGGCATGGACGAAACAAATTTTGCGACAAGTAAGTCTTTAAATCCCCCCAACCCCCCTTTTGTAAAGGGGGGCGAGGGGGGATTACTACCATATAAAATTACTTTGTATTTGATAGGTTCACCATGATCACTCAACACGATATCGTCATTGTGGGAGCGGGCTTGGCAGGACTTCGGGCAGCGGTCGAGTGTGTGAACCAGGCCGATGTGGCGGTGGTGAGCAAGGTCTTTCCCACTCGTTCCCATTCAGGGGCAGCCCAGGGAGGGATTACGGCTTCTCTTGGTAATGAAGAGGAAGACCACTGGGAATGGCATCTTTTTGATACGGTTAAGGGAAGTGATTACCTTTGTGATCAGGATGCTGTCGAGATCATGGTCAGGGATGCCCCTCGGGTCATTTATGAATTGGAGCATATGGGCGTTCCCTTCAGCCGCACACCAGAGGGAAAGATTGCCCAACGGAACTTCGGAGGCCACACCCGAGATTATGGGAAAAAGCCGGTGAAGAGGGCCTGTTATGCAGCGGACCGAACAGGAAGGGTAGCACTTGATACCCTCTACGACCAGTGCCTGCGCCATCAGGTGAAATTCTATTCAGAGAATTATGTCCTCTCCCTCGTCTTTGATGGAAAAAGATGCGCGGGAGTGGTGACCTATGATCTTGCTACGGGTGAACTCCATCTTCTTCAAGCGAAGGCCGTCCTTTTAGCCACGGGTGGATGTGGGAGAATCTATAAAACCACTTCAAATGGTTTTGCCTCCACGGGAGATGGCATCCATTTAGCTTATCAATCAGGAATTCCCTTGGAGGATATGGAATTTATCCAGTTTCATCCCACAGGACTTTATCCTTTAGGGATTTTGGTGAGCGAGGCGGCCAGAGGAGAAGGTGGTTTTTTGCGAAACCGATTGGGCGAGCGATTTATGGAACGATATGCCCCTATGGTAAAAGACCTGGCTGCAAGGGATGTGGTTTCTCGAGCCATTCTCACGGAGATCCGGGAGGGGAAGGGGATTTCTGGAAGGGGTTATGTTCACCTCGATCTCACCCATCTTGGAGAGGAAAAGATTCAGGAGAGACTCTGGGAGATCGCTTCCTTTGTGAGGATCTATTTAGGCATTGATCCCGTCTACGATCCCATTCCTGTACAACCCACTTGTCATTATGTCATGGGAGGCATCCCCACCGATGTGGATGGAAGGGTTCTGATGGATGAAAAGGGTACGATCGCCCAGGGTTTATTTGCGGCAGGGGAATGCGCCTGTGTATCGGTTCACGGTGCAAACCGATTGGGCTGCAATTCTCTCCTCGATTTGCTTGTGTTTGGACGGAGAAGCGGATTGGCGATGAAGCAGGCCATTTCAAAAGTTGAGCATGGGACGCTCACGAAAGATTCGTTAAGAGCCACGGAGGAGAAGATCAAAAAATTTTTCAATGTGAGAGGGAAAGAGAAGATCGGTGAAATTCGACAAAGGATACAATTACTGATGATGGAGAAGGGCTCCGTATTTCGAAACGAGGAAGGCCTGAAAAAAGGAATTGAGGAAATTCGATCTTTGATGGAGCATTATAAAAATATTGGGGCCGTCGATAAAAGAAAGGCTTTCAATTTTGAATTGATGGAAGCAATGGAATTGGGCCACCAACTCAGCCTCTCAGAGGTGATTCTTTTCAGCGCCCTTCATCGGAGAGAAAGTCGGGGAGCCCACTACCGGGAAGATTTTCCAGTGCGGGCGGATCGATACTTTCTAAAGCATACCCTTGTTTTTCAAACCCCGAAGGGGCCGGATATAAGATATAAGCCTGTAAAGATCACACGATTTCAACCCGAGGCGAGGGTTTATTAAATGTGCTGCAGTGAATATCGTGTTGCAGTGTTGCCGTTAGTAATCCTTTAACCGCAGCACAGCAGCACTTCAGCAAGGCAAAACTCAGAGGTTTCCAATGCTCATCAAACTAAAGGTCTTCCGCTTTGACCCAGAGAAAGAGGAGAAGCCCACCTATCAAACCTTTGAAATAGAGGCCGATCCGATGGATCGGCTCCTCGATTGCCTCAACCGGATCCATTGGGAACAAGACCCGACGTTGTCGTTTCGAATGTCCTGCGGCCATGGAGTCTGTGGTTCTGATGGGATGAGGATCAATGGGATCTGCGGTCTGGCCTGTCAAAAATTGGTTAAAAGTTTTAAGGAAGAAGTTCTCATCGAACCCCTTCCTGTGTTTAAAGTGGTCAAGGATTTGGTCGTGGATCTCGGTCCTTTCTTTGAGAAATATAATTCCATCAAACCCTATCTCACCACAAAAACTTCTCCACCTGATCAGGAACGAAAACAATCTCCAGAAGAACACAAAATCTTTGAAGAGGCGATTCGCTGTATCCTCTGCGCCTGCTGTACAGCCTCCTGTCCAGTCAATCAGAATAAAGAGACGGAAGGTTACGTCGGACCTGCAGCCCTGGTCCGGGCCTTTCGATATCTCTTTGATTCGAGGGATGAAGCCTCAAAGGAGAGGGTGGCTCTCTTGGATCAAAAAGACGGTGCATGGGGGTGTCAGACCCTGTGGAAGTGCACAGAGGTCTGTCCAAAAGAGATTCCCGTTACTAAACAGATTGGCCGTATCAAAAAACGCATCTATGATGCGAGATAACTAAAAGAGTAGATAAAAAATTGGCCTTCTCAAAAGTTAAAGATGGCTACATCTCCATTCACGGTCATTTCTATCAGCCTCCCAGGGAGAACCCCTGGTTTGAATTCATTGAAACGGAGGAGAGCGCTCATCCCTTTCATGACTGGAATGAACGGATTGCTTTAGAGTGCTATCGACCCAATGCTTATGCCCGGATCCTGGATGGCAAAGGGAAGATTTTAGAGATCCTGAATAATTACTCCTCCATCAGTTTCAATTTCGGCCCAACGCTCCTCCCCTGGCTGGAGAAGCATTTTCCTTCTGTCTATCAAAAGATCCTTGAGGCAGACCGAGAAAGCTTGAGAAGATTTGGCCATGGAAATGCCATCGCGCAAGTTTATAACCACATCATCATGCCTTTGGCCAATGAGAGGGACAAAGAGACAGAGGTTCTTTGGGGAATGGCTGACTTTGAAAAACGGTTTCACCGTAAACCAGAGGCCCTATGGCTTCCTGAGACCGCTGTCAACACCTCCACCCTTCGGGTATTAATCAAATATGGAATGCAGTATCTTATCCTGAGCCCCTTTCAGGCGATGAGAATAAGGCCTTTTGGAGGGAAAAGGTGGACGGATGTCTCTCAAGGCCGGATTGATACGACCCAACCTTACCGATGTTTTATTAAAGACTCCTCTGGGAAAAAACTCTTAGACCAGTTCCTCGACATCTTTTTTTACAATGGGATCATCTCAAAGGAAATTGCTTTCGGGGATCTCTTAAAAAATGGCAATACTTTCTGCGATCGATTTACACAGTTCTACCAGGAGTCGAGAGAAAGACCTCAATTGATTCACATTGCGACAGATGGTGAGACCTACGGGCACCACAAGAAATTCGGAGACATGGCCATGGCCTATGCCTTGAACAGAGGATTTCCAACAAGGGGATTCGAGGTAATCAATTACGGGTCCTTTTTAAAACGTTTTCCTCCTGTTGATGAAGTAGAGATTGACGAAGGACTAGAGGGAGAAGGAACCTCTTGGAGTTGTAGCCATGGGGTAGGGAGATGGAAAGAGGATTGCGGGTGCAGTACGGGGGGAAAACCCGGATGGAATCAAAAATGGAGAAAACCCCTACGGGAGGCTCTTGATTCCTTGAGGGATGAGCTCAGCCTGGTCTTTGAGCAAGAGGGAGAAAAGATATTTCAGGATGTTTGGGAAGCGAGAAACGGGTATATCGAAGTCATTCTGAATCGTTCTCCCGAAAGAATCAATAGCTTCTTCCATCAATATGGGATGAAAGGCCTGGATGAAAAAGGAAGGATCAAAGGCCTCAGACTTCTGGAAATGCAGAGGCGCGCCTTACAGATGTATACAAGCTGTGGCTGGTTCTTTGCTGACCTGGCAGGGCTGGAGACTATTCTCGTCCTTCAACATGCGGCAAGGGCCATCCAGTTAGCAGAAGAGCTAACCGGACAAGCGATCGAGAAAAAATTCCTTAAACATTTATCTGAAGGAAAAAGTAATCTTCCTGAAATAGGGAGTGGTGATCAAGTTTACCAGCGTTTGGTAAAACCGAAATGGGTGACACCCGAAAAGGTGGTGAACCACTTTGCCATCTCTTCTTTATTTAATGGCGGAGATGGAGAGAAGAAAATGTTTTCCTATCGGGTGGAGAAGATTCATTATGAAAAGATGGAAAAGGAAGAAAATTTGTTGGTCATAGGGCAGGTGCGTGTTACCTCTGATATCATCCCCGAACCAAAAGAGTTTCTCTTTGGATTGATCCCTTCGGAGAAAGAGGTTTTTCGGACTTGGGTGTCAGAATTCAAGGAGTCACTTTCTTTCGATACATTAAAAGAAAAGGGGCTTAAGGTTCTGGGAGAGGGTGAGGAGGAGATGACTAAGTTTCTTAGCTCTTCCCTCGGGAATCAAATCTTAACGATACAAGATACCTTTAAAGAGGAAAGACAGACCATCTTTCAAAAACTCGTCCAGAGAGAATTTGATGAACACTGTCAGATTTATGCTGACCTTTTTGACAGGACGAAACAGGTCGTGGAAGCTTTGTCCAGAGAAGGATTGGAGATACCTTACGAGATTCGAGTGGCTGCTGAAATCACACTCAGCAATCGTCTATTTCAAGAGATCAAAGAGTTGAAAAGGGATTTTAAGACGACAAAAGAGAGAGGGGAGATTGATCGAATGATAGAAGAAGCAAAGGAGCACGGTTATCATCTGAGAAAGGAGAAATCTCTTTTAGTCTTGAATGAGATATTGATGGAGAAAATAATGGCCCTTCAAGAAAGCAAGAGGTCTGATCTTTCTCGTCAGGCGGAGCAAATTGAAGAAGTGATGACATTCCTCGACCTGGTCAAGAAGTTGGATTTCGAAATCTCCTTGGAAGAGGCTCAAAATTTAATGGGCCAGATGCTGGATGAATGTGTTGGAGGTCTTGAGAAGTGTTGGTGGGGAGATGGAGAGGAGAAACCATTCCATCCAAGTTTAATCACCCTGGCAGAGAAGTTGGGTTTTAATATGGAGAAGTTTTCAAAGATGATTAGTCCAATCCCCTTGTGATCCAAGCAGTTGATTTCCTGATTCCAGGATTCCAGGGTCACATCTTCATTTGTCATCAAATTCTTTCAGAAAAAAGTTTAGAGAAGGAAGCCAATTATTTATTGACATCTGAAGATGTGACCGTATGCCGTGTAGAACATATGACTCACTGGTAAGAGTCCAGTCGTGGGAATTCGGCGGTTCGCCCACATAGCTGGAGGGAGGTGTGAGGGGTAACCCAAAGCCCTAAGTTCCCTGACAAATGGACCTCTATTCTCTTCTGTATTTCCCCCTCTGCAACCAGGGGGGATTTTTTCTATTGTCTTCAATTATTTTATGGTATATTTATGTATTAGAGCCTGATGAAAAAGGCGCCAGATAAGAAAATAGAGGAGTCTATTATGGATGAAACGAACGAGAAAATGCAACAATCTGTGCAGAAATACCTACTGTTAATGAATATGATTTGTATTATTGAAAACCGTCTCATGCGTTCTGAAATGCTATATTTAATTATCAATATTTTTATTTTCTTGACCTCGACGATCTCTCTCAATCTGGTGAAATTTTTCGGGCCACAATATTTTTACTCAAGCGCCAATTATCTCTTGTGTTGGCTTGCTATCGGTATGTTCCTGTGCGTATTCTGGATTGCATCTGCCATGAGGTTGCAACTTAAGTTGAAGCTTCGTTATTTTCAAGCCAGATATCTTGAACGAAAGCTGGATTCAGCAGGTGAGAACTTTTGTTCTGATGAGGGTATCTTTTTCAACCCTGAAATACGGAAAATAGAGAGCCTTGATAAGAAGGAGCTCCTGCAATATCCAGCGAAGGGTTTCACCCGGATGGACGGATTCATAGGCGCTGCCAAACCACGTTATCTAACCTGGATGCTGCCAAGTATTTTTTTCATACTCTATCTGTTGACTTTCATCAATACACTGTTTGGCATTATTAGTCTATCGCATTCTTAATCCCCACTAAATGGAATACTATCCTCTATACCTTTGGAATTGACAGCCATCCGTGTATGAACTCTTCGGGTTAAGTTCCAGTAAATCGTAAAGGGTGGATCTGTACGGACATATTCAATCCCACCAAAAAACCTAGCAATTCTCGGTGAAAATACAGCGAGATTCTTCAGTCGCTAGGGCTTCCTTCGACTACGCTCAGGACAGGCTCTTCAGAATGACATTACGAAAGTCCCCAGTTGTCATTCTGAGCGAAGCGAAGAATCTCAATAGGTTGCGAACCCACCGAGAATTGCTGGTTCAACAGTCATTGAATTACTTATCGAAGGAGAGATGTCCATGGATTTCAGTTTAACCTCGAGGCAACGATTAATCAAAGAAGCAGTTCGTGAATTCATGGTGGGTGAATGTGACCCCGCAAAGACTCTCGAGTTGGCAAAGAAGAAAGAGTTTCCTTGGGAGATCTATAAAAAGGCAGGGGAAAACGGCTACCTTGCCTCTTACTACCCCAAAGAGTTAGGAGGACAGGGATTGCCCCTTCTTGATTATTGTCTGATCATGGAGGAAATCATTCGATACGATAACCGGATTGGGCTGGCCCTCAGCCTTGGGTCCATCCCTGCCAAAACGCTTTTGAGGTTTGGCACCGACGAACAGAAAAAGAAATACCTTCCCAAACTCCCGAAAGGAGAGGCCGTTGCTTCCATTGCCGTGACCGAACCGAATCATGGAAGTGACATCCGTTTCCTCGATACCCGGGCCGTGAAAAAAGGGGATGAATATATACTCAATGGCAATAAAATCTTCATCACCAATGCGAATATTGCCGATTTTTATACGGTCTTTGCCCAGACCGATCCTGAGGCGCCTCCCTATCGGGGGATCAGTGGTTTCGTTGTCGAGAGAGAGACGGATGGCGTGACGGCGATAGATCTGGGAGATAAGATCGGATTAAAAACAACCTCCTCCTGCAGCATTGAATTTCGAGATGTAAAAGTTCCCAAGGAAAACCTTTTGGGGAAAGAGAATCACGGGTTTACTTACATCATGGATGCATTGAACGAGGGAAGAGCCGAGATTGCCAATCAAGCCATCGGCCTGGCGAGAGGGGCTTATGACCGGGCTCTCTTCCAAGCAAAAAATCGCGAGCAGTTCGGGCAGAAAATCGGAAAGTTTCAGAACATCTCTCATCTGATCGTCGAGATGTCAGAAGAAATCGAATCCGCTGCTTTGTTGGCCTATAAAGCCGTATGGCTGATCGATCAGGGAAAGATGGATCTTGCCACTTCCCTCCAGGCGAAAGTCAAATGTCCCTTGACGGCCATTGATGTCTGCCTCAAGTCCATGCAGATCCTTGCCGGGTATGGTCTGTTTGACGAACAATTTCTCCCAGGTTATCTGGGAGATGCCCTGGCCACCTGGCTTCTTGAAGGAACGGGTCAGATGCAGAGGAATACCGTGGCAGGCCAAATCCTGGGAAGATTGTAAAGGCAAGCATTTCTTCTCAAACAAACTTGACAAAAATCAACATCCTGATTAAATAAGGGCATTTATGATTCAAGGGGGGATTGGCTAATTGCCCACAGAGGCCCACCTAAAAGTAGAAAACCTGACTCTGGAATTTGGAAATCTAATTGCCCTTCAAAATGTTAGCCTTGAATTGAGAAAAGGGGAGATCTTAGGTGTCATCGGCCCCAATGGAGCGGGGAAAACTTGTCTTCTGAACTGCGTCAGTGGTTTTTATAAACCCCAGAGTGGTCGCATACTTTGTAAAGGTAAAGATCTCATCAACATTCCTACTCATACGATCTCTCAACTTGGAATTTCTCGGACATTCCAAAATGTAGAGCTTTATACCGGACTGAGTAGCCTGGACAACCTTCTGGCCGCCAGACACAATCTGATTCAATATGGCCTTTTATCTTCACTCTTTCATTTCGGAAAATCAACCCGTGAAGAAGTTAAACATCGAAGGGCCATCGAAGACATCATCAAGCTCTTGGAAATTGAAGATATCCGGGACCATATTGTGGGCTCTCTTCCTTATGGATTGAGAAAGAGGGTCGAATTGGGAAGGGCCCTTGTCCAAGAACCTGAAATTCTTTTATTGGACGAACCGATGGCCGGGATGAATGTGGAAGAGAAAGAGGATATGGCAAGATTCATTCTGGATATCAATGAACTGAAAGGGACCAGCGTGATGCTGATTGAACATGATATGGGAGTAGTGATGGACATCA
>Ga0315280_10010976_pt1 | contig 11226 bp, 14 predicted proteins | sample YL17G06_40_MG_FD_203697 | JGI IMG/M metagenome (GOLD analysis project Ga0315280, IMG submission 203697) | Sediment microbial communities from Yellowstone Lake, YNP, Wyoming, USA - YL17G06_40 | ecosystem: Environmental > Aquatic > Freshwater > Lake > Sediment | place: USA: Wyoming | collected... | reverse complement strand
AAGGTAACCGCTCCCAAGATCCGTGAAAATGATTGGGGACGGGCCTTCGGACGCCAGTTCTTGGATAAGCTGCTCATCTATTTGTTTGGTTATTCGGACGCGGAAGTAGGCGCCCATTCTGGTCAACATCTCAGTCAGGATACCCGCAGCGGCCAAGCCGTCTGCATCATGGTGAGAGACAACCCTAATGTATTCCCCTCTCGTGGCCAGACTGTGAATCGCCTTTCCTGCTTCGTAGACGCTTCGAAAAAGAGCTTCAAATTTGTCGGATTTCTCAGCCATTTTTGCAACCAGTAAGATTAAGCTGGACCTTCAACGCGGTACTTCCAGTCTTTTGGCAGAACGCCCTCCCTGCTATAATACTTCGCGAGGCGTCTTACCTTCGACTCCACCAATTCAAGGGATCTCTTTTCATAAAGGTCGCCTTTATTCCTCTCCAAGTGTCGCCGTAGCCTCTTGGCCTTTTTTATCAAATTATCCAGGTCTTCCGGCAAACCTGGTGCTGCCCCTCCTTCCTTAAGGATCTTCCCGACCGTCTTCCCTGTTATCGGCTTCACAAGAGGAATGCCGTACTGATCCCGAAGAACTAGGCCGATCTTGCTTGGAGTATTCTCTTCTTTGGCTAACTTAACGACGAGGGGCTCGACTTCCTCGGGTGCATATTTGCACCAGATTGGTTGTCTTTTGCTAACAGGCCTTGTTGAATGGGCTTTTCCTTTTCGCGTCAAAGTGTTCTCCAGTCAGAATGGTACTTTGAAGAGGTTTTTCCGGCCATATTTAAGGCTTATCAGTTCAGGATTCTGTCAAGTTGTCGCTTGATAAGGACTGGAAAAAATCGTTTGACGAAAAACAGCGCCCGGGAGGGGATCAAGGCTCTTTTTTACTGGTAAAATAGTAATCCTGTAATGCAAACAACTATGGTTATGTGTACGGTGCCGTACATGTAACTATTGTTCAAGCCAAGAGCATGCTCTTAATTGATGAACCCTCTATCGGAAAAACAGTGGGGTTCGAATCCCACCCCCCGCACCATTTATAAGCAAAGTACCGGGGGTTTGTCCAGCGGATACTAACCTCACTGTAGGCTTCAATATTTTCGTTTCCTGAAGATTTTGGTTCCGTTGTGGTCGCATACGTATTCGAAGCCGACTTCAGCTAAGCCGCAGGCTTCTTCGACGCTGGCTGCCACTCTAACGGTGAATTGTCCGTCTGTAGCGCCGTATAGGGCTGTCTCAAGGTCTTCCTGGATATGTCTGTATTGGAGCTTAACTAGGGTCACAGGCCTGAACCCTCCCAAGGCTAATCAATCATCAATTAACTAGAAGACGCGTTTAGCACTAGCAGTATTCCTGTCGCTGCAAAACCAAGCACTGCACCGTATGTAAAGGCTAAACTAGAAGACCATAATGTCCAAAGCACCCCCGCAAGAGTGCTAGACATGAAATCGCCGATGCCGTCAATCGTACTCATCACTCCGAAGCCTGTTCCCCTCTCCCTCACATCTAACAGTTCTGCAACGTAAGCTCTAGCAGTGGAGTCGATTGCTCCTGTTTCAACACCGGCAAGAAGGAAGAGGGCTGCATACGTTAAGATTCCTGGTGATAAGACTACGAATCCAATGCAGTACATACTGAAGATGAGGTACGCTAAAGCCAGTAATAGCTTCTTGTTGAATCTATCGCCTAGCGCACCAAAAACATATGCAAATATAGCGGAACCAATGTTGAGAGAAATGTAGAGCAGAGTTCCTATCCTGCTAGCTTCTATCATCCCTAGTGTAGGTGTTAAAGCTTCGGTCGCCTTCAGGACTAAGAAGGTATTCGCAAAATTCCCTGTACCATATACCCCCGCGGCCAAGAGAAAAAGCCTAAACCGCCTTGGAAGACCCTTTATGTCAGCCCACAGCTTTCTCTCGCCAAGCTTCCTGTTGCTCAGGATCTCTCTTGTGAAGACTGCAAAGACTAACATGGATAGAATACCAGGAACCAGTGACACCCAGAAGACACTTCTGAAACCGATGATGGGTAGCAGTAGGAAAGCGATGCTTGGCCCAATAATGGCGCCAAGGGTGTCCATCATACGGTGGAACCCGAAGGCATGGCCGTAGCTGCTAGGATCCACGGAATCGGCGAGAAGGGCATCGCGCGGTGCTTCCCTTATGCCTCTGCCGATCCAGCCGAGGGTTCTGCTGACTAGAACTTGAATCCAGTTGGTTGCAACTGCGATTGTGGGGATCAGGAGTCCGGTCATGGCGTAGCCGAGTATGCCCAATGGCTTCCTCTTCCCAAGCTTATCGCTGAACCATCCAGAGTACATCTTGACAAAGCTTGAGGAGAAATCCGATAATCCCTCTATGAAGCCCAGTAACGCTGCAGAGCCCTGTAACTCAATCGTTATGAATTGGGCTAAGATGGATGTGGCCATCTCGTGGCTCATGTCGCTGAATAGACTGGTAAATCCCATTGCGGCGACATTTCTATTCAGCCATACTCTTGCCTTTTGATCATTTTTTTTATCTTCCATATAGAGGCCACCTTAGTCGAGAGATAAGCCTGCTGCCCCTTTGCTTCTTAAAGTCGCTAAGGGTTCTTTTGAAAACATCAGGAATTCTGGCAGATTCGAGCGCCTTTTCCACATCTATCCACGCATATTCCATGGATTCTCGAGTTACCATTAGTTCTCCGCCGATGATTCTTGCCGTATAACCTATGATAATATGATGCACCGGCCCGTCTCTATCGTCAGTGATGAAATCGTCGTATATCCCAATTAATCCAGTGACAATGACCTCCAGACCTGTTTCCTCCCTGACCTCTCGCGCAACCGCTTGTTCCACAGTTTCTTCTGGCTTTACATAGCCTCCGGGAAGAACCCAGCATTTATGATAAGGCGTATCGTCTTCCCAGACCAGAAGAATCTTTTTCTCTTCTCCTTCAACTATTGTGGTTACGCTAACCAATGTCTTGCCTTTAATCACATCTCTTTCAGATATCATGCCCCGATCCTCCTATGCCCATGCTGAAAAGGCTTCGTAGCTTCGGCAGTAGAGCCTTCCGAGCCGACCAGCAGGTCTTTCTCGATCAACTGATCTTCACCCCTCGTTTGCCAGCGAGTTTTGATACTGCTCGAAAAATAGTCTCTTCATCAGGCTTTTCCGCTGATTCATAACTCTGTCTCTTTACATATTCGGCAAGCTGTTCATCCGTTTTTCTAAGGCTTGCTTCCTCAACATTTGTTATCAGCTTTATGAGTTGCTCGTCTCTTTTCTTGAGACTTAACGCAATTTTCAAGACGGTCGCATAGTGAGGCAGGCAGAAGCCCTTTGACTCAAAAAGTCTCAGGAACGATTTATCGCTTGTCGCAATGTTTTCCAAGAACTCTTTTGCATACATTGAAATGAATTTGTCAACGTGAATGCATGCTGGACACTTTTTCTCGTTTGGAAGAATCTGACTCAGTTCATTTTCAACCTTGTCTGGGTCTTTAATTCTTTCAGATTGCCTGTGTACGTCTTGAATTAGCTGCTCGATGACGCTTCTCATTACGAGCGCCATGCCATGCCCGTCAGAGCTTTCAGGCTTTCTCGCTTCGATAAGCATCTTAAAGTAATGGCTGTTGCAAAATCCTCTGCTTTCAACGATCCTCTGTCTTGAGGAAGCATCCATTACAAGCTCGGAAACATAGGTGTCCATGTACTCTCTTTCAAGCTCATCTTCCAATACACAGAGAAAACATCCTTCAGCGCTTTCCATGGCTCTCTTGACGTGGAGAGAGATTACGTCTTCGGCCATGTCTTCATTCTCCATAACTTGCTGCCATACGCGGCATGCCGACGCAAAAAGTGTTTTCAAACGCGAATATCTCTAAGTCGAATTCCACGGATCCATCACTGGGATTATGACAGCGCAGCATGAATCTTGCAGTTTCTTCCTCGCCCTGTGGTGGCCGAGGCAGATTTATGACGCGTTCTATCCGAAAATCCTTGCTAATCTTTGCTCCAATATAGGGCAAAGTTTTTTCTTCAAACATCTGAACCGCCCCTTCCTTACGCAACCCAAATTTGACTGCGTTGATTCTGATATGTAGAAGCTATCAGCCCCTCTGAGCGTTCAGACAGAGGCGGTTAAAGGCGAGCCTCATCGCCTTACGTCTTCGGATAAGATAAAATTCAAATTAATAAGGATTTTGCGCGCGTGATCGATCTAAAGAAAAAAAAGCGGTATAAATTCTGTCATAGTGAGTGATATCCTCCAGACTATTCGAAAACAAGATTTGCTCTTGAAAAAAGAGGGGAGTGCGGGGGTACTTATTCGAGTGATGTCTCCAGCGTAGGGAACATTTTGGCATAAGTGTTGGCAATTCGCGTCAATGTTTCCCTCTCGCGCGCGATTTAAGAGATGTTCGAGAAACTGAAAGAACCTGAGAATAATTTAAGATATTAAATATTGCGCACGATCGTGACAAGGACGTTTGTGAGAGGTTTCTCTGAGCTGTTGTATCGACGGGAAGTCTTCGTCTTTGACGATGTTTATTTCTCCACGTCTCCCTATTCTCAGCTGCTTCTTGCCTCTGAAATAAGCAACATGCCCATCCTCAATCTCTATGACATCGCCAACAGAAACAGCATTGGCCTGTTCATTCCACAGGCTTAGCTCTATGGTTTCCGTGTTGTCGCCAATGATCGCGTTGAAAACGTAAGCTTGAGAACCAAACCTTGTTAAGACTTTTCTAGGCTTTGAAATCTCGAGCACCCTTGCCTTCACTTTAACATGTTTCGTCCCTGCACTTAGATCCTCGATCTGTAATCGACCTCCTTTATTCTTTGCTAAAGACTGTGCTCTGAGCAACATCTCGTTTGCGAACTCTTTCAACGGATTGGCTTCCCTGAGAATGTGCTCTGGTACGGGAAACTGTGCAACCCATCCGTCGCCGCGGGTTAAAAGGAAAATGCAGTGATCCTGCATCTTCTCGCGGCACTCGATCGTGAGGTTTTCGCATATGGATTTCTTGTTTTTCCAAGCGTCCACCAGACTCGTAAAAAACTCGTCTGAATCAATCTTGTGTTTCACGGAGATCCTTGCCAGATATTCAATAAGCTTCATCTCAGGGTATGAATGGTATTTGCTTGGGACCTGCCCCCTTCCAGCCGATATCATGCCTCGCATCTAGCTCGTTTCTATCCCTGTTTCAACACGATCCTTACGATTGAGACATGCTTGTTCTTGATGAATCTGTCAAAGACTATTAAGCTCCTTCAGATGCGAAGGTCTTTCAAGTAGCCATTGTTCTTTAGCCACTCTGCTTGGTTCCCTTTGTAACGGTGCGTTATGTCTCCTCGCTTATCAGTTTGAAAGTCCCAGGGTGAGACGGCGACGATGTCATTAACTTTAATCCAGACCCTTCGCTTCATCTTGCCTCTAATTCTACACAACCGGGTAAAACCATCCAGACATCTGACCATGATCCTATCGTAGCCTAACAGCTTCTCAGCTATACCTAGGACCTCGAAGTCCTCAGGCAACCGGGGCTTAATCTCCGACTCGCTCAGCACCTTCCTTTTACCCAAAACCCTCCGCCCTAATGTAAAAAGTACAACCTTATCTGCTGAAAAAACCAGCAGAATAAAGAAGACTTCACCATACAATTCACCCAAATATGAAATCCTATTTAAAACTTACGCAGAGAGATCGACCGACAGAAAAAGAGGGGCGTGGAGAATAGCAGGAGATATCTCCACACTAAAGTATGTAAAAAGCTTAGAAAGCCTACCTGTACCTCGATCGATTTAAAAAAGAGGGAAATGCGGGGGTAAATACTTATTCGGGTGATGTCTCCACTGTAGGAAACATTTCGGCGTACGTGTCTTCGATTTTTCGCGCGTACATTGTTTTGCACGTGCTTAACTTTGACATTTATTGGTCTCAAAGAAGGGCCGGGTTCATCATAGACAACATTATCCGTAGTGGAATCTTCTCACCTTTCGTACTAGAGAGATAAACTTATTTTTTGGTCTGGTTTAATTTTTTTGTGGTGATAGGTATGAGTTCTTGGGATGACTGGTTCAGGAGACGGAGACGCTGGTCTGTTTTCGACGAAGTGGACAGGATGTTTGAAGACATATTCAAAGAAACTTTCGGGGCTCTACCAAAGGAATTGTACAAGGAGCGTAAGCTTCCTGATGGAAGCATCGTGAAGACATTTGGCCCGGTCATGTACGGTTATTCGATGACGATGGGGCCTGATGGTAAGCCTGTGATAAGAGAGTTTGGCAACCTCAAACCTTCCCGTGTCCCGGGACTGCCAGCAACAGGAGAGCAGCGAGAACCCTTGGTAGATATCGTTTCAGGAGAACAGATGGTGCAGGTGATAGCAGAAGTGCCTAGGGTAGAGAAGCAAGACATCAACCTCAATGCGACTGAGAACAGCTTAACCATCTCAGTAGACACGGAGAAGTACAAGTACCATAAAGAGGTCCCACTACCAGAACGAATTGATCCGGAGAGCGCTACAGCAACCTACAAAAACAGTGTCCTAGAAGTCTCCCTGAGGAAACTGGAGAAGAAGAAGCCTACAGGCAAGGGGATCAGCATAGAATAAACCCCTCCTTTTTTTGCTGTACTTTTCGTACCAGAACGAGAATCTATTCCGAAGATCACACTATCAAAATAAAGATCGTTAACTTGTCTGCCGGGATGTTGCTCATAGCTGAGGTTGTTTTCTATTTCATCTGTTTACTATGGATCGACTGAATCTTTTTTGCATCGCACGCGACGCATATATCCTGTGTTGAATCATGAACTTGTTGGGTCGTCGGGCGCAATGAGGAGGAACAGAGTCTTTCTTCTCATCCTCACAGGATTGAGGGAGGCGGCTGAGAGGGCTGTTGTATGGATGAGTGGCAAGAGCTTCGGATCGATCTTCCTTGATCTCCCTGAAGATCTTACTCCCTACGTGAGGGCATATATGGATGGAAGCATTACCCAGCAGAACCTTTGGAAGAGTTATATTTACTTAACAGGCCTACAGCAACCGTTCGTAAACGCAAAGATACGGCGTGGGGCCCATCTTAAACGCACTTCCTCGGTTGAAGGACAGGATGCCTGAACTCGAAGCCTATTGCTATCAAGATCTGAAGTCACATATGGAATCCTGCAGGCTTTCCGAGAAGATTCTGCTCATGGAGACTGTAGGACGGGTCAGAGGCAAGGTAGACGTAGAGGAATGGAGGAGAATCCTGAGTCAGGAGTTTGAATGCGCGACTGTGGGCTGGACAAGAGCATTAGAAAACATCGTCGAGGTAGCGAGAGATATGTCTGAAAACGTCGTCCTCTGCAGCGGATTTACAAGACCCTTTAAGAAACGTCTTGAAGAAGATGGTTTTCAGGTGAAACCCATCCACCTACAACACTACTTGCGTCCACCGCTGGATGCGCTCAGGATCATAGCTTGGTTGCGAGGTGCAGAAAACGTCTCAAGCGATCTTATCCTAGGATGTGTCAAGAACCATCTGAGATAGCTGGATTACGTGATCTCATCTGAAGATATAGACACTGCCCATGCGAGGTGGAAGCTGGAAATCTTGCCGAATGCGACACGAAGAGTAGGGTCAGTGGCATCATCATAGAGAAAAAAAGGCTAGTATTCGCTTTCAGGGCCTTCCTCGCCCATTCCACCAGCTCCCGGCCCCTTTGGAGGCCCCGCGGGCATCTTCTCCTTCCCCGAGGCTATCACATCATCGATCCTGAGTATCATGGAAGCTGCCTCTGTAGCAGATTTCACGACCTGTTCTTTGACGGCTAGGGGTTCGTAAACATCAAGTTTTGCTATGTCTGCGACTTTGCCGCTGAACACGTCAACCCCTGCCCATCTCTCACCCTTCTCGTGGCGGGCCCTCAATTCCACAGTGACATCTATAGGATTCATGCCAGCATTCTCTGCGAGCGCGGTCGGCATCACCTCCAGCGCCTCTGTGAAGCCCAGTGCGGCTAGCTGTATTCTGCCGGAGAGGCTTCCCGCCCATTCTCTGAGTCGCGACGCGGCCTCCATCTCCGGAGCCCCACCGCCAGCAACCACTTTTGGCCTTCTGACCACATCGCGAACAACACAGAGTGCGTCGTGAATAGAACGCTCCGCCTCATCCACAACTTTTTCAGAGCCTCCTCTAACCAATATCGTTAATGCCTTAGGATTCACGCATCCCTCGATGAACACCCATTCGTCATCGCCCAGTTTACGCTCCTCCACGAGTTTCGCTTTTCCAAGATCAGCGTCCGTGAGATCTTTAAGATTGCTAATAACTCTGCCTCCGGTAGCCTTCGCAAGCTTATCCATACTCGACTCCTTTACTCTTCTGACGGCCAAGATGTTCTTCTGGGCTAGGAAGTGTTGAACCATGTCATCTAATCCCTTCTGGCACATAACGACGTTAGCTCCACAATCAGCGATCTTGTCAGCCATCTCTTTCATCAATCGTTCTTCCTCATCTAGGAAGGTCTTCATCTGGTCAGGGCTGGTTATCCTGATCTCGGCGCTAATCTCTGTCTTCTCAACTTCTAGGGCGGTGTTTAAGAGGGCGATCTTAGCGTTCTCAACCCTCTTCGGCATCCCCGGATGCACGACCTCTTTCTCCATCGCTATTCCCTGTATCACCTTTGTCTCGACGAGGGATCCACCTGCTTTCTTTTCAACCTCGATGTTGTCGATGTCAACTTTGTATACATCGCCATCCTTTTCGGCCACCTTGAGTATTGCCTCCACCGCCAAATCAGCGAGGCAGTCCTTGTCTTCGGTGACAAGCTTGGTAGCCATAGCGGTCACGGCGACCTTCTTGAGCATCTTCCGGTCGGTCGGCGGAACATCTATCGCTATCTCGCTGAGAACCTTCAAAGCCTTGTCTGAGGCCAACTTGTATCCGTCCACGATGACGGTTGGGTGAACATCCTTGTCAAGGAGCTCCTCAGCCTTCTTGAGAAGCTGCCCCGCGAAAACGACTACCGAGGTGGTTCCGTCGCCGACCTCGTCGTCGGTTGTCTTCGCCACCTCCACCATCATCTTTGCCGCTGGATGCTCTATATCCATCTCTTTAAGTATGGTGGCGCCGTCGCCGGTTATCGTGACGTCACCAAGGGTATCGACAAGCATCTTGTCCATCCCCTTTGGGCCAAAAGACGTTTTTATGACGTCTGCTATTACGCGAGCCGCAGTAATATTGGATCTCTGCGCATCTCTTCCTCTTGATCGACTAGTTCCTTCCTTCAGTATCAGGACAGGTTGACCACTTATCTGTGCTGGTATCGCTTGAGTCAAAATAAAACCCCTCTTCTGAACGACGTATTGTGTATGTATGTTGCAAGCAGAATACAGGAAAAAATATTTAAAATTTACGGTTTGATATTTGATAAACTGGTCGATGATTAATAAACGGAAAGAACGAAGATCGATCGAACGAAGAATTGGCCTTCTCGCGCGCGATCTTTCAGCGATAGGTTAGGCCTAGGTTCTCATCGATGCTCTGGGCGACGTGTTCTACGTTCTCGAATATGCGACCTATGTCTCGCTTAATCTCTTGAACAGTCCTTCGCAGGCTTGTACCCCTTAGCTCGTATCGGCCCTCTCTGTGCATTGCTAAGCCGCTTTGAATCAGCTTGTTGAGGTGGTGCACCATGGTGCCCCTTGTTAGGCCGATCTTTTCCGCCAGTTCATCGCTTGAGAACCCTTTTCCCTCCTTCATAGCCTCTAGCAAAGCCTTAAAGATCTTTGCAGCGGTCTTCTCCTTGTCCCTTGATTCCAAGAAGCCGAAGCACCTACACATCCACTCCACATCCCCATCAAAGTCTGTAGTGGGAGGCAACCTCATACCTAGAATCATATACTCCGCCAAAGCTTCTTCTTCTAATGCCATTGAGCTAAATACCTCACTATCGTCAAAACGTTTATGATTAATTCATTTGGTAAAGCTTAAATATTTTCAATTCAAGCTAACTCAACCTTAAATCTTTAACTCGCACGCACCGTTCTGCTCTTAGCATTCTCCTCCTCAAGTGCGAATTCCCTCCACTCAGACCTCTGATCTGGCATCATATCTTCGATGACGAGTCCGCACTCACTACAGACGACCTCACCCCTGTCCCTGTCCACCACAAGCCCTGAACTATCGCATTCTGGGCATCTTCCAACTTGTAGCGACCATTGCCTCTTGGCCATCTCTACCGTGCTAAGCATAGAATTCCCTCTTTCACTAACCTTAACTCATAACTCTCCTCAAATGAGGAACTTTGCAGTCCATATCTCCTGTTTAGATGCTGCCACATTTAGGGCATCGATAGTTCTTGAACATCCTTATCTTGCGTCCCCTTCTCACCAAATCACGAAGTAACTTAGCACCACAACGCGGACACTTCGCCATCCCATCATCTATACCGTCGATCAATCGAAGAACGATCAAGTCGAGCGCACGTGAAGAGGATAGAAAATCAAAAAATAGATATAATTATAGAAATGGTATGTTAGCATGAAAGAGAGGGACGAAAAGAAATGGCTAGTGCATTTATCTACAAGGAATTGAGCAACAACTTGACAGAATAATAAAATTACTCGAACAAATAAACGAAAAGTTAGAGCGCAGTGGAAAACACTAAGAGAATTCGTCTGCTGCTACGACCACCCCGGGTTATAGTAAACATCATATCGCGCGCGAAAAAAGAGGGGTTGTGGAGATTTGCGGGAGACATCTCCACGGTAGGGTATGTAAAAGCTTAGGAAGCCCAGTTTTGGCTGCGTGTAAAGATCCAAAAAAGGAGGGAACTTAGTATAAATTCACGCTTGAGCGGTGGTAGCCCGGAGGATACCACTCAGTAGGACAGAATTTATACTACTTTTTCTGTATTCTTTCTTTGTCAGTAACTCGCGAGGTCCGTCGTCTAGCACGGACGACACCATCAGTGGAGATATCACCCACACATCTCCACATTCCTCGATTCTTTCACGACTTAGGGATATCGTGCACTCAAAGTGTATGGGTAGCTTTCTCACAAGACTTAATACCACAGGCTGATAGCCTATCTTTGCCATAATAGAGGAACGATAACGATGGATGATCACTTACACGTCTATTCATCTGGTGCTACTGCTCCCCCTTTGCAGAAGATAGCTAAAGAATTCCAAGCAAGATTCAAGACAAAAGTAGACTTCACTATCGGAAAGGCTACGGATCTAATCTCACAGATA